>Ga0335083_10000696_pt1 | contig 49231 bp, 46 predicted proteins | sample Lox_Sample_42_FD_206716 | JGI IMG/M metagenome (GOLD analysis project Ga0335083, IMG submission 206716) | Soil microbial communities from Loxahatchee National Wildlife Refuge, Florida, United States - Lox_Sample_4.2 | ecosystem: Environmental > Terrestrial > Soil > Wetlands | place: USA...
GGCTGGCGCCGCGCCCGAGATCGCGGCCCTGAAGGACGGCAACGCGAGCGGCTCGTTGTGGGTCAACAGCGACCGGCTGATCTGTTTCTTCTATCAGAACAAGTTCAACGACGAGAGCAGCGGCATGAATCTGCGCACGTTTGCGCGCGCGGTTTCGCTGAGCATCTCCAAAAAGATGCAACCGTCCTTTTTGATGGAAGGTTCCCGGGCCTATACGCAGAGCGGCGGCCAAGGGATCGGTGTGGTCGGTCTGGATGTCGACAAGCCGGACATCCTTTATACGCAAGCGTTTCATTACTACGGCTCCGGCGACGCCGACACCCGTCTCGGCAATGGGCGGGCGCGTCTGGAGTTGTTCGCGGTCAACACGGAAAGCAACCATGTCGAATCGCTCGAGCATGGCGACAGGGACACTGTCGGATTCAGGCTCGACGAGCACGGAAACGTCATTGGGCGCGTGGATCGAACTGATGCTTACGAGTTGCCAAGGAACACCGACACGTTTCTGGTGCGCGATGGCGATTGGCGACAGGTCGAGACCTACGACAATTCGCACGGTATTCTCGCGCGCATGCTGAATCTCAATCTCGAAGGCAACGCGCTTGTGGTTTCGAAGTACGGAGATCACGACAAGCGCTATCTGGAGAACTTGCCGATCAAGGCGGGCGTGCAGCCCTCGGTGCTGTATCAAAACCCGGACTATGACATCTCCGGAACCATCGAGGACGACTGGACCGGGCGCGTGGTGGGCGTGCAGTATATCGACGACAAGATGGAGACCGTGTTCTTCGATCCCGTGCTGGAACATATCCAGAAGCGGATGGAAGCGGCCCTTCCCGGCCAGTCCGTGAGGCTGTCCTCCTGGAACCAGAAGCGCGACACGTTTCTGGTCACGGCAGAAGATCCGCACGATCCGCCGGGCATCTATCTGTTCACGACCGCCGACAGCCACCTTGAATATCTCATGACCGGCTGGCCGAGCCTGCAGCCGGCCGATCTGTCGGATATGAAGCCCTATCCCTACAAGGCTCGCGATGGCCTGGATATCCATGCCTATCTCACGCTTCCGGTAGGCAAGGCGCCGCACAATCTGCCGACCGTCATTTTCCCGCATGGTGGGCCGGACGCGCGCGACTATATCGGCTTCGATTGGTGGGCGCAGTTCATGGCGTCGCGAGGCTACGCGGTGCTGCAACCCAATTTCCGCGGTTCCGTCGGCTACGGCGCGCAGTTCCGCGGCGCGGGCTTCGGCCAGTGGGGCAAGAAGATGCAGGACGACATCACCGACGGCGTGAAGAAGCTGATCGCCGACGGCATCGCCGATCCGAAGAAAATCTGCATCGTCGGCGCCAGCTATGGGGGTTACGCCGCGCTCGCGGGCGCGACATTTACGCCCGATCTCTATGCCTGCGCCGTCAGCTATGCCGGCATCGCGGACGTGCGGGCGGTGCTTGGCATCGCCCGCGGCGCGGGAGCCGACTCCAGTGCCATGCACTATTGGGAAGACCGTGTCGGCGTCAGCTACGCCGATTCCGCGGCGTTGGAGCAAGTCTCGCCCGCCTTCCATGCCCAGAACGTCAAGGCCGCCGTCCTGCTGCTGCACAGCAACACGGACACTGTGGTTCCCATCCAGCAAAGCGAGCGGGAAGAAAACGCGTTGCAGGCGGCGGGCAAGAACGTGCGTTTCGTCAGACTCGAAGGCAGCGACCACGATCTCGATCACGCCGATTCAAGGTTGACGGTCTTGCGCGAAATCGAGTCCTTCCTGGCCGCGAATATCGGGCACTGACCGCAGCCCGTTGACCATCCGCAGTCGCAAGACTGCAAAAGTTGGATGTCGCCGGGCTGGACGTTCCCGCTGCAATAGCAGCCTGATGACCAGGAGGGGGAATTCATGCGGGTTGCAAAGTTGATGGCGGCGGCGTCCACCTTATCCGCGCTGTCATTTCTTTCCGCAGCCGGTGCCGGCGCTGCGCCGCCTCCCCTCGAGGCTTTCGCGGATTTGCCGCAGGTCGAATCCGCCAAGCTTTCGCCCGACGGCAACCAGCTTGCGGTCACTCGGCCCTACAACGGACGGATGAAGGTCGCATTCTACGATCTCACCAAGACCGGCGTCGCACCGGAAGTCGTGGGCATGGACGGCGGCATCGCCGGCGCAGTGCATTGGAAGAGCAACGACACGGCGATCGTGATCTTCCATGCCAACATCGTGCCAAGAGGCTCGCACACGGTGTGGGCCTCGAACCGCGCCCTCAGCGTCAACACGACCAAGAATACTGCGACGTTGATGATGTACAACGCGCCTTATTTCAAGGTCAATTACGGCGGCGGCAATATCGTAGACCTCGATGCGGACGATCCCGATCACGTCTATATGGAAGAGACCGATCGCAGGGACGTCGACTATGTGCTCGATCTCTACAGTGTGCAGGTCTCCACCGGCACGGCCACACTCATCCTGCGCGGCGATGCCGACACCGTCGCGTTCTATACCGACGGCTACGGTCACGTCACCGGCCGTCTGAATCAGGATTGGGACCTCACCGATCATGTGATCGTGGGGGGCAACGATGTGCGCACATGGCGGGTGAAAGGGGAATCCGATTTCACGATCGTGGGCATGACGGCGTCCGGTCAGTTCGCCGTCGAACGTCCGTCCGCCACCGGCACCACAGCGCTCTATCCCTGGACGCCGGCGGGAGGCTTCGGCCCGGCGTTGTTCGAAAATCCCTACTACGACATCGACGACGTAATTCGCGACGAGCGCAATGGCCGCATCATCGGAGCCACCTATGTCGATGACGTCGAGCGCACGCAGTATTTCGATCCGGCGCGGCAACACATCCAGGAGAGCCTGGAAAAGGCATTCCCTGGGCAGACCGTGTCGATTATCTCCAGCGACGTGGCGGGCACGAAATACGTGATCGCGACCGAGGGGCCGCGCAACCCGCTTGTGCTCTCGCTGTACTCGACCGCAGATCACCATGTGAACGTGATCCAGGAAGCTTATCCGACGATCAAGTCCGCCGATCTCGCCGAAGTGAAGCCTTATCCCTACAAGGCGCGCGACGGGCTCGACATCCACGCCTATCTCACGCTGCCGCAGGGGCGCGATCCGCACAATCTGCCTGTCGTCATCTTCCCGCATGGCGGGCCGGAGGCGCGCGACCAGATGGACTTCGACTGGTGGGCGCAGTTCATGGCCTCGCGCGGTTACGCCGTTTTGCAGCCCAATTTCCGCGGCTCCTCCGGCTATGGCTGGGACTTCATTGCGCGCGGCGATGGCGAATGGGAGCGCAACGTTCAGTACGACGTGCAGGACGGTCTCAAGAAGCTGATCACAGACGGCATCGCAGACCCGAAGCGCGTATGCATCGTCGGTGCGTCCTATGGCGGCTATATGGCACTGGCCGGCGCCACTTTCTCGCCCGACCTCTATCGCTGCGCCGTTTCCTATGCCGGCATCTCGGATCTCGACCGCATGCTCGAGGAAGGCACGACGTTCCAATCGGAAAATGCCTCGGTCTGGCGCCGCCGCATCGGCGCCGACAAGGATTCCTCCAAGCTCGACTCCGCCTCCCCCTATCGCTTCGCCGACAAGGTCAAGATTCCCGTACTCCTGCTCCACAGCGAGAAGGACGCCACCGTGCCGATCAAACAGAGCGAAATCGAGGAAGAGGCGCTCAAGCGCGCGGGCAAGCAGGTAGAGTTCGTGACGTTGCCCGGCGACGATCACTATCTCGAATTCCCCGATGCGCGGGCGCGGCTGCTCAAGGAAATCGACAGGTTCCTCGCTGCCAATATCGGCGATTGAGGTCGATTCGAGCCGGGCTATGCTTGCGCCCGGGCACGGGGTAAAAGGCGCGCACCCGCCGCAAGGACGTGTCATGAGCGCAGCGCCGAAATCCCACAAGACCCAAGGACTGGAATCCAATCCCTTCGACTGGGCCGATCCCCTGCTGCTGGCGGAAGAGCTCACCGACGAAGAGCGGCTGGTCTCCGGCAGCGCGCGAGCGTATTGCCAGGAAAAACTGCTGCCGCGTATCCGCGACGGCTTTCGCAATGAAACCTTCGATCGCGCCATCATGACCGAGATGGGCGAGATGGGTTTTCTCGGTCCCACGATTCCCGAAGCTTACGGCGGGGCGGGCCTGTCGTATGTCTGCTATGGCCTCGTTGCGCGCGAGATCGAATGTGTGGACAGCGGCTATCGCTCGGCCGCGAGCGTGCAGAGTTCGCTGGTGATGCATCCGATCTATGCTTATGGCAGCGAGGAGCAGCGCAGGCGCTACCTGCCGAAATTGGCGACGGGCGAAATGGTGGGTTGTTTCGGATTGACCGAGCCCGATCACGGCTCCGATCCCGGCTCGATGACGACGCGCGCGACGAAGGACGCGGGCGGCTTCCGGCTCAACGGCGCCAAGATGTGGATCACCAATTCGCCGATCGCCGACATCGCGGTCGTCTGGGCGAAGCTCGACGGCGACATCCGCGGCTTCATCGTCGAGCGCGGCATGAAGGGGTTCACGACGCCCAAGATCGAAGGCAAGTTCTCGCTGCGCGCGTCGGTGACGGGCGAGATCGTGCTCGACGATTGCCTGGTGCCGGAGGCGAATTTGTTGCCGAATGTGCGCGGGCTGTCCGGGCCGTTCGGCTGCCTCAACCGCGCGCGCTACGGCATCGCCTGGGGCGCGATGGGCGCGGCGGAATTCTGCTGGCATGCGGCGCGCAGCTATACCATGGAACGCAAACAATTCGGCCGCCCGCTCGCCGCCAATCAGTTGATCCAGAAGAAGCTCGCCGACATGCAGACCGAGATTACGCTCGGGCTCCAGGGCGCGCTACGCCTCGGGCGGCTGATGGACGAGGGCAAGGCCGCGCCGCCGGCGATTTCGCTGATGAAGCGCAACAATTGCGGCAAGGCGCTCGCCATCGCGCGCGAGGCGCGCGACATGCATGGCGGCAACGGCGTCAGCGACGAGTACGGCGTCATCCGCCATGTGCTGAATCTCGAGGCGGTGAATACCTATGAAGGCACCCACGACGTCCACGCGCTGATCCTCGGCCGCGCCCAAACCGGATTGCAGGCGTTTACGGCTTAGTTCGACGTGACCGGGCTTGACCTGGCCATTCATATTGGCACGCGGAGCCGCGGAGATCGCGGAGGAGGACTTCGCTCCGCGTCTCCGTGAATCCCTTTCTGGATGGCCGCACGAGGGCAGCCATGACGTCTGGAGCTAAACTTTTCTCGCCAGCACGATCCAGTCCCACGGCCGCTTGCCGCGGCGCGCCTTGGTTTCGCGCAGGCCCTCGACGCTCCACGGATAGGGCGCCTTTTCGATGCGCAACACGCGCAAACCATGCGCGCTGAATATTTCCTTCAACTCTTCGCGCGTGTAGTGCTTCTGCCACGCGCCGTCGCGCAGCACGAGGCCGCCCTTGCGCCATTGCGGCTTCTGCTTCGAGGCGGCCACGACCATTTCCTCGGACTCGCGCGAAGGAACTGCGACCAGCGCATGGCCGCGCTTGCGGGTGACGGCTGCGACGCTTTGCCATAGCCGCTCGCGCGCCGATGTCGAGGCCTGGGTGATCACGTTGAGACATACCGTCAGATGCGCCACCCGCCCGATGATCTTTGCAGTCCAGGGAATATCGGCGGCAATCCAGTTCACCTCATCGCCGCACCGTGCGCGGGCCCGGGCGATGATGCGCGGCGCGAACTCGACGCCATGGATCTCGTGAAAGCGTGCGCCGAACCGCGCAATGAAGGTGCCGATGCCGCACCCCAGATCCACCAGAACGGCCTTCCTCGGCAGAGGCACCGTGGCGACCAATCGGGCGACCGTGTCCGCGCTCTCTTCCCGCGTGATATCGCAGGTTTCCGATTCGAATTCTTCGGCGAGCCTGTCCCAGTCGGCGCGTTTCATGGCAGCTTCGCTGGCACGATTCCGCTCAGGTGCGCAACCATGAAGCTTTCCGGCATCCGCGTTCTGGACCTCTCGCAGTTCCTGCCCGGTCCGCATCTGACCATGACCATGGCCGATCACGGCGCCGACGTGATCCAGGTCGAGCCGGCGAACGGCACCGGCGAACCGACGCGCGCCATGGGCGTACGGGCAAGAGACGGCACGAGCGTGTGGTTCCGCAACATCGCGCGCGGCAAACGCGCCACCGCGCTCGATCTCAAGAACGAGGCGCAAAGGGATTTCTTCCTCGCGCTGGCCGCGGAAGCCGATGTGATCGTCGAGGCGTTTCGTCCCGGTGTCGTTGAGCGGCTGGGCATCGACTACGACACCGTTGCCGCGCGCAATCCCGGCATCGTCTATTGCTCGATTTCGGCGTTCGGCCAGAGCGGACCCTTGCGCGACAAGCCGGCCCACGATCTCGCCGTCCAAGCGCTTCTCGGCACCGTCGATCTGGTGAAGCCTGCGATGCCCAATCTCGTCGCCGCCGACATGGCGGCGTCGCTGACGGCGCTAAGCGCGATCGTGATGGCGTTGTTCGCACGCACGCGCACCGGCAAGGGCGACTACATCGATGTCGCGATGTATGACGCGCTGCTTGCCTGGACACCCAACATCTCCGGCAGCGTTCTGGGCAAGGATGAGCCACCCGTGCCGTCCCACATGCGGAACTACGGTGGGCAGGCGATGAACCGCCTCTACGAAACGTCCGATGGGCGCATGATTGCGCTCGCAGGCAACGAGCGGAAATTCTGCGAAAGTCTGCTCAAGGCGCTCGGCCGGCCGGACTTCGTCGATTTGGCCGCGTCCGAGCCGGGAGCGGCACAGCAGCCGCTGATCGAATTCCTCGCCGCCACCTTTCGCGGCAAGTCCCGCGCCCAATGGGAAGCGTTTCTCGCGCCGCTCGACCTGTGCTGGGCGCCGGTGCGCACGCTCAAGGATGGTTTCGACGATCCGCATACCGCCGCCCGCGGCATGGTACTGACGGATGGCGCGGGCAATCGCCACATCGGCCCGGCAGCGAAGTTCCGCAACGAACCTGGACGCCCCGATTTCGCACTCCCTCCTTACGTCAACTTCGCGCCGCTCGCCTGGAAGCCGCGATGAAGGCTAGGATGGGTCACCTGGATCAAGGATCTCCCGCATGAGTGTCGCCGCCAAACCGCAGGACCGCTCCAGCGAAGTCGAATGGGCGCTCAAGGATGCGCATATCCCGAGCCTGATGATGGCGCTGGTGCATCTGACCGGCGACCCAAGTCATCTGACGCCGGAAATGAAGCCGGTCTACGACTTCTTCGGCGACGGCCAGGGCGGCTTCACGCCGGAGAAGCAGCAATGGGTGCGCGACAAGGCCAAGGCTGCGATCCTCGATTATCTCGACGGGAAACCCCTGCCGCCGCCGCCGGATGCGGCGACCATCGGCACGATGATGGACTTCATCGCCGGCGTGGACATTCCCGACCGCTACATTCCATTCCTCAGGGAGGAACTCGGGATCGCGGTGGAAGACACCCGCGAGGTCAAATGGGATACGCCCAAACTCAAGAGCGCCGCGGCAAAGATGAACGTGGTGATCGTGGGCGCAGGGCTTTCGGGCCTGCTCTCCGCAATCCGCCTCGGACAGGCGGGCGTGCCCTTCGTCGTCATCGAGAAAAACGCCGATGTCGGCGGCACCTGGTTCGAGAATGCCTATCCCGGCTGCCGCGTCGACAATCCCAATCACATGTATTCGTTCTCGTTCGAGCCCAATCACGCATTCCCGTACCATTTCTCGACGCAGGACGTGCTCTACGATTACTTCCGCCGCATCGCGGACAAATACGACCTCAGAAAGCACATCCGCTTCGAGACGCAGGTTGTGGAGGCCGCCTTCGACGAGAAATCGGCGCACTGGAAGGTGCGCGTGCGCGACAAACAGGGTCGTGAAGAGACGCTGGATGCGAGCGCCATGATCAGCGCGGTGGGGCAGCTCAATCAGCCCAAGATGCCGGACATCAAAGGCATCGGCAGCTTCAAGGGGCCCGCGTTCCACACCGCGCGCTGGCGCCACGACGTCGATCTGAAGGGTAAGCGCGTCGCGGTGATCGGCACCGGCGCCACCGCGTTTCAAGTGATCCCGGAAGTTGCGCCGAAGGTCGCAAAACTACTCGTCTTCCAGCGTTCGGCGCCGTGGCTGGGCCCGACGCCCAACTATCACGACAAGGTTTCGGACGGGAAGAAGTGGCTGCTCGAGCACGTGCCGACGTATGGCAAGTGGTATCGCTTCTGGCTGTTCTGGACCTTGACCGACGGCATCCTCGATGCGGTGGCCGTCGATCCCGCCTGGAACGACACCTCGCGCTCGGTTTCGCCGATGAACGAGATGCTGCGCACGCTGCTGATCGAGAAGATCAAGGAGCAGCTGCCCAACCGTCCCGATCTCGTCGAGAAAGTCGTGCCGGACTACCCCTTCGGCTCCAAGCGCTCGGTGCGCGACAACGGCGTCTATCTCGCGGCCTTGGCGCGGCCCAACGTCGAACTGATTACCGAGGCCATCGAGGAGATCACGCCGAAGGGCATCAAGACCAAGGACGGCGCCGAGCACCGAGTCGACGTCATCGTGTACGGCACCGGGTTCCATGCCAGCGACTTCTTGCGCACATATAAAATCGTCGGCCGGGGCGGCGTGGAACTGCACCAGCGCTGGAAGGGCGACGCACGCGCCTATCTCGGCATGACCGTGCCGGGCTTCCCGAATTTCTTCGTGATCTACGGACCGAACACCAACATCGTGGTCAACGGCTCGATCATCTTCTTCTCGGAAGCGAGCGTGCGCTACATTGTCAATTGCCTGAAGCTGCTGGCCGAAACCGGCGCGCGCACCATGGAGGTGAAGGCAGACGTGCACGACGCCTTCAATGCGCGGGTCGACGAAGAGAACAAGAAGATGGCCTGGGGCGTCCCCAACGCCAAGAGCTGGTACAAGAACGCGCTGGGCCGCGTCAGCCAGAACTGGCCGTTCAAGCTCGTCGATTACTGGAACGCGACGATCAAGCCCGATCCCGCGGATTTCGATCTGCGCTAAAAAAAGAGCGGGAGATCCGGCTCCCGCTCTTCAATGAAGTCCATGGCGCCCGGTTAATTGCCGAACGCAGTCGAGCCGTTCGGCGTGCCAAGGCCTGTCGGACCGTCATAGCCGACTTCGCCGTTGCAGAAATAGGCCTTCTTGCCGCCCTTGCACGTGCCGTTGCTGCCCGAAGTGACGTCGAAGAACGCATCACTGTGGGCATAGAGCGTGCTGGCGTCGCTGACCGCTCCGCCATTCGCGCCGAAGATTCCGCCGATCAGCGGGGCCGATACACTGGTGCCGCCGAAGACGAGCCAGCCGGAAACGCCGTTGCCGCGCGGTCCATAGACCGCAACGCCGGTCCGCGGATCGGCGACGGCCGACACATCGGTTTCCATGCGGGTCTTGCAGCCCTTGTCCGTCTGCCATGCCGGCTTGTCATAGTGCTTCGAGCAGCCGCTTCCGGCTCCATCCCACACGGTCTCCGACCAGCCGCGGTCGTTGGTATCATGGATAAGGTGCGTCCCTCCCACCGCGATGACATGCGGCATCGCAGCCGGAGTTTGGGAGCCGTAGCCCGAGTCGCCGGAACTGGCCGTGATGGCGATGCCCGGATGATCGTAGGAGGGCTCGAACTGCACGGCGCCTTTGCTGTCTCCGCCGCCATAGGAATTGGAGATGACATGGGCGCCGAGTTCTGCGGCCTTGTCGACGGCCGCCGCCAGGTTCTTGAACGAATTCGTGTTGGCCTCGATCAGCCAGATTTGGCAGTTCGGGCACATTGCGCTGGCCATGTCGATATCAAGCGCAGATTCCTCGGCCCAGCCGATGTCCTGCGCGGGATAGTTCTTCTGCTGTCCCTTCTGGTTCAGCTTCTTGAAGCAGCCATTGGCCGTGGTGCATTCGGGAAGGCCGAATTGCGCCCGGTAGGTTCCGAGATCGGCCTCGGCATTGTCGTAGCCGAACGCATCCACGACCGCGATGATCGTGGACGAGCTTCCGTCCACGCTGATCTTGTAGGCGTCGCGCAGATCGCTGGGACCATACCCGCCCACTGGCTCGTGTCCGTTGACGATCAGGTTGCCCGCCTTGTCGGTCACGACCAGTGAATGGCAGCGCGCCGCTGCTCCTACGACAAAGCCGCATGCCCGAACGGCATAGGTGTTCCCGAAATGTAGAACCTCTTTGGCGTCCGCACCGGACATCAAAGCAATCGCGGCGACAGCTGAAATCAGCCCGCCGAATGCAATCCCCCTCATGATTTCCTCCCTTCGAAACGCTCCTTGCCCGCCACAAAGGCGCGAAGATGCGACGCATCCTCAATTGAGCCTAGCAGGCCTGATCCATTGCTGAATAGGCCAAAAGCGCGAACCCCGCCGCATGTCGCGGCGGGGTCGTCCGGAAAGCACTGCTTTCCTGCCCACTAAGGGGAAAGCGGACGCAAGTCCGCAAATTCAGGTTCGATTGTGTGTGGCGGAGAGCTTCGTCGCGGCTCTCCGTGGCCCCGTCAACGGAGCCCCGGTTCTATGCCCGGCGGAGTTTCTTCCATGCGGAATCTCCCTATGCCGTTGCATCTCGCGCGAGCCGCACAAGCGGCCAACGCTTGACGGTATGATCCGCCCGCCGGGGCCGCAAGTCAAACGAGAAGTGTCGAAAATACGGTTTTATGCCGTCCGGCTGGCTTTGTCCTTCTCGTTCGCGGCCCGGATTTGCGCGCCGATCGCTTCCCATTCCGCATCGCCCAGGCGGGCCAGGGCGGAAAAATTGCCGGAGCCGCCCAGATGCAGCGCGCCATCGATGGCGATGGTCTGTCCCGTCAGGTATTCGCAACCGTCGGCCATCAGGAATACGGCCAGGTTCGCAAGTTCCACCATCTCGCCATTGCGTCCCATCGGGATGCGCTCGCCGGCATCGCCGCGAGTGCCGCTGCTCGCTTGCGGATTGAGGCGCTCCCATGCGCCTTTGGTCGGAAACGGCCCCGGTGCGATGGCATTGAACCGAATCCCGTTCGGACCCCATTCGGTGGCGAGAGATTTTGTCATGATGTTGATGCCGGCCTTCGACATCGCGGAGGGCACGGTGAACGGTCCGCCGTTCCAGATCCACGTGGTGAGGATCGAGATCACGCTCGCTTTCTGCTTCGCCGCGATCCAGCGTTTGCCGCAGGCGAGCGTCACATAGAACGTGCCGCGGAAGACGATGTCGGAAATCGCGTTGAACCCTCTTGGGGTGAGATCCTTGGTGCGGCTGATGAAGTTGCCCGCGGCATTGTTGACGAGGCCGGTGAGTGCGCCGCCGTCGTTCCAGATGCGTTCGATCATCTCGTCGACGGCTTCGGGAACGCGGATGTCGCACCCGAGGCCGAGGACCGTCGAGCCTGTCGTGTCCGAGAGGCGTTTCGCCGTTTCTTCCGCCACGCCGGCGCGCCTGCCGCAGACGTAAACGGTCGCGCCCAACTGCGCGTAGGCTTCGGCCATGACCTCGCCAAGGCCAGTGCCGCCGCCTGTGACGAGAATGCGCTTGCCCTTCAACAGCCCATTCTTGAACATCAAATCGTACATGATCTGTTCCTCTCGATGCCGATGAGGCAGAGTAGGGCAATGACGGACGCGAGAAAGCAATCCTCCCCCGCGTGCGGGGAAGGTCCGGCCGACAGCCGCGGAGGGGGGGCTGCTCCGTCCGCCTCGCGATCGCTCGGCGCCTCCCCCGTAGGTGTGGGCGACGATTCTCTTCCAACCCAATTCCAGGGATGGTTCGCGGCGCGCGGCTGGCGTCCCAGGCCGCATCAGCTGGCACTCGTTGGGCATGCTGCCCGTGACGAATCCGCGCTTCTGATCGCTCCGACCGGCGGCGGCAAGACCTTGGCTGGGTTCCTGCCGAGCCTGATCGCTCTGGCAAGTCTGCCGACAAGGCGTCCGCGCGAACTGCACACGCTCTACATCTCGCCGCTCAAGGCGCTGGCGGCCGACGTTGCGCGCAATCTCGAAGCGCCGGTCGCCGAGATGGGCCTGCCGATCCGGATCGAGACCCGCACCGGCGACACGCCGGCCTCGCGCCGCCAGCGCCAGAAGACAATCCCTCCGGACATCCTGCTGACCACGCCCGAACAATTGGCGCTGCTGGTCGCTGCGCGCGAGGCGCCGCGCCTGTTCAAATATCTCAAGGTGGTCGTGCTCGACGAACTTCACGCGATGCACAATTCCAAGCGCGGCGATCTGTTGGCACTGGGCCTTGCGCGATTGCGCTCCCTGGCGCCGGGACATCGCCGCATTGGTCTGTCGGCGACGGTCGCCGACCCAAAGCCGCTGCTGGATTACATCGGCCCCGGCACAGCGCTCGTCCGGGGCGGCGAAGGCGCAAAGCCGAAGATTTCGATCCTGGCGTCGGACGCCTACGTGCCGTGGTCCGGACATCTTGCGCGCCATGCCATGGCGGACGTGCTGAACGCGATCCGCAAGTCCAAGACCTCGCTCGTCTTCGTCAACACGCGCGCGCAGGCGGAGCGGACGTTTCAGGACCTGTGGCGGCTGAACGAAGACAATCTCGCGATCGCGCTGCATCATGGCTCGCTTGCGCCGGCGCAACGCCGCAAGGTCGAAAGCGCGATGACCCGCGGCCTATTGCGCGCGGTGGTCTGCACCTCCACGCTCGATCTCGGCATCGACTGGGGCGCCGTCGACAACGTCATCTGCATCGGTGCGCCGAAGGGAGCGGCGCGCCTCGTCCAACGCATCGGCCGCGCCAATCACCGCCTCGATGAGCCGTCGCTGGCGCTGCTGGTTCCCGCGAACCGATTCGAGGTCCTGGAATGCGAAGCTGCGCGCGACGCGGTGATGGCTGGCGAACTCGACGGCGAGCGGCTGAAGCAGGGCGGCCTGGACGTGCTGGCGCAGCATGTCTGGGGCAGCGCCTGCGCGGAACCGTTCGACGCGAACCAGCTGTTCGACGAAGTGCGCTCGGCCTCGCCCTACCGCCATCTCACGCGCGACGACTTCGACCGCGTGCTCGATTTCGTCGCCACCGGCGGCTATGCGCTCAAGCGCTACGACCGCTATGCGCGTCTGCGCCGCACATCGGAAGGCAAATGGCGCATCGCGCACCCGCGCATCGCCCAGCAATACCGCATGAATGTCGGCGTCATCGTCGAAGACCCCATGGTCGATATCCGCCTGCAGTCCAAAGGCCGGCCCACCGGTGCCGGCGGCCGCGTGCTGGGCCAGCTCGAGGAGTATTTCGTCGAGCAGTTGTTGCCGGGCGATACCTTCGTGTTTGCAGGCGACGTGCTGCGTTTCGAAGGCATGCGCGAGAACGCGGCGTATGTGACGCGCACGCAGGACCCCGAAGCCCATGTGCCATCCTACAATGGCGGCAAATTTCCCCTCTCGACGTTCCTGGCGCAGCGCGTGCGGGAAATGGTGTCACGGCCCGAGAGCTGGCAGGTTCTGCCCGTGCCGGTGAGCGAATGGCTTCGGATCCAGGAATGGCGCTCGATTATCCCGAAGCCCGGCCAGCTTCTCGTCGAGACTTTCCCCCGCGGCGCGCGGCACTATCTCGTTTGCTACCCCTTCGAAGGCCGGCTCGCGCACCAGACGCTCGGCATGCTGCTGACGCGGCGGCTGGAGCGGTTGCGCATGCGTCCGCTCGGTTTCTCAGCCAACGAATATGCGCTCGCGGTCTGGGGCCTGCGCGACATGGGTCACGTCGACATGAACCGGCTGTTCGACCAGGACATGCTGGGCGACGACCTCGAGGCTTGGCTGTCGGAATCCAACCTCTACAAGCGCACATTCCGCAATTGCGCGATCATCGCCGGACTGATCGAGCGGCGCTTTCCCGGCAAGGAAAAGACAGGGCGCCAGGTCACGTTCTCGTCCGATCTTATTTACGACGTGCTGCGCGCACACGAGCCGGACCACATCCTGCTGCGCGCGACGCGCGAGGATGCGGCATCGGGCCTACTGGATGTGGCGCGGCTTTCGGAGATGCTTGCGCGTGTCAAGCATCGCATCTTGACCAAGCGGCTCGACCGCGTCTCGCCGCTCGCGGTGCCGGCGCTGCTTGAGATCGCCAAGGAAATGGTGGCCGGCGAGGCGCATGAGGATATCCTGCGCGAGCAGGAGGAGTCGCTGATCGCGGACGCGATGCGGGTGGAGTGAAGTGCCCTCTCCATCAAAACAGGGGGCAGGACGGATAAAGGCGGGTAAAGAGTACATGACCCAGGATCTTTTCATCGACCTGAACGGCGAGGCGCTCGTGCCCGACGTCTCCGGCGCGCTGTGGTGGCCGGCGGAGCGCACGCTGGTCTTCGCCGACATCCATTTTGAGAAGGGGGCGGCCTATGCCAGGCGCGGGGCGCTGCTGCCGCCATATGATACGCGAGCGACGCTGACGCGCATCGCCGAGGCGATGGAGCGCCGCGCGCCGGCCCGCGTGATCGCGCTCGGCGACAGTTTCCACGACGGCGACGGACCGGGCGGACTCGATGAACTCGAACTCGTCTCCCTGGCGCGGCTGGTCGCCCAGGTTGAGTGGCTTTGGATTGCGGGCAATCACGATCCTGCGCCGCCGCCGAGCCTGGGGGGCCAGGTGGCACATGAAGCGCGAATTCGCAGCCTGATCTTCCGTCATGAACCGGGTGTGTTTTTTCATTCCGGCGAGGTCGCAGGCCATCTGCACCCCTGCACGACAATCACCCGGCGCGGGCGCAGTCTCAGGCGGCGCTGTTTCGTTTCGGACGGCGCGCGGATGGTGCTGCCCGCCTTTGGTGCTTACGCCGGCGGGCTCGATTTGCGCGATCCGGCGATCGCGTCGCTGTTTCGGAAATCCTTCAGCGCCTATGCACTGGGACAGGAACGCGTCTATGCCGTCATCGGGCCGCGCGGAAAGGCTACGGCAAGTCGCCCAGTTGCGGCGGCATGTTCGCGTGTTGGTCGGGGCTTTGAGCCCTGAAACTTTCGGCGGCGTGCTGCGCCGCCGCCCGGTCGTCGGCCGAGAGCTGCGTCGCCAACGCGTCGCGGCGCGATTTCGATTCCGCGTCGCCGCCTGCAGCCGCGATGGAGTACCACTTGTATGCATCGACCAGGCTCTGCGGAACCCCCTGGCCGCGCTCGTAGAGCACGGCGAGATTGAACTGCGAGTCGGTCAGGCCCAGCGACGCAGCCTTCGAGAACCAGCGTACCGCTTCGGTCAGATCCTTCTTCACGCCGGTGCCTTCGGCAAAGGCGACCGCGATGTTGTGCATCGCCTTGCGATTGCCCTGCATTGCGGCGGCGAGATACCAATGCGAGGCCTTGACCGGATCGGCAGCAACGCCCTTGCCGTGCTCATAGAGCGTGCCGAGGCGATACTGCGCCACGGGTTCCCCTGCCTGGGCGGCCTTTTCGAGCCAGGCCGCGGCCTGCGACTCGTTCACTGGCGTGCCGTCGCCGTTCAGGTATTTGAGGCCGACAATGGTCTGGGCCTTGGCATTGCCCGCTGTCGCAAGCTGCGACAGGCGATCGAGCGCAGGTTGCGGTTTTGCGGCCTGCGGCGCTGCAGGAGCAGTCGCTTTCGGTTGTGCCGGTTCCGGTACGGCGTGAACCGGCGCCGTGCGCACGTCCTTCGGTGCAGGATTGGCGGTTATCGGGACGGATTTTTCCGGCGCGGTGTGGAGCGGCTTCGCCGCCGCCGTCTGTCGCGGCTCAGCCGTTTGCGGTGTGGCCGCCGGCGGCGAGGGGACCTCGTCTGTTTGCGGCGACAGCGCATGGAGTGGCGTGCCTTCCTGAGGCGGAGGCGCGGCGGACTTCTGATTGAACAGCGCACCAAACCCGGTCGCTTTCGGCGCCGCGCCGAAATTGCTTTGGCTCAGCACCATGGCGGCGATCAGCGCCACCGCGATCAGGACGATCAGCCCGAGCAAGACCGCACGGCTGCGTCCGGAAGACTCCGCAGCGCCGGACCGCCCGATCGGCCATCCGAACCCGCGCGAGGCCTGTTCGGCTTCGGCGGCAGTGGCGGCAGCCTGGGCGGAGCGCCGCGCGGCCGAGAGAAACGATTCCGTCCCCGGCGCAGCGGCGGGCCCGAATGGATCTTCCGCAGGGAAGGGCGGCGCGGCATCGAGCGCGGCGGCAAAAGCATCGTTCTGCGCCGCGAAGGGCGGCGCCGCACCCGGCGTCGGCACATCGGGAAAGGGCGGCAGGTCGAAAGATGCCGGCGCCGCAAAAGCCGCTGCCGCCATAGGCGAGGCCGCCATCGATGCGCCGGGAGACGATTTGCCTTCTATCGCCGAAAGGCGCGCGTTGGTGTCGCCGAGCGCGGCGCGGACTTCGGAAAGCGTGTCGCGCTGGCGGTTCTCGGTGGCTTCCACGCGACCGAGAAGTTTGCGCAAGCTGTCTTCGATCGCCCGTGCGGTCGCAGGCTCGCCGCCGTCCAGCCGCTCGATCAAATCGCCGAGATTGCGTTCGATGCCTGTAAGCCGCTTCTCGATATCGGGATCGGGGCCGCGCGCTTCGAGCCGCGCGACGTTTTCTTCAAGCCGCGCGATCACGCCCGAGGTTGCCGCTTCGCGCCGTTCGCTTTCCTGATCTCGCGCCGCGCGCGCGTCCAGTTTTTCCAGCGCGCGTTCGAGCGCCTGCGCGGTCGACTGCGCCGTCTTCTCGACCGCTTCGATGCGCCCATCCAGCAGGGCAACACGCGCTTCGAGGTGATTTGCCGCATCTTCGGAATCGCTGCGCGTCTGGCTCAGCCGGCTCGCGAGCGCTTCCAGGCTGTTGGCAAGCTGCGAGACTTGCGCCGCGGACTGTCCTGCGTTTTGCGTGATCTGGTCGGCAAGCCGCGAAAGACCGGTGTGCAGGCCTTTGATCGCGTCCTTCATTCCGCCTGCGGCATTGGCGCGCTCGACCCGCTCGATGCGGTCCGCAAGGCCAACGACATGGGAGCCGAGCTGATCGAAAGCCTGCGCCTGTTCGCGCGCGGCGATGTTCATTTCTGTGGCCGCCTTGCTGAGCACGCGATTGTGCTCACTCTGCGTCCGTTCCGCCGCCTCCATGCGGCGCGCGACGCCGCGAAGCTGCTCTTCGATGCGGCGATAGACATCGCTGGTTTCGCTGCCGCTGCGCGAGACGCGCTCCAGCATCTCGTCGGTATCGCGGCGCTGCGCGTCGTCGTCGGGCCGGTAACTCTTTGCGGCCAGGTTGTCGCGGGTCAATTCATCCTCGTCTCCGGCATCGGCAAAGCTGCGCAGGATGCGCCGCGTAAGCCACTCGCCGACCGACAAGCCTTCCCGCCGGGCCGCCGCGCGAGCCGCTTCGCGGGCCTCCGAAGGAATGCCTGCCACGTTCCAAGGAAGATCAGGCCGCATTTCGAATCACTGGGCGACGCACCCTCAAGCATAAGTACTTGCGGCCACATATGGTGTAAAGGAACGTCGCGAGTGCAATCCATGGCACGTTCCCGGCCTGACACTTCCAGGCCCATCTTCCCGCCTTACGATTAATGCGAAGTTATCGGCGTTATCGGGAGTTTTCTGCAGCCACGCCCGCATGCGCCAGATCGTCTGCCAAGCGGCCGGTCAGCCATCGCCATGTCATGCGGTAGTCGGAGATCAGCGACCAGAGCGGATGGGTAAAGGTCGCCGGCCGATTGTGTTCGACGAAGAAATGCCCGATCCACGCCGGTCCGTATCCGCCGATGAGCGCACCAAGCAGGAACCAGGGATTGGCCAGGGCTGGTGCGGCAATCAAGCTTCCAAGCGAAAGCGCGGTGCCCAGATAGTGCAAGGCGCGCGTGCGCGGTTTCGCATGCTCCTGGAGATAGTACGGCCAGAATTCGCCATAGGAGCGGATGGGGCGGTTGGTCATGGAGCCTTGCTCTCCGCCTGCTGGCCGAGGCCCAGATCGGTCGCGAACAAAGCCGTGACATAGACGGTATCGCCGTTCACCGCTGCGCCGATGCCGGTGAGCTTGTAGTCGGCCATGACCAGGTTTTCCCGATGTTTCGGGCTGTTGAGCCACTGCCGGACGACGTCCTTTGCAAAATTGTCGACGTCGACGCCCGTCTGCTTCACGTAATGCAGGACGCCGATGTTCTCGGCGAGCAGTCCCTGGAAGCGCGGGTCCGCCGCCATCAGAAGGGTCACCGTCGTTTCGCCGGTGGGGGAGGCATGGGCGATGTAGTTTTTCGCAGCCATGTCCTGTGAATGTTCGCGCGCGATCTTGCTCAGTTCCGGATCGATGGCGAGCGGATGCGCGGACGGGCCCAGCTTTTCGCGCTGCTCCTCGATCAGAACTGCGATGCGCAGTTCCAGCGCGCTCATCTGCGTGGCGGGGTCTGGCGGCGGCGGAGGTAGCTTCGGCGGCGCTGTGCTGCACCCCGCCAAAAGTGCGATCAGCAATATCGCCCCGAGCCGCTGCATGTCACGAAAGAATTTCAAACAGGCCTGCAGCGCCCATGCCGCCGCCGATGCACATGGTCGCGACACCGAGCTTGGCCTTGCGCCTGCCGCCTTCGAGCAGGAGGTGCCCGGTCATGCGCGCGCCCGACATGCCATAAGGATGGCCGATGGAGATCGCGCCGCCGTCGACGTTGAGCCGGTCGCGCGGAATGCCGAGCCTGTCCACGCAATAGACGACCTGGGCGGCGAAAGCTTCGTTCAGTTCCCAGAGATCGATGTCCTCGACCTTGAGATTGTGGCGTTCGAGCAGTCTTGGCACCGCGAAAACCGGGCCGATGCCCATCTCGTCCGGCTCGCAGCCCGCGACCGCGAAGCCACGGAAAATTCCCAGTGGCTTGATGTTGCGCTTGGCGGCGACGGCACTGTCCATGACCACACAGGCAGATGCGCCATCGGCGAACTGCGAGGCATTGCCGGCGGTGACGTATTTGCCCTGGGAGACTTTCATCCCGCCGCTGAGCACGGGCTTGAGAGATTGAAGGCCTTCGAGCGTCGTATCGGGCCGGTTGCACTCGTCGTGATCCACCGTATACGGAACGACGGTTTCCTGGCCGGTCGCCTTGTCGGTCTTCTTCATTTTGGTGGTGAGCGGAACGATCTCGTCCTTGAACTTTCCGGCCTGCTGCGCGGCCGCTGTGCGGCGCTGGCTTTCCAGCGCGTATTCGTCTTGGCGGTCCCGGCTGACGCCATAACGCTCGGAAACGATCTCCGCCGTCTCGATCATGGAGATCCAGAGTTCCGGTTTGATTTCCATCAGATGTTCTTCGGTGATGTTCTTGGTGTTGAGCCCGCCCATCTGCACCAGCGAAATCGATTCCACGCCCGACCCAATTGCGACCGGCGTTCCTTCGGTCATGATCTGATGCGCTGCGACCGCGATCGCCTGAAGGCCCGAAGAGCAGAAACGGTTGATCGTCGTGCCTGCCGTCGTCACCGGGCAGCCGGCCCAGATTGCCGACAGCCGCGCGATGTTCATGCCGGTAGCGCCTTCGGGCTGGGCGCAGCCCATCACGACGTCCTCGACCTCCTTGGGATCGATGCCGGCGCGCGCGATGGCGTGCTTGATGGCGTGTCCGCCCATGACGGCGCCGTGGGTCATGTTGAAGCCGCCGCGCACGGACTTGGCCAGGCCGGTACGCGCAGTCGAAACGATGACGGCTTCTCTCATAGGTGCAGGTCCTTGGATTGCGGCCTGGGACCTTAGACCGAAGGAGGTTTCAGATATAGGCGCCGATGTCCGTCAGTTCGGGCGCGGCCCGAACGCGGCTGCGGTGGGTGATCATCGTTTCATGCAGATGGCGGATCGTCCGACTTCCCGTGGTCACGAACAGGAACGGAAAGATGCCGTGCAACAGACAGGCAAAACCTGCCAGGATCATTCGGCCGCCGAAGCCGACCGCGCTTTCCAGATGCTCCAGATAGGTCTCCCCGACGGTCGCCGGATGTTCGTTGAACAGGTTCATGCACGTCGTTCCTGGGGGCGCGGCGGCGATAGTGCCCCGGAACTTGAAGAAATTTCATTAACGAATTTTTGCGAATACTGCGCAAAGTGGATACACTTATCCTACAAGAATTGGATTTTGGAGAATGATAGACCACCTGGATCGGAGAATTTTGGAATGCCTGCAACGCGACGCCAGTCTTAGCATCGCGGACCTTTCCGCCCAGATCGGGATTTCGACCACCCCCTGTTGGAAGCGGGTCAAGCGGCTGGAAGAGCAGGGGTTCATCACGGGTAGGGTGGCGCTGGTGGATCGCTCGAAAGTCGGGCTCAAGGTCACGGTTTTCGTCAGCATCCGCACCAATGAGCACGATCCGGTCTGGCTCGAGAATTTCGCGCGCGCCGCGGCGGCGCTGCCGGAAGTCGTCGAGGTTTACCGCATGAGCGGCGATGTCGATTACCTGATGAAGGTCGTGACCGAGGACGTCGAGGGCTACGACCGCTTTTACAAGAAACTGATCAAGGCGGTGCGATTGACCGATGTCTCCTCGGCTTTTGCGATGGAGCAGATCAAGTACACCACGGAGCTCCCGCTCGGCGCCTAAGCGGGTTCTGCGGCTTTCGCGCCGCGTGCGGCGAGAGCCTTGAAAGTCGCATACTGGACGAAGAACAGCACGACGATGATGGCGGAAGGTACGAACGTCGCGTAGATCGCCCAGACCGCGAAGTTGGCGAGGTACGCCACGCCGACGTTGATCGCCGCGAACAGGATCATCACGGCTGCCCAGAGCTTTTCCGCCAGCATGATGGTTCGGCGCGGAATGTTATCCCGCGCCTCCTGCGGCAAATACGGCGTCATCCAGTCGCGGCTCGCCATGAAAAGGCCGACGGCGAAATCGATCACGCTGGGCTTGAGCTTGATGAAGTGCTCATCGTGCAGCGCGATCGTCATCGTTCCAAGCGCAACAACCACGCCGAGGCTCAGCCATTGTAGCGGCCCAATGGGTTCGCGCACCCACCTTTTGTGGAAAAATTGGATGAGGCCGATGCCCATGCCGGTCGCAGTCGCGGCATAGACGCTGTGGAGCCCGCTCACCTTCAGCAAATATTTGCAGATGAAGAACATGCCCGCGAATACGATGGCGGCCATCAGATCCAGAATTATGGGTCGTGCGACCTGTGTCGGAGACATGGACTTCCTCGAAAAAAAACGCGACCGGGTATCCCCGGCCGCGCTCTATATAGTCCCTCTCATCTCAGTGTGCGACCGGTGTCGAACCGTATTTGCGCTGTGCATATAGGGTCCAGAGATGGGCGGCCGCGCCGGTTGCGCCCCCACTCACCTTGGACAGCGCATCGAGGGCTTCGGCGTTCTTGCCCTGCGCCGCCAAAGCCTCGCCGAGGATGAGTTCCGCGTCCTGCGGATTCTTGAGCCCGCCCTTTGCCAGCGCGCGCTGCGCCGCAGCGGCGGCATCGGCATATTGCTGATATCCCATATAGGTGTTGGCCAGCTTCAGGTCGTAGTCGCCGATCTTGCGCGACGCCGCGACTTTCACGAAGTCGCCGATCGTGGCTTTGTCCTTCGCGGCCTTGGGTCTGATTGCCGCAAGCATGCTGCCCGCTTTGTCGGATGGGGTGATTTCGTGATTGCCCAGCCCGTGCTCCAGGAACATTTCCGCTTCCACCGGGTAACCGAGGTCGTTCGCGACGGAGGCCATGGTTTGGTAGTCGTCCACAGTGCACTTGGCGTTGGTCGCCATTCTCAAGCGATAGAAGTTTATCGCGTCGGCTTCATGCAGGCCTTTAAGCTGATACATTGTGCTTTCGATAAGCTGCGCCCACGCGGCCGGATCGCCGTAGTTCACTACGAGATTTTCCAGGGTCTTGGTCGCACCGGAAACGTCATTCGAGCTCAACTGCGTTCGGGTCACGATGTCCGCCAGCGCCTGCGGCGGTGCCTTTCCGGCAGCCTGCGCCGCGTCGACTACCGGTTTGGCGAGCGCGTAGGCTTTTTGCTTATCGCCGCTGTTGTAATAGGCGATGGCGACGGGCTCGATCAGGTTCTCCGGCAACGGGCCCAAAGCCTGCAATTGTTCGCCGTATTGAATCACGGCGGCCCAGTCCTGATTGTTGACGGCGAGTTGGACGATCGTCGTGAAGATCCGCGGCTTGTCCTCCGGCGCCATGGCGGATGAAGAAGCTGCCGCTTCCAAGGCTGCCTCGGCGTCCTTGTAGTCGTTCTGGCCGATATAGGCCTGCGCCAGCAGCTGGTTGATCACGTAATCGTCATAGGGTTGGTGCGTGGACGCGGCCTGCGCTTCCTTCAGATGCGTGAGCGCGGTCGCATAGTCTTTGGCCTTCAGCGCCTTGTCGGCGTCAGACAGCGGTTTCGATACCTCGCGGGAGATTTTCGGCTGGTCGGCGGCAATTACCGATGTCGCAATCGGCATCGCAGCTGCAAGCACGGTAACGGCACAAATGGTTCTCAATGACGGCAGACGCATGAGGATTCCTCTCAAGTGTGGTCGACGCGCGAATCGCAGCCCCCCGCACCGCGCATCTTCAGGAGAACCGGCACAATACTAGGGCGGCCGCGTGTTTCCAATGCGGCAGCGATATTGCGGTGCAGCGTCGAAATGCCCAATGTTCGGTCATGGAATCTGTGGCGGAAAGCCTCCCCGAGGGGGCGCAGAACATTTCTATCGGCGGTTTCAACCGCTTCGCCGGCCCCTTTTATCGCCTTCCGGATGACGGCGATATCCGGCGTTTCGCATTTGTTGCCCTGGACAAGCACATGAACTCCGCCGGCAGCGTCCATGGCGGCGTGCTGATGACGTTTGCCGACATCGCCATGAGCAGGACCTCGCGGCTTTCGACCGGGGCGAATGCTTGCAGCACGGTATCCTTTTCGTGCGAATTCATGGCACCCGGCCATCTTGCCGATTTGATCGAGATCCGCGTGAGGGTGTCGCGCCGCACCAAAGGATTCGTGTTCCTCTCCGCAGATATCGCGTGCGAAGCGCGCGCGCTGATGCAGGCTTCCGGCTTGTGGAGGATCGGGTGAGCACGCCGACAGGCTACGATCAGGTCCGCCTCGTCGATCCCTTCGAAATCCATGTCGGACCCGCGTTCGTCAGGGGCGAACGGGGCAGGCGACGTTACGCGCTCGAGGCACGCGCCGATCATTGCAACATGCGCGGCGTGGTGCATGGCGGGATGCTGATGACGCTCGCCGACATGATGCTGGGCCAGGCGGTGTGGGACGCGACCGACAACGCGGCCTGCGTCACCATGAACATGCAGGTGCAATTCCTCAAACCGGCAAAAGCGGGAGACCTGATCGAGGTCGAACCCGACATCACCAGGCGCACCCGGTCGCTGGTCTTCATGCGCGGCGACTTTACCGTCGCGGGCGAGGTGATCATGGCCGTGCAGAGCGTGTGGAAGCTTTTCGCCGCGGAGTAAGCGGATTTTTACCATGCGGTGGGAGGCTGAGCCCGAACCAGGGGAGCCTCTCGCATGCGCAGTCGCGCACCGCAACTGGTGCTGGGAACGGTGCAGCTCGGTCTTGCCTATGGCGCCGCCAACCGGACCGGCAAGCCGCCGCGTCAGGCGGCACTTAAGCTCGTGCGCAGGGCGGCCGAGGCGGGAATCCGGGAATTCGACACCGCGCGCGCTTACGGTGACAGCGAAGACCGGTTGGGCGAAGCCCTGGCCGGCCGCAAGGCCGTCCGCGCCATAACCAAGCTCAGTCCCTTGAGCGAACTTGCTTCGGATGCATCGCGGCAGGATGTGCGCCGCGCGGTCGACCACAGCATCGAACAGTCACTCGAATCCTTGCGGCGCGACCGCATCGATTGCCTGCTGCTGCATCGCGCGCAGCATATGTGGGCCTATGACGGCGCGATCTGGGAACGCCTGATCGAGCGTTTGGAAGAAGGCAGCGTTCTGTCTCTGGGCGTCTCGGTGCAGTCGCCGGTGGAAGCACTGGCGGCGCTGGCCTGCCCCGATGTCGCGCATCTCCAACTTCCGTTCAATCTGCTCGACTGGCGCTGGCTTGCGCCCGGCTTTCAGGCGTGTCTCGCCACCCGTCCGGCAGTTACGGTGCATGCGCGCAGTGCTTTCCTGCAGGGCATTCTTGCGGCCGGGGACCCGAAAGTCTGGCCACGCATTCGCAGCGTCAATGCCGCAGCAATGGTGCGCTTGATCGATAGCCTGACGCGAATCTTCGATCGCGAAAGCCCCGCAGATCTCTGTCTTGCCTATGCGCGGGGCCAAAGCTGGATCGACGGTGTCGTCGTCGGTCTCGAGTCCGAAGACCAGCTCGATCACAATCTACGCCTGTTCGTGAGGCCGCCGCTCGGCGCGCAGGATTGCATCTCCCTTGCCGCGCGCATACCCAAGCTGCCGGTCGCGCTGCTCGATCCATCTCGATGGCCGAAGCAATGATCGGCCCGTTTCGACTCGACGGCTGCATGGCCTTCGTATCCGGTGCCGCCGGGCATCTTGGACGCGAAATGGCAATGACGCTTTGCGAAGCGGGCGCCCACGTCATCCTCAATGGACGCGACGAAGGGCGCCTTAAGGACTTTGCCGGCGAACTGCGCGCGCAAGGTCACGGCGCGGATTGTGCCGCCTTCGACGTCGCCGATGCCGATCGTGTGCGTAACTACTTTTCCCGCGTCGAGCGTCTGGACGTGCTGGTGAACAACGCCATCACCATGACGCCGAAGCCTCTTGCCGAGCTTGCGGCGGAGGATTTCACGCGAACTTATGCGAGCACGGTGACGGCCGCGTTCGAAGCGGTGCGGGCGGCGCGGCCCGCGCTGAGGCGTGCGGCCGAAATCAGGGGCGAAGCGAGCGTGATCAACATCGCGTCGATGTACGGCGTGGTCTCACCGGACGCGCGCATCTATGCGAGCCCTTCGCAGGCCAGCCCTTTCCAATACGGGCCGGCCAAGGCTGGGCTGATTCAGCTCAGCCGCCATCTTGCGGCCGAACTGGGGCGCGAAGGTATCCGCGTGAACGCTTTGGTTCCGGGCCCGTTTCCCCGGGGAGCGGTCGCCGCCGCAGATCCCGATTTCGTCGGCCGGCTTTCGGAAAGGACCATGTTGGGGCGCGTCGGCGGCGCGGAGGAGATTCGAGGGCCCCTGCTGTTCCTGGCGAGCCGCGCGTCGAGCTTCGTGACCGGTGCGGCGCTTGCTGCCGATGGCGGTTGGACGGCCTGGTGAGTTAACATCATGAATATGGCGTTCCTTTCCTCCTTCCGCGCCGGCCAGGACACGGCGTTTCCCGATGCGCTGCGCGCGAGGCTGCACAATTTCCCGCTGCTGCAGGACTTGGGCGATACGGCGCTGCGCCGGTTGCTGGCGGAGTGCAACTGGTTCGGACTGCCTGGCGGAACGGAGCTCAAGCGCGACGGCGAGAACGCGCAGGCCCTGTTTCTGATCGTCACCGGCAGCCTTGGCGTGTTCGTCGAGGATCCGGAAACGCGCAACCGCCGCATGGTCGCCCATGTCGGCGCCGGCGAAACCGTCGGCGAAATGTCGCTGATCTCCGGCGACAAGGGCCATTCCGCCGAAATCGTGGCGCTGCGGGACAGCGAGCTGCTGCGCATCTCGCCGGAAGGCTTTGACGCGCTGATCTCGCGCCATCCGCGCGTGATGCTCAATCTGATGCGTGTTCTGGTCAAGCGGCTGCACGAAACGACGATGAATCCGAGCGATCGCTCGCGGCCCAAGACGTTCGCCGTCGTGCCGCTGCAGTCCGGACTGGGCGAAGAGGACGTTTCGCACCGCGTCGCATTGGCACTGGCGGAAATGGGCTCGCGCGCAGCGGTGCTCGATCATCGCAACGCCGATCAGTCGGCCGAGTGGTTCAACGCATTCGAAGACGACCACGACATCGTGATCTATCGCGGCGACGAGCCGGACAGCGCCTGGACCCATCTTTGCGTGCGCCAGGCGGACCGGTTGCTTCTGCTGGCGCGCTCCGATCGTCCCTTGCCGCAGCGGCCGCTGGATCTGCCGTCCCACAAGGAACGCGCGGGTAATTTGCCCGAACTGTTGCTGCTGCATCCTTCCAGCGATGGACGCCTGCCGGAGCATTTCGCGCTGCGCAGCGGGTTGTTCGAGTCCCATCACCATGTCCGGGCCGGAAACGCCAACGACATCCGCAGGCTGGCGCGCTTCATTGCCGGACGGGCGGTCGGCATCGTGCTGGCCGGCGGCGGCGCGCGCGGCTTCGCGCATATCGGTGTGCTGAAGGCTCTCGCCGAAGCGGGTGTGCCTTTCGACCACCTCGGCGGCACCAGCATGGGCGCCATCGTCGCGGCCGGCGCTGCCGCGGAGTGGAGCATCGAAGAGTTGACCGAGCGCGTGCGCGCGGCCTTCGTCGATGAGAATCCGCTCTCCGACTACACTTTCCCGCTGATCGCGCTGTTCCGCGGAAAAAAGGTGTCGACGCTGTTGCAGCAGCACTTCGGCGATGTGCGGATCGAGGAATTGCCGAAGCCCTTCTTCTGCGTGTCCTCCGATCTCACTACCGGCCGCATTCACGATCACCGCAGCGGGGCGCTGTGGCGTGCGCTGCGCGCGAGCGTCGCGTTGCCGGGCATCCTTCCGCCGGTGACGCATCACGGGCATCTGCTCGTCGACGGCGGCGTGATGAACAATCTACCCGTCGACGTGATGCGCAAGCGCGAGAGCGGGCCGATTGTCGCGTCCGACGTGACCGGCGAAATCGATCTTCAGGTGAAGGACGACCGCTATGGCGAGCGGCCGATCTGGTGGCTTTTGTGGCAGCGCATGCGGGGCTCGCCCTCGATCATCTCGATCCTGATGCGTTCGGGCACGGTGGGCTCGGAAGCGCAGCGCCGCCTGGTCCGCGAGCAGGCCGATTATCTTTTCGAACCGCCGCTTCCCGACATCGGACTGCGCGATTGGAAGTTGTTCGACCGCGCCATCGCCGAAGGCTATGAGCATGCCCAGGCCATGATCGAAAAGCACGGCGTTCCGCTTACCGATATTTGGAGCGAAGGCCCCGTGGTCGCTCTCCCGCACCGCAGGGCTGTGGCTTAGGCAATTGTGATTGCCACGGCGATTTGGCACACTCTGCGCGAGGCCGGTGCGGAATTGATATGAAACGGACGCCACGCGCCGCGATTTTCGATGTCGATGGTGTCCTAATCGATTCGCTTGCCGAACACCTTCGGATATGTGCCGACGAAGCTCGCGCCCTCAAGCTCGATATCGCTATTCCGTCAGCAAGCGAACTCCGCCGGATGGTCGCCAGCGGTACCAAAGTCAGCCCCATGCTTCACTTTTTCCTGGCCGTCGGCTTCCCTCATGAACAGGCGACGCTTGCCGTCAGCGACTACCAAGAATTTTTCATGGCGCGATATCGGCCTCGGTTGTTTGCAGGCGTGGGCGCGATGCTTCATCAATTGCGGCAATCGGGATTGTTGCTTGGTCTGGTGACTTCAAACATCCGCTCCAACACTGAGCCTGTGCTGGGCGAATTCATCGCCTTGTTCGAACCGAAGGCAGTCTTCTATTTGGATACGGAACCGAGACAGGCGAGCAAGTCCGATCGGTTGAAGGATGGCGCCAGGAACCTCGCTCTGCTCCCTTCGGAGTGCGCTTATGTCGGGGATCAGCCTGCCGACGTATCTGCGGCACAGGAAGCCGGCATTCCCTTCCTTGGCGTGACCTATGGCTGGGGAATATTGCCAGGCGAGCGGCGCTTCGAGATTGCCGATAGCGTATCTGAAATTCCGGCAAAATTGCTGGGCTCGACGGGCGCGAAGCAAGGGGCGGCGGCGCTGCGAGGACGAGGTTCGTCGCCAAAACAGAGGAGCGCCGATCGTGGAAGGTGAAAAGCAACATGCCTGTCAACAATGCGATCTGGCCAAGTTGCAAGTCGACTATGCCTGGAAATGGTTCGCGTATCACGCAGAGCAACGCACAAAGATGTTCAACTTCATGCTGATTGCCATGGGCGTCTTTGCTACCGCCACAGTGAGTGCTTATACCGACCATCTCTTGGAAGTCGCTGCAGCGCTGTGTTTTCTATCGGCGCTCTTCGCATTTTCCTTCTCGCGTCTCGACAAACGGAATGAGGAGCTGGTTCGCCTGGGGGAGGAGGTTCTTTCTCACCTGGAGCGCGCGGAGGTTTTCGCCACGCCTGCGACCATCAAGGATCGCGCGGGCGGGACGATCGCGTTCGGCATACTGCATCGCCAAGCATCGATAGAAGCCGGAATCGATGAGTCATGGCAATCGAACGCCTGGCGCGGGAAGCATCGTTTTTGGTTGCCGAATTTGGAGAGACTTATTGCCCTTGTCTTCCTGGCTGCAGGCGCCAGCATCATCTATGCGATGGCATTTGACCCTTGAATGTCGCTTTGGCGATCTGATAGCGCGCCTCACCCGCGCCGTTGCTGCGGCAGCAGATCGCCGAATTGGGTTGCGCGCTTCTCTTGCCGCGCGGTCAGCGCTTCGCGCATGTCGGTCTCGGGATTGTACATGCCGGCCTGCCAGGTCGCGATGTAGTCGAGCGCATCGGCGATGGAGTGATCGCGCGCGTAGTTGATCATCACCTTGGACCCATGCACCGCGAGCGGCGACTTGTCCGCGATATCCCTTGCGACCGCAAACACATGTTCCAGCATTGCGGAATGGTCCGCAAATACCGCATTGACGAGGCCGCATTCGAGCGCCTGACGCGCGTTCAGCCTACGTCCGGTATAGGCGAGCTCGCGCACCAGTCCTTGCGGCATGACATGGCATAGACGTGGAAAGGTACCTACGTCCGCAGTCATGCCGATGTTGATCTCCTGGACCACGAAGAAGGCTTCTTCGGTGGCATAGCGGCAGTCGCAGGCGCTGACAAAATCGACGCCGCCGCCCACACAGCCGCCGTGGATCGCCGCCAGCACCGGAATTCGCGCACGGTCGATGGCGTTGAAGGTCTCCTGAATGGCCAACACGTTGTGACGCAGCCTAAGCGCCTTGCGGCCGCGCTCCTCTTGCGAAGGTGTCGTGCCGATGCTCGTGCTCTTGGCAAAGACCGAGAGGTCCATGCCCGCGGTAAAATGCTTGCCGGTGGACGACACGACGATGACCCGCGCTTTCGCGTTGTCGTCGATGTCACGCACGATTTCGGGAAGTTCCTTCCAGAACTCGGGCACCATGGTGTTGAGCTCCTCTCCGCGCTTCATGCGAAGGTGGGCGATGTGGTTCTCGATCTCGACATCGAAACAGCGATAGGTCATGGCGGACTCCAGGAGCGGCTGGCGCGACGCTAACACCGCGTCGCAGGTTCAGGAACGTTGCCTTTGGGTTAGCCTTCTGGTATCTTCATTGTAGATACGGAGGGTCCCGATGGCAAAAGAGCAGAAGATCGCCAAATGGGGCAACAGCCTGGCCGTGCGAATCCCGCAGAGCTTGGCGGATCAGGCGGGAATGGCTGTCGGAACACGGGTCGAAGTGAAAGCCTCGGATGGCAAGCTGGTCATCGTACCGAAGATCCCGGACTACGATATTCGCGAGCTGGTAAAGCGGATCACCAAGGAAAATCGGCACGAGCTGATTGATTGGGGTCCGCCTGTCGGCAAAGAGTTCTGGTAGTGCCGACCTATTATCCCGCCTGGGGCGACATAGCCTGGCTCGACTTCGACCCGCAGCGCGGGCGCGAGCAGGCTGGTCTTAGGCCGGGATTATTCGTCTCGAACAGCTTTTACAATCGGCGCAACGGGTTGGCATTGGTCTGTCCGATCACCAGCAAGAAGAAGGGATATCCCTTCGAAGTGCCATTGCCGCCGAATTTTGCCGTTCACGGTGTGGTCTTGGCCGATCAAGCGAAGACGATCGATTGGCGTGCGCGATTGCCGCGCTTCGCGGCGAAATGTCCTGCGGAAATCGTTGTCGACGTCATCGCCCGGATGCGTGCGTTGATGATCGAGGCTTGACGAGCGTTGGCTGCGACCCCGGCTTGGGCTAGGAATTTGCGTGCGCCATTTCGGAGTCCCCCATGCCGATCGTCTACGACGAACTGATGCAGGCCAAATCCACCGGTCTCACCGCGAGCTATGGCGACCGCGAGACCATGCTCTATGCCCTGGGCATCGGCTTCATGCGCGACCCGATGAACAAGGACGAGCTCAAATTCGTCTACGAGAACGATTTGCAGACCGTGCCCACCATGGCGACGGTGATCGGCTGGGGCAAGGGCGGAACGCTGGCGCGCTCCGGCATCAACTATCTGATGGTGGTGCATGGCGAGCAGCGTCTCACCATGCACAAGCCGCTGCCTTATGCCGCCGACGTCGTGTTCGACGAGCGCATCCTCGGCGTCTTCGACAAGGGAAAGGACAAGGGCGCGGTGATCCTGATGGAGCGCGTGGTGAGCGAGGCCGGCGGCGGCAAGCTCTGCACGCTGGTGAACACCATCTTCGCGCGCGGCGACGGCGGCTTCGGCGGGCCGAAGGAAGGTGCGCCGGAACCGCACCCGATCCCGGCGCGCGCGCCCGATCTCGTCCATGAATGCGACACGCGCCCCGACCAGGCCTTCCTCTATGCGCTCTCGGGCGACCGCAATCCGCTGCACCGCGACCCGAATTTCGCCCGGATGGCAGGTTTTCCGCGGCCCATTCTGCACGGTCTGTGCACCTACGGCACCGCGTGCCGCGCGATCGTCTCCACGGTCTGCCAATACGACGCCAAGAAGATCACCGGCTTCGATGTCCGTTTTTCGGCGCCGGTGTTTCCCGGCGAAACCATCGTCACCGAGATGTGGGTCGACGGCTCCGTCGTGTCCTTCCGCTGCAAGCTCAAGGAGCGCGACGCCGTGGTGATCAACAATGGCAAGTGCACGCTCGCTGGATGAGCTGCGCGACGCGGTCCGGCTGCATCCGGACGATGTCGCGCGCGCGCTGAGGTATGGCGCAGCATTGCTTGCGGCGGAGAGCCTGCCCGAAGCCATCGCCGAATTCCAGCGCGCGTTGCGTCTCGATCATGAGAATGCCGCCGCGCGGCTGGCACTTGGCCGCGCCTGGCTTGCGGCAGGCGAGCCCGACAAGGCGCTGGAGCAGTTCCGCCGCCTTACCAGCGTCGAGGGCGACATCGCCCGCGCGGAAGCCATGCGTGCGCTACCGCGCTCCGACGCCGGCTATGTGCGCCATCTCTTCGACCAATTCGCCTCCGACTACGACACGCGCATGCTGTGCGAGCTCGGCTATCGCGCGCCCTCGATCCTGCGCGAATTGATGGCGCTGGTAGCGGCTGAGCGGGACGGTCTCGATATCCTCGATCTCGGCTGCGGCACCGGACTTTCGGGCCTCGCCTTCAAGCCTCTGGCGCGAACGCTGGACGGAATCGACCTCAGCCCAGCCATGATCGCGAAAGCCCGAACGCGTGGCGTCTACGGCATGCTGTCTGTCGGCGACATCGAGACCGTGGCGGGGAATGGCACATATGACTTGTTGGTGGCGGCAGACACCCTCGTCTATCTGGGCGATCTGGAGAAGGTGTTCGCCGCGGCGGCGCGCCTTTTGCGCCCGGAGGGTCTGTTTCTCTTCACCGTCGAATCGATGGATGGAGAAGGCTACGAGCTCGGACCCAAGCGCCGCTGGCGCCATTCCGAGGCCTATTTGCGCGCGCAGGCTGTGCAGGCTGGCTTCGAAGTCGCAGGCCTTCTGGCCTGCATCCCGCGCCACGAAGCGGGAATGGCCGTCGAAGGCTTCGCAACTGCGCTCCAGCGTGGAAGACGCTAGCAACCACGGTGCATGGCCTGCGTTGACCCAAAGAGGGTTTCGCCGCGTAGAACCTATGGCTGTGCCGGGCTCCAATATGGGGCAACTCATTCCTGTTCTCCCGTCGGGTCGGCGGTCGACAGCCTTTGCCTCGGCCGGAATGGCGGCCGGCCTCGCAATTGCGATTGGCGCGGTCGTTCTTCACGGTTCTGCGAGCCCGTCCGCCGAAAACAACGCCCTGCGCTTTGCGGCGGAGATGGTTTTTCGAGGTGCGCTGGCCGCTTACCTGCTGTTCTATCTTGCCCGACCGTCGGGTTGGTTGCTGCCCGCGCGGGTAGCAATGTTCTTCGCGCGCGAGAGGCGTGGCTTCGCCTTCAGCTTCGTCTCGATCTATACGGTTTTCCTTGGATGCGCCCTTGCCGCCAACGTGCTTTCGGCGAGTTCTTCGCTTCCGACCATTGTGTTGACCGCCCTGTCCGCGCTTGTTTTGGCCTCGATCGTCGCAGGCGAGTGGTCGGGCCGCATTCAGTCCTCCCATTGGAGGACGGCGCTTCGTGCCGGCGAAAGCATCGCTGTCGCTTTTTTCTGGCTCGTCTATGTCGCGGACGCCTTTGCCCATTTGGCGGGATCGCAGAGCCCGGACAGATATCACGCGGCCGCTCTTGCCGCGCTCGTGCTTGCGCTCATCGTTCGCATCGCAGGCGGAAACGTCGCGGCTGGGCACTGACAACGCAAAGGCCGAACCGCGGACAACCCGCTCGCGGCGTCCGGCAGCATTGCTGTTTGCCGCATTTCACGCGGCCGGTGCGCTGGCGACGCCGAGAAGTCGGCCGATTGCACTTTGTGGCAAACAAGAAATTATGCTTTCATCCGCGCGAGGGTCTCGTTCAAGGAGTTCAGCGTGAGAAAATCCTTGTTTGTATGCGGATTTGTCTTGGCGGCAACGCCCGCCTTAGCCGATTTCACTACCTGCTATGAGCCTTACCCGCCGGCCGCCGTGAACGGGAGCACGGCGACGCTTGAGCAGATGCAGCAGGCGCAAAAGGATGTCCAGCAATTCATCAAGGATTCCGACGACTACCAGGATTGCATGAACGGCCAGCTCAAGAGCATGCAGATCGAGGCGAAGCATTCCAAGGACAGAACGCCCGTCGATCCCTCCATCGTCTCGATGGTGAAGACCAAGATCGACAAGAACCAGGCGCTTAAGGTGCGCGTCGGCGCGGAGTTCAACACCGCCGCGCAAGCTTTCAACGCCAGGCACAAAGGGCAGTAGGAATGCGCGCGAATCGCCTATGATCCGGCGGTGAGCGACACGGCAACCACGCGTCTCGAACGGCGTTCCCGGCAGCGCGCCCAGTCGCGCGCCGCGATCCTGGAGGCGGCGCGTACTGTCGCCGCGCGCGACGGCGCCAGGGATTTTTCCCTGCGTTCCGTGGCAGCGGAGGCCGGCTTCGCGCCGGCGGCGCTCTACGGCTATTTCGCGAACAAGGATGAGCTGCTGCTCGCGCTCGCCGCCGATGATCTCGCGGCGCTCGCGCGGGCGATGCGTGAAGCCGGGGGCAGCCGTCCCGTTCTGGTGAGAACTGCGACCGCAGCGCTCGAACTTCTGCGCCACAACGAGACCTTCGCCGCGGCACAGGGCTCACTTCCTCCGCACCAGGGCACGAGCGAGGCCGAGCGGCTGTTCAATGGCCGGCTCATCGCCGTGCTGAAAGTCCTGTCGGAGGCTCTGGGCTCCAAGGCTCACAGCCGGGACGGCCAACGCGACGTCGTCCTGCTTGCCGCGACCCTGGCGGGTCTGGCTCTGCTGGCGCGTTCGGGACGGCTTGCCGCGCTGGGCTTCACGCCGGAGGAGTTGCTCCAATGTCTCGACCGGCATTTCGGAGCTTGAGAATTTCCTCCCGCACCAGCGCCGGGAATTCCATGGGCAGAAAATGGGTCGCGCGCGGCTCGCAAACGATGCGCGTGGAAGGACAGCGCGCGCGGAAGTTCTCGAGTTCAGGATGCGGTGCGCCGCTGCCGCCATGGATCACAGTGACCGGACAGCGAATGGCGTCGGCAAGATCGGAGACGCCTGCGGGACCGGAGCGAAAATTCTCCGCTTCCCAGGCCGGATCGCAACACAAGCACACGCCGCCGTTCGGCGTCGGCTTCAAACCGCCGCTCAGATAATCGCGCAAGGTCTCGTCCGGCCAGGTCTTGAAAGCGCCGCGGCCGCGATAGACGGCGAAGGCTTCCTCGGCGCTTGCGAAGGTGTCTCTCCGCTTGGCCGCGCGACCGGAAAGCTCGTTTTCGCCCGCATTCCAGCTTTTCGCCATAAGCACGGGTTCGACCAGTATCAGCGCCTTCACTGTTTCGGGTTTGAGCGCCGCCGCCATCAGGCTCGCGGTCGCGCCCATGGAGTGGCCGGCTAGGAAAGCGCCCTGCGGCGCGATGCGGCCGAGGATGGCTAAGAGATCGTCGCGATAGATCGCCCAGCCGTGCGCCGATCCCGGCGTCGTCGGCAGCGTCGTGAAGCCATGGCCGCGCGCGTCGCTTGCGACGATGCGGAAGCCGCCCGCCAGTGGTGAGAGCAATCCGCGATAGGTTTGCGCATTGAAGCCGTTGGCGTGGGCGAAATGGAGCAACGGAGCATCGCCTTCCCAGGCAAGGCATGAAACGGCTCCGCCGGGAACCGCAATGGTCTTGCGCACGGGATCGCTCATCCCGTTCCTCTGCGCAAGGGCATTGAGTCTGTCAATGCGTTCGCTTTACGCAATGCCTCGGTCCCGCTAACAATTTCACGCGCAGCTTCAGGTTCGACCGCATGCATCCTTCTGTTCACGCCGGAACGCATCCCGAGAAGATCGCGCTCGTCATGGCGGAGACGGGCGAGAAGTTGACCTATCGCCAGCTTGAGGCGCTGTCGAACCGGGGCGCACAGCTTTTCCGCAAGCTGGGCCTCAAGACGGGCGACGGTATCGCGATCTTCATGGAGAACAATCTTCATTATCTGCCGATCTGCTGGGCGGCGCAGCGTTCGGGACTCTATTTCACCTGCATTTCGTCGCGACTCACGGCCGGCGAGGTCGAATACATCCTCGGCGACTGCAACGCCAAGGTGCTGATCGCCTCGCAAGGTCTGGCGAAGGTGGCTGGCGAACTGACCGAGACGCTGAAATGGGTCCAGCTATTCATGGTCGGCGGGACGATCCCGGGCTATCGCAGCCTCGAGCATGCACTTGCGGAAATGCCTGACGCGCGCATCGCCGACGAGAGTGCGGGCCTGGACATGCTCTATTCCTCCGGCACGACCGGCCGGCCCAAGGGCGTGCGCAGCCCGCTCAGCGGCCAGAAGATCGACGAGGCGACGCCCCTTCTGGGGCTTGTGTCGATGTTGTTCGGCTTCAGCGCGGATTCGATCTATCTCTCGCCTGCGCCGCTCTATCACGCCGCACCCTTGCGCTACTGCATGACCATCCACCGCGCCGGCGGCACCGTGGTCGCGATGGAACATTTCGATGCCGAAGCGGCGCTCAAATACATCGAGACCTACAAGGCCGATTGCAGCCAGTGGGTGCCCACGATGTTCGTGCGCATGCTGAAGCTGCCGGACGAGGTGCGCCTGAAATACGACGTTTCCACGATGAAGTCGGCGATCCATGCCGCAGCGCCCTGCCCGATCGACGTCAAGCGCAAGATGATCGAGTGGTGGGGCCCGGTGATCCACGAATATTATGCCGGCACCGAAGGCAACGGTTTCTGCTACGTGAACAGCGCCGACTGGCTTGCCCATCCCGGGACCGTGGGGCGCGCGATCTTCGGCGAGATTCATATCTGCGGCGAGAACGGCGAGGAGATGCCGGTGGGCGAGGAAGGCGTGATCTATTTCGCCGGCGCCACCACGTTCCAATATCACAACGATCCCAAGAAGACGGCGGAGTCGCGCCACCCCGCGCATCCCGACTGGTCGACCTTGGGCGATGTCGGCAAGCTCGACGCGGAAGGCTTTCTCTACCTCACCGACCGCAAGGCCTTCATGATCATCTCCGGGGGCGTCAACATCTATCCGCAGGAGGCCGAGAACCTGCTGATCTCCCATCCCAAGGTCGCCGACGTCGCCGTGATCGGCGTGCCCAACGAGGAATTCGGCGAGGAAGTGAAAGCCGTGGTGCAGCCGGCCCATTGGGACGATGCCGGTCCTGCCCTGGCAGAGGAACTGATCGCCTATTGCCGCGAGCGTCTGTCGCCGGTCAAATGCCCGCGTTCGGTGGATTTCGAGCGCGAACTGCCCCGTCATCCGACCGGCAAGCTGTACAAGCGGCTGATCCGCGACCGCTATTGGGGCAAGCGCGAATCCCGCATCGTGTGAGGCGCTTCCGTCTCACGCGCACGTCTTGGCGCATTTTTCCTTCACGAGCGCGGCTGCCTGATCGTCGTTGAACGCCGTGACCTGCGCTTGCTGCGACTTGGCGGGATCGCTGCAGTTGCACTTGAATGTGTAGTCCATCTGGCCGGGTTCGGTGGCCGACGGAACCGAGCTCACGAACTCGATTGCTGTCGGGGTGATGTAGCAGGCCAAGATCTGCTGGTAGCAGTTGGTCTGGAACACCGCGTCGTAAGCGGCGGCGAAGGGCAGCAGGATCGTGCCGACGAACCCGCTGACGACGACGCAGATGCTTTTCACAATCGGCACGGTGACATGCTGCGTCACCCAGACGACCACTTTAACGAGAACGACGACGAACCAGCAGAGCCATTTGAGCGGATTCCACCATGGCAGCTGCTTGCATTGCTTTTCGAGCTGGTTCTCCCATTTTTCCGTCGGAACCAGGATGTCTTTCACGATGTAGCTGGTCACGGTATCGCAGATGATGGCCATGTCGTCCCCCGCTGTTGAAGTCCGAATAAATCAACTTATACTAGTAACGAGCGAAATGCCAGGACTATCCCACTTGCAACGCACGGACCGACCCTTTATCGCGATGAACGACCCAATGCGCGCCGGCGCGCCGGAGCATCGAATGAAGACCGTCCGTTTCGAAGACCTGCCCGCGCTTGCCGGCCAGGAGATCGGCGTATCGGACTGGGTCGAGATCGACCAGGATCGCATCAACAAATTCGCCGACGCGACGGGCGATCATCAATGGATCCACGTCGACATCGAGCGCGCCAAGAAGGAGATGCCGGGCGGCAAGACCATCGCCCATGGCTATCTCACCGTGTCGCTGATCCCCTGGCTCACCGGCGGCTTTCTCAAGATCGAGGGCGTGACGCGCGGCATCAATTACGGCTCCAACAAGGTGCGCTTCACCAACATGGTGCCGGTGGGAAGCAGGGTGCGCGCGCGCTCCAAAATCCTCAGCGTCGAACCGCGCGGCGGCGGCATGCAGCTGACCAGCGAAGTCACCATCGAGATCGAGGGCCAGACCCGCCCCGCCTGCATCGCCGAAACCATCGGCATCGTGTTCAAGTAGGGTTTCCTTACCCTTCGGCAGGCCTATAATCGGGCATGGTTTCGGCCGCTTTCGACCCGTCACTCCTGAACAAGATCGTTTCGCGCTTCGTGGACATGCCGGGCGGCTTGCTGCCGGCGTTGCACGAGATCCAGAAGACCATCGGCCATGTGCCGCGCGCCGCGATCAAGCCGCTGGCGCAAGGCTTCAACATCACCGAGGCCGAGGTCTTCGGCGTGGTGACCTTCTATCACGACTTCCGGCTCGACCGGCCTGCGGGCACGCATGTGCTCAAGCTCTGCCGCGCCGAGGCCTGTCAGGCGGTCGGCGCCGAGGCGCTTGCGGCGCACGCGAAGAGGAAGTTGGGAATCGACTGGCATGGCACCACCGGCGATGGCGCTTGGTCGCTGGAGCCGGTGTTTTGTCTCGGGCTCTGCGCCTGCGGACCGTCGGCGATGATCGACGGCGAGGTGCATGCGCGCCTGGATGCGCCGGCGCTGGACAAGCTCATCGCATGAAGACGCTACGCGCCCGTTTGCCGAAAGACGCCGCGGCTTTGGCGCTTGGCGCCGAAACGGTCGCCGCTGCGCTGCGGAAGGAAGCGGCGGCGCGCAATTTCGAGCTCGAACTGGCCCGCACCGGCTCGCGCGGCATGGTCTGGCTGGAGCCGTTGCTCGAGATCGAGACGGAAGAAGGCTGGCGCGGGTTCGGGCCGTTGTCTGCGAGCGATGTTGCGGCCGTGCTCGACGGCAAGAGCGCGAAAGCGCTTGGCGACATCGGTGCGCATCCCTGGCTCAAGCGCCAGACGCGGCTGATCTTCGCGCGCTCAGGCACCGTCGATCCGGCCTCGACGGCAGGCTTGAGCTTCGCAGGGCTGAAACGCGCGCGTGAGATCGGACCGGCAGCGGTTCTGGACGAGGTGACGAAATCGGGCCTTCGCGGGCGCGGCGGCGCGGGCTTTCCCACCGGCATCAAATGGAAGGGCGCGGCCGAGGCGGTCGGTGCGCAGAAATATGTCGTCTGCAACGCGGACGAGGGCGACAGCGGCACCTTCGCCGACCGCATGTTGATGGAGGGCGATCCCTTCCTGCTGATCGAAGGCATGATCGTAGCCGGCTTCGCGATCGGCGCGACCAAGGGCTTCGTTTATATCCGCTCGGAGTATCCGCATGCCATCGCGGCCATGGAACGGGCAATCGCGGTCGCACGCAACGAGCGGCTGCTGCGACCGGAATTCGACATCGAAATACGGATTGGCGCCGGCTCCTATGTCTGCGGCGAAGAAACGGCATTGCTCGAAAGCATCGAGGGCAAGCGCGGACAGGTGCGCGCCAAGCCGCCGCTACCGGTGCATCGCGGATTGTTCGGCCAGCCCACCATTATCAACAACGTGCTCACATTCGCCGCCGTGCCCGCCATCCTGGAGAAAGGCGCGGCGCAGTATGCCGCGCTCGGCACGGGACGCTCGCGCGGCACAATGCCGGTGCAGCTCGCCGGCGACATCAAATTTGGCGGACTGTTCGAGGCACCGTTCGGACTGACACTGGGAGAGCTTGTGAACGACATCGGCGGCGGCACGCGTTCCGGACGCCCGGTCCGGGCGGTGCAGGTCGGCGGGCCGCTCGGCGCGTATTTCCCGACTTCGCTGTTCGACACGCCGTTCGACTACGAAGCCTTCTCGGCGCGCGACGGGTTGATCGGCCATGGCGGCATCGTGGTCTTTAACGATAGCGTCGACATGGCGGCCCAGGCGCGTTTCGCCTTCGAGTTCTGCGCCATCGAATCTTGCAGCAAATGCACGCCCTGCCGCATCGGCTCGGTGCGCGGGCAGGAGGTGGTGGACCGCATCGTCAAGGGCGAGAAGCGGGACGACAACCTCGCGCTTTTGCGCGAGCTTTGTGATACGATGCGCGGCGGTTCGCTCTGTGCGCTTGGCGGCTTCGTGCCGTATCCAGTCTTGAGCGCGCTCACGCATTTTGCGGAAGACTTCACGCGATGACTCCGCTGAACGACGACATCGATTATGGAACTCCCGCCGCGACGGCGGATCGGACGGTGGCGCTCAGCGTCGACGGCATCGCGGTCGAAGTCCCCGAAGGTACCTCGATCATGCGCGCGGCGACGCTGGCCGGCGTCGCGGTTCCCAAGCTTTGCGCCACAGACAGCCTGAACGCGTTCGGCTCCTGCCGGCTTTGCCTGGTCGAGATCGAAGGCCGGCCAGGCACGCCGGCGTCCTGCCACACGCCGGTCGCGCCGGGAATGAAGGTCCACACCCAGACCGCGCGGCTCAAGAAGCTGCGCCGCGGCGTGATGGAGCTCTACATCTCCGATCATCCACTCGATTGCCTGACCTGCGCGGCAAACGGCGACTGCGAGCTCCAGGACATGGCGGGCGCGGTTGGCCTGCGAGACGTGCGCTACGGCTATGACGGCGCGGGGCATCTGGCGGACAAGAAAGACGAGTCCAATCCCTATTTCAGCTACGACCCCGCCAAATGCATCGTCTGCTCGCGCTGCGTGCGCGCCTGCGAGGAGGTGCAGGGCACCTTCGCGCTCACCATCGCGGGCCGCGGCTTCGAGAGCCGCGTGGCGGCGAGCGCCAATGTGCCGTTCCTTGAATCCGAATGTGTCTCCTGCGGCGCCTGCGTGCAGGCCTGCCCGACCGCGACCCTGATCGAGAAGTCCGTCGCCGAGATCGGCACGCCTTCGCATTCCATCCAGACCACCTGCGGCTATTGCGGCGTGGGCTGCACCTTCAACGCCGAAATGCGCGGCGACGAGGTTGTGCGCATGACTCCGTCCAAATCAGGCAAGGCGAACGGCGGCCATTCCTGCATCAAGGGCCGCTTCGCCTGGGGCTATGCCCAGCACAAGGACCGCATCCTCAAACCCATGATCCGCGCTTCGATCGAAGAGCCGTGGCGCGAAGTCTCGTGGGACGAGGCGATCGCGCATACCGCCTCCGAGTTCCAGCGCATCCAGGCGAAGTACGGCCGCACATCGGTCGGCGGCATCACCTCCTCGCGCTGCACGGATGAGGAAACCTATCTGGTGCAGAAGATGGTGCGCGCCGCCTTCGGCAACAACAATGTCGATACCTGCGCGCGCGTCTGCCATTCGCCGACGGGCTACGGCCTCAAGACCACGCTCGGCACCTCGGCCGGCACGCAAGATTTCGCGTCCGTGGAAAGAGCCGACGTCATCGTCGTGATCGGCGCCAATCCCACCGACGGTCATCCGGTGTTCGCTTCGCGCATGAAGAAACGGCTGCGCCAGGGTGCGCGGCTGATCGTCATCGATCCCAGGCGCATCGACCTGGTGCACATGCCGCACATCGACGCCGATTATCACCTTGCGCTCAGGCCCGGCACCAACGTCGCCGTGCTCACTGCGATGGCGCACGTCATCGTGAGCGAAGGCCTCGCCAACGAAGAATTCATCCGCAACCGCTGCGAAGCCGATGCCTACGAGGAATGGAAGGCGTTCGTCTCCGATCCTTTGCGCAGTCCGGAAGCGACGGAAGCCGCGACCGGCGTACCTGCGGACGCGCTGCGCGGCGCGGCACGGCTCTACGCCTCGAAAGGCAAGAACGGCGCGATCTATTACGGGCTAGGCGTCACCGAGCACAGCCAGGGCACCACGGCGGTGATGTGCATCGCCAATCTCGCCATGGTGACGGGAAACCTCGGCCGCGAAGGCGTGGGCGTCAATCCGCTGCGCGGCCAGAACAATGTGCAGGGTTCCTGCGACATGGGGTCGTTCCCGCACGAACTTTCGGGCTACCGCCACATTTCGGACGGCGCGGTGCGCGCTCTGTTCGAGGCGGCCTGGGGCGCCCATCTCGATGCCGAGCCTGGCCTGCGCATCTCCAATATGTTGGATGCCGCAGTCGACGGCCGCTTCAAGGGCCTCTACATCCAAGGCGAGGACATCGCGCAATCCGATCCCGACACGCGCCACGTGGTCGAAGGACTCAAGGCCATGGAATGTGTGGTGGTGCAGGACCTCTTCCTCAACGAGACTTCCGACTTTGCCCACGTGTTCCTTCCGGGCTCGACCTTCCTCGAGAAGAACGGCACGTTCATCAATGCCGAGCGCCGCATCCAGCGCGTGCGCAAGGTGATGGCGCCAAAGAACGGCTATGAGGACTGGGAGATCACCTGCCTTTTGTCCGATGCGCTCGGCTTCCCGATGCCGTACAAGCATCCATCCGAGATCATGGACGAGATCGCGCGGCTCACGCCCACCTTCGCAGGCGTGACGTACGAGAAGCTCGACGCGCTCGGCTCGATTCAGTGGCCCTGCAACGACAAGGCCCCGGAAGGGACGCCGGTCATGCATCGCGATACGTTCGCGCGCGGCAAGGGTCTGTTCGTACTGACCGAATATGTGCCAACCGACGAGAAGGTCGGACCGCGCCATCCGTTGCTGCTGACGACGGGGCGTATCCTCACCCAGTACAATGTCGGTGCCCAGACCCGGCGCACGGCCAACGAGATCTGGCATCAAGAGGACCGCCTCGAGATCCATCCGCACGATGCCGAGCAGCGCGGCATCGCAGACGGAAGCTGGGTCAAGCTCGCCAGCCGCTCCGGCGAGACCAGCTTGCGCGCGCTCATCACCGATCGCGTGGCGCCCGGCGTTGTCTACACCACCTTCCATCATCCCAACACCCAGGCGAATGTGGTGACCTCGGACTATTCCGACTGGGCGACCAGCTGCCCGGAATACAAGGTAACGGCGGTGCAGGTCTCACCCTGCAATGGGCCGACGGACTGGCAGCGCGAATATGGACGGCATAGCGCCGCAGCGCGCCATATCGCGCCAACACTACCCGCGGAATGAACGCGCAGCGCCTCGCCGTCCGCCGCGATCGCATCGAGAGCGGCACGCGCGCCGTGGCGGAAGAGGCGCCGGTCGCCTTTACCTATGGCCGTACGACCTACGCGGTGATGATGGCGACACCGCAAGACCTCGAAGATTTCGCGTACGGCTTCTCTTTCACCGAGGGCGTGGCGGCGCCGCACGAGATCGCGGAGCTCGAGATCGTGCGCCATCCCAAAGGCGTCGAGCTGCGCATGGCGCTGTGCGACGGTCGCGACGTGGCGTTGATGAACCGCCGCCGCAAGCTCGCCGGACCCGTGGGTTGCGGGCTGTGCGGCGTGGAGAGCCTGGAAGCGGCGATCGCGCCGGTGCGGCGCGTGCAATCCGATGTCCGGATATCGCGCGACGAGATTTTCGACGCGCTTGGCAAACTCGGCACGCATCAGACCCTCAATCGCGAGACGCGCGCGGTCCATGGCGCAGGCTTCTGGCCGCTGGGTGCTGCCGATTACAAGGCGGTGCGCGAGGATGTCGGCCGCCACAATGCGCTCGACAAACTGTGCGGCGCGATCGGCTGCGATGCAAGCAGCGGCATGGTCATGCTCACCAGCCGCGTCTCCATCGAGATGATTCAGAAGTCGGCGGCAATGAACGCCCCCATCGTCGCGGCGATGTCCGCGCCGACCGCGCTCGCCGTCGAGACGGCGCGAGAGGCCGGCATCACGCTCGCGGCGGTGGCGCGCGACGACGGCTTCGAAGTCTTCACCCATCCGGAGCGCATCCGCACATGAACACCGACGAGAAGCTGGTGGCGCAGGCCAATCAGATTGCGGCGTTTTTCGCAGTCCAAGGCGAAACGCGGGCGGTACCGGCCATCGCCGACCATATCAAGAAATTCTGGGATCCCGGCATGCGGCATAAGTTCCTGGCGCTGCTGCCGGCCGCCGAACCGAACCTGCATCCGCTGGTACGCAAGGCGGTGCCGCTTATCCGCTGAGGCGTTCCGCTTCTTTCAGCTCATCGGGCGTGTTGACGTTGAAGAAAGCATTGTCCGGCGCGCCGATCTCGCAATCGATGCCGTTGAGCCCATTGAGGGCATCGCGGATGCTGCGCAGCGTTCCATTTGCGATACCGGCTTTGAGATCGCTGGCGACGTGTCGGGGCCATAGCCCGAACACGCCATGCAACCGGCTTCCGTGACGCGCGAGCACCGGTACGGCGCGCGATGTGCGGCCTAGCTGCTCGACCGTGTCGAGAGGGAAAAACGGGGTGTCGCAGGGAAAGGTCGCGAGCCAATCGGTCGTGGCCCAATCCAATCCGGTGACGACGCCGCAGAGCGGTCCGAGCGCTTGGTCGTAACGGTCCGGAATCGCCATGTCGCCGAAGCGTGCGCGATAGGTTTCCAGTTCGCTTTGCGGCACGTCGATGGCGAGGCGCGCGACTTGCGGCGCCGCACGCGCGATGGCCGCCTCGATCAGGAGCCCGCCGGCAAACGGCATAAGGGCCTTCGCCGTCCCCATGCGCGACGAAGCACCGCCGGCGAGAATGATCCCGTCCGGTTTCGCCTTCACTGCCATGGCCAGTAGCCGAACGGCACGACCTTGTTCCCGCTGTCGTGCCCGATGTCCGCACGGCCAAGATAGGGGATGCCGGAGACTTCACACCAGTGCCGCATCACGTCCTCTTCCTGCTGCCCGAAATCGGGATCGTTCGGAGGGATGTCGCTGCAACGGCCGAGCTTGAATCCTGCAACGCGGCGCGTCGAAGCGAGCGATGTGATGTGATGCAGCGAACGATCGATTCGGTACATACGCTCGGAGACTTCCTCCAGCATGAGCACATGGCCCGTAAGGTCGGGCTCCAGCGCCGTAGCGAGGATATGGTTGAGCACGGTTATATTGAACGCGGCGCAGGGATGCGATGGCGACACGCTGGCCTCCAGCGTGTCCGGCGCGCGCTCGATCAAGAACCGCAAGGCCCGCACGACGGCACGCTCGCCGTCCTCGCGCCTCAGATCGGCGGGCATCGGTCCGTGGGCGACCTTGCAGCCGGCTTTGTAGAGACCGGCGAGCAGATAGCCCAAATCGCTGTAGCCCAGATAGGTCTTGGCCCTTGCCGCAGATTGCAGATTCTGAAGACTCCTTTCCGCGATGCGCCCGGAGCCATAGCCGCCGCGCGCGAACCACACCGCGTCGAAGGTCGGGTCGTTGGCGAATTCCAGGAAGGCGGCAGCGCGCGCGCCGTCGCTGCCCGCGAAATGCCCATGGCTCTCGAAGCACTGAGGATGGAATTCCAGCGCTATCGCAGGATCGACGGACAGCGCCAATGCCGTTACGGAATCGCAGAGCTCGCGGCTGATGCGCGAGGCCGGCGCCACCACGCCAATTCGAAATCGACTTCCCGCCATACATTGCTTATAGCCTCGCGCCATGGACCCTGACAGACCCTATTTCTTCTGCGGCATCGGCGGCAGCGGCATGCTGCCCCTTGCGGCCATCCTGCGCAGCCAGGGCGTCGTCGTGGCAGGTTCCGATCGGGCCCTGGACCAGGGACGGCTCGGAGCCAAATTCGATTATCTCCGAAGCCTGGGGATTGTGCTCTTTCCACAGGATGGAAGCGGCGTGACGCGCTCGGAGCAAGTTGTCGTCGCGTCGGCCGCGGTCGAAGATTCCGTCCCCGACATCCAGGCAGCAAAGCGGGCGGGCGCCTCGATCGTCCTGCGGGCCGCGCTGCTCGCACAGCTGTTCAACGCCGCGCCGGCAAGCTTGGGCGTCGCCGGCACGAGCGGCAAGTCGACCACGACCGGCATGATCGCCTGGATCCTGAAGGCTTGCGGCCGCGATCCCACGGCAATGAACGGCGCAGTGATGACGAATTTCGTGTCCCCCGACGCACCGTACGCTTCGGCGCTTGTGGGTAAGGGCGGGATATTCGTCAGCGAGGTGGACGAAAGCGACGGATCGATCGCGCTCTACGAACCGAAAATTGCCGTCGTGAACAACATCTCTCTCGATCACAGATCGATGGACGAACTGCGCACCTTGTTCCGCGATTTCACCGCCAAGGCCGATGTCGCTGTCCTCAATCGCGACAATGCCGAAACGGAAGCGCTCGTTACCGCCGCTCGACGCGCGGTGACCTATAGCCTGCATGACCAGACCTGCGATCTTGTCGCACGCGGCGTCCTTCCCATGCCGCATGGCATCGGCTTCGAGGTCGACGGCCTGAAGGCGGAGCTTCGCGTACCCGGCCGGCACAATGTCTCAAATGCGCTGGCGGCTATGGCGGCGACGCAAGCAGCCGGCGTCACGCTCGCGGCCGCAGTCGAGGCGCTAAGAGAGTTCAGGGGCGTTCGGCGGCGACTGGAAGTGGCCGGCACCGCGAACGGCATCACCGTGATCGACGATTTCGCCCACAATCCGGACAAGATCGCGGCGACGTTGGCAACGCTGCACGATTTCCCCGGGCGGCTATTGGTGATGTTTCAGCCGCATGGCTTCTCGCCGCTGGCCAAGATGCGCGCCGAATTCGTCGAATGCTTCGCGCGCAACCTGGCGCCGGACGACATTCTGTTCATGCCGGAGCCGGTCTATTTCGGGGGCACGACCTCGCGCAAGGTTACCAGCGCGGATGTCGCGCAAGACGTGCAGCGCCGCGGACGCGAAGCCTTGGCCTTTGCCGACCGTGCCGCTTGCGGCGAAGCGCTGCTCCAGCGTGCGAAGGAGGGCGACCGAATTGTCGTGATGGGCGCGCGCGACGATACGCTGACGCACTTCGCTCAGGATCTGCTCAAGGCGCTTGCCTGATCCATTGCGACAGCAGCCATTTCTCGCCGCGCGTCGGCGCGAGGCCGGCATGCAAGGTCGCGCGGTCGATCTCCCCTTGCTCGTCCACGTTCCAGAACAGGATCGCATCGCCCTTGGCGCCGCGATAACGCAAGTCGAGCTTGAGGAACGAGGTTTCGGCGGCGTCGAAATCGTCGTTGAGATAGATGAGGAACGTGGCGACGCGCTGCCCGGCTTCCTGGATGCTCTGTGCCGTCGACTGGACGGCAGGATCGAGCCAGTCGTAATGCGGGGCAAAGCGCTGCCCAACGGTATAATGCAGGATCTGCGTGTTCTCCAGGCCGCGGGCCGGAACGCCGGCAAGGGCGGCGATGCGCGTGCGGATCAGCGCCAGAACCAGATCGATCTCGGCGAAGTTGAATTCGGACGTGCTGTTGCTGCGGCTGTGGTCCACGGCAGCGCCGGTGGTATAGAAGATGCGGGCCCGCTCAAGCTTCGGCGCCGCGCGCGCGACCAGCCAGTCGCACAACGCCGGCGGAAGAAACCGCTCCGCCACGAAGATGCGCGGGCTGCCGTGAATCGAGCGAAGCGAACCCGGCGCCAGCAGCGCATCGAGATCGATTGCGTCGCGCAGCGCCTTCCACCCGTCGGCGGGGTTCGCAGAGAGCAAGCGCAAAACCCCTTGCGCCGGCGGCCAGCCGCGCTCGGCGCTCACCTGCACCATGTCGAGCGCCATGCTCCAGTTCTGCGCGAGTCCCGCGCCGAGAGCCGCCATCGACCCGCAAAGGGCAATCGCTTCTCCGTCACCCATATTGGCGGCGTCGACAATCGTTTTGACGCCCTCGTAGGACCGGATCGGGGGCCGCGTGAGCAGGTTCCGGCCGAGCGCGGTCAGCGCCTCGGCATCGCCGATGGCGGAATAAAGCCGGCGCGCTTCGTCCTGTCGGCCTTCCGCTTCGAACTGTATCGCTTGCGCGAATTGCGCGTCCCGATCGCTCATGGCCGACCGTAACAAGCAAATCGTGCCGCGGCGATGCCAATCTCTCTCAACGGAACATCGTCGGAACGCTCCGCCGCGACACGACGGCTTGGCTCTGGCCAAATCGGACAAAATTCCCCGGCCAGAACGAGGCACTGGCTGGGGCGGAAGGATTCGAACCTTCGTATGCCGGAATCAAAATCCGGTGCCTTACCACTTGGCGACGCCCCAACAGGGGCCGGGACCATACTGGTGGCGCCGACGGCTTTCAACGTTGCCGGTTGAGTTATTCCGCACGAGGAACCGCATAGTCCGAGAAGCTTGTGGCCCGAAATTCCGGACGCTGGCGGAGACGGTTCGTCAAAGCGTCGAGCCTTGGGTAGCGGCCTTCGGGCACGAATTGCGGCGCCGTGACCTTGAGATAGTCGAAGACGCAGGCCGTCGTGATCTGCGCCTGATCGATGGGCGCGGCGGGCCAATCCAGTGCTTCGAGCGCGGTCAAGCCTCCGAAACCTTGGATCTTGCAGCGCTCGATCCATTCCGGCCAGCGATAGCGCGAAGGACGGATCATCGTCTCGTAGTTGACCGCACCGAGCTTCTCGAGCGTACCGGTGGCCAGTGCCATCCGTTGCAGCGCCGCCCGCCGCGCATCTCCCGAGCGCGGCATCAGTGCGCGTTGGGGCGCCACCATCTCGTCGAGATAGTCGAGGATGGCGCCGCTTTCGATCAGCACCTCGCCGCTATCCAGAATGAGCGACGGAATGCGGCCGAGCGGATTGGTCTTCCGCATGGAATCGAAATCGCCGAACACCGAACGCGTGTCGTGTTCATAGGCCATTCCCAGCACGCGCAGCGAGATCGCCACGCGGCGCGTGTAAGGAGAGTCGTATTGGCCCACCAGGATCATGCCGTCGACATCACATCGTCCAGCTGCGCATGCCGATCCATCCGATCGGCAACATGTAAGCGCACAGAACCAGCATCGCTGCCGACACGAGACCGGCATAGAGGCGCACCGCCGTTGAGGCATCCTCTTCGCGCACCGCGAGCCACAGACCCCATGCCGCGAAGAGCGGATAGAGCAGGCTCGCCGCCAGGATCGTGAGCGAATAGGGGCCGATGGTCGCGAGGCCGGTCAGGGCCGTGGTGTTCGAACCCACGATCACGCGCATGGTCAGAATGACCGTCGCCAGAAGTGCCGCGACCGAGAACAGCGGCATCACGCGCACCGGCCATCCGCCGCGCAACCTTCCGCGAAATGCCGCGACCGCCCAGACAATCAGTCCGACAAGGCCGCCAAGCGTTCCGAGCACCAGAATCGCCGCCACCAGAGCGACAGTGGCTGCGAGCCAGATCGGCTGTTTTTCGGCTGCGTTGAAGGCCGTCAGCTTGTAGACCTGCCCACCTTTGTCCTCGAAGGCGACGCTGGGCTCTTCGCGATCGAGGCGGCGGAAGATATGGAGCGCCGTCGGCACGTAATCGGCGCCGCCGGCGAGGCTTGTGATCCTGAGCTTGCCGCGATCCACGCTGACGCGGGCGAAGCTCGTCAGGTCGACCACGGGTTTGAGCAAATCGTTCGGAGGGGTAATCGTCCGGTAGATGCCCGCGTAGCGCGCAAGCGTCGCATCGGGAACCGTGCGCGTCGGCGGCGGGTTCATTTTCAGTCCCCGCGTCAGATAGTGCTCGACGAGCTTGGACAACGGCGTGTCGAAATTGGCCAGTGCCTGGCCGTTGTCCATCAGCACGTAGCCGCAATCGCAGCGCACAAGATAGCCGTAGACGGCGGTGAAGGAATCGATGTCGCCATTGTGACCGCGGAACGCGATGCCTGGTCCGGGAAATGGCGCATTGCCCAGACCATAGCCCATCGTGAAGCCGTCCCCCGACGCAAGGTTGGACTCGCTTCTCTCGATGCGTCCGACCGATTGCGGTGTCAGGATTTGCCGACCGTCAACGCTGCCGCGGCCGAGGAAGAAGCGCACGAGCTGCGCCAGGTGCCGTGCGTTCGTGTTCAGCGAGCCTGCCGGCGGCAGGATGATGTTCTGGAACGGCGTGACGCTGCCGTCGGCGGCATAGCTCTTCGCCAAGTGCGGCTTGAGTTCGGGCGTGAGCGCGAAATCGGCGGTCGCCATTCCCATCGGGCGCAGCACATGCCCGTCCACATAGGAATCGAAGTCCTCGCCCGACGCTTTCTCGATGATCAAGCCGGCGACCGCGGGGCCGGCGTTGTTGTAAACCATGAAGCGTCCGGGCTTCCACCGGCTGACGAACTCCGGCATGGTGAACGCGACCCCGCGGCGCACGCTCCAGCCGGTGCCGTCTTGGGCCAACACGCGCGTCGAGATGTCGGGCCAGCCCGTGGTGTGCTCGAGCAGATCGACGAGCCTGACCGGATCGGTTTTTTCCCACGGATTGACGAAGTGCACTTCCGGCGCGAGGTCCGAAAGCTTTGCATCGAGGGACAGTTTTTTCTGCTCGACGAGCGTCATTACGGCGATCGAGGTGATGGATTTGGAGATCGATCCGGCGCGGAATACCGTGTCTTCCCGTACCGGAATGCGGCGCGCGACATC
>Ga0335083_10000697_pt1 | contig 49226 bp, 53 predicted proteins | sample Lox_Sample_42_FD_206716 | JGI IMG/M metagenome (GOLD analysis project Ga0335083, IMG submission 206716) | Soil microbial communities from Loxahatchee National Wildlife Refuge, Florida, United States - Lox_Sample_4.2 | ecosystem: Environmental > Terrestrial > Soil > Wetlands | place: USA...
ACGCCGCCGACGACGAGTCCGAGCATCTCGCCTATTCGCGCGAGGTGCATGCGACGTTCACCGCGGACTGGGCCGCGCTGTCGGGCGACGCGCGCATGCGCGCGCTGTGCTTCGACGCCATGGAGATTGCCGCGCGCGGCATCGACCGTTTCCTCTCGCGCGCGCCGGCGCGCACCGCCTTCGCCAGGCGCATCGATCAGGTGCGCATCGCGCTCGGCACCAAACCCGTGATGTTCCTGTCGGGCAGGACGCTGAACATCACCTTCGACGCGCGCGCAGGTTATGCCGGCCGTGCTTCCTCGCGCGGCATCGCCCGCGCGATGGGGCAGCTGCTCGGCGTGCCGACGGCGGGGTAGTTTTCCGCAATCCCAATTTCGTCATGGCCGGGCTTGTCCCGGCCACCCATAAACACGATCTGACACCGAGAGTATGGGTGGCCGCCACCCGCCTACGCTACGCTTCGGCGGGGCGTGTGAAACTCAAAGGCGCGGCGGAGCTTCAGCGAAGCCGGCAAGAGCCTGCACTCGGGCCGCGCGAAGCGCGGTCCCGGGTGGCGGCCATGACGGTAATTGCACTGAAGCGCCGCCCTACCCCAGTTCGAACCCCGCGAACTCGAACCCCGGCGCCACGGTGCAGCCCACCAGCGTATAGGCGCCGAGGGACCGCGCGCTTTGCCAGACCCGCGCCGGCACGACGATCTGCGGACGCTGGTCTTCTTCCACCACGGGGCCAAGCACGAAGCGCTCTTCTCCGACAACAAGCTCCAAAGGTGCGCCGCGATAGAAGTGCCAGACCTCCGCCGCGTCGATGCGATGGCGCCGCGAGACTTCGCCGGCGCGCAAGACGAAATAGATCGCGGTAGAACGCGCGCGCCGATCGCCTGTGTCGCGGAACATCTCGCGATAATGTCCGCCTTCGGGATGCGGCTCGAGCCCGAGCAGTTCGATGAGAACCGTTGCTTCGTCGGTCTGCGCCATTTGACTTACTCCAGCAGCGGATTGCGCGCGCCGCGCCCGACCAGCGCCTCGATGCCCGCCAGCACCGAATGCGTATCGGCGAGCGCGTTGTGCTTCCGGCCCTGGAACGCGACTCCGGCAAGCGGCCCCACGTCGCAGGCGTTCTTGCCGCGCGGGTCGATGCCGTTCTCGACCAGCCAGGGGATGACGTTGACATAGCGCGGCACGGGCGGCGCTTCCTGGATGCCGTAGAGCTTCAGATTGGCCTCGAAGATCAGATCGTCGCGGCCGAAGGCGAAGATAGAGCAGCCTTTCGCGAAATCGACGAACTGCGCATAGGCCTGCGCAAAATCGACGCCGCGCGCTGTAAGTTCTTCGTTGGTGATGCCGGTCAGCGCGACGAAATAGTCCGACAGCACCGGATTGAGCCGTGGTTTCACCAGCACGTCGAGCGCCGCCTCGACCGCGAAGCTCTGCGCATCCACCCGAAGCGCGCCGATCTGCACCAGCTCGGTGAACTCGCCCGGCCGCATCCAGCGATGCGCCATCGATCCCTCCCAGGCTGTGAACTCGAGGTCGAACACCACGGCGCGAATCTGTGGAAAAGCGGACATCACGGGCACCGAATCGGGAACCTTGGCATCATTAAGGCATTCTTAACGCTCGAGGCAGAGCGTATGCCTTTCTCACTGGCATACCCTGGAGGGAGCCATGTCCAGCCCGTTACGCGCCGAAAACAGTCCGGCTGCAGCAACGCTTCCCGCATCCGAGAGCAAGGCGCCGCTGGTCCGGCTCGCCGAACTGCATCGCGAGGCCGAAGAGGTCGCCCAGCTCGCCAATCTTCTCGGCCGCTCGATCCAGATGGCGGCTGCGCTGGCCGTAATGGCGGGCATCGTACTGGCGTTCAGCAGTCCGAACCTGGCGCAGGGCGCGGCGTGGGCCACTTTCGTGCTCGCCGCGGCAGGGGCGATCGGGATCATCTATCGCAACGCCATCGCGCGGCCCTTCGAGCGGGCGGCGCTTCTTACCTTCTTCCACGACTTCCGCGCCGCGATGCTGTTCGCCGGCGCGGCATGGGGCGCGGGCGCCTTCCTGGTGCTTCCCGCCGCCGCCAATATCGGCGCCGCAGTTCTCTTTGCCGCCGGCGCCGGCACGATCGTTGCGCTGATCTTGCGCGAACGGGAATCAACGATGCTCTTCCTTGCGCCGATGGCAGCGATGGTTGCGGCGGCGGCGTTGCTCAAGCCGCTGGCCGCAGGCGGGTTCGGCGCCGCTTTCGTGCTGGTCGCCTGCGGTGCGCTGGCCGTCAGTGCCGCGGCCGGCGGGCGCTGGATCTCTCGCGCGCGCGACCTCCACGATCTCGCGGGACTGCCGCAGGAGTAGTGCATCAGATTCTGTCTCGCGCGCAAGCGCGGAAGACGCTGAGCTTCGCCCCTCTCCGCGGCTCCGCGTGCCGATCCGGATGGCCGGATCAAGCCTGGCCATGACGATGAATTCAGGACAAATTCGGGTTTCCGCCGCCTGCGGCGCAGCCTAGTATGCGCCCGCCATTCCCTCCGATCGTCCCGACGCCATGAATCTCGCTCCGGCGCGCAGCCAGGCACATATCGACGAAGACGAAGCCGCCGGCCGGCTTCTGGCGCGTGCGGTCAAACAGTTCAAAGGGCCCGGCGATTTTTTCACCGCGCTCTATCGCAATGCCGCGCCGGAAGACATCACCCGCTTCACGTCCGAGGCGCTCGCCGCACTGGCCCAGATGGCGGAAAGCCGATTGAAAGCGCGCACGCCGGGCAACAGCGCGGTCGACCTGTTCCTGCCCGGCGCGGAAGCGCCCGCCTATCCGCAGAACGAATGCGTGCTCGTCGCGATCAACGACGACATGCCGTTCCTGTTCGACTCGCTGATGGCAGAACTGCATGCGCAAGGCGTACGCGTGCGCGCGATCTTCCACCCCATCGTCGCCTATGACGGCCGCCAGACCAGCGTCATCGTCGCAGCCCTCGATCCGGTGCTCGACCCGCAGCGCTGCCGGACGATCGTCGCCGCGCTGCGCGCCATGTTCGCCCAGGTGTTCGACGCGGTGCGCGACTGGCGCAAGATGCTGGACAAGCTGTCGGACTCGGTCGCGGGCTTGCGCGCGCATCCGCCCGAGATGGCGAAGCAGGATCTCGACGAGAACCTGAATTTCCTGGAATGGCTCGGCGACAATCATTTCACCTTTCTGGGCTGCCGCGACTACCGCTTCCTGCACGAAGGCGGTGGGCGTCTGGTGCCGATCCTCGAGAGCGGACTGGGCGTGCTGGGCGATCCCGAGGCGCGCGTGCTGCGCGGCGGCGCCGACCGCGCCTCGCTGACGCCGCAGATCCGCGAATTCCTGACGCGGTCCGAACCCATCATCATCACCAAGGCGAACGAACGTTCGCTGGTGCACCGCCGCGTCCATATGGACTATGTCGGCGTCAAGACGTTCGATGCAAAGGGCGCGCTGTCGGGCGAACGGCGCTTCGTCGGCCTGTTCACCTCCGGCGCCTATAGCCGCAGGCCGAGCGACATCCCGCTGCTGCGCCTGAAGATCCAGAACGTCAAGGACCGCGCCGGTCTCGCGCCCAACAGCCATGACGGCAAGGCCTTGGCGCATATCCTCGACAATTTTCCCCGCGACGAACTGTTCCAGACCTCCGAAGACGAGCTGTTCAACACCGCGCTTGGAATCCTCAAGCTCGGCGAGCGGCCGAAGGTGCGCGTCTTCCTGCGCTTCGACCGCTTCGACCGTTTCGTCTCGGCCCTGGTCTTCGTGCCGCGCGACCGCTACACCACGCTGGCGCGCGACCGTATCCACGAAATCCTTGCCGAGGCGTTCCATGGCCGTAAATCCGCGGCGACGCCGGTGCTCGACGATTCCGCGCTCGCGCGCATCCATTACATCGTCGGGCGCGAGGACGGACCAAGGCCCAAGGTCGACAGCCAAACGCTGGAAGAACGTATCCGCGACGCCATCCGCACCTGGGACGACGGCTTTGCCGATGCGCTCGCCGCCCGCCATGGCGACAACGAAGGCACGCGCCTGTATCAGGCGCGCGAGGCGCGCTTCTCTCCCGGCTACACCGCCATCTTCTCGCCCGACGAAGCTGCGCTCGACCTGGTTGAGCTGGAACAGGGCTTGGCACTGAAGGCGCGCGCCTACCGCAAGGACGGCGATGCCGGCAACGCGATACGCCTCAAGCTTTATCTGCACGGAGCGGTGATCCCGCTCTCCACCACGCTGCCGATCTTCGAAAATCTCGGCATGAAGGTGATCGCGGAAGATTCCTTCACCGTGTCGTTCAAGGACGACAAGGGCGCGAGCCACGACTGCATCGTCCTCGACTTCCAGATGGAGCGGCAGGACGGAGCCAACGCGGCGCTGGACGAGATCAAGACGCCGATGGAGGACGCCTTCGGCGCGGTGGTCTCGCGCGCGGCGGAGAACGATGGCTTCAACCGGCTGGTGATCCGCGCCGGGCTTTCCTGGCGCGACGTGACCATCCTGCGCGCGGCGGCGAAATACCTGCGCCAGGCGGCGATCCCGTTCAGCCAGGACTATATGGAGCTGGCGCTGTCGCGAAATCCGGACATCGCCAAGCTCCTGGTCGAGCTGTTCCATGCGCGCAACGATCCGAAGGACGACGAGCGCCGCGACGGCCGCGTGCGGCTGACCCAAACGCGCATCGACAAGGCCCTGGGCGACGTGCCCATCCTCGACGACGACCGCATCATCCGCCGCCTGCGCAACGTGATCGCGAACGTGCTGCGCACCAATTTCTATCAGCCCAAGGCGCAGACCTTCGCGATGAAGCTCGACTCGCAGAGGCTGGACGATCTGCCGGCGCCGCGGCCGATGGTCGAGATCTTCGTCTATTCGCCCTCGGTCGAGGGCGTGCATCTGCGCTTCGGTAAGGTGGCGCGCGGCGGCATCCGCTGGTCGGACCGGCGCGAGGATTTCCGCACCGAGGTGCTGGGACTCGTCAAAGCCCAGCAGGTCAAGAACGCGGTGATCGTGCCGGTCGGCGCCAAGGGCGGATTCTTCCCCAAGCAGATGCCGCCGGCTCCCACGCGCGACCAGTTCATGGAAGCGGGCATCGCCGCCTACAAGCTCTTCATCGGCGCGCTGCTCGATGTGACCGACAATCTGCATCACGACGGCAGCGTGGTGCCGCCGCCCGATTGCGTGCGCCATGACGGCGACGATCCCTATCTCGTGGTCGCCGCCGACAAGGGCACCGCGACCTTCTCCGACATCGCCAACGGCATCGCGGAGGCGCGCGGCTTCTGGCTGGGCGATGCCTTTGCCTCAGGGGGAAGCCACGGCTACGACCACAAGAAGATGGGCATCACCGCGCGCGGCGCCTGGGAAGCGGTCAAGCGCCATTTCCGCGAGATGGGCCGCGACGTCCAGAGCGAGCCTTTCACCGTCATCGGCGTCGGCGACATGTCGGGCGACGTGTTCGGCAACGGCATGCTGCTGTCGAAGGAGATCCGACTGCTCGCCGCCTTCGATCACCGCCACATCTTCATCGACCCCGATCCCGATGCCGCCAGGACCTGGGCCGAGCGCAAGCGCATGTTCGAGCTGCCGCGCTCGAGCTGGGCCGATTACGACAAGACCCTGATCTCCAAAGGCGGCGGCATCTTCCCGCGCGAGCTGAAACAGATCGTGCTGTCGCCGCAGATGAAGGACCTGACCGGGTTGAGCGGCGACAGCGCGACGCCCGCCGAACTGATGAAGGCGCTGCTCAAGGCCGATATCGACCTGCTCTGGTTCGGCGGCATCGGCACCTTCGTCAAGGCCGCATCGCAAGGCAATCTCGAGGTCGGCGACCGCGCCAACGACGCGGTGCGCGTCAACGGCGCGGAGGTGCGCGCCAAGGTGATCGGCGAAGGCGCCAATCTCGGCGTCACGCAATTGGGCCGCGTGGAATTCGCCCAAGCCGGCGGGCGCATCAACACCGACGCCATCGACAATTCCGCGGGCGTGGACACGTCCGACCACGAGGTCAATCTCAAGATTCTGTTCAGCGGACCGTTGCGCCGCGGCGAGCTGACCGCGGACGCGCGCGACAAGCTGCTTGTCCAGATGACGGACGACGTGGGCGCGCATGTGCTCCAGGACAATTACGACCAGACCCTGACGCTCTCGGTGGCGCAGTCGCGCGCGGCCAAGGACCTCGATGCGCATGGCCGCTACATGCGCGATCTGGAAGCGCGCGGCCGGCTCGACCGCGCCGTCGAGTTCCTGCCCGACGACGCACAGCTGCGCCTGCGCGCGCAGAGCGACCGTGGCTTGACCCGGCCGGAGCTGGCGGTGCTGCTCGCCTACGCCAAGCTCGATCTCAAGGATGAGCTGCTTTCGAGCGCCCTGCCCGACGATCCGCATTTCGCCTTCGAGCTCGCGAGCTATTTCCCGAAACAAGCCGTGGAGCGCTTCCCCAAGGAGCTGGAATCCCACCGCCTGCGCCGCGAGATCGTCACCGACGTGCTGGCGAACCGCATCATCAATCTGGCAGGCCCCGTGTTCGTTGCGCGCATGAAGGAAATGACGGGGGCGAGCGGCGCCGAAGTCGTGCGCGTGTCGGTCGTGGCCGAAGGCGCCTTCGGTCTTTCCGCGCTCAAGGCGCGCGTCGACGCGCTCGACGGCAAGGTCGATGCGGCGGTGCAGATCTCGATGTATGCCGACATCGCCGAGCTGCTCCGACGCCTGGGCCTGTGGTTTCTCGCCAACGTGCCCGCCAATGCCGATTTCGCTTCCACCATTGCGCTCTACCGCTCGGGCATCGAGACGTTGAAGGGCACGTTCGAGGGATTGATCTCATCCTATGAGCGCGAGGATACGCTGGCGCGCATCGCGGAGCTCGAGAGCGCCGGCGTGCCGCACCAGCTTGCCGACGAGATCGGCGCTCTGCCCTTGTTCGGCACCTCGCCCGAGATCGCCCAGCTCGCGGCACGGCGGAACTTGAGCGTCGACCTGGTCGCGGGCGCCTATTTCTGCATCGGCGCGGAAGTGGGCATCGACAAGCTTCGCGGCTTGAGCCGGCGCATCGCCGGCGCCGAGCACTGGGACCGCCTCGCGGTCCGGCGCCTGAACGACGATCTCTATGCGGCGCAGCGCGCGCTTACCGGCGATGCGCTCGCGCTGCTCGACCCCGCCAAGGCCAAAGGCAATCGCGGCGACGGTACTGCCGCCGCCAAGGACTGGGTCGAGCGCAACCGCGAGCGGCTCGAGCGCGCCAAGTCGTTCCTGGCCGCGGTCGAAGCTACCGGCGAACTCTCGATCGCCAAGTTCACCCTCGCCAACAGCCAGATCCGCGAACTCGCCGCGCGGTAGGGGATAACCCCTTCGTTTGGCGCCATTGAGTCTGCGGCACGTCGCCCTTCGAGGCTCGCCGGCCGTGCCGGCTCGCACCTCAGGGTGACGTGCCTACTGCAAGAGTAGCGTCATGCTGAGGCGCCCGCCGGAGGCGGGCCTCGAAGCATGGCGCGCATCTCACGCGGTTCAGCGCCGCTTTCGCTCAACGATCACCGAACCGCTGAAGTCACTGCGCATTGCTGCTATGCTGCGGCCATCCGCTATCGCCATGGAGCATCGACGATGACCACCGAAGACTACGTGCCGCCGAAAGTGTGGAGCTGGAACAAGGAGAGCGGCGGGCGTTTCGCCGGCATCAACCGCCCCATCGCGGGCCCGACGCATGAGAAAGAGCTTCCCACAGGCAAGCATCCGCTCCAGCTCTACTCGCTCGCCACGCCCAACGGCGTGAAGGTCACGGTGATGCTGGAAGAGCTGCTGGCGGCGGGCCACGAAGGCGCCGAATACGACGCCTGGCCGATCAACATCCAGGGCGGCGACCAGTTCGGCTCGGGCTTCGTCGCCATCAATCCGAATTCCAAGATCCCCGCGCTGCTCGACCGTTCGACGCCCACGCCGACGCGCGTCTTCGAGTCGGGCTCGATCCTGTTGTATCTCGCGGAGAAATTCGGCGCCTTCCTGCCCAAGGCGCATCACGCCCGCACCGAAGCGCTCAACTGGCTGTTCTGGCAGATGGGCGCCGCGCCCTATCTGGGCGGCGGCTTCGGCCATTTCTATGCCTATGCGCCGACCAAGATCGAATACGCCATCGACCGCTTCGCCATGGAAGTGAAGCGCCAGCTCGACGTGCTGGACCGCAATCTTGCGACACGCGAATGGATGGCGGGCGACGAATACTCCATCGCCGACATGGCGATCGCGCCGTGGTATGGCGGCCTGGTCAAGGGCCTGCTCTACGAGGCGGGCGAGTTCCTCGACGGCGCCAGCTACAAGCATGTCAATCGCTGGATGGACGCATTCTCCGCGCGCGCCGCCGTCCAGCGCGGCCGCAAGGTGAACCGCGCCTGGGGCGATCCCAGCGGCCAGTTGTTGGAGCGCCACGACGCCTCGGACTTCGACACCAAGACGATGGACAAGCTGCAGGCGAAAGCGGGTTAGCGCTGCGTCTCGCGCTCCTGGGCGCGCCGCGGAATCTCGATCGCGAACACCCAGGCCAGGCCGAACGAAAGATAGAGGCCGATGATCTCGGCCGGGATCAGCCAGAGGAACGCGCGTGCGTTGCCTGCAACGACGAATGCGCCGGCCACGGCGGGCAACAGAACCGCGGTATGGATCAGCACCTCGCGCACCAGCCGCGAACCCTTCGATCCCAGCACGTGCGACTGCGCGTCCTCCGGGAAGTAGTGGCCGAAGACGCGGATCGCGGCGAGAACCGCGATCGCGGTCGCGATATATTCCCAGCCCAGCGCCTGCGGCGGCTGCGCCGGAACCAGCGAAACCAGCCCGATCACCAGCGCCTCGAATTGCAGGAACAGCGCCGCCCAGGCGCGATAGAGATAGCCGCGACCCGTCAGCATGTGATTGAGGCTGATCGTGACGCCGACGAACAGCAGGCCCGCGAGCGTCGCGCTGACCTGCGCCACGGTGACGAAGTAATCGTGCCAGGACTGAACCAGCGATTCGGTCATGCGCGAAGTTTGGCACCGGCCGCGCAGCGCCGCCACCGATGTCATCCCGGCCCGTGAGCGAAACGAGCGTGAGCCGGGACCCACGGCGCAGACTTCCCGGTGGGTCCCGGCTCGCGCGTTGCGCACGCAACGCTTGGCCGGGATGACAGTTAGTGCTCTACCGCGGCGCCATCCTGATCGCCCCGTCGAGGCGCACGCATTCGCCGTTGAAATAGGGGTTCTGGATCATCTCCAGCGCCAGCGACGCATATTCCGGCGGATTGCCCAGACGCGGCGGGAACGGCACCTGCGCGCCGAGCGCCTGCTTGACCTGCTCCGGCGCCGCCGCCAGCAGTGGCGTATTGAACAGCCCGGGCATGATGGTGTTGCAGCGGATGCCTTCCTGCGCGAGGTCGCGCGCGACCACGAGGGTCAGCGCATTCACCCCGCCCTTCGACGCGCTATAGGCGGCCTGTCCGACCTGTCCGTCCTGCGCCGCGACCGAGGCGGTGTTGACGATGGCGCCGCGCTCGCCGCCGGCCAGCGGATCGAGCGAGAGCATGCCCTGCGCCGAGATCGCGATGCAGCGGAAGGTGCCGACCAGATTGATCTGGATGATGAAGTTGAAGGCGTCGGTCGGAAAGCGGCGCAGCTCGCCCGTCTTCTTGTCGCGCGAGGCGGTCTTGATCGCGTTGCCGGTGCCCGCGCAGTTGACCAGAATGCGCTCCTGGCCGTGCGCCTTGCGCGCTTTTTCGAACGCGGCGACGACGCTGTCCTCGTCGGTGACGTTGGCCTCGCAGAAGACACCGCCGATCTCGGACGCCACGGCCTCGCCCTTTGTCTTGTTCATGTCGAGCAGCGCGACCTTCACGCCGCGTTTGCCGAGCGCGCGCGCCGTCGCTTCTCCGAGCCCCGAGGCGCCGCCGGTGACCACCGCGGCGATCGATGAATTGAGTTCCATGGCCGTCCCTTTCCGATTTTTCCGCGCGCACTCTTAAACTGCCTTGCGCCATCGCGCCAAGCGTGCCGCTAGGTAAGCACCATCTGCGTCTGGGTCACGACGGCGACGAGCTTGCCGTCTTCGCGGCTGATGCGCGTCTGCCAGATCGATGTGCTCTTGCCGATATGGACCGGCACCGACTCCGCCGTGACGATCGTGCCCACCTTGGCGGCCGAGATGAAATTGGTCTTGCTCTCCATCGTGGTGGTGCCCGCGCCGGGCGGAAGATTGAGGAAGGCGCCGGTCGCGCCCAGCGTATCGGCGAAAGCCATGATCGCGCCGCCATGCAGGGTGTCGAAGGTGGTGCAGATCTCCGGCCGCACGAACAGCCGGCCCACCACGCGCGATTTCGTCGCTTCGACGATCTCGATGCCGAGCAGTTTGGCGAGGGGTTGTGGATTGTCGTTCAGTTCTTTCGTGCGATCCATGTCCACTGCCCTTCCTTGTCATCCCGGATGCGAGCGCGCGAGCAATCCGGGACCCACCGGAACGGCGGCTGCGTGACTCCCGGCTCTGCGCGATGCCAGGGCATCGCTCGGCCGGGATGACAGCGAAGAAGATTTCTAATTCCCATCTCCGCCGCTAAGATGGTCCGCATGCCCATGCTCGATCCCGCTGCCATCCAACTGCCTGCGACCATCGCGCAAAACGAACGCATCGTCGAGCGCGGATTCTGGAAGAAGCTTCTGCGCGCCGCCGGACACATCCCGTTCGCCGAAGACGCCGCCGCGGCCTGGTTCTGCGCCGCCGATCCGGCCACGCCCTCGCGGGTGAAGAGCGTGCTTGTGGCGGCGCTCGCCTATTTCGTCCTGCCCTTCGATGCCATCCCGGATTTCATCGCCGGTCTCGGCTTCACCGACGACGCTGCGGTTCTCGCGCTCGCGATCGGGCTGGTGTCGCGCCACATCAAGCCGCGCCACGTGGCGCGTGCGCGCAACGCGCTCGGCCTGCCGCCTGCGGACGATTGATGCGCGCCGGCGAGATCGAGAAATTCTGTCTGTCGCTGCCCGGCGCAACCTTGTCGATCCAGTGGGGCGCGGACCGCGTCTACAAGGTCGGCGGAAAGATGTTTGCGGCGATGGGCCCGAAGGAGGCGCGGCCGCAATCGCTGTCCTTCAAAGCCGCGCCCGACAGCTTCGCGATTCTCACCGAGATGGCGCACATCGTTCCCGCGCCGTATCTCGCGCGCGCGCAATGGGTGCAGCTCGAAAAGCTCGACGCCTTGCCGGCGAAGGAACTGAAAGCCTATCTCACCCGCGCCCACGCCCTCGTCGCCTCCGGCCTGCCCAAGAAGACGCAAAGGGCGTTGGCCACGGAAGCTTAGCGCGCAAAGCGCTGGCGCAGCAAAGTCTCCATGTCACGCCTGCCATCGAGTATCGCGTGGATGGTGACGTCCCGACTTCCGACCTCGTAGACGATGCGATAGCGCTTGTGGTGGAGTTCGCGGTATTTGCCAATACCGACGGCCAGCAGTTCTTTGGGACGGTTGCCGCGCTCCGCAAACTCGCAGAGGGAATTACAGCGATCCTCCAATTCGGTCATGATGCGGATTGCGGTCACGACGTCGCCGTTTTCGGCGATGTACAGGCCGATTGCTTCGATATCGCGGGTGGCGCTCTCGGAAATCGAGATAGCTCGCCGTTTCCGCATCTATTCGAACTTTTCCTTGATGCGCTTGCGCGCCCGCTCGAATGCTTCCTTGACCGGCACCACCCTTCCCTTGCGCACGTCCTCCTCGGACATGGCGAGCATGCGCATGAACGCCAGCGTCTCCTGCGTCTCCTCATAGCTGCGGACGTCCTGCACGATGACCTTGGCCTCGCCGTTCACGGTGAGGATGACCGGATTTCCGGTCTCGGTGATGTCGTCGATCATCTCGGCCGCTTTGGCCTTGAAGGTGCTGACGGATTTGATCTGGCCGGCGAGCTTCATGGGAAGCCTCTATTCAGACTGAATGTAGTCCGAAAAGAGACCTTTAGGCAATATGGGCAGCGTCTACCGCGCCAGCGCGCTGCGCGGCTGCAGGCGGTCGGCGCTCGCGGCGGTGCCGCCGACGAACTCGATGCCGATGCCCTGCTCGTGATGGCGCGCGACGCGGCCCGCCATCTGTCCGATCAGGACGAATTCGCCGATCGGCGGGCGCACGTCGGTCTTGAGCGAGACGCCGCTGACGGAAAGATCGAGCACCTCGCAGGCGACGAATTGTCCGTCGGCGCGGGTGAAGCGGGCGATGCCTTTGGTCGGCGTGCGGTCGTGGCGGCGCAGCTCGCCGACATCGACCATGCCGTGATTGATGAACAGGGTGAGCTGTTCGGCAAGGCGCTCGCGCTTGGCCGGCGTGCAGTTGAAGCGCACGCCGAAATCGCCGGACGCGGCGCGCACGACGTTGCCTTCGAGGCGGCCGAAGCCGTCGAGATAGAGGACGATCTGCGTGCCGCTTTCCAGCGCCAGTTCGCAGTCGAGCGAGGCGCCGCCGGGCGAAAGATCGATCACGTTGCAGTGGCATTCGCGCGAGTCCGCGGGCACGAAAAGCCGGCCCTTGAGATCCACGCGCACGCGCCGGTAGCGGCGGCGCTCAGCCTTGGCCTTGGCAATCACAGCTTCAATATCCTTCATGGGTACGCCGGTCGGCCCGCCGATCAAGCCCAGGGCGGCCTGATCCGCAGTTTGGCCCCTGAGGGTCAACAGAGCGTTACCGGCGACCGCTTTTCGGCCTTCATGTTTAATGACGTTAAGGCGCACTTAACCTCTGCCTGCCGCCGCGCTATAGCAGGGCCGCTGGTCGGAGAATGACACCATGAGTTTGCGTCTGGGCCGTATGCGTCTCGCCGTTCTGCCGTTCGCGGCCGCCCTGCTGTTCGGCTGCGTCAACAACAACGCGCTCGACAATCTGCCCGACGCCAAGCCGCAAGGCTCGGCCTTCAACAAGGCGCTGTACGGCGACTATTCGAGACTGGCGCGGTCCTTCGGGCCGGTGGGCGCGGCGGCCGGCGTCGCCTTCGACGGCGGCGGCTCGATCGAGCTCACGCGCATGGACAGCGCCATCGGGGCGCTTGCCAATTCCTATGCCGAGAAGGCCCTGCTCGCCGCGCGCGGGTCGATGGTCGAGCCCGAATCCGGCGTCGATGTCGAGACGCACAAGCTGCGCGACCGCCTGGTCCGGGCGCTCGACCGCACCAAGGAGGACTTTCCTTCCGATGCGGCACGTGCGCAGGTGCAGTTCGACTGCTGGCTGATGAACGGCGCCCTGCCCGCGATGCGCAGCGCGGCGATGCGCTGCCGCATGGAGGCCGAAGCTTCGATCAAGAAGCTGGAGGATGAGGCCAAGCCGGCGGCCGCGCCGGCGACGGCGGCGGCGCCTTCGGACGATTCCGACAAGCCGGCGATCGAACAATGAAGGCCTACGACTACATCGTCGTCGGCGCGGGCAGCGCGGGCTGCGTGCTCGCCAACCGGCTTTCCGCCGATCCCGGCGTCGAGGTGCTGCTGCTCGAAGCCGGCGGACGCGACAAATCGGCGATGATCCACATGCCCGCAGGCATCCCCGCGCTGATCGGCAAGCCCAATCCCTACAACTGGTATTACGAGACCGAAGGCCAGCTTCATCTCAACGGCCGCCGGCTCTATTGGCCGCGCGGCCGCGGCTGGGGCGGTTCGTCCTCGATCAACGGCATGATCTATATCCGCGGCCACGCGCGCGACTATGACGGCTGGCGGCAGATGGGCTGCGACGGCTGGTCGTTCGCGGAAGTGCTGCCCTATTTCAAGCGCGCGGAAGCGAACGAGAACGGCGGCGACGAATTTCACGGCGGCGATGGGCCGCTCGCCGTGTCGAACGGACGCTCCGCCAATCCCTTGTTCCGCGCCTTCATCCGCGCCGGCATCGATGCCGGCCACAAACAGACGTCCGACTTCAACGGCTTCCAGCAGGAGGGCTTCGGGCCCTATCAGCTGACGATCAAGGACGGCAAGCGCTGGAGCGCGGCGCGCGCCTATCTGCATGACGCCGTCGCGCGCAAGAATCTCACCATATTGTCGCATGCGCACGCCGCGCGCGTGCTGTTCGAAGGCACGCGCGCAACAGGCGTCGAGTTCATCAAGGACAAGCGCAGGGAAAGACTGAGCGCGACGCGCGAGGTCATCCTCTGCGGCGGCGCGGTGAACACGCCGCAACTGCTTCAGCTCTCCGGCATCGGCGACGGCGATTTGCTGCGGCGCTTCGACATTCCCGTCGTCGCCGAACTCAAAGGCGTGGGCCGCAATCTCCAGGACCATCTCGACTGCAGCGTCCAGTACGAATGCACCCAGCCGATCACGCTCTACAGCCAGAGCAAACCGCTGAGCGCGCTGAAGACCGGGATGCAGTACATGCTGTTCGGAACCGGTCTCGCCACCGGCCAGGGCCTCGAATCCGGTGCGTTCCTGAAGAGCCGGCCGGATCTCGAAACACCGGACCTGCAATACCATTTCATCGCCGCCTTGATGCACGACCACACCCGCGTCAAAGCGGACCGCCACGGCTTCATGGCGCATGTCTGCCAGCTTCGCCCGCAGAGCCGCGGCTACATCTCGCTCAAATCGCCCGATCCGCTGGCGGCGCCGATCATCCAGCCCAACTATCTCGAAGCCGAGGAAGACCGGCGCGCGCTGCGCGAAGGCGTCAAGCTGGCGCGCGAGGTGTTCGCGCAGGCCGCCTTCGATCCCTATCGCGGACAGGAGTTGATGCCGGGCGCGCATGTCACGAAGGACGAGCAGATCGACGCCTTCGTGCGCAAGACGGCGGAGACCATCTATCATCCTGTGGGAACCGCGCGGATGGGCAACGATGCCGACAGCGTGGTCGACCCTGCACTGCGCGTGCACGGGATCGAGGGACTGCGCGTGGTCGATGCCTCGGTGATGCCGAGCCTCGTCTCCGGCAACACCAATGCGCCAACGATCATGATCGCGGAGAAGGCCGCAGACTTGATCCTGGGCAAGCCGGCCCCGGCGCCCGAATACGTGCGTATCGCGGAAGATCCGGTCCGCGCCGCGGCGGAATAGCGACAATAACCGTATTTTCACGGGAGCTTCGCTTTCAAACCCGCGGTTTGAAGCGTATGGTGCGCCGATGCAGGGGATGAAAGCCGCAATCGTCGCCGCCGTGGTCCTGGCCGTTCTGCCGGCCGCGGCACCGCCCGAGCGCTATGACGTCAAGACCATGAATTTCGATCTGTGGTGCCAGGAGACGGCGAACCTGCCGCCCGACCGCTGCGACAAGCGCCTGCCCGAGGACGAAAAGGCCTTCGAGTCCTACCGCGCCAAGGTCGAGAAGTACGAGATCCCCTATCTGCGGCGCAAACAGGACGAACAGCGTCTCAACGAGACCATCATCCACGACCAGCCGATGGAAAGTCCGATCGACAAGGACAATTCCGGCCAGGACAAGCAGCCGACGCCCGAAAGCAACGTGCCGCAGTAAGGCCCTTCTACCTCGCTGTCATCCCCGGCCGAGCGAAGCGAGGGGAAGGGGACCCAGGTCTCGTCATCCTGCTTGCCGTTGAAAATAAGCTGAATAGCTTCGACCTGTGAAGGAACAGCTCTACTACGTCTACATTCTGGCGAGCGCTGGCAACGGTACATTGTACGTCGGCGTTACGAACGACGTGCTGCGCCGAAGCTGGGAGCACAAAAATGAATTGATTGCGGGTTTCACGAAGAAGTATGGCGTACATCGGCTGGTTTGGTACGAACTGCACGATGATATCAACCAAGCCATTGCGCGCGAAAAGCGGCTCAAGCGCTGGAACAGAGCCTGGAAGATCAGACTGATCGAAGAGAGCAACTCGGGTTGGAACGATCTTTACGACAGATTGACTGGCGAAATCACGCTGCCGTACACACCTGGGTCCCCTTCCCCTCGCTTCGCTCGGCCGGGGATGACAGTGAGTTCGTTGAGCCAATAGAGCTCAGCGTCGCGACCTTGCATCTGAATTTGTTTCGAGATCGCTTCTCGCTCACGCCCCGGGGCGCGGGTCGCCGCCGAGCAATTGCGCCATGCGGCGCAGGGTTTCGTTGGAATCGGCGTTCACGGGCTGCGGGCGGTCCTGCGACACGACAAGGCGTAGATGCGGCGCGCGCGGAAAGCGGTGATTGCGCTGGATTTGGACGTCGGGCGCGGGCGGCATCGGCGGCGCGAGCGGCTCGTCCTCGCGCACGAACTGCGAACCGACGAGGCGCTGGAACGCGATGGGGCGTCCGGCGAGCAGCGCGGGATCGCTCAACACCTGCGTCAATCCGATGAAGCGCGCGGCGGACTCGCCATGGAAGGTGATGGGCGCGAGAAGGGTCTCGAGTTCGACCATGCCGCATTCCGCCGTGGCGCCGACCGAAGAGATGCAAACCGGCTGGTTCTGCTTCAGCGCCTGCGCCAGCAGCGCGGCGAGCGCCGCGGCCGATTGACCTTCCCAATTGGCAAGAAAGCCGGTGCCTTTGAGTTCGAGCCCGTAGCGTTCGCACAATCCGGTCCCGGCCAAACGATAGATCGGCCGTGCCGGCACGGCGGCGTCCAGAATGAAGACGTGGGAGAGCATGCGCTTGATGGCGCGCGGATCGATGTCGGTCTGGTCGGGAACGCTGCGGCCGTTGCGCAGCCTGCTCCAGTAACCCACCAGCAAATGCGAATTCTTGTGTTTCATCGGCCAACGCCCCGGATTCCCTCGCCGCCGCAGGCCTGATCCAGATCGGAACGGGTTGCAGCCCTTGGGAAGGCGATGCAGCGAAAGCCATGCCAGCCTTCGCTCGCGAGAGCGAGTGAAGGCTGTCGCGCCGTAGCCCGAAGGGCGAAGGCGGACCGTTTGCCCGCGAGCTACGGCTCGGCAAGCCGGCCGGCTACGCCCACGGCCCGCGGCGTTCGAAATACGGTCCGAAATAGCGCACATCGCCTTTTTTCAGGATCGGCGTCATGACCAGCCCCGCCGCGAATCCGCCGACATGGGCCCAGAACGCGGTACCCGGCTGACTCGGATCGCTGATCAGCGCCGCCACGAGCTGCATGCCGAACCACAATCCCACCACCCACACCGCGCGCACCCACAACGGATAAAAGATAATCCCGAGCGGGATGATCACGTGCACGCGCGCGCGCGGATAGAGCAGCATGTAGGCGCCGAGGACGCCCGAGATCGCCCCCGAGGCGCCGATCATCGGCAGGGCCGCGTGCGGATCGATCGCCGCCATGGCGAGCGCGGCCGCCACCCCGCTCGCCAGATAAAACAGCGTGAACTTCACGTGTCCCATCGCGTCTTCGATGTTGTTCCCGAAGATCCAGAGATAAAGCATGTTGCCGGCGATATGCAGGAAGCCGCCATGCAGGAACATCGAGGTGAAAATCGTCGCGGCCGGCGGCACGCCGACGAACTCCGACGGCGGACTGATGAAGCCGAAAAACGCCGCGGGAATGAAGCCGTAGACGACTTGCGCGCCCTCCATGCCGCGGCTGCCGAGCGACAGCTCCCAGGCGAACGCCGCGACGCAGGCGAGAATGATCGCCCAGGTCATGAAGGGCGGGTGTTCGACCGGGTTGTCGTCCGAGATCGGGATCATGGCCTGGCGGGTTTAACGCTTCGACGAAACTTGTGCCATTACGGGGCAAGAACAATGGCGATTTCCAGGCCGGGCATGGCATGGATCGTGAAGCTCCGGGTGCGGCCGTAAAGGCGTGCCCGCCTGCCCCCTTGCCCGGGGGCGTGCGGAAGCGCCGGCCGAGCAAGGAGCCGAACATGCAGCCGTTCTCGTTCAAATCCGCGCTTTGCGCAGTCGCCGCCGTTCTCTTTGCGGCCGGGCCCGCCTCGGCCGGAGCGTTCTATACCGGCGCGGCGCCGAGCGTGAGCGTGCCCAGCGTCGGTATCGGCGCGCCCGGCAATCTGGGCGGCGAGGGCGGCGGATGCCACGGCGGCGGCGGGTCGACGATCATCATCAACAAGCCGATCAACATCAACAAGAACATCAACATCTTCAAGCCGGTCAACATCAACAAAAACGTCAACATCAACAAGGTCGTCGTCATCAACAAGGTCAATGTCGAGGCATCCGCCTTCGCCCAGGCACTCGCCGCGGCGCAGGCCAGCGCCGGCGCCCAGGTGATCATCTATAGCGGCGGCGGCAGCTATGAATACGTCAATGTGCGCAACGAAGGCGGCGCGGCGGCGGCCGCGGAAGTCTCCGCCTCCGGCCATTGCGTGATGCAGGATGCCACGGTCGTGAAGGCGATCCACGCGGTCTGCGTCGCCCCCGACGGCCGCGAATTCCCGGCATCGCACATGACGGGCGAGACCTGGATCGATTCGTCCTATGAAGGCGAAGTCGCGCGCTGCATCGAGGGCAGCCGCCTCAAGATCGTGATCGGCGACGTGGTGCAGTCCGACCAGGGCATGGCCGGCCTCTTCACCAAGGGCGTAATCCTGAACTGCGGCGAGCACGAAGCGGTGCGCCACTACAAGGACGGCATGCTGAAATGCGCGCCGGCGATGCCGGTGCCCGACTGCACCGAACGCACGAACCTGCGCAAATACGGCACGGGCGACATGTTCTTCTCCTATCGCGGGCGGGTCTGCACCGGTAGCGAAGCGCGCCGCGAGCTCAATCTCGACGACGGTTCCCTGAACGGCGGAGTCGGCGACGACGGCGGGGAGTAGAGGGCCGCTCAGTACTCAGCCGTCATCGCCGGGCTTGTCCCGGCGACCCATAGCCGCGGTTTTTTGAACCGAGTCTTCGAAATCGAGGCTATGGGTGGCCGGCACGAAGCCGGCCATGACGATTTTGAGAACCGCCAAAGATTTCAAATCCGAATAAACCTTCCTTAAGGCCGATCGCCGATCCTGCGGCGCTCTCCAACACGGGCGCGCGATGCGTCGGCTCCAATTCCTGCTTCTGGCGATCGTCGTGTTCGCGGCCGGCGCCGATGCGCTTTGGGCGTGCCTGCGCCATTTCGACATCGACACGCGCGCCTATGGCCTGATCGCGATGCTCGCCGCGGCCTGTGCCATCGGCGGCGTCTTCTACGACCGCATCCGCAAGGACGAATGCCTGGCCGCGATGCTGTTCGGCGCGGCGTTCCTGCTCGGCATGTCGGCGAGCTTCAGCCTGCTGAACTTTCTGCTATTGACGGTCGCGGGACCGCGCATCGACCAGCCGCTAGCCGCCATCGACCGCGCGCTGGGCTTCGACTGGCCCGCCACGATGGCGCTGATGGTGCACTATCCGATCGTCAATGCAATCTTCCAGCTCTTCTATCTGTCGGTGCTGCCGCAAATCGCGCTGCTTCTGATCCTGACCGGCATCTTCGGCCGGTTCGAGACGATCTATGACTTTTCCATCGCCGTCGCGCTGGGTGCGGCGATCTCGATCGGCGTGTGGACGATGGCGCCGTCTTTCGGCGCCTTCAGCGTCTATGCCCTGCCGCACAATATCGCGAACCATCTGGCGCTTGCGCTCGACCACCGCTATGCGCAGCAGCTCATCGCCCTCCTGACCCAGGGCCCGGGACACATCTCGCCGGATGACGCCAAGGGCCTGATCGGCTTCCCGTCATATCACGCCGCACTTGCGGCCATCGCCGCCTGGCAGGCCTGGGGCATCCGCGCGGCCCGCTGGCCGTTCGCGGCGGTGAATGCCGTGGTGCTGGTCGCCACACCGGTCCAGGGCGGACATCACGTCGTCGACGTGATCGCGGGCCTCGGCGTTGCCGCGATCTCGATTGCGCTGGCGCACGCCATCTGCCGCGTCGCGTCGCGCACCCGCTGGAGTCGCGCCGCACCTGCGCTCGTTCCCACACCGGCGTCCTGAAGGCCTTTCAAGCGGCGATCGGCGGCGCCTTGCCCGGGGCCGTTCGGCTGCTATTGTGCGGCGCATTCAGAATCCGGCTCTCAAGGTTTTTCTCCATGAACATCCACGAATATCAGGCCAAAGAGGTCCTGCGCGGCTTTGGCGTCGCGGTGCCGCGCGGCAAGCCCGCCTTCAGCGTCGAAGAGGCGGTGGCGGCGGCGAAGGAACTCGGCGGCCCGGTGTGGGTGGTCAAAGCGCAGATCCATGCCGGCGGCCGCGGCAAGGGCGGCGGCGTCAAGGTCGTCAAATCCATCGACGAGGTGGAGAAGGAAGCCAAGCGCATGCTGGGCATGACGCTCGTCACCCACCAGACGGGACCGCAGGGCCGCACCGTGCGCCGGCTCTATATTGAGGACGGCTCGGCGATCGCGCGCGAGCTTTATCTCTCCGCCCTCGTCGACCGCGCCACCAGCCGCATCGCCTTCATCGCCTCGACCGAAGGCGGCATGGATATCGAAGAGGTCGCGCACAGCACGCCCGAGCGCATCAAGACCTTCCAGGTGGAACCGGCGGCCGGCTATTCGCCCTATGTCGGCAACGAGATCGCCGTCGCGCTCAAGCTCAAGGGCGAGGAGGCCAGGCAATGCGGCGCGCTGGTCAAGTCGCTCTATGAGGCCTTCGTCGCCAAGGACATGAGCCTGCTCGAGATCAATCCGCTGGTCGTGACCAAGGACGGAAAGGTCGTCTGCCTCGACGCCAAGATCAATTTCGACGACAACGCGCTCTATCGCCACAAGGACATCCAGGGGCTGCGCGATCTCGACGAGGAGGACCCGATGGAGGTCGAGGCGTCGAAATACGATCTCTCCTACATCAAGCTGGACGGCTCGATCGGCTGCATGGTCAACGGCGCCGGGCTGGCCATGGCGACGATGGACATCATCAAGCTCTATGGCGAGGAGCCGGCGAATTTCCTCGACGTCGGCGGCGGCGCGTCGAAGGAAAAGGTCACCGCGGCGTTCAAGATCATCGTCTCCGATCCCAATGTGAAGGGCATCCTCGTCAACATCTTCGGCGGCATCATGAAATGCGACATCATCGCCGAAGGCATCGTCGCCGCCGCGCGCGAGGTGTCGCTCAAGGTGCCGCTGGTGGTGCGCCTCGAGGGCACCAATGTCGAGAAGGGCAAGGAGATTCTGGCCAAGTCGGGCCTGCCCATTGTCTCGGGCTCCGACCTCGCCGACGCGGCACAGAAGATTGTCAAGGCGGTGAAGAGGTGAACATGGCGCAGGATCAAATGACCGACGAGATGCTGCTGCAGGCGCAGCGGCGCGCGGCGCAGCAGATGGATATGGACATCCAAGCTCTCATGCGTGCCATGGAAGAGCGCAATCTGACGCTGAAGCGTCTGGTGTCAGAACTTCAAAATGAGACCTACTGGGATCGCCAAGCCGCGTTGAAGAGCGAGATCGATGCACTAAATGCGCAATCGCAGACGGAAATGATCCAGATCCAGAGCCTGGTGAACAAGCGCAACCTGGCCTACGAAATGCTCTCCAATCTCCAACTGAATATTCAGAAGAACCTGGACGCCATTGTCCGCAATATGCGCTAGGGCGAGACAATGATCCGCGCGTTCTCGACCGCTCTCGCCGCGAGGTTCCCGCTCGATCTTCGCCTGCCGCGTCGCGCGAGCGCGAAACGCTGAGCGCAATGAAGGCAATCTCGGCGACAAGACCCTATCGCGAGCGCCTGGCGGTGGAACTCAAGGGTTTCCATACGCCCGGCTGGCTTTCCCTTGCTCTGATCGCGCTCGGGGTGGCGGTAACGCCGCCCTTGGGCGCGCTGCTGATCCTGGTCTGGGCGTGGCTGTCGAAGACGCCGTGGCGCGATCTGGGCCTTGCTTGGCCACGCCATCGGGTTTTGTCGCTCGCATCTGGATTGCTGGCAGGCGTGGCGCTGAAATTCGCGATGAAGGCCATCGTGATGCCGCTGTTCGGTGCGCCCGCCATCAACATCGGCTTTGAGTACTTAGCCCATGACCGCGCCGCGGCGCTCGATTTCGCCGCCTATGCGCTCTACGGCGCGGGCTTCGCCGAGGAGCTGGTGTTCCGCGGTTTCCTGTTCGAGCGCTTTGGGAAACTGTGGGGCGACAGCGCCGCGGCCACCGCTGCGACGCTCCTCCTCGCCACCGCCATCTTCGCGCTCGCGCATTGGCAGCAGGGAATCTTCGGTGTCATCAATGCGTTCGTCACCGGGCTGGTGCTCGGCCTCGTCTACCTCGCCGCCGGCCGCAAGCTCGTCGTGCCGATGATCATGCATGCCGCCTTCGATCTCACGGCGCTGGTCCTGATCCTCAAGGGCTGGGAAGCGCCAGTCGCCCATCTCGTCTTCAAATAGCGCCCGGTCCAGACCATGCTTGACCGCAAGGCTGACTACACATATCCTGTGTAACTGTGGAGACGAAAATGAAAAACATCACCCTGGCGATCGACGATCAGGTCCTGAAGGACGCGCGCAAATATGCGGCCAATCGCGGCACGACCGTGAACGCGATCGTGCGCGAGCATCTGGTGCGCATTGCCCGCCAGGAAGACAAGGCGGCCCAGGCACGGCGCGAGCTCGTGGAGATGGCCAAGACCTCGCCGCTGGAACTCGGAGCCGATTGGAAATGGAGCCGCGAGGCGAGCTATGGATCCCGAATACTTCCTCGACACCAACATAGTTCTGTACGCGGCGGCGGGCGAACGGCACGAACCGCGAAAGGCGCCAAGGGCGCTTGAACTCATCGGGCGCGGTCCGTTCGGCACCTCGGGACAGGTTCTGGCAGAGTTCTTTTTCAACGCCACGGAACGCGTGAAAGTCCCGCTTCCCCCTTTGTTGGCGTTCGAATGGGTACACCGTTTGTCCCTGCAGCCTTGCGTCGCCGTCGACACTGCCCTCGTGAAGAGGGGAATCGCGATTTCCCAACGCTTCAAGATTTCCTACTGGGACGGCGCCATCATCGCCGCAGCGGAAGCGCTCGGCGCCGAGACGCTCTACACCGAGGATTTGAGCCACGGCCAAATCTATGGTTCGGTGCGGGCCGAAAATCCCTTCCACGATCTCTGAAACCAGCGAAAAGAATCCATGTCCATCCTCGTCGACAAGAACACGCGCGTGATCTGCCAGGGCTTCACCGGCAACCAGGGCACCTTCCATTCCGAACAGGCCATCGCTTACGGCACCAAGATGGTGGGCGGCACCTCGCCGGGCAAAGGCGGCACGACGCATCTGGGCCTGCCGGTGTTCGACACGGTGCGCGAGGCGAAGGAGGCGACCGGCGCCACGGCCAGCGCGATCTATGTCCCGCCGCCTTTCGCCGCCGACGCGATCCTGGAAGCCATCGATGCCGAGATCCCGCTCATCGTCTGCATCACCGAAGGCATCCCGGTGCTCGACATGGTGAAGGTCAAGCGCGCGCTCTCAGGCTCCAAGTCGCGGCTGATCGGGCCCAATTGCCCCGGCGTGATCACGCCCGGCGAATGCAAGATCGGCATCATGCCGGGCCACATCCACAAGCGCGGCACGGTGGGCATCGTCTCGCGCTCGGGCACGCTCACCTACGAAGCGGTGGCGCAGACCACGGCGGCAGGGCTCGGTCAATCGAGCTGCGTGGGCATCGGCGGCGATCCGGTCAAGGGCACCGAGCATACCGAGGTGCTGGAGATGTTCCTCGCCGATCCCGAAACCAAGAGCATCATCATGATCGGCGAGATCGGCGGCAGCGCGGAGGAAGACGCAGCCGACTTCATCCGCCACAGCAAGACCAAGAAGCCGATGGTGGGATTCATCGCCGGCGTCACCGCGCCGCCGGGCCGCCGCATGGGCCATGCCGGCGCGATCATCTCCGGCGGCAAAGGCGACGCGAAATCGAAGATCGAAGCAATGAAATCCGCCGGCATCCGCGTCTCGCCCAACCCCGCCGCGCTCGGCACGACGATGGTGGAGCTGCTGGGCGGGCGGTAGGCGCGGCGCGCGACCCACCTTGTTCCTGGTAGTTTGAAATCCGAATAGTGCGCCATCACATTTGCGCGGGTGCGATTGCACCGAAATCCGGGCCATGCCTCCATGACCGCGCGTACCGCGACATGGAAGGGGATCGATGAACAGCGCACTCGTTGCGAGCCTTGCCGATGCGGGGCTTGCCGCCAGCATCGTTGCCGTGCTCGCGCTGCCTGCGATCTTTCGCGGCCGGTTGCTGCTCGCGCTGCTCGCGGTTCTGCTCGCCTTCGGCGACGACTTCTTTACGGACTGGGGTTCCTACAGGGCATCGCCGCTCTATCTCGTGCACGGTTCGTGGAACTGGAACGGCAAGGCATTCGACCTAGTGTTCCTGTTGCTTGCCGCGTTCGTGCTGGTCGCCAGCGGACTCTTCGATCGCAAGCAGCTCGGGCTCACCTGGCGGCAGAAGCGCGGAACGTTCCTCGCCGTTCTGCTCGTCATCGTTCCCTTCATCGCGATCGTCGACATCATCGTCATACGACTTGGCGGGCACCAAGCCTTCACCTGGGAAGACGTGGCGTTCCAGATGACCATGCCCGGGTTCACCGAGGAGCTGTTCTATCGCGGACTGCTGCTGGCGCTGTTCGACAGGATGTTCGCGGCGCGGGTGAAAATTCTGGGTGCCGAGCTCGGCTATGGCGCGATCGCGACCTCGCTCGCCTTCGCCGCCGTGCATGCCATCGGCGTGGACAAGTCGCTGCATCTGAGCTTCGAGCCGCTCGCCGCGTCGCCGTTGGCTGGCGCTTTCGTCGCGGCGTGGATCAGGGCGCGCTCGGGAAGCCTCGTGGTCCCTATTGTCGCGCACAACATCTCCAACACGGTGGTCACCGTCGTGCCCGGTTTCATTTAGGCCCCAGCGCGCGAAAAGGGCCCGGATCGCTCCGGGCCCTTTTGCAATCGGACATCAAGCCTTAGTGATGCCAGTGATCTCGGTCATGATCGCGATCGCGGTCGTGCCAGCGCCAACGGTCGTCGCGATCCGCCCAGCGGTGGCCGTCCCAGTCGCCATGGCCCACGCGCCATCCGCCGTGCCACCAAAAGTACCGCTGCCCGCCATACACGCGATAGCGCAGGGGCTCACGCACCCATGCGCCGTCGATGTAGACCGGCTCGCTGTAAGTCGGATAGCCGCACGCCCAGGGGTGGTTGTAGGCGAAGCGCGGGTTGGCACAGCGGCCCGTGCGGATGGCGTAGGTGCCATAGTAGCCCGGGACACCAATCCCGATGCCGACATGGACCCCCGCCGAGGCGGAAGGCGCGAAAGCAGCCACGCTGCCCAACATCGCCAGTCCGGCCAAAAGATGCTTTGTCTTCATGGTCTTAACCCTCGTGTTGAAGCCCCACACAGGGTTCTAACGCGTCAGCGCGGCCATCGGTCCCAAAACGCTTGACGTTGACGTAAAGGGAATGCAAAATCCAAGAACTGAGAAATTGTCAGGAGGGCGGAGGCGCCAAAGCCGAAATGAGCACACCGCGTACCTACACCATTCGCCAATTGACCAAGGAATTTGGAGTTACCGCGCGCACCTTGCGCTTCTATGAAGACGAAGGCCTGATCGCACCGGAGCGGCGCGGCCAGACCCGCATCTACGCCCAGCGCGACCGCGCGCGCATCATCTTGATCCTGCGCGGCCGGCGGGTCGGCTTTTCGCTCGCCGAGATCCGCGAGATCCTCGATCTCTATGCGGGACGCGGCGGCAGCACGGCGCAGATGGTGCACAGCCGCAGGAAATTCGTCGAACGCATCGAGGCGCTGGAGCGCCAGAAGATCGATATCGACGAGGCGCTCAAGGAATTGCACAACGGCATCGCCGAGATCGACGCGCAGCTTGCGCAACAGGAACGCTCCCACGCGGCGTGATCTCGGTATCCCTGGTTCTGAGGCGCGAGCGCTTGCCTTTCGCGAGCGCTCGTTTCTCCGACAAGGTGAGCGCCGGAGCCGGCCGTATCTCCAGCACCGCTCTGCCCGCGACGATGATGGCGGCCGGCTGCTTCGTTGTTTCAACTTCGTGGACGAGCCTCAAGAAGTTGCGCGCTGCGCAGCGGAAGGACACCTGCCTCATTGAGACGATCCAGGTTGGACAGCCGCATTGTAGACGATATACCATCCACGTCCACCTCACTCTGATGGAATCGCCATGACCTACGGCCCCTATGAACAGATCGTCGTCGATGTCAAAGACGGCATCCTCACCCTCACCTTGCACCGCCCCGACAAGCTCAACGCCTTCACGCTCAAGATGATGCGCGAGATGATCGACGTCTTCGCGCGCGTCAATAAGGACGATGCGGTAGGTGCGGTGATCGTCACCGGCGCGGGCCGCGCCTTCTGCGCGGGCGCCGATCTCTCGGCCGGCGCCAATACTTTCGATGCCACGACCAACCCGGAGCGCAAGGAGCGCGATGCCGGTCCGGTCGAAACGGTGAACTGGAGCGACGAGCGCATCCGCGACGGCGGCGGAAGGCTCACGCTCGCGGTCTTCGAGTGTCTCAAGCCCGTGATCGCGGCGGTGAACGGCGCGGCGGTGGGCGTCGGCATAACCATGCAGCTGCCGATGGACATCCGCATTTGCGCGCGCGAGGCACGCTTCGGTTTCGTCTTCGCGCGCCGCGGCATCGTGCCGGAAGCGGCGTCAAGCTGGTTCCTGCCGCGCCTCGTGGGCATCTCCAAGGCGCTCGATTGGTGCTATTCCGGCCGCGTGTTCGAGGCTGGCGAAGCGCTCGCCGCAGGCCTCGTCAGCGAGATCGTGGACGGCGAGGAATTGCAGGCGCGCGCCCGCGCCGTCGCGCGCGGCTACATCGACAACTCCGCGCCCGTATCGCTGGCGCTGATCCGCCAGATGATGTGGCGCGGGCTCGGCATGGATCATCCCATGGAGGCGCACAAGGTGGACTCTCGCGGCATCTATGCGCGCGGCGCCTCGGCGGACGTGCGCGAAGGCGTCAGAGCCTTTCTCGAGAAGCGCAAGGCGAACTTCCCGATGAAGGTCTCGGACGGCATGCCGCCGTATTTCCCGTGGTGGGAAGAGCGGAAATATTCGTGAGGACCGGCTACGGCCAAACCAGAAAGCTTTCCCTCTCCCCCTCCTACAGGCGGAGAGGGAGAATTCTTAGAGACAGGGAAGGGCCATTTATGCGCATTCCGTTCGTTTCGATCGCAGCCCTTTGCTTCGCCGTTCATAGTGCGCTCGCCGACGATTCCTCCGCCGCGCTGGGCGCCGGCGGTTTGGTGCTGACCAAGCAGGCGGACATCCGTATGGCGGCGGAGGACCTCTATCTCAGCCCCAAGCAGGTCAAGGTGCGATACGAATTCGTCAACGACGGGGCGAAGGACATCGACACCATCGTCGCTTTTCCGATGCCGGACATCGACGTGCGTGCGTTCTGGTTCGAGCCCCTGGGCACCACGCTCGACAACACCGCAAACTTCATGGGCTTCGAACTCAGGGTCGACGGCCGCGCGGTTGCGCCCACGCTCGAGGAGCGCGCACTGCTGGACGGCCGCGACGTCACCGCAGAGGTGAAGGCCGCCGGCCTTCCCGTCAACATCGCCGGCAGCGACCTGGTGAAGAAGCTCGATGCCCTGCCCCCAGCTGCGCGCAAGTCGCTCGCCGCCGAGGGCCTGATCGAGATCGACGGCGGCAACGACCTGCATCCGCATTGGATCGCGCGCACGCGCTATTGGTGGCGGCAGAGATTTCCCGCGGGAAGGACGGTCGTCATCGAACATCGCTACCAGCCGGTGACGGGTCAATCCTTCTTCGGCCTGACGAACCTGACGGACACGGAGGAGGGCACGCGCAGCCGCCGCGATTTCTGCATCGATCCGAATGCCGAGGCCGCGATCCGCGCCAAGCTCGCCAAGCTCGATCCCAACGGGCCGAACGGCCAATACCTCACCGCATTTCAGACCGATTTCGTGCTCAAGACCGCCAACAACTGGAAAAGCCCCATCGGCCGCTTCCGCCTGACTTTGGACAAGCTCAAGCCGCAGAACCTGCTGTCGCTGTGCTGGGATGAGCCCCTGCGCAAGACGGGCGCGACGACGTTCGAGAGCGCGCGCGACGGCTTCGCGCCGACGCGCGACATCAGGCTTCTCGTGCTGCAGTGAGTTCCGTCAGCGGTGACGGCGGAACAGAGCGCCCAGCACGCGGCGCACGAGGCCGGACGCGGCAGGCGGGGCCAGCAAACTCTGCTCGCTCCCCCGGCCATAGCGGCCCAGAACCAGATGACCCAACATCGTCGTGCGCCTCTCCCAAAGGCAACAGACCGTACACGGAGTATATGACAGGCCGTTTACGGTCACAACGCGAAACGCGCGGTGTCGGTCATATTCGGGAAAACGTCGTTAACAGAAGCTTAACGATAACAAACGCGGATCCGCCGCGTTTTCGTGGCGCGCGTTAAGCATCAGCGCGGGATGCCGCCGCCGCCGGGATTGGGATTGAGCGGCGGCTGGCTTTTCCCGGTCAGCGACGCCGAACAGGCCGCGTGGCCGTTCGCCCAGCCGGCGCGATAGGCCTTGTCGGTCTCGTAGAGGGCATCGTCGCGCACGATATCGCCGCGGCGCAGATTGGCTCCCGCATTCGTCGCACTGGCGCAGCCGTCCTCATAACCCTCCCGAAAGCTCGGCGTCTTCTGCACTTTCCGGTCGGCGGCCGTGCCCAGGATCATGCAGCCGGAAAGCGGCAGGGCGAGAAGCACAAGAAAGATCTGGCGGCGCATGACGGCATCCGGACGGGTCTGCGGCGCGATGGTAGAGCCCTTCCCCGCCCACGTCACCCGGAACCTTCCTCGCGCCTTGCCGTTCACTGTCAAATCTTATGCGGGGAGTTGCATGCGTTCCATTCTGCTTTGGCTTATCGGCATTCCGATACCGATCATCATCATCCTTTGGCTCATCACCGGCCACGCTTGAAGGATCCGCCATGAGCGAAACCATCCTTGTCACCGGCGATGCGCTCGCGGCCGGTGCGCTTGCCGAAGAAGACGCCGGCAGCCGATTCTCGTGGGGACTCGTCTTTGCCGGCGCGATCGCGGCGCTGGCGGTGACCTTCTTCCTGTTGATGCTCGGCGCCGGATTCGGGCTGATGATCGTCAATCCGGTCCGCCAAGGCATGAAGGCGGCGACGGGATTGCTCACCGGCGGCGCGATCTATTTCTTCGTGGCGCAGGCTTTTGGCTTCGCGGTTGGCGGCCACCTCGTCGGGCGCCTGCTCGGCCCCATGCCCGAGAACCACGCGCAAGAGACGTTCCGTGCCGGCACGCATGGCTTTTGCGCCTGGGCGCTGGCGGTGGTGGCTAGCCTGGCGATGGTGTGGCTGATCGGAATTGCGGTGGCGAGCAATGGCGGCGTGAGCGCGGCAGCGCTCTATGGCGCGGGCGGCGCGCGCGCGACGGACCAGACCCCGACGGCGTATTTCGTCGATATGCTGTTCAGTCCCGCAACCGGCAGCGACGCAGCGCGGGCCGAAGCGGGGCGCATCCTGGACGCGAGCGTGATGCAGGGCGAGGACATGGCGGCGCAGGATCGCGAGCGACTGGCCTTACTGGTATCGCGCGAAACCCGGCTCGGCCATGACGCGGCGCTGGCCCGGACCGTCGAAACTCAGGCGCTGATCCAAGACCGCACGCGCCGCGCCGCCGACGCCGCGCGCAAGGCGGCGAGCTATACCAGTCTGTGGATCGCGTTCTCGCTTCTCTTCGGCGCGCTGGTGGCGACCTATGCCGCGGTGCTGGCACGCCGCGAAGACGATCGCCGTACGCTTTGGCAGCGCTAGAGGGACATCCAAAGGAAAGGCAGACGAAGATGGCGACGAAGACAATAACCACCCCGGAAATCGACCGGCGCATGGAAGCCCTGCGCAGCGACGTGAACTCGCTTCAGGGCAATGTGAAGGGCTTGGCGGACGACGCGCAGAACGCGGCCTCGGAACAGACGCGCTCGGCGCTGCGTGCCGCGGAAGCGGTGGCGTTGCGCGCGCTCAAACTGGCCGAGGACACGGCCTCGAACATGCGCAAGAATGCGGACCTATGGACCCAGGATGGCATCGACTCCGCGCGCGGCACCATCCGCACCCAGCCGCTGTCGGCCGTCCTGCTCTCGCTGGGCGTCGGCGCCCTCATCGGCACCCTGTTCCTGCGCCGCTGAACACGCTTCGAGCTTCGAGTCCCATGCTGCCGCCGGGACAACCCGGCGGCATTTTTTTCGCGGCCGAGCGTTATGGATAAGGGTCCTATGATCTAAGCCATTGTCATAGAACGAGTATTATTTTCTCATGCAGACTACAAGTTGCCTCTTTATCAAATTCAATCAGTTATGTAGGATATCTGTCCTCTTTAATTAGAACAAATAGGAAACAGACAAATGTCACGGGGTCATCGGAGGATAAAGGTAGTGCGCGCCGCCGCCGGAGAGCACGCATGATTTCCGAACGCGATTTGCAGCGCGAGGCACGGCGCATTTTCCGCAAACTGACGGACCGGGACAGTTCGCTGGTGCGCACCGACAACGGCCGCTATCTCGTCCACCGTGCCGGCAAGCCGGACAGCATTCGCCACGGCACCTGCACGCAGCCTTTCGTCGCCGCGTTCCGCACGCGCGACTGGATCCGCCCGCTCGGCACCAATCCCGAAAGCTTTGGCTTGAGCGAAGCCGGCGCCGCCTGGCTCAAGCGCAGCGAAGCCGACGGCGATCCCTTTGCCGCGCAGCATCAAATGCGGCGCTTCAAGACGGTGCTCGACGAGGACGGCATCGAGCGGCTCAAGACGGTCAACGAAGGCGAATCGCCGCTCGCGCGCCTGCATGCACGGCGCATGCTCGACGCGATGCAGTTCGCCGCCGGAGAAAAACTGCGGCGCGACTACACCATCGCGCAGCTCGCCCCGCGGCTTGCCATGGATCTGAGCGCGCCCGCGGCTGGCGGACGGCGCTCAGCGGCGCAGAAAAAGCTGCTTGCCGATAGCGTGCTCGCCGCCAAGCAGCGCTTCAATGCCGCGATGGCGGCCGTGGGGCCGGGACTGAACGACGTGCTGTTCGACATCTGCTGCGCGCTGATCGGGCTCGAGGAGTCCGAACGCCAGTTCGGCTGGCCGGCGCACAGCGCGCGCGTGGTGCTCGCCGTGGCCCTCGATCGTCTCGCGCTGCATTACGGCCTCATCGTCCGCGCCCCGGAGCGCGGCCGCGTGCGCAGCTGGCGGATGGACTAAGCGGCGCTAAAGCCGCATCAGGTATTTGTGCACGCCGTCGAGCACGAGCTCGCGCTTCTGGTTGTGCACGGTCGCGCGCATGGCGACGACGCCGGTGGTCTTCTGGCGGATGAGTTCGGCGATGGTCAGCGCGGGATAGAGCGTGTCGCCCGGATAGACGGCTTTGAGGAATTTGGCGCTGACCTCGACGAAGCCGATCAGCGCCTCGCCGATGACATGGGCAAACAGCCCTGCGCCGGCGGCGGTGAAGCTCAAGACCTGAAGCCCGTGCGCCAGCGGCGCGGGATGGCCGAGGCGCTTGCAATATTCCGTGTCGTAGTGGATCGGGTGATTGTCGAGGCTGACCGTCTGGAACGCAGCGAAGTTGGCGCCATCGATGGTGCGCGACGGCAGGCGGAAGACTTCTCCCACCTTCAGCGCGTCGAAGCCGCGCAGCGGCACGATGCGCCAGTTCTCGAGATCGGGTTCGGACATGGGGGCAGTCCCTACCACAAACGCTCCGCCTTTGCTTGCAGGCCGGAGGAAGCGAAAAGGGACTCCGCTACCGCTTGCGCTGGCTATCGCGCAATTCCGCCTTGACCTCGGCGAGGCTGTTGAGGGCGGCTTCGCGCACGCCTTCGACAAAATTGCCGCCGGCCGAACAGGCCTGCGCATTGTAATGGCAAAGCATCTTGGGGTCGCTCATGCCGGGCCCGACCCTGGAAGCGGCCCAGTTCGCCACCGCATCGCCGACGCCGGGATCGATCGCATCGGGGCGGCCGAAGCCCAAGTCCGGCTCGCGCGGCATCAAAAGCGCAACCAATCCGATCCAGAACACTGCGCGGAAGATCATCGCCACACCCGCATTCCCGTGCCGCGGGGTGACAATGCGCGAAGGCCGTTTTCGCTGCGCTGAAAGCAATCGGTAAAATTCGATGCGATCCGGTTAATGCGCCCCGATTCGCGTCTTATCCACAATGCTGTCTGAGCAATGCCGCAAGGATTTTCGCCAAATTCGCCGCGAGTTTTCGAAGCATTTGAATAAAATTTGTGCCCACACGCTCATCGCGGCGATTGGCGCGGAGCGCCCGAATCGCATCACGATGGTTGGCGAAGGGTAAGGAACGCGCAACAGAACTTACCTTTTTCCCAACGAAATCCCGGCGCGTTCAAGGTTCGTTAAGTTTGGCGCGCCACCATCCGCCTCGCATGGCGCCTTCCGGGCATGAAGGATTAATGGCTCATCAACCATCCAGCGCAGCGACTGACCGGGCGGGCGACAGGGCGCTGCGCCGCGCCTTCATCCGTATACAGATTGCTAAGGCTGTGCTCGGCGCGGTGCTGGGGGCCGGGTTCCTCGCGCTGGTGAAAAACCCCGACATCTGGCAGCGGATCGCGCTCGCCGGCTTGCTCAGCCCCGCGGCGCTCGCCCTCCTCGCGCTCAGCGCCATCCCCATCGCGCTCCTGGAGCAGATGGCGCTGGCGAGTTTCGCGGCGCTGATCGCCTATCTCGCCGGGCTGACCGGCGGCGTGGGCTCGCCCATCATCGTCTGGCTGGTGCTGGTGCCGGCGGAAGCCGCGCTCGCCGGCGGACGGCCCGCAGTCCTCAGAGCTGCCGCTGCCGCCGCGATCGCGCTCGCCGCCGTGGCCGCGCTCCAGGCGTTGCTGAGATTGCCGACATCACATCTGCCGGCACCGGCCTGGGCGTTCTATGCGGGCTCGCTGCTCGCCGCCGTCCTGCAGGCCGGCTTCATCGCTGCCGCTGCGCAGGAGCGCCAGCGCGCCGCCGACCAGGCCGCGGCCGAAGGCGCGGCGATGTACCGCTTCCTCGCCGACAACGCGATGGATCTGATCACGCGCCACAGCGCCGACGGCCGCATTCGCTTTGCCAGCCCCGCAGCGCAGATTCTGTTGGGCGTCGCGCCCGATGCGCTGGAAGGCCTGGCGCCCGCGGCGCTCGCCCATCCCGACGATTTGCGCGCGATCCAGGCGGCGTTCATGGAGTCGAGCTATTTCGGGCGCGCCGCGAGCGCCGAGATCCGCCTGAAGCGCGCCGACGGGACGTTTGTCTGGGCGGAGATGCGCTGCCGTCCCGCGGGCCCCGGCTCTTCCAAGACGGCCGCCGACATCGTCGCGGTCACGCGCGAAATCAGCGAGCGCAAGAACCACGAACGCGCGCTGATCGAGGCGCGCGATCTCGCCGAACAGGCCAATCGCGCCAAGTCCACCTTCCTCGCCAATATGAGCCACGAACTGCGCACGCCGCTGAACGCGATCCTCGGCTTCTCGGAAGTGATGACGCACGAAATGTTCGGCCCCGTAGGCAGTCCGCGCTATCTCGAATATTCGCGCCTGATCCATGAAAGCGGCGCGCATCTGCTCGAGCTGATCAACGGCATCCTGGACATGTCGAAGATCGAAGCCGGCAAGTTCGAACTCTCCGAGGAAATCTTCGACCTCGAAGAGACGGCGCAGAGCTGCATGCGCTTCGTGCGCCAGCCCGCCGAACGTGCCGGCGTCGCGCTCAAGCTCGCCATCGCACCGGGCGCGCGCATGATCTTCGCCGACAAGCGCGCCATCAAGCAGGTGCTGGTCAACCTGCTGTCCAACGGTGTCAAGTTCACCCCGCGCGGCGGCGAGGTGCGTGTCAGCGCCGGCCTCGACAGCAAGGGCATCGAGATCGCGGTCAGCGACTCGGGCGTGGGCATCGCAAGCAAGGACCTCGACCGCCTGGGCCAGCCCTTCGAACAGGTCGAGGGCGAGCATGTGCGCGCCAAGGAAGGCACTGGACTGGGCCTGGCGCTGGTCAAGGCGCTGGCGTCGATGCATGGCGGCGAGGCGACGATCGAATCCGCGCTCGGCGTCGGCACCACCGTGCAGGTGCGCCTTCCCTACGCCGCCGTCGACGACAAGGGCGCGCGCCTGGCGCCCGGCGCGGCCAAGATCATCCCCTTCAAAGGCGCGGCGTAGCGCACACGGGTATTCTTGGAGTCGCAAAAACAGCTACACGTAGCAAAACGCCATTAACCCATTGCGACAATTGATATTAACGAAAGTGTGCGGAATCCGCGCCACAAAAGAAGAAATTCTCATCTTAATGCTTTGCGGGACTTAACAAGATTGTTAGGCTTGAGTCTTCCGGCGCTAAGCGTCTCAAATAAGGTGGGTAATAAAAATGCTGAAATCGAGTCTTTTGGCTGCTGCTGCTGTACTGGTTGTGGCCTCGGGGGCAACGGCTGCAGGAAAGCAGCCGGCGCCGACAAGTGCAAACGCGCACGTGAAGGCGACGAGCGTCGCACATCTTCCGGTCAACCGTGGGCTTGACGTCCTCTATGACCAGACGAGCAACGACTCCGGCATCGGAATCGTCTCGCAAAACTTCGAATCGTCCTTCGATGCTTATGATGCGGCTGCGGCCGACGACTTCACCGTGCCCGACGGCGTGCGGTGGGTCCTGCGCGAAATCGACGTGCCCGGCGTCTATTTCAACGGCGGCGGCCCGCTCAACTCCGTCAACGTGACGATCTACTACCACTTGAAGGGCAACAAGAATCTGCCGGGGCCGCTGGTGAAGAAAGAGTACGACAACGTCGTGCCGACTTCGGACAACGCCGGCAGCCTCGTCATCACCCTGCCGCACAAGGTCAAACTCGGCGCCAAGAAGTATTGGCTCTCCATCCAGGCCAATATGGACTTCAGCGCCGGCGGCGAGTGGGCGTGGGAGAACCAGTCGACCTCGGAAGATTCGCCGGCCGTGTGGGAGAACCCCGGCGATGGTTTCGCAACGGGCTGCACGACCTGGACCCAGGAGAACGTGTGCATCCCCGACGGACAGGGCGACCACATGTTCACGCTGCGCGGCCAGTCGTTCTCGGTCGAACAGTAGTCGATCACGCACTACAATTTGAGGCGCCGCACTCGACCAGTGCGGCGCCTTTTTTTTGCGGAGCAGTTCCGCGCCTGGCGCGGAGCGCTGGCACCTAGCCCGGCGGCCGTGACACACTGAAGCGATGACGCCACGCCTCAAATCCGGAATCTTCGTGCGCGCGCTCATTCGCCGCGCCGAGATCGCGGGCGCACAGGCCTATGTCGTGCGCAAGGGCGCCGAGGAAGCGGGAGCGGTGTATCTGAAGCTCGCTCGTCTCGACGGTACTTGCACGGTCCTCAACCAGATCGTGGCCGGCGAAGGCGAGCGCGTTTGGACGCGGCCGCTGGGCGAGGCGTGCGACGACGCGCGCGCGCAGGCCTATCTCGACAAGCAGATCAAATTCGATCCCGACATCTGGATCGTGGAGATCGAAGACCGCGAAGGCCGCGCCTTCGTGGACGAGAAAGTGGTGTAAGAAAACAGATTTTCACGCGGAGCCGCGGAGAACGCGGAGAAGAGGGATAGCTCCGCGCGCTCCGCGCCTCCGCGTGAGATCGAAACTCGACCGCGGGGGGCTTGGCGAGGAAAATGACTACTCCGCCGCGGCGCGGACGGCGTGATCTTCCTTGTCCAGGTTCTCCGAGGCGAAATCCCAGTTGATCAGGTGCTTCAGCACGGCCTGGAGATATTTCGCGCGCGCGTTCTGATAGTCGAGATAATAAGCGTGCTCCCACACGTCGATGGTAAGCAGGCAGTTGGTGCCCTGGCTCATCGGGCTGACGGCATTCGGCGTCTTCTCGATCGCGAGCTTGCCGTGGCGCGACACCAGCCACGCCCAGCCCGAGCCGAACTGTTCGACGCCGGCTTCCGCGAGATGTTCGATCAACTGGTCCTGTCCGCCGAAGTCGCGCTCCGCCGCGTCTTTGAGCTTGCCTGCGGGAGCGGTGCGCGTCGGCGACAGCGAGTTCCAATAGAAGTCGTGGTTCCAAACCTGCCCGGCGTTGTCGAAGATCTTCTTTTCCTTGCCGGTGTGGTTGTTGCAGGTGGCGCGCACGACCTCTTCCAGCTTCATGCCCGAATAGCGCGTGCCATCGACAAGTTCGTTCAGCTTGTCGACATAGACCTGATGGTGCTTGTGGTAGTGGAACCCGATGGTCTTGGCGCTGATCGTGGGTTCCAGCGCGTCGGCATCGTAAGGCAGTGGCGAAAGCGTGAACGTTCCCGTCATCTCGGTCTCCTTCTCCGGCTCAACCCAATAAGGCGCGCACGCACCCGTTGGTTCCGTTAAGTGCCGGTGCAAGAAACGAAAAACGTGATCTTTGTGACGCGTTTTGTCATTCGACTTCGGGCCGGTTTCGCGCCACATTGTTTCTCGAGCGGGGGGCGAGGCTGTTCGGAGGATCCCGCGATGCCGCATTACGAGATCAACTACCTCGGCGAAGACGGCCACCTTGCCTGCAAGCTCGCCGCACAATGCGACCGCGACAGCCAGGCCAAGGTCCTCGCCCATGCGCTCAAAGCGCGCGAGTTCAAGTCGCTGGAAGTGTGGAACGGCAGCGCGCTGATCTACGAACGGCCGCACAGGGCGGATTGAGCCGAGCCACAAACGTGACGGCACGGTCGGGATTGTCGAGCGCAATGTAGTCGGCGATTTCCTCGAGATCGGCCTCGGCCTCGTCGGTGAAATAGACGCGCATTACGGGCGCCGCGGCTTCGCTTTGCGTTTGTTCGCGGCCGCCATCGCCTTATATTTGGCGGTCAGGCGTTGGAAAACTTCCTCAGCGGGCTTCAACCGACCCTGTTTGGCTGACGCGAGACTTTCGGCCACGAGGCGGCGGATCGCCGCCGTGTCGGAGGGATCGACGGTGATGCGATGGAAGCGCCAGACACGCATGGCGTCGCGCACGACTTCGCTCGAAGTCGCGTATTCGCCGCTATCCACCGCGTCCTTGATCGAGCGCGCCATGTCGCTCGAAAGCGAGATGCTCAGCTTTTCGACGTTTGCCATGGGTACCTCCGGGGGACAGGGGAAGATGGTAGCAATTTATGCTACTTAGTACTACCTGGAGCCGTTAAATCAATCCCTCCCGCCTCGCCCAATCGAGGCCCTTGGCGAGCGCGCGGTCGAAGCGGTCGAAGAGCTCGCCGATTTCCGCCTCGTCGATCACCAGCGGCGGACAGAAAGCGATGCGGTCGCCAAGCAGCGGCCGCACGATCAACCCTTCTTCCAGCGCGAACGCGTTGACGGTCGCGGCGACCTGCTTCGCCGGGTCGAAATTGCGCTTGGTCTGCTTGTCGGCCACCAGCTCCACCGCGCCGATCAGCCCCACGCCGCAGGCCTCGCCGACCAGCGGATGTTCGGTGAGCGCCCCCAGCCGCTTCTGAAACAGCGGCGCGATATTGCGCACATGGCCCACGATGTCGCGCGCCTGATAGATCTCGATGGTCTTGCGCGCCACCGCCGCCGCCACGGGATGGCCGCTATAGGTGAAGCCGTGGCCGAAGGTTCCGATCTTGCCGCTTTCCTGTTCGATGATGTCGGTGAGTTCGGGCGACAGAACGACGGCGGAGATCGGCAAATACGAGCTCGAAAGCTGCTTGGCGACGGTCATGCTGTCGGGCTCGAAGCCGTATTTGGCGCAGCCGAACCATTCGCCGGTGCGTCCGAAGCCGGTGATGACCTCGTCGTCGATCAGCGCGATGCCGTATTTGTCGAGCACCCGCGTGATGGCGTCGAAATAACCCTCCGGCGGCAGGATCACCCCGCCAGCGCCCATCACCGGCTCGGCGATCATCGCGGCGATGGTCTCGGGCCCTTCGCGCTGGATCAGGGCATCGAGATTGGCCGCCATGCGCGCGGAGAAATCGCGTTCGCTCTCGCCCGCTTCCGCGGCGCGATAGTAATGCGGGCAGTCGGCGAATTTCACGAATTCGAACGGCAGGTCGAAGCTCTTGTGGTTGTTGGCAAGGCCGGTGAGGCTCGCCGCCACCAGGGTCACGCCGTGATAGGCCTTGATGCGCGACACGATCTTCTTGCGCTTCGCCTCGCCGCGCGCATTCGCCGCGTACCAGGCGAGCTTGATCTGGGTGTCGTTCGCTTCCGAGCCCGAATTGGCGAAGAACACCTTGCCGGCCGGAAACGGCGAAATCTCCTTCAGCTTCTCGGCGAGCGCGATCGCGGGCTCGTGACTGCGGCCGCCGAAGAGGTGTCCGAACGCCATCTTGCGCATCTGTTCCGCGGCGACCTCGGCGAGCTCGTTCTCGCCCCAGCCGAGCGCCGTCGACCACAGCCCCGCCATCGCCTCGATGTAGTCCTTGCCGCGCTCGTCATAGACGCGGCAGCCCTTGCCGTGATCCAGGATCAGTGGCCCTGCCTCGCGGAACTTCATCAGGTTGGTATAGGGGTGCAGGATCGACTGCACGTCGCGCGACTGCGAATTGGAAAGGGGCATGGCACGTCCCGGATGGAAAACCGCCAGCCGGGTTAGCAGAAATCTGCCGCGGAAGCGATTGGCGGGCCGCTAGCTGTTGTACTGCTTCGGCAGTGCAGCCGTTCCCGCAGGCACTTGCACCGCCGATGTATTCAGCCAGCTCTGGGGCTTGCCCCCACTGGCATACGCGCCGACATAGGGCATCATCAGCGTGGTCTGATAGATCGAGGGCTGCCATTGCGGCGGGGCGAGAAACACCGTCAGCGCCCGCTTCTCGCTGTAAGGCAAGGCGCCGAAGGTCGAGAAATTCCACAAGGACTCTTTGTGGGCATCAAAGTCGGCTTTGTGCCGCGGGCTTCCGTATTTCGACGTCTGCCACCCCTCGAGCTGCATGAAGGTGTTGTATTGATTGGCCGTCGGACTGGAAAAATGCCAGGTGTTGACCGTGCTGCCGAACAAGAGCGCGAGAAGAAGCTGCGATCCGGGCTCGGCCCAGTCCACGTCGATATCGAGATAGTAATATCCGGTGGTGTTCACCCGCCAGGAGCTGCAATAATGCGAATTGGCCGGATCGCGCTCTTGCGACAGGCCGGAATTGCGGAACGAATCCAACAGCGAACGTGCGCCGTCGCGCGAGACGTTCTGGTTGTCGAAATCGGCATAGGCGGAAATGGCGACGAAATGCGCGCCACCCACCAACAGTCCGACAAACACGTCCCAATCGGGGCCGACGGCGAATTGGTCGTTGGTGTCGGTCGCCGGAACATAGCTCTTGTATCCGGTGAGCTGATAGACGGGCAGACCTGACGAATTCTGTTTCACATACGAAAACGTGGGAACCCACATCGTCAGGGGCGGTTGTTCATTGTCCGGAGCAAGATAGCCCGCGAGAAATCGCATGATCTGGGAGTCGTCTTCTTTGACATTGTCGAGCAGAGCCTCGCGCAATGCCTCGGTGACTCCATCGAGTTGCCCTCCGGTGAAGTCGGCGGCGCGATAGGGCACGGCGGCGCCCTGATCGAATGCATTCTGCACGATCGCCGCCTGGCGGACATTCGGCCAGAACATCGAGTTGACGAAGTCCTGGCAATTGCCCTGCTGATCGTAGCACCAGGTCGCCAGCGGAACGACATGGGCGGGCTGCGCCGTCGTGCCGGCGAGCTGGCCGGTATAGACGTTCATCTTGGTGTGCACTGGGCCGGTCAAGGGATAGCTTGTCTGCGACACGCCGGCGACGTTGCCCGTCGAGGTTCCCGACTGCAGCGCCACCGTCACGTTGCCCTCGTCCTGGGCGCTGAAAGAGATCGAGAACGTGCTGCCCGCGTCGCCGAACAAATTGAAGCTGCCGGAGGAGATCCAGGCGGAATGGTCCATCGTCATGGCGAGCGAGATCGTGCCCAGGGGCTCCACATCCGAGGCGTCGGCCTTGGCCTTGGTGTGGCCGGAACAGACGAGATCGCGAAATTGCAGGATCTGTGACGTGCAGTTCGTGACGGAGATCGTGATCATGACTTCCCCCCTCGCCGGACGGAGCCGGCGCCGCCCATCTTTGCCTGGATCGTGCTTCTGGTCTAGGTAGAGGACGGGCAGAATCTCCCTGGAGGCACCATGCGCGACGAGCGCGGCCAAGCCGTCACCTGGCATCACGTTTTCTGGCATGCGCGCGCGGGACTGATCGTCTTCGCGATCGCCGCACTCGCCTTGATCGTGCCGTCGCAGATGAAGGATCTGCTCGCCGACCTCGCCGGTTTCGACGGCGGCGACTGGGCGCTCGCCATCGCCTTCCACGTGGCGCTGATCCTGATGGCGTTCTTCCTGTGGTACTGGACGCGCACCGTCCTGCTCGCCGTCTTTCGCATTCCCGACACGCGAGGCGCGCGCGATGCCTTGGCAGTGAAAGCCGCGGACGGAGGCGTCACGGTGCGCGTGTTCGACTGGCTGCCGCGGCTGCTGTTCCTGGGTTGCGCCGTCATCGCGGCGATCGCCGCGGCGCGCAGCGAGAAATACCTGCAAGCCGGCATTGCGGTGTTGTGGGGCATCGCGCTGTGCTGGGCACTGACCCATCGCCTCGACTGGCGCGGCGAGCCGCAGGACAAGGCTCGCGTCGTGCCCGAGCGCCCGCGCGCCGACGGCTGGCTGCGCAGGCTATGGCGGCGGCTGCTCGACCTCATCGATTGCGGACCGTTCAGCCGCTGGCTCGCGGCGCTGCTCCTGATCCTGGCGAGCGGATTGTTCGCGCTGAGCGCCGCGCTGGCCTTCGTGCCCGGCGCCATTGCCTACATGACCTTTCCGGCCCGCTGGTTCCCCGGCGCGTCGGCCGCCTTGCTGCTGTTCGGATTCTCGGTCGGGCCTTTGACCGCCTTGACCTATGTCTTCAACCGCATCGACGCGCGGCTGACTCTGTTCGGCGCGGAATTGCAGTGGCGGCATTTTCCGGTGCTGCTGGTGCTTCTCGCGCTGATCGTGCTCGGTCCGTTGAAGATGAACCTGCATGCGCTGCGCATCGTTACCGATCCGTCTGCGATGAAGCCCGCGGCACGCGTGTCGATGGCGGACTATTTCCGGCATTGGGTACAAACCTGCGCGCCCGGCAATGGGCCGGTGCGTCCCGTGCTGGTGTCGGTGTCGGGCGGCGCCTCGCGCGCCGGGCTGTGGGCGGCGCGGGTGCTGACTTTGGTCGACACGGATCTTGCGGGCGCGCAGGAGACGTCCGTGTTCAGCGTCAGTTCCGTCTCGGGCGGATCGTTGGGTACCGCCGCCTATATGGCGATGCGCGCAAGCGCGGCCGACGGCGGCGGCAAACCCGCGTGCCGGCTCGCCGATCTGTCTGCGCAGGCACAGCAGGCGCTGGTCGAGGCGCTACGCGCAGACGCCATCGGACCGGCACTGGCCGGAACCTTCCTGGGCGATGCGCCGCGCGCGATCATGGGCGTGATCGCCGCGCCGGTCACCTATTTGCACAACAAGTACGCTTCGCCGCCATGGGTGTTTCGCGGCAACGATCGCGCCGAAGCGCTGGAACGCGCCTTCGAGGAGAACTGGCAGAGCCACGGCATCGACGCCATGCCGGATACGCCCAAGCCCTTGCCGCTCGACGCGCCTTATCTGTCGCTGTTCTACAAGAACGGCACGCTGCGCGACTACGTGCCCGCCTGGATCGCCAACGGCACCGACCAGCAGAAGGGCGATCGCATCATCACCGCGCCGTTCAAGATCAATGCGGAGAGGTTCTGCACCACGGACGGGCGCTGGTATGCGGACAGCGCGAATTGCGCGAAGGCGAACGCGACCTATTTCTGGTACCGTTTCGGCCCGTTCCTGTCGGCGCTGGATGCGTTGTCGCTGCTCAAGGCGGACATCCCCGCCTCGACCGCGGTCGACAACACGTCGCGCTTTCCGTTCCTGAGCCCGTCCGGCGAATTGACCCCGGCTCAGGACACGCTGGCCGAATATTCGGCGCAGATCATCGATGGCGGCTATTTCGAGAACGAGGGCCTGGCGACCTCGCTCGAGATCGCGCGCTGGCTCGAGACCTATGGGCCGGCGCTGATCGGGCGACCGGTCTTTCCCGTCCTGGTGCAGGCCACGTCGGACGCCGACATCGCGATGCCGGCTTCCGGCCGCGCGCCTTCTACAGACGAGCAGAACGCCGAGCGTCATATCCCGCGTTGCGGCAATGCACGGCCGGAAAATCCCGGCGTCGGCCGCGGCACGCCGCGCAGCGCACAGCTGCTGGTTCCCGTGCTGGGGCTGAGCGCGGTCCGCGGCGGTCACACCCATGTCGCGCTGAAAGAGGCGCAACAGGAGTTCTGCAATCTCGCGGGACACCAGGCCTTCTTCAATTTCTATCTCTACAACGGCCCGGATTTCGACGTGCCGCTGAACTGGGTATTGTCGGAGCGCGTGGGCAAGTTCATCTGGTCGCGCGACAGCGGCGCACTCGGCGCCTGCTGGAACCGGGCCGAGGAAGCCAACCTGAAAGAGAGCTTCGCGTCTTCGCCGCAGGATTGGACGCCCGGCCGCCGCCGCGCCTTCGTCTATGCCTGCCGGTCGGGACAGGTCGCGCGCGTCGCCATCCCGGACCTGCCGCCGCCGATGACAGGGCCTTAGGCCGCGATATTTTTGCGCCGAGCCGCGGCATAGATCGCGAGCCCCGCAACCAGCATCAGCATCGTCGCGCCGGCGATCTTGGCGAAGGTCAATCCCGGATGGGCATCGTTCGGATCGGGCGCCAGCGTGCACAGGATCGCGACGCTGCTGGAGAGAAAGCCGAGCCAGCCCATCACCCGTAACGTGCGCCTACCGCCGGGAGGCTGCCACGCGCCCTCGATCGGCGCCATGTCCGCGGCGCGGATGAGCACCACGAACATGAAGAGATACGGTATCGTCGAGCCCAGCACGCCCATGTTGACCAGAAGGTCATAGGCGCCGGCGACGCTGGATCCCGCCTGGCTCAGCACCACGAAGGCGAACATCAATCCCGCCTGCAGCAGGATCGCGGGCACCGGCGCGCCGGTCTTTGGATTGCGCCAGGCGAACCGCTTTGGCAGGAAGGCATCGATGCCGGCGGCGAAAGGCAGGCGCGCGCCGACCCCGAACCAGGCCGTGAAGCCGCCCATCATCGACAGCGCGAAGAGCGCGATCACCGCTGGCGCGAAATGACCGAGGCCGACCTGCGCAAGCCCGCTTTTCAGCGCATCGGGAAATCCGCCCAGCCGCGTCAACGCGCTTTGCGGCAGGATGATCAGGAACGATGCGGTCCCGGCGACGTAGATGAAAATCGAACCCACGCCCACCAGCAGAAGCACGCGCACGATGGTCTTGAGGCCTCCCACGATCTCGTTGCGCAGCATGCCGGCCGATTCCAGACCCGAATAGGCGAACACGATCGTCCCCCACAGGATGGCGGTGGGAAAGCTCATCGGCGCCAGCCAGCTCGCATGCGCGAAATCGGTGGCGCCGCGGCCATGCGCCGCGATGGTCACGGCGATGGCGACGATGGCGAAGACGATGATCCAGCCGCCGGTCATGCCGACATTGGGAAGCCATTTGCCGTATTTCAGGCCCATCGCCTGCACGCCCGTGACCAGCGCCGAGATCGCGGCGGAGATCGCGATGTAGAGCAGCGTGTTCTTCGGGTCCGCGCCCACCGCGGCGATGATCAGTCCGCTGACGAAGTACAGGATGTTCGCGAAATAGGGCATCAGCGCGATCCAGTAGCACCAGCCCGAGATGAAGCCCGAAAGCGGTCCCAGTCCGTCGCGCACCCAGGCATAGATGCCGCCCTCGGCCTCGTAGCGCGCGGTCAACTCCGCCGTCGCCAGCGCCAGCGGCACGAAGAACACGGCAAGCGCGATCAGCCAGAGCGGTATCGACGCCGGCCCGACCGCGGCAGCGACCGCGATCCAGCGGATGCCGATACCCGCCGCCATCATGGTGAAAGCGGTGTCCACAAAGCCGAGTGTCTTCGGCGGCGGAGGAGGATTGTGCCGGGTCATCCGAACCTTTGCGGCATGAATTGCGGCAAGCGCGTTTTGTGCATCTACGCAGTCTCGTCCCAGCGCACCGGCGCGATGCGCGGAAGCACCAGCCCCCACCCTGCCGCACCGATGAGCGACACCGCGGCAGCCAGAACAAAGGCCCAGTCGAACGCGCCGGTGCGGTCGACGATGAAGCCGGTGACGACCGGCACGATCACGCCCGCGGTGTTGGCGATGGCATTCTGGATGCCGACCCATTTCGCCGCGGCGCGCGGCCCTGCCAGGGTCTGCGCGATCGGCCAGGTCGAATTCATGCCGAAGCAGGCGCCGCACAGGAACAGGCTTGCGGTGACGACGGTGGGCGACCCCAGCACGCAGCCGGCAAGTCCGGCCGCGACGCCCAGATGGCTGGTGACCGTCACGCCCTTGCGCACGAGATTGATCGCAGCGCCGCGCCCGATCGCCCAATCGCTCAGCCAGCCCGATGCGATGGTGCAGGCGCCATAGACGCAATAGACCGCGGCGCCGAGCTTCGCCATCTCCAGGATGGTGAAGCCGCGCTGCTGCACCAGCCACAAAGGCAGCCACGACAGGACGAAATAAAGCGAATAGTTGACGCAGAAATGCCCGACGCAGGCGCCCCACAGCGCGCGCTGGCGCAGCATCTGCGTGAACGCCGGAGGCGGCGCGAAGAGCGAGGCGGAGACTTTGCGTTCCGGGATCACCCTGCGCGCGGTCGCGAACCACGGCAGCAGCCAGAGCATGGCCGCCGCGCCGAAGAGGATGAACATCGCGCGCCAGCCGATGGCGGCGAGGATGAGCCCGCCGGCCAGCGTGCCGAATGCCGGACCGAAAGCGAGCCCTGAGATGATGAATCCGTTGGCGACGCCGAGCTTCTCCGGCGCCACGTTTTCCGCCAGCAGTTTCGACATCGAAGGGAAGGCCGCGCATTCACCGATGCCCAGCATCACCCGCAGCGCCAGCAGGCTGGCAAAGCCGCCGGCGAAACCGGTGAGCGCGGTGGCGAAAGACCAGATCGCGAAACCCAGCCCGAGCGCGCGATAGCCGCCCAGCTTATCCGCCACCCATCCGGCGACGAGCTGTCCCGGCGTATAGGTCCAGAAGAATGCCGAAGTCATCACACCGAGCTGCACCGTGGTCAGATGCAACTCGCTCTTGATGAGCGGCGCCGCGGTCGCGAGGTTGCCGCGGTCGATGTAGTTGATGAACAAGGCAAGCGCGAGCAGACCCACGAGCGCGACCCGCGCGGACATCGCCTGCGGCGCTGCAATTGCGGCGTTGCTTTCGACCGTCATGGCGTCCCCCGCTCCGGAATCATTACGCCGCCTCGGCGAAGAGGCGCTCGAGCGGTTTGCGCAATGCGAATGCGGCAAGCGCGCCAGCCGCGGCGATGGCGGCGTTGAGCGCCCAGAACGCCGCGGGCGTCATGTGCTCATAGAGCGCGCCGATGCGGCCGATGCTCATGTTGGAGACGAAGAGGGTGAGGAACGCCGCGCCCATCAGCGTGGATTTCAGCCGCGGCGGCGCGATCCGCGAGGTGAGCGCCAGAAAGGTCGGCCATTGCCAGATGAAGGCGACGCCGAGGATCACCTCATAGAGCACGAAGAACAGCGGCGACACGCGACCCGGCAACAGTGCAGCGCCGGCCAGCACCAGATTGGCGCAAGACGCCATCGCCGCACCGATGCCGATCTTGGAAATCTCGCCCGGTTCGCCGCCATGGCGTGCCTGCCAGCGCCACAGCGCGAACAGGAATGGCACGCAGGCGATGGAGATGAGGGAATCGAGCGCCGAGCCGAACCAGGCGATTGGAACTTGGAACCCCGCCACCGTGCGATCCACATGGCCGTTGATCCAGACGAAGCCGATATTGGAGTTCTGATAGAACGCGATCGAATGCGGGATGGTGATCAGCATCACCACGATCAGCGCGCCGATCGCGCGCTTCTGCCCACGGCTCAGCGGCGGCGCTTGTTCGCGCGTTCTGCGCCCGCTCTCATGCAGGAAGCGATAGCCTGAGAGGTAGGTCGCCAGCGCCAACAGCATCAGGACGCCTGCAAGACCGAATCCGACATGCCAGCCATAAACCTGTGCCAGCAGTCCGCAGGTGAGCGGGCCCGCGACCGCGCCGACATTGATGGCCATGGAGAAGATGGAGAAGCCGCGGGTGCGGCCCTCGGCGTCGTTCTCGGCATAGAGCTGGCCGACCTGCGTGGAGATGTTGCCCTTGAGCAACCCGCATCCGGTGATGAGCAGAAACAGCGCCAGCAGGAACGATCGATCGAAGGCCATCGCGATATGGCCGCCGCTCATCAACAGTGCGCCCGCCACCACGGCGTTGCGCCGTCCGGTGAAACGGTCCGCGATCCAGCCGCCGATCAAGGGCGTGAAATAGACGAAGCCGGTGTAGAGACCGTAGGTCTGGGACGCCAGCGCCAGCGTGCTCATTTTGCCGAACACGCTTTCGAGCGCGCCGCGATAGGCGGCAAAGCCCGCGATGTGGCCGATGTGTTCGGGCATGAACAGCGCCTGCGTCATGTAGAGCACCAGCAGCGAGGTCATGCCGTAATAGGAAAAGCGCTCCCACGCTTCGGTGAAGGCGAGGAACCCCAACGCCGGCGGCTGGCCGAAGAACGTGCGCGCGGGCCTTGCCTCTGCGATCGCTGCCTCAGCCATGCGCGCTGCTCATGGGGACGAGCTCGCGCTTCTCCGCGGTCGAAAGATCGAGGTGCGACGCAACGGCGAATTGCTTGCGTGCGTCGTCGCGTTTGCCGCTCCACCACAAGGCCTCGCCCCATTTCAGGTGCAGCCGACTCCAATTGGGAGCGTACGTGCTCGCTTCCTCGAACTTGGCGAGCGCAAGGTCGGAGCGGTTCTTGAGGATCAGCGCCTCGCCCCAGCCTTCCAAGGGATCGGCGAAGTGCGGCGCGACGCGGTTCGCAGCCTCGAACTGAACGATCGCGCGGTCCGCGTCGCCTTTCTTGAGCAGCGCTTCGCCCCAGGCTTCGTAGCCGAACGGCGTATGCGGGGCCTCATGCATCGCGCGCGCGAACCAGTAGTCCGCCGCCGTCCATTTCTTCTGCGCTGCCCGGATGGCGCCGCGCGTGCGCATGCACAGATCGCTGTCGGCGGGACAATCCCTGAGCAGCGCTTCGGCTTGCGCGAAATGGCCGAGCTCGGCTTCGGCAAGGCCCGCGACGGGGCGCTCCAGCTCGCGGATGAAGAAGTCGCCCGCGCCGCCGATGGCATGCAGCAGCGTTGTCTCGCGCTCTTCAAGCGCCAGCACGCCCGGCCAGTCGTGCAGCGAGACGCGCGCGATCTGCAGCGAGCCGAAACGGTTGACCTGGATATTGGCGTTCGTGCTGGGCGGAAGCTCCGCGAACGTCCGCTTGGCGCAGGCCGCGTCATGCAGCGCCGCACAGATCAGCACGATATTGACGCGCAGGTTCTCGTGGATGCCGCCGCGGTCCGGTCCGCGCAGGCCTTCGCGAGTCAGCGACAGCGCTTGAGCGAAATCGCCCAATCCCGTGGCGATGCCCTGGCGCGCGAGCAGGATGTTGTAGGCGAGATCGTCGGCGCCCATGCTGGCGTCGCCCGATTTCGCGCGCGCCAGGAACTCCTGCAAGGCCGCGAGCGAAGCGTCGTCGTGCTGCAGGTTGCTCTCGTAATTGTTCAGGTTGATGTAGGCGAGCAGGATGTCCGGCCGCTCGGCGATCGCGCGGTGCAGGTCGTCGATGGCTTCCGAAAGCTTGCCGTTCTGCTGGAGATCGTTGGCCAGACCGATCAGCGCCCAGCCGCGCTCGAGCGACGGGCCCTGCGCGATCAGACGGTCATAGACCGCGCGCGCTTCCTTGTCGCGGTTGTGCTCGCTCAGATAGACGCCGTAGCGATAGGGCTGGGTGGCGCGATAGACGCTCTCCGCCGCCTTCTCGATCAGCGAGTCGAGATCGGCGTCGCTGCCGGAATAGGTGGGGCTTGTGCTTGCGCCCGCGCGCGCGGTGACGGCGATGCCCGACGCGGTGCGATAGATCTCGCCCGAGATGTGCGTCTCATGACCCAGCCATTGATGCAGATAGCGGTTCAGCTCGCCGATGGAGACGCCGGTGTCGGGGATCTGCACCTTGATGTCGTTGCCCCAGTTGTTGGCATAGCTCGACGGCGCGCGGTTGGATTGCGTCTCGCCCTGGAAGGCCTGCAGCCGGTCGAGCACGCGGCTCGCGATCACCTCGCCGGTCAGGCCCTTGTTGGCGAAGTCGGGCGGCACGGAGAAGGCCTCCACCACCAGCGCGCGCGAATCCGCCGCCGCCCAGACGAACGCGCCCAGCGCCACCATCACCGCCAGCGCCACGACGACGCCGAAGATGTAAAGCACGCCGCGCATCTGGTCGCCGAAGCGCCGCCATTTCAGGTGCGAAAGCTCGAAGGCGTTCTGCTCGATCAGGTTCTGGCTTTGCAGGCGCGCGAGGTGGGTCTGCGCGTCGAGATACGCCTCGGCCTTGGCGCGGCTCGCGGCGCCGAGCGCGAAGGCGTCCGCCGCGCCGGATGTGCCTCCCGCGCGCGCGCCGCCGCTATCGCTGTCGTCGCCGGCCATGCCGCCCAAGCCTGAACCTCACCCGGGAGCGACAATGAAGGCGCGGACGGCCCGGCGCAACGGTGCCCGTTCCCACCCTCCCCTTGAGGGGATTTTCACGCGGAGGCGCGAAGCACGCGGAGTGCTTTTTTCTCCCACTCGCTGTCATCCCGGGCGACCCCATCGGGGGAGACCCGGGACCCACTGAGCCGTTTTCACGGTGGGTCCCGGCTCTAGCGCTGCGCGCTCGGCCGGGATGACATCAGGAGGCGACTGACGCTCCGCGTTCTCCGCGCCTCCGCGTGAAATTGAGCTTGCACGCCGCACTACACCGTGGCGGACGCTACAGATACCGCGCGATCAGCGCCGCTTCGGCGCGCAGGCGCGCGGCCTCCTCGCTGCGGCCGAGGCCCTCGAACTGTTGCGCCGCGGCGATGCGCTCCGCCTGTTCGCGCAGCAGCAGGTCGCGCACGTCGCTCTCGCCCAGCACGCGGCGCGGCACTTCGCCCGAAGGATCGCCGAACATGCGCACGCGATAGCGATCGTGCGCGCTGCCAACGGGCAGGGCTTGCGCGTTGTCGAACGCCGCCAGCAGCACGCGCAGCAGACGCGTCTCCTCCGCGCGCCGCGCCTTCGCCGCCGCCAGCAGCTCCTGCCGGATTTTCGCCTTGATGGCCGCGCCCGCATCGCTCATCGCCGCAGTATGGCGGAGCATCACGCGCCGGCAAATGAGAGCTCAATGATCCTCCCCCGTTTACGGGGGAGGGGGACCGCGCGAAGCGCGGTGGAGGGGGCGGGTGCGCGCGCCGCCCCCTCCGCCTCGCCTTCGGCTCGGCACCTCCCCCGCTTCGCGG
>Ga0335083_10000699_pt1 | contig 49072 bp, 44 predicted proteins | sample Lox_Sample_42_FD_206716 | JGI IMG/M metagenome (GOLD analysis project Ga0335083, IMG submission 206716) | Soil microbial communities from Loxahatchee National Wildlife Refuge, Florida, United States - Lox_Sample_4.2 | ecosystem: Environmental > Terrestrial > Soil > Wetlands | place: USA...
ACCAGTTCCCGATCGGCTGCGCGCCGACGTCGAGCGCCATGCGGATGCCATCGCCGGTGTTGAAGCGCGTGCCCCTGACCTTCGCGAGCTCCCACAACGGACCGAGGTAGCGCGTGCGCATCTCCGCGTTCGCCTGGAAGCCGCCCGCGGCGAGGACCACCGCCCTGGATTTGATCTGCTTGGTCTTGCCCCGGTGCTTCGCGACGACCCCGTGCGCGCCCGCGTCGTCGGCGATGAGCGAGACGGCTCGTGCCTGGTACCAGATCTCGACGGCGTTCTTCTTCGCGATCTGGGTGAGCGAGTCGACGAGGCCCGGTCCGCCGCCGATGGCTTCCAGCGTCAGCCCGCCCCAGAACTTGAACTTCCCCTCGATTTTGAACGCTTGCCGTCCCCAGGCGGCGGTGAAGCGCACGCCTTTCTTCTTCATCCATAGGGCGGTGGGGAAGCTTTCCTTGACCAAGATCTCCGTGAGGTCCGGGTCGCAGCGGTACTCCGTGACCCGCGCCATGTCGTCCAGGAACTGATCCGCCGTATACGTACCGAAGTCGGTGCGCTCTCGCTCCTCCTTCGACAGGTCGATCAATTGCGCCAGGTCGTCGGCGCCGTTGTAGACGATGCGCAGCAGCCCTGCGGTGAAGCGCGAGTTGCCTCCCGACTCGTCCTCGGGCGCGCGCTCGAGCACCAGCACGCGCTTTGCCGTCTCCTTCGCGGAAATCGCCGCGCACAGGGCTGCATTGCCGCCGCCCACTACGATAACGTCGTACTCGTTACTCACTGCCCGGTGCTCCTTTCCCCGTTCGCACGATACTTCAATCCGGCTGTATCCCGGAAGTCCGGACGACCTTGCCCCACTTGTCGATCTCGTTCCTGTAGAACGCGTCGAACGCCTCCGGCCCGAGCGGGTCGACGACCGCGCCCAGGGCCGAGAGCTTTTCCCTTATGCCCGGGTCCTCGAGCGCCTTGAGCGCTTCCGCGCCGAGCTTCGCGACGGTGTCCTTCGGCGTCTTCGCCGGGGCGAACAGGCCCCACCAGACGAACGCCTCGTAGCCCGCGACGCCGCCTTCGGCGAAGGTCGGAACCTCGGGCAGCATCGGCAGCCGCTTCGGGCTCGCGACCGCGAGCGCGCGCAGCCGCCCGGCCTTGATGTTGGCGGCGACCTCGACCGGGTTGGTGATGAAGAAGGCGAGGCGCCCGCCCATGAGGTCGGTGATCGCGGGCGCGCCGCCCTTGTAGGGCACATGCACCACGTTGATCCCCGTCTGGAGGCGCAGCAGTTCCGTCGCGAGGTGCTGCGAGCTGCCGTTGCCCGCCGAGCCGTAGTTGAGCCTGCCGGGGTGGCTCTTCGCGAGCGCGATCAGGTCCTTGACCGACTTCGCCGGCGATTCCGGCGCGACGACGAGAACGAGCGGCGCGTAGCCGACGCGTGCGACCGGGGCGAAATCGGTCCGCGCGTCGTACGGCAGGCTCTTGAACAGGCTCACGTTCGTGGCGAGGCCGTTCGCCCCCATCAGGAGCGTCGTGCCGTCGGGCGCCGACTTGGCGACGGCGTCGGCGCCGATGTTCGCATTCCCTCCGGGCCGGTTGTCGACGATGACCGGGCTTCCGGTCAGCTCCGACATGCGCTGGCCCACCGCGCGCGAGACCACGTCCACCGCGCCGCCCGCGGCGTAGGGAACCACGATGTGGAGCGGCTTCGATCCCTGCGCCATCGCCGCAGGAGCGGCGGCGAGAAGCGCGACGAGCAACGACATTCTCTTCATGATTCGTTCCTCCATTCTCCAAGCAATCGGTAGGTACCGACGTGAGCGTCCCGGCCGAGCGGCGCGCGGACCGCGTCCTCCAGCTCGACGCCGACGTTTTCGCGCTGGACGTCGACCACCAGCGCTGTCTCGATGCGGCGGTCGCCCCCAGGGCGGAGCTTCGCCTCGCTGCTCGTGGCGCCAGCGGGCCCTTGCGCCGCCTTCCACACCTGGACTCCGACGACGCGCGGGTCGCGCTCGAGGCCGGCCCCGTCGACCGCAACCGGGTCCTCTGAATACGCCGTGACCGCGCAGGCGCCGAGACCGCGTCTCGGCGAGCGGTACGCGACCGAGCAGGCGGTGCGCAGCATGTTGCGGAACCCGGCCATCACCTCGCGGGTCTGCGGCGTAGGCGAGGCGAGCCTCGCCAGGTACTCGGGCGAAGCGAGCGCCTCGGGCGCCGTCACATCATAGGCTATGAAGAAGCGCGGGCTTCCCATCACCGCCTCGTAGCGCCGCGCCCCGAGGAACCCGGGCAGCGCGAGGCGCTCCGGGATGTGCTCGCCCACCAGCCATCGCTCGTAGAGCTCCGAGCGCGAGTCCTCGAGGTCGTGCCAGATCGCGAGAACCCCCGCCATCGCTACTTCTTGTCCCAGGCGAGCCGCCCCGCGTCCTTCCCCGCCACCGAGTAGAGCACCCCGGTATTGCGCGTCTTGAGGAACTGCTCGAGGGACTCGCCGCGCATCGCCGAGTAGATATGCAGGTTGGAGACGCCGATGACCGCGCCCAGCTTCTCGAGCATGAAGAAGATCACGCCGTAGTGGATCATCCCGCGCCAGTCGCGGCGCCGCACGAGGTCGCGCTCCTCCTCGCTCAAGCCGGCCTCCGCAAACGCGGCCTCCGGATCGGCGAAGAACTTCGCGCGGTGCGCGGGCTCGATCAGCCGGTGCAGGAAGCTGTTGAGCCGGTAGGCCTTGCGGCTTCTCTGGTGATCGAAAGGATAGGTGCCGGCGAGCTTCTCCGCGCCGGCGAGCTGACGGCGCACATGCTCGCGATAGCGGGGCGCCGGATCGACCGGCGCCGGCGCCGCCTCATCCTCGTAGATCGCGGTCGCGATCCCGGTCATCGACGGCAGGGTGTAGCTCTGGTGCAGCTTCCTGACGTTGGCCGACAGCGCGCCGCGCATGACGAGCCACATGATGACTTCGGCCCCTTCCATTCCGCCGAGGGTCGCGTACTCGGCGTGGGTCAATTCCGTAAGCCTGACCGGGTCTTTCTCCAGCAGCTTGAGAAACTGCTCGTCCCACGCCGGGTTGTTGAAGCCGGCGCGCTCACCGTGCACCTGGTGCGACAGCCCGCCCGTCGCGACGATCGCGACTCTCAGATCCTCGGGAAAGGACTCGATCGCACGCCGCAGCGACTGGCCGAGCGCGTAGCAGCGCCGCGCCGACGGAATCGGAAACTGCAGCACGCCCACCTGCAGCGGCACGACAGCCGCCGGCCACGCCGGCTCGTGCGGCAGCAGGACCGACAAGGGCGAGAACAGGCCGTGGTCGAGCGGCTTTCCCTGGAAGAACGCCATGTCGAACTCGTCCGCCATGAGCGACGCGCCGATGTGGCGCGCGAGCGCGGCGTGGCCCCGAATGGGAGGTAGCGCCCGCGGCCCGCCTCCCTCGTCGGCCACCGCGTAGCTGTCGTCGATGCCGAGCGCGAACGCCGAGTAGTGATCGAAGAAGAAGGACGTGACGTGGTCGTTGAAGATGAAGAACAGCACGTCCGGGTTCTTCTCGGCGAGCCAGCGCTGCAGCGGCTCGAAGCCGCGGAAGATCGGGGCCCAGAGCGGATCGTCCTCCTTGTGCCTGTCGTAGGCGAAGCCGATCGTCGGAGTGTGCGAGCACGCGACGCCGCCCAGGATTTTTGCCATGGGGAACTCTCCTACGCCGGGCGCGCCGCGGCCTCGGAGCGCTTGCGGAAGCCGAGGCCCGTGGTGTTGTACGCGTCGTGCTTCATATTCAGAGCTCGGTGCCGATCCTGCGGTCGAGCGAGAGAGGACCGCCGCCGCGCAAGGCGATGGCGAACAGGACCAGGCCCCAGAACAGGGGATACTCGTAGCCAGGGTTGGTCCAGCCGAACTTCGGCAAATAGTGGTAGGCGATCACCGCCATCTCGATGGTGGCGGCCGCCGCCCAGAAGCGGGTGAGCAGGCCGAGCGCGATGCAAAGGCCCCCGAGCGTCTCGATGGCGATCAGGATCACGGCGAGCGGCTCGGCGGGCGCGATGCCCCGCTTCACGAGCGCGAATTGCGCGGTGGCGCTTATCCCCGCCATGAGCTTCGGCCAGCCGTGCGGGATGAGCATCAGCCCCGCGGTGACGCGGATCAGGGTCCACGTGAAAGGCTCGACGCGGTCGTAGAACGGCTTCAGCGCCGGGACGAGCAGGCGCGGCGCGGCATTTTCCATCGGTCTCCCTCCTCCTTGGTAGTCGCTATCGGACGTGCTTCCCGCCGAAGATCGGCTCGGCGTGCGGGATAGGCGGCAGCGCCCACGCTCCCGTCCCCGGCGGCCGGATGTTGGCGTCGACATGCACGTCGATCAGGCAGGGCTTGCCGAGCTTCACCGCGTGCTCGAGCGCGCCCTTGAAGTCCTGCGACTTCGTGACGGTCATCCCTTCGACTCCCGCGGCGCGCGCCCAGGCGGCGAAGTCCGGGTTGTAGGGCTTGCGCTCGGGCCCGGCGTAGAACGCAGTGCCGTGCTCGCGGCCGCCGAAGTAGGCGTACTGCAGGTCGCGGATCGCGGCCCAGGAAAAGTTGTTCCACACCACCCACACCGCGGGGATGTCGTATTCGACCGCCGTGCACAGCACGTGCGACACCATGGTAAAGCCGCCGTCGCCGCAGATCGAGACGCAGGGGCGGTCGGGCGCGGCGAGCTTGGCGCCGAGAATCGCGCTCGGGCCGAAGCCCATGCCCGAGTAGCCCCACGTGTTCAGCATCGCCTGAGGCCTCCTCGCCTCCCAGAACTGCATGAACCAGTTGTGGTGAATGCCGGAGTCGAGCGAGATGATCGCGTCATCGGGGAGCACCGCGCGGCAGTCGGCGACGATGCGCTCGGGGCGGATGGGCGAAGCATGCATCTCGAAGTTCGGGTGGATGTATTTCTCCCACTCGGTGCGCCAGCCTGCGATCTCGGCGTGCCACGCGTCGAGCTGCGCCGCGTCGATCCGCCTGTTCTCGGCGAGCAGCTGCCGCAGGAAGGTGCGCGCGTCGGCGAGGACCCCGATATCGGGCGTATAGTTTCGGCCGATCTCGGCATGGTCGACGTCGACGTGGACGAGCTTCGCCGCCGGGAAATTCCACGAGTAGCCGGGCATCCACGAGGACGACGAGCGGTCGTCGAAGCGCGCGCCGATCGCGATCACGAGGTCGGCGTGCCTGCCCGCCTGGTTCGCCGGATACGCCCCGTTCCTGCCGATGGAGCCCAGCGACAGGGGATCGCGCATGTCGATGCACCCCATGCCGTTCGGCGAGCTGATGACCGGAATGCGGTACTTCTTTGCGAACTCGGTCAGCTCCCTGCTGCCCTCGGAGAGCGTCATGCCGTGGCCGATGAAGATCACCGGCCGTCGCGAGGCCTGGAGCAGGTCGAGCGTCTTTTTCACGTCCTCGGGCGAGGCGCCGCTGCGGCGCTCGGCCGATCGCCACGTCGGCTCGAGCGCGACCTGGGCCTCCTCCTGGAAGAGGTTGAAGGGTACGTCGAGGTTCACCGGCCCCGGACGCCCGCTCGTCGCCGTGGTGATCGCCTGGCGCAGCGCGAGCGGCAGCATGTCGACGCGCGTCGGCTGGAAGCTCCTCTTGACGACCGGGCGGATCACGTTCGGGAAATCCGCCTGGTTGTGCCGGTTCAGCTCTTGGAAGGGCCCGCGGTTGAACTGCGAGGTCGGGACGTTCGCCGTGATCGCGAGGAGCGCCGACGAGTCGGTCTGCGCGACGGCGAGCGCCATGATGAGGTTCGCCGACCCCGGCCCGGTCGAGGTGAGCGTCGCCACCGGCCGGTGTTTCACGCGGAAATAGCCGTCGGCCATGTGCGCCGCGGTCTGCTCGTGGCGCGGGGAGACGAGCCTCACCTTGTCGCGCACCTGGTACAGCGGATCGAGCAGGCCGACATTGCCGTGGCCGCAGATGCCGAACACGTACGGGATCTTCTCGGCGACGAGGAACTCGGCGATGAGATCGCCGCCTTTCCGGGTCGCGGTCCTGCGTCCTTCGGACGCGGCGGGCAGTCCCGTTTCCGTCGGCTTGTTCATCCTCAGTCCGCCTTGATCTGCGCCTTCTCCACGACCTGCTTCCAGCGCTTCTGCTCGGCCGCGATGTAGTCGGCGTACTCTTTCGGCGTCGAGCCGATGGGTTCCGCGGCGTCCGGCTCGAGCTGCTTCTGCACCGCCGCGCTTTTCGCCGCCTTCGCCGCCTCCTCCGCGAGGCGGTTCGCTATCGCGTCGGGCACCTTCGCGGGGGCGTTCAGCCCGTACCACTGCGCGGTCTCGAAGCCCGGATAGCCCTGCTCGGCGACCGTCTTCACGTCGGGAAGGATGGGCAGGCGCTTCGTCGCGCCCACGGCGACCGCGCGCAGCTTCCCCGCTTGCACGTGCGGCATGAGCGGCGGCGTCCCCGCCGCGGTGAACTGCGTGCGCCCGGCGAGCAGATCGATCAGGTTCGGACCGGTGCCCTTGTACGGCACGTGCTGGATATCGATGCCGCTCACCAGCTTGAAGTATTCGACCGCGAGATGGCCGGCGCTGCCGTTGCCCGCCGAGCCGTAGTAGAGCTTGCCGGGCTCCTTCTTCGCGAGCGCGACGAACTCCCGCAGGTCCTTTGCGGGCACCGACGCGGGCACGACGAAGATCTGCGGCACCTTCGCGAACAGCGACACCGCGCGGAAGTCGCGGTTGGTGTCAAAGGGGAGCTTCTTGAACATGAAGGGATTTACCGCGAGCGTCCCGATGTGGCCGATGATCAGCGTGTAGCCGTCGGGATCGGCGTGCGCGACGTCCTCCATCGCGATATTGCCGCCGGCGCCGGGCTTGTTCTCGACCACGAACTGCTGGCCGAGCCCCTTCGACATCTCCGCCGTGAAGGCGCGCGCGATGATCGATGAGCTGCCCCCCGGGGCGAAGGGAACGACCAGGCGGATGGGCTTGGTCGGGTATTGAGCGTCCGCCGGGAGCGCCGCCGCAGCGAGCAGGAACGCCGTGAGGACCCGCGCGCTACGCAGCACGGGCGGACGCCTTTGCGGAGCCGAGCAGATCGCGCAGCACGAACGGCAGGATGCCGCCGTGCAGGTAGTAGTCGACCTCGATCGGCGTATCGATGCGCAGGAGCACCTTGATCTCCTTCGTCGTCCCGTCCTTGCGGCGGATGACGAGCGGGAATTCCTGGCGGGGCTTCACCCCGTTCTCGACGCCGACGATGTCGATGGTCTCGTCGCCCTTGATGCCGAGCGACGCGACGGAGTCGCTGCCGGTGAACTGGAACGGCAGCACGCCCATCATGACGAGGTTGGCGCGGTGGATGCGCTCGAAGCTCTTCACGATCACCGCGCGCGCGCCGAGGAGCAGCGTCCCCTTCGCGGCCCAGTCTCGCGAGCTGCCGGTGCCGTACTCCTCGCCGCCGAACACCACCGAGGGCACGCCCTCGGCGATGTACTTCATCGCCGCCTCGTAGATCGGCATCTGCTCGCCCGAGGGCTGGTGGTACGTCAGGCCGCCCTCGGTGCGCGAGCCGTCGGGCTTCGCCGGCAGCATCAGGTTCTTGATGCGCACGTTGCCGAAGGTGCCGCGCATCATCACCTCGTGGTTGCCGCGGCGCGCGCCGAAGCTGTTGAAGTCCGACACCGACACGTCGTGCTCGAGCAGGTAGGTGCCCGCGGGCGAGGTCGGCTTGATCGAGCCGGCCGGGCTGATGTGGTCGGTCGTAAGAGAATCGCCGAAGACGCCGAGCACTCGCGCGCCGCGGATCGCGCCGGGCGCTTTTGGCTGCATCGAGAAATCCTTGAAGAAGGGCGGCTCGGCGATGTACGTCGATTTCGGCCAGGTGTAGACCTGGCCGGTTGCCGCCTGCACCGTCTTCCACATGGGATTCGCGTTCGCGACGTCCCCGTAGAGCGTGCGGAAGGTCCTGGGATCCATGGCGTGCTTCATGTGCGCCTGGATCTCCCCGGCGGTCGGCCAGATGTCGCCGATCCATACGTCCTCGCCGTTCTTGCCCTTGCCGATGGGCTCGCTCATCAGGTCCTTGAGCACCGTTCCGGCGAGCGCGTAGGCGACGACGAGCGGGGGCGAGGCGAGGAAGTTCGCGCGCAGGCTCGCGTGGATGCGCGCCTCGAAGTTGCGGTTCCCCGAGAGCACCGCGACGTCGACCAGGTCGTTCTTGCTGATCGCCTCGTCGATGGTCTCGGCGAGCGGCCCGGAATTCCCGATGCAGGTGGTGCAGCCGTAGGCGGCGACGGCGAAGCCGAGCTTCTCGAGGTAGGGCAGGAGCCCGGTCTTCTTCAGGTATTCGGTGACGACGCGCGATCCGGGCGCGAGCGAGGTCTTCACGTGCTTCTTCACCGTCAGCCCGCGCTCCACGGCCTTTTTCGCGAGGATCCCCGCGGCCAGCAGCACGCCCGGGTTGGAGGTATTCGTGCACGAGGTGATCGCCGCGATCATCACGTCCCCGGAGCCGACGTCGAGGCCGTCGCGCGTCCTGAAGCGCTTGTCGAGGTCCTCGGCCTTCTTCGCGAAGCCGTTCTCGGCGACGGGCTTGGCGAACAGCTCGGTGAACTTCGCTTTCACCTTGCCGATCTCGATCCTGTCCTGCGGGCGCTTCGGTCCGGCGAGCGAGGGCGTCACCGTGCCGAGGTCGAGCTCGATCACCTCGCTGTAGTCGATGTCGCCTTTCTTCGGCGTGCCGTACATCCCCTGCGCCTTGCAGTACGAGGCGAATGCGTCGATTTCCTCTTTCGTCCGGCCAGTGCCCTCGAAGTAGGCAATGGTCGCGTCGTCGACCGGGAAGAAGCCGATGGTCGCGCCGTAGTCCGGAGCCATGTTGCCGATGGTCGCGCGGTCGGGAACGCTGAGGCTCGCCGTGCCCTCGCCGAAGAACTCGACGAACTTGTTGACCACCTTGGCCTTGCGGAGGATCTCAGTGACGGTGAGCACGAGGTCCGTGGCGGTCACCCCGCCGCGCAGCCGCCCCTTCAGGTTGAAGCCGACCACGTCGGGGGTGAGCATGTAGATCGGCTGGCCGAGCATGCCGGCCTCGGCCTCGATCCCGCCCACGCCCCAGCCGACCACGCCGATGCCGTTGATCATGGTGGTGTGGCTGTCGGTGCCGACGAGCGAATCCGGGTAGTACAACCCGTCCTTCTTGTGCACGCCGCGTGCGAGGTACTCGAGATTGACCTGGTGGACTATGCCGATTCCGGGAGGCACCACTCGGAACGTCTCGAACGCCTGGGTCGCCCACTTCATGAAGGTGTAGCGCTCCTGGTTGCGCTTGAACTCGAGCTTCATGTTGAGGTCGAGCGCGTTCTTCGCGCCGTAGTGGTCGATCTGGACCGAGTGGTCGACGACGAGGTCGACCGGCACCAGCGGCTCCACCACTTTGGGGTCCTTGCCGACGCGGTCGGCGACGCTGCGCATCGCGGCGAGGTCGGCAAGGCAGGGAATGCCGGTCAGGTCCTGGAGCAGGATGCGCGACACGACGAAGGGAATTTCCTCGGTGCGCGCGGCGTTCGGCTTCCAGCCCGCGAGCTGGCGGACGTGCTCCTCGGTCACCTTCTTTCCGTCGCAGTTGCGCAGCACCGACTCGAGCACGATGCGGATCGATACCGGCAGGCGCGAGACGTCGAAGCCGAGCGCCTTTCCGAGCGCGGGGAGGGAATAGAGCTTCCCGGTCTTCCCCGACTTCATCCTGAATTCCTTGAGCGTGTTGAACAGATTGTGTGACATCGGACGTCCTTAGATGACGAACAGGTCGACGAACTTGTCGACCGGCGTCGATTCGAGGCGGTTCTGGTCGCGGCACAGCTCGATGATCGCGCTCTGCCGCTCCGGTGGAAAGCGTCGCGCCAGGTTCGTGCGGAATTTGGATTCGAGCAAGGGGATGCCTTCGTGCCGGCGGCGACGGTGGCCGACGGGATATTCTACCGCCACCTTGCGCGTCGCGGTTCCGTCCCTGAAGAAGACCTGGAGCTGGTTCGCGATCGAGCGCTTCTTCGGATCGAGGTAGTCGCGCGAGTAGCGCTTGTTCTCGACGCAGGTCATTTTCGCGCGCAGCGCATCGATGCGCGGGTCTTTCGCGACGCCGTCCTCGTAGTCGGCCGCGGCCAGGTTTCCCTTGATCAGGCCGATCGCCGCCATGTACTGGATGCAGTGGTCGCGGTCGGCGGGGTTGGAGAGGGGGCCCTTCTTGTCGATGATGCGGATCGCCGACTCGTGGGTGACGATCTCGACGCGCTTGATGGCATCGAGCCTGTCCTTCACCTCCGGGTGCAGCTGTATCGCCGCCTCGACCGCGGTCTGCGCATGGAACTCCGCCGGAAAGGAGATCTTGAACAGGACGTTCTCCATCACGTAGGAGCCGTAGCGCCGCTGGAATTTGAACGGCTTGCCGCGAAACAGCACGTCGTAGAATCCCCAGCCCTTCGCGCTCAGGACCGAGGGATAGCCCATCTCGCCGGTCCTGGCGATGAGCGCGAGGCGCACGCCGCGCGAGGTCGCGTCGCCCGCCGCCCAGGACTTGCGCGAGCCGGTGTTGGGCGCATGACGGTAGGTGCGCAAGGCCTGCCCGTCGACCCAGGCGTGGGAGACGGCATTGACGACCCCGTCCCGCGACAGGCCCAGCATCCGCGCGACCACCGCGGTGGTCGCGACCTTGACGAGCACGACGTGGTCCAGGCCGACGCGGTTGAAGCTGTTCTCGAGCGCGATCACGCCCTGGATCTCGTGCGCCTTGATCATCGCCGTGAGCACGTCGCGCATGGCGAGCGGCGTGCCGTTGCGCGACAGCCAGTCGGCCGTGGCGAGGATGCCGCCGAGGTTGTCGGAGGGATGTCCCCACTCGGCGGCGAGCCAGGTGTCGTTGAAGTCGAGCCAGCGGATCGCCGCGCCGATGTTGAACGCCGCCTGGACGGGATCGAGCTCAAAGCGGGTGCCGGGGACGCGCGCGCCTTTCGCGATCGACGTGCCCGGGACGAGCGGCCCGAGCAGCTTGGTGCACGCGGGGTACTCGAGCGCCTCGAGTCCGCAGCCGAGCGTGTCCATCAGGCACAGCCGCGCCGTGTTGTAGGCCTCGGCGCTCTTTACCTCGTATTTCCCGACGTAATCGGCGATATCTAGCAGAACCCTGTCCGGCTTGGGCCGGACATTGGAGACGTGAGCGGACATCAATAGTCTTTTTTGACGGCCCCTTCGGCAGGCGTTGCCGGCTGCGCGGCGGGCGGCTCGCCCGAGGGTGCGGGAGCCGGGGCAGGCTCCGTGGATGCCGGCGGCGCGCTCTCCGCGGCCGGGGCGGCGGGCGCCGCCCCGGCCGGCGCTCCGGACTCGGGCAGGCGCAGGCAGCGGTAGTCACCCTTCGAATCGGAGAAGCGCAGGCCCATCGCCGCGGTCTTCTGCTTGGCGGACACGCCCTCGGGCCGGATCATGAATTCCTGACCTTGCGCCGGCTTCACCTTCCACCAGCCGCTCTGGTCGGCGGCGGAGACCTCGGAGCGGCCGTAGATCTCGCGCGAGAACCCGTCGACCTCGATCGTGACCTGGTCGGTTCCGGCGTCGGCGACGTAGAGGATCGGGGGCTTGTTGTTGTACTGCACTCCGGGCAGCCGGCACTCCCAGGTCCCGGCGATGTCGCCGGCCGGGGAGGCGGCGGCGGGACCTGCCGCGAGCAGCGCGGCGAGTCCGAAGGGGAATGCGGCGAGCCTGGGATCCTTCATGACTGTCTCCTGTTCCGCCTCAGCTCCGCTCCGCGAGCGGCGCCCACTTGCGGTTCTCCGGGCCGGTGTACACGGCGGCCGGACGGATGATTTTACCGTCGATTCGCTGCTCGATGACGTGCGCGGACCAGCCCGAGGTGCGCGACACCACGAAGATCGGTGTGAACATCGCGGTCGGCACCTCCATCATGTGATACGACACCGCGCTGTACCAGTCCAGGTTGGCGAACATCTTCTTCTCCCGCCACATGACCTGCTCGACCCGCTCGGCGATGTCGTAGAGCCTCATGTCCTTCCTCGACGCCGACAGGCGCCGCGCGACCTCCTTGATCACCCGGTTGCGCGGGTCGCCGGTGGTGTAGACGGGGTGCCCGAAGCCGATGACGATCTCCTTGCCCGCAAGCCGCCGCATGACGTCGGCCTCCGCCTCGTCGGCGCTCTTGTAGCGAGACTGCACCTCGAAGGCGAACTCGTTCGCGCCGCCGTGCTTGGGCCCGCGCAGCGCGCCGATCCCGCCGCAGATCGCGGAGTGGATGTCGGAGCCCGTGCCCGCGATGACGCGGCAAGTGAAGGTCGAGGCGTTGAACTCGTGCTCGGCGTAGAGGATGAGCGAGGTGTGCATGGCGCGCACCCACTCCGCCGAGGGCGGCTCGCCGTGCAGCAGATGCAGCAAGTGGCCTCCGATCGAGTCGTCGTCGGTCTCGACCTCGATCTTCCGCTTGCTCCTGGAGTAGTGGTGCCAGTACAGCAGCATCGAGCCGAGGGACGCCATCAGCCGGTCGGCGATGGCGCGCGCACCCGCGGTCGAATGGTCGTCCTTCTCGGGCTCGACCGTGCCGAGGACCGAAACACCGGTGCGCATGACGTCCATGGGATGCGCCGAAGCGGGGATCTGCTCGAGCGCCGCCTTTACCGCTGCGGGGAGCCCGCGCAGCGTCTTGAGCTTCCTCTTGTACTGGGCGAGCTCCGCGGCGTTCGGCAGCTTCTCGTGCACCAGGAGGTACGCGACCTCCTCGAACTCCGCGTCGTCGGCGAAGTCGAGGATGTCGTAGCCGCGGTAGTGCAGGTCGTTGCCGGTGCGCCCGACGGTGCACAGCGCGGTATTTCCGGCGGCCACTCCGGAGAGGGCGACCGATTTCTTCGGCTTGGGCGCCGTGGCGGTCTCGCTCATTTCCCCTTCTCTTTCGCAAACAGCTCGTCGAGCTTGCGCTCGTAGGCGTGGTAGCCGAGCACCTCGTACAGCTCGGCACGGGTCTGCATCGCGTCGACCACGCTCTTTTGCGTGCCTTCCCTGCGGATGGCATTGTAGACCTTCAGCGCGGCGGCGCTCATCGCGCGGAACGCCGACACGGGGTAGATGGCGATCGCGACGTTGGCCGAGCGCAGCTCGTCGACGGTGAAGAACGGCGTCGCGCCGAACTCGGTGAGGTTGGCGAGGATGGGCACGCCGACCGCGTCGGCGAACTTGCGGTACATCGACAGCTCGGTCATTGCCTCTGGGAAGATCGCGTCCGCTCCCGCCTCGACGCAGGCGCGGGCGCGCTCGATCGCGCGCTCCAGGCCCTCGACCGCGAGAGCGTCGGTGCGCGCCATGACTATGAAGTCGCGGTCGGTCTTCGCGTCGACCGCCGCCTTGACGCGGTCGACCATCTCGTCCTTCGAGACGAGCTCCTTGCCGGGGCGATGGCCGCAGCGCTTGGCGCCGACCTGGTCCTCGATGTGCATGCCCGCCGCGCCGGCCTTGATCAGGGACTTGACCGTCCTGGCGACGTTGAACGCGCTCGCGCCGAAGCCGGTGTCGACGTCGACGAGCAGCGGGAGCGCGCACACGTCGGTGATGCGGCGAACGTCGACGAGCACGTCGTCCAGATTGCTGATGCCGAGGTCCGGAAGCCCGAGCGAGCCGGCGGCGACGCCGGCCCCGGAGAGATAGATCGAGCGGTAGCCCGCGCGCTCGGCGAGGCGCGCCGCATAGGCGTTGACCGTGCCGACGCATTGCAGCGGCTTCTCCGCCGCCATCGCGGCGCGGAACCTCGCTCCGGCGGAAGAGGGGCTCACGCGATCAGGTGCCCGATGCCGTCGCGCTCTTCGTGCAGCTCCTTCAGCGTGGCGTCCATCCGTGAGCGGCTGAATTCGCTGATTCCCAGTCCCTTCACGATCCTGTATTTGCCGGCGGCGCAGGTGACCGGGTATCCGTAGATCACGCCTTCGGGGATGCCGTAGCTTCCGTCCGAGGGAACGCCCATGCTCACCCAGTTGCCCGCGCTCGTCCCGCGGATCCAGTCGCGAATGTGGTCCATGGCGGAGTTCGCGGCGCTCGCCGCCGAGGAGAGCCCTCGCGCCTCGATGATCGCGGCGCCGCGCTTCTGAACCGTCGGAATGAAGGTCTTCTCCAGCCATTCCTGGTCGTTGATCATCGGCCAGACCTTCTTGCCTGCGCATTCGGCCTGGAACACGTCGGGGTACTGCGTGGCCGAGTGGTTGCCCCAGATGGTGACTTTGCGGACGGAGGAGAGCGGCTTGCCGATCTTCTGCGCAAGCTGGCTTACGGCACGATTGTGGTCTAGGCGCATCATCGCCGTGAACTGGGTGGGCTTGAGGCCGGGCGCGTTCTTCATCGCGATGAGGCAGTTGGTGTTCGCGGGGTTGCCGACCACGAGCACCTTGACCTTGCGGCTCGCCACGGCGTCGAGCGCGCGCCCCTGCGGCGCGAAGATCTTGCCGTTCGCCTCGAGCAGGTCCTTGCGCTCCATGCCCGGCCCGCGCGGCCGGGCGCCGACGAGCAGGGCGACCTCCGCGTCCTTGAACGCCACCATGGGGTCGGAAGCGGGAATCATCCCGTGCAGCAGCGGAAAAGCGCAGTCGTCGAGCTCCATCATCACGCCCTTGAGGGCCTTCTGCGCTTTCTCGTCGGGGATTTCGAGCAATTGCAGGATCACGGGCTGGTTCTTGCCGAGCATTTCGCCGCTGGCGATGCGGAAAAGCAGGCTGTAGCCGATCTGACCGGCAGCGCCGGTCACGGCGACGCGAACGGGTTTGTTGGGCATGACGAGAACTCCCTGAAGAAGTGCGAATATATCCGCGTTGGCGCTTTTGCGCAGCACAAGCGGCGGATGAAGCCTGCTATAATCTGACCTCCCGTCAGGATCCAGAATAAGCAAACGAGCCGCGGAAGGACTGCCTTACATGCCTGATCTCACGGCGAAAAGAAGGCGTCCCCTCTGGTATAACCTCAGCCCGCTCAATCTCCCGCTTCCGGGTCTGGTCTCGATTTTCCACCGCGTCAGCGGCGCGCTGCTGTTCCTCGGGCTCGTGTGGTTCCTGTTCCTGCTCGACATGAGCCTTTCCTCCGAGGCGGGATTCGAGCGCTTCCGCGGCTACTTCGCGCACCCCACGGTGAAGATCGCCCTGCTCGCGCTGCTGTGGGCGTATCTCCACCATTTCTGCGCCGGCATCCGCTACCTGTTCCTCGACATCGACCGCGGGGTCGATCTCGCGACGACGCGCAAGACGAGCTATGCGGTGCTGGCCGTGAGCCTCGCGCTGACCGCGCTCCTGGGAGCGAAGCTGTGGTAGGCAAGGTCATCGTCGGCGCGCACTACGGGCTGCGCGACTGGCTCGCCCAGCGGATCACCGCGGTGGTCATGGCGGGGTGCACGCTGGTCTTCCTCGGCGTGCTCCTCGCGGGCGGTCCGCTGACCTACGCGTCGTGGAAGGCGCTGTTCACGAAGGGCCCGATGCCGTTCATCGCGCTGCTGTTTGCGGTCAGCGCGCTGATCCACGCCTGGATCGGCATGCGCGACATCCTCATGGACTACATCAAGCCGGTCGCGCTGCGCCTCGCGCTCGAGGTGTTCGTGATCCTGTGGCTGGTCGGCTGCGCCGGCTGGACGGTGCGCATACTCTGGAGGCTGTAGGCGGTGGCGCTTTCCAAGAGAAGCTTCGACGTGGTGGTGGTCGGCGCGGGCGGCGCGGGACTGCGCGCGGCGCTGCAGCTCTCGGAGGCCGGCCTCGCGGTAGCGGTGCTCTCCAAGGTGTTCCCGACGCGCTCGCACACGGTGGCCGCGCAGGGCGGGATCGGCGCCGCGCTCGGCAACATGGGCGAGGACAGCTGGCTGTGGCACATGTACGACACGGTCAAGGGCTCCGACTGGCTGGGCGACCAGGACGCGATCGAATTCATGGTGCGCGAGGCGCCGAAGCTGGTCTACGAGCTCGAGCATTTCGGCATGCCCTTCGACCGCAACGAGAACGGCACCGTATACCAGCGCCCGTTCGGCGGCCATTCCCAGAACTTCGGCGAGCGCCCGGTGCAGCGCTCGTGCTGCGCGGCCGACCGCACCGGCCACGCGATGCTGCACACGCTCTACCAGAGGAACGTCAGGGCGCGTACCCAGTTCTTCGTCGAGTGGATGGCGCTTGACCTGATCCGCGACGCGGGCGGGCAGGTGCTCGGCGTGACCGCGCTCGAGATGGAGACGGGCGAGGTCTCGATCCTGCAATCTCGCGCGACGCTCTTCGCGACCGGCGGGGCGGGGCGCATCTTCGCGTCGACCACGAACGCCTTCATCAATACCGGCGACGGCCTGGGAATGGCGGCGCGCGCGGGCATCCCGCTCGAGGACATGGAGTTCTGGCAGTTCCACCCGACCGGAGTCGCCGGGGCGGGCATCCTCATCACCGAGGGGGTGCGCGGCGAGGGCGGCTACCTGCTCAACAAGTCGGGCGAGCGCTTCATGGAGCGCTACGCGCCCAACCTGAAGGATCTCGCCTCGCGCGACATCGTATCGCGCGCCATGGCGACCGAGATCAAGGAAGGGCGCGGAGCCGGGCAGCACGGCGACTACCTGCTCCTGAAGCTCGACCACCTCGGCCCCGAGGTCATCGACAAGCGCCTGCCGGGCATCCGCGAGATCTCGAAGAAGTTCGCGAACGTCGACCCGGTAAAGGATCCCATACCGGTGGTCCCAACGGTGCACTACATGATGGGCGGCATACCGACCAACTACCGGGGCGAGGTCATCGTTCCCCAGGGCGGCGATCCCGAAGCCGTGGTGCCCGGGTTCTACGCCGCGGGCGAATGCGCCTGCGCCTCGGTGCACGGCGCGAACCGCCTGGGCACGAATTCGCTCACCGACCTGCTGGTATTCGGCAAGTCGTCCGCCGACTCCATCGTCAGGTTCCTGAAGGAGAACCCCGGCCGCAAGGACCTGCCGCGCGATGCGGCCGAGCGCACGCTCGCGCGCCTCGCGCGCCTCGACGGCCAGAAGAATGGGGAGTCGGTCGCCGAGGTGGCGATGGAGGCGCGGCGCACGATGCAGGCGCACTGCGGCGTGTTCCGGTTCCCGGACATGCTGGTCGCGGGCGTGAAGAAGATCCGCGAGATCGCCGACCGGGCGACGCGCACGCAGATCGGCGACAAGAGCAAGGTATTTAACACCGCGCGCGTCGAGGCGCTCGAGCTCGACAACCTCGTCGAGGTGGCCCGCGCCTCGATGGTGTCGGCGGAAGGCCGCAAGGAGTCGCGCGGCGCGCACGACCGCGCCGACCATCACGAGCGCGACGACGCGAACTGGCTCAAGCACACCCTCTGGTACAAGGAGGGCGACCGGCTCGCGTACAAGCCGGTCCACCTCAAGCCGCTCTCGGCGAAGACGATCGAGCCGAAGGTGAGGACATACTGAAAGGCGACCGCATGCGCTTTCGAGTCTATCGCTACGACCCGGACAAGGACGAGAAGCCGTACATGAAGGATTACGATGTGCGGCTCGACCCGCACGACCGGATGCTGCTCGATGCGCTGGTGCGCATCAAGGAGCAGGACGACAGCCTGTCACTGCGCCGCTCCTGCCGCGAGGGGGTGTGCGGCTCGGACGCGATGAACATCAACGGCAAGAACGGCCTCGCCTGCGTCACCAAGCTCGCCGACCTCAAGGAACCGGTCGAGCTGCGGCCCCTTCCGGGCCTGCCGGTGATCCGCGACCTCATCGTCGACATGACCCAGTTCTTCAAGCAATACCATTCGATCCGGCCGTACCTCGTGAACGACGAGCCGGCCCCGGAGAAAGAGCGGCTGCAGTCGCCCAAGGAGAGGGAGGAGCTCGACGGCCTGTACGAGTGCATCCTGTGCGCGTGCTGCTCGACGTCCTGCCCGTCGTTCTGGTGGAATCCGGACAAGTTCGTCGGGCCGGCGGGCCTCTTGCAGGCGTACCGCTTCATCGCCGACAGCCGCGACCAGGCGACCTCGGAGCGCCTCGACAATCTCGAGGACCCGTACCGCCTGTTCCGCTGTCATAGCATCATGAACTGCGTCGACGTGTGCCCGAAAAACCTCAACCCGACCAGGGCCATCGGCAAGATCAAGGAGCTGATGGTGAAGCGCTCGGTATGACGGGCGCCGAGATGAACCGCCTGCGCTGGCGCTGCCGCCGCGGCCTGCTCGAGAACGACCTCGTGCTCGAACGCTTCCTCGCCGCGCACGGGCCGACGCTCGAAGGCGAGCGCCTCAGCGCGTTCGAGGCCCTGCTGGAGCGCAGCGACCAGGAGCTCTGGAGCCTCGCCAGCGGGCGCAGCGAAAGCCCCGACCCCGCGCTCGACGAGGTGGTCCGACTGCTGCGGAGTTGCTGAAACCAACCGAGGAAAACCCATGAGCTCCACGAAGACCGCCAAGCTCACCTACGGGAACGGACAGTCCATCGAGTTTCCGGTCCAGTCGGGAACCATCGGGCCCGACGTGGTCGACATACGCGCTCTCTACGGCAAGACCGGAATGTTCACCTACGACCCGGGGTTCCTGTCGACGGCGAGCTGCAGCTCGAAGATCACCTACATTGACGGCGACGAGGGTGTGCTGCTCTACCGCGGCTACCCCATCGAGCAGCTGGCGGTGAACTGCGATTTCCTCGAGGTGTGCTATCTCCTGCTGAACGGCGAGCTGCCGACGCCGAAGCAGAAGAAGGAGTTCGACGACATCGTCATGCACCACACGATGGTGCACGAGCAGCTGATCCGCCTGTACTCCGGCTTCAGGCGCGACTCGCACCCGATGGCCGTGATGGTGGGCGTCGTTGGGGCGCTGTCGGCCTTCTATCACGACTCGCTGGACATCAACAATCCGGCGCACCGCGAGATCTCGGCGTTCCGCCTGGTCGCGAAGCTCCCGACCATCGTCGCCATGGCCTACAAGTACTCGGTCGGCCAGCCGTTCATGTATCCCAAGAACGACCTCTCGTATACCGCGAACTTCATGCGCATGATGTTCGCGGTGCCGGCCGAGGAGTACAAGCCGAACCCGGTACTGGTCAGGGCGCTCGACCGGATCTTCATCCTGCACGCGGACCACGAGCAGAACGCGTCGACTTCGACCGTGCGCCTCGCCGGATCCTCCGGCGCCAACCCCTTCGCCTGCATCGCTGCGGGCATCGCCTGCCTGTGGGGGCCCGCGCACGGCGGCGCGAACGAGGCGGCGCTGCAGATGCTCGAGCAGATCGGCGACGTCACCAAGGTCGGCGATTTCATCAGGCGCGCGAAGGACAAGAACTCGGGCGTGCGGCTGATGGGCTTCGGCCACCGCGTCTACAAGAACTACGACCCGCGCGCCAAGATCATGCGCGAGACCTGCCACGAGGTGCTCGAGGAGCTCGGGCTGCACGACGACCGCATCTTCAAGCTCGCGATGGCGCTGGAGAAGATCGCGCTCGAGGACGACTATTTCGTCAGCCGCAAGCTGTATCCCAACGTCGATTTCTACTCGGGCATCGTGCAGCGCGCGCTGGGCATTCCCGTGTCGATGTTCACCTGCATCTTTTCCCTTGCCCGCACCGTCGGCTGGATCGCGCAGTGGCAGGAGATGATCAGCGACCCCGAATACAAGATCGGCCGCCCGCGCCAGCTGTACAGCGGGTCGCCCCGCCGGGACTTCGTGCCGATCGCCAGGCGCTGAGGAGCATTCCATGAGCGCCATGAAGGAGTTTCTATCGAGCTCCTATCTGTTCGGCTCGAACGCGCCGTTCGTCGAGGAGCTGTACGAGTCCTGGCTCGCCGACCCGCAGTCGGTGCCCCAGCAGTGGCGCGAGTATTTCGACAGGCTGCAGTCGGTGCCCGGGCAGAACGGCGGGCGGGACGTGGCGCATGCGCCAGTGATCGCCGCATTCGCCCAGCGCGCCAGGGCCGGGGCCGCCAGGCCCGCCGCAGCGGCGGCGGGCCTGGACCGCAAGCAGAATTCGGTGCTGCAGCTCATCGCCGAGTACCGATTCCGCGGCGCGTTCCTCGCCGACATCGATCCGCTCAAGCGCCACGAGCGGCCGCGCATCGCCGAGCTGGAGCCGGCGTACTACGACCTCACCGATGCCGACATGGACACGGTGTACAACACCGGCACCCTGATCGGGCCAGAGCAGGCCACGCTGCGGGAGATTCTCAAGACCCTCCAGGACACCTACTGCGGCACCCTGGGCGTCGAGTACATGTACCTCACGAGCCGCGCCGAGAAGCGCTGGATCCAGGAGCGTCTCGAGCCGATCCGGTCCAGGCCGAGCTTCTCGGCCGACACCAAGCGCCACATCCTCGAGCGGCTCACCGCAGCCGAGGGGCTGGAGCGCTTCCTGCACACGCGCTACGTCGGGCAGAAGCGCTTCTCGCTGGAGGGCGGGGAGACGCTGATCCCGGTTCTCGACAACCTGCTGCAGCGCGCGGGCGCCGCGGGCGTGCAGGAGCTGGTGATCGGCATGGCGCACCGCGGGCGGCTGAACGTCCTGGTGAACACCCTGGGCAAGATGCCGAAGGACCTGTTCGCCGAGTTCGAGGGCAAGCACGACGACTCGATCCTCGCCGGCGACGTGAAGTACCACCAGGGCTTCTCGTCCGACATCAATACCCCGGGCGGCCCGATGCACCTGACGCTCGCCTTCAATCCCTCGCACCTGGAGATCGTGAACCCGGTGGTCGAGGGCTCGGTGCGCGCGCGCCAGCACCGCCGCAAGGACCGCGGCGGCGACCAGGTGCTGCCGGTGCTGATCCACGGCGACGCAGCGGTGGCCGGGCAGGGCGTGGTGATGGAGACGCTGAACCTGTCCAACACGCGCGGCTACGGCACGGGCGGCACGGTGCACATCGTGCTGAACAACCAGATCGGGTTCACCACCTCGGACCCGCGCGACAGCCGCTCGACCCTGTACTGCACCGACGTGATGAAGATGGTGGAGATGCCGATCTTTCACGTGAACGGCGACGACCCGGAAGCCTGCGTTCTCGCGATCGAGATCGCGCTCGACTACCGCACGAAGTTCAAGAAGGACGTAGCGGTGGACCTGGTGTGCTTCCGCAAGCTCGGCCACAACGAGCAGGACGAGCCCATGGTCACCCAGCCGCTGATGTACAAGATCATCAACGCGCACCCGGGCACGCGCAAGCTCTACGCCGACCGGCTCGCGGCCGCGGGCGTGATCGGCCCAGAGGACGGGGACAAGCTGGTCGCGACCTGCCGGCAGGCGCTGGAAGGCGGCTACCACACCAACAAGACCATCCTGTCGAACTTCAAGCCGCCGTTCGCGGTGGACTGGAGCAAGTACAACAAGACCAGGTGGAACGACAGGGACGACACCACGCTGCCGCTCGCCGACCTCAAAGCGCTCGCCGAGAAGCTGACCAACATCCCGTCCACCTTCAAGCTGCACCCGCGGGTGGAGAAGATCATCGCCGATCGCCGCCTCATGGGGCAGGGCAAGATGCCGGTCGACTGGGGGATGGCGGAGAATCTCGCCTACGCTTCGCTGCTCAAGGACGGCTTCGCGGTGCGCATCTCCGGCCAGGACAGCGGCCGCGGCACCTTCTTCCACCGCCACGCGGTGCTGCACGACCAGAACCGCGAGAAATGGGACTCCGGCAGCTACATTCCCCTCAACCACGTCGCGGCCAACCAGGGGGACTTCGTCGTCATCGACTCGGTGCTGTCGGAGGAGGCGGTTCTCGGGTTCGAGTATGGCTACTCGACCTCCGAGCCGAACGAGCTCGTTGTGTGGGAGGCCCAGTTCGGCGATTTCGCCAATGGCGCGCAGGTCGTGATCGACCAGTTCATCGCCGCGGGCGAGGTCAAGTGGGGCCGGATCTGCGGCATGGTGCTGATGCTGCCGCACGGCTACGAGGGCCAGGGGCCCGAGCACTCGTCGGGGCGCATCGAGCGCTACCTGCAGCTGTGCGCCGACAACAACATTCAGGTATGCGTGCCGGCGACGCCGGTGCAGATGTTCTTCCTGCTGCGCCGGCAGATGATCCGGCCGTACCGCAAGCCGCTGGTCATCTTCACGCCGAAGAGCCTGCTGCGCCACAAGGAGTCGGTGTCGCCGCTCGAGGAGTTCGCGCACGAGAAGTTCATTCCGGTCAATGCCGAGTGGGACGAGGACATCCGGCCCGAGAACGTCAAGCGCGTGATCTTCTGCAGCGGGAAGGTGTTCTTCGACCTGCGCGCGGCGCGGAGGGAGCGCGGCATCCGCGACGTCGCGATCGAGCGCATCGCCCAGCTCTACCCGTTCCCGCACGACGAGTTCCAGGGGCGGCTCGACCTCTACGCCAACGCGAAGGAGGTCGTGTGGTGCCAGGAAGAGCCGGCTAACCAGGGCGCGTGGTACTGGATACAGCGCTACATCCTCAAGCACATGCGCGAGGAGCAGATCCTCGGCTACGCCATGCGGGCGTCGTCGGCGTCGCCGGCGGTCGGGTACGCGTCGCTGCACAACGAGCAGCAGAAGGAGCTGGTCGACGCGGCGTTCCGGCCGTTGACCGGCAACCTCGTGAAGCCCGTCCAGGGCACGGGAAGGAAAGCCTAGAGCATGCTCGTCGAAGTCAAGGTCCCCCAGCTCTCGGAGTCGGTGTCGGAGGCGACGCTGCTCGCCTGGCATAAGAGGGAGGGCGAGCGCGTGAAGCGCGACGAGAACCTCATCGACATCGAGACCGACAAGGTGGTGCTCGAGCTGCCCGCGCCGGCGGACGGCGTGCTCGCGAAGATCGTCAAGGGCGACGGCGGCACGGTGAAGGCGGGCGAGGTGATCGCGACCATAGACACCGACGGGAAAGGCGTTGCCGCCGCGCCCGCTCCAAAGACGGCCCCCGCTACGGCGCCCAAGCCCGCCGCCGTTTCCGCCCCTGCGATGCCCGCGGCGAGGAAGATGGCCGGGGAGAAGGGAATCGATACTTCGACGATCGCGGGCACAGGCAAAGGCGGGCGAGTCACGAAGGCCGACGTGATGGAAGCCAGGGCGGCCGAAGCACCGCAGGCGCGCGCGCCGCTGCCGCAGCCTCCGGCGCCGGTGAGCGTCGACCAGGTGCTGGCAGGCCGCCCTGAGCAGCGGGTGCCGATGTCGCGCCTGCGCGCGCGCATCGCCGAGCGCCTGGTGCAGTCGCAGTCGAGCGCGGCGATCCTCACCACGTTCAACGAAGTGAACATGCAGCCGGTGATGGACCTCCGCAAGAAGCACCAGGAGCGCTTCGAGCGCGAGCACGGCGTGAAGCTCGGCTTCATGTCCTTCTTCGTCAAGGCGGCGGTGCACGCGCTGAAGAAATACCCGATCGTGAACGCCTCGATCGACGGCAACGACATCGTCTACCACGGCTACTTCGACATCGGCATCGCGGTCGGCAGCGCGAGGGGCCTGGTCGTGCCGATCCTGCGCGACTGCGACCAGATGAGCTTCCCCGACATCGAGAAGAAGATCGCCGACTTCGGCAAGCGCGCCCAGGACGGCAAGCTCGCGATCGAGGAGCTGACCGGCGGCACCTTCTCGATCTCCAACGGCGGCGTGTTCGGCTCGATGCTCTCCACGCCGATCATCAACCCGCCGCAGTCGGCGATCCTCGGCGTGCACGCCACGCGCGAGCGCCCGGTCGTCGAGAACGGCCAGATCGTGATCCGCCCGATCAACTACCTCGCGCTCTCCTACGACCACCGCATCATCGACGGCCGCGAGGCGGTGCTGTCGCTGGTGGCGATCAAGGAAGCGCTGGAAGATCCGTCGCGGCTGCTGCTGGATCTCTAGGCGCTGCCGGCGCGGCGAGCTTGCGCGGCCATGACCAGAATTGAAGCCCCTTACAGGAGGAACCATGCGTAGTCGAATTCTCGCCTTGACCTTTCTCGCGGCGGTGGCCGCTCCCGCTGTCTCCCAGTCGGCGGATCCCGCGGTGCAGACGTTCATGAGCCACAAGGAAATCCTGAAGCTTATCGACAAGGCAAAGGCGGATCGCAAGGGCGATGCACCCCTCGTCGCCGAGCCGATCCTCCTGATGGCGCCGTATCGCGCGCAGCTCGAGTATCGGCCCCGAACGGCGCCCGCAGCTCTGCACGAGAAGGACGCCGAGCTGTTCGTCGTGCTCCAGGGCACCGGCGACATCGTGACGGGAGGCAAGCTTGTCGAGGAGAAGCGCGTGAACGCGAACAACCTCAGCGGCTCATCGATCACGGGCGGACACTCGCAGAGGGTGGCCGTCGGCGACATGCTCATCGTGCCGGCGAACACTCCCCACCAGGTGATCCCGACGGGCGGCGCGCCGATCGTCTTGATGACCATGCATGTGCCGTATCCGCCGGCGAACTGGCCCCCGGCGAACTAGGGATGGCGCAAACGTTTGACGTCGTCGTCGTCGGCGGCGGGCCCGGCGGCTATATCGCCGCGATCCGCGCCGCGCAGCTCGGCTTGAAGACCGCGTGCATCGACGAATGGAAGGGTGCCGACGGCAAGCCCGCGCTGGGCGGCACCTGCACGAACATCGGCTGCATTCCCTCGAAGGCGCTGCTGCAGTCTTCCGAGAACTTCGAGCAGGCCGGGCATCATTTCGCGGATCACGGCGTGAAGGTGAAGGGCGTCGAGCTCGACCTCGCGCAGATGATGAAGCGCAAGGACCAGGTGGTGAAGCAGACCAACGATGGAATCATGTACCTCTTCAGGAAGAACAAGGTGGCGTTCTTCCACGGCCGGGGCACGTTCGCCTCGCCCGGGGAAGTGAGGGTCGGCAGCGAGACGCTCGCGGCGAAGAACGTCATCGTCGCGACCGGCTCGGTGCCGCGCGCGCTGCCGGGCGCGCCCTTCGACGAGAAGCTCGTCCTCAGCAACGACGGCGCTCTCGCGATCCCCGAGGTGCCGAGGCGCCTGGGCATCGTCGGCGCCGGCGTGATCGGCCTGGAGATGGGCAGCGTGTGGCGCAGGCTCGGGTCGGAAGTGACGATCCTCGAGGCGCTCCCGGCTTTCCTCGGCGCCGCCGACGAGCAGGTCGCCAGGGAAGCCGCGAAGATCTTCGCGAAACAGGGGCTGAAGATCCAGCTCGGGGTGAAGATCTCCGCGGTGAAGAAAGCGAAGGACGTGACCGTGGAATACACGGATGCCGAGGGCAAGGCGCAAAGCGCGGCCTTCGACAAGCTCATCGTGTCGATCGGGCGCACGGCCAATATCGAGGGGCTCAACGCAGAAGGCGTCGGGCTCAAGCTCGATCGCGGCTTCATCGCCGTCGACGAGGAGTGCCGCACCGGCGTCCCGGGCGTGTGGGCGATCGGCGACGTGGTGCGAGGCCCGATGCTCGCCCACAAGGCGGAGGAGGAGGGCGTCGCGGTCGCCGAGCGCATCGCCGGCCAGCATCCGCGCGTCGACTTCAACACCGTCCCCTGGGTGATCTACACGACGCCGGAGATCGCCTGGGTGGGAAGGACCGAGCAGCAGCTCAAGGCCGAGGGCGCCGCGTACAAGGCCGGGACCTTCCCCTTCATGGCGAACGCGCGCGCGAGGGCCCTGGGCGACACCAGCGGCTTCGTCAAGGTCCTCGCCGACGCGAAGACCGACGCCGTCCTCGGCGTGCACATCATCGGGCCCTACGCCTCGGAGATGATCGCCGAGGCGGTGGTCGCGATGGAGTTCCACGCGTCGAGTGAGGACATCGGCATGGTCTGCCACGCCCATCCCTCGCTGTCGGAGGCGATGAAGGACGCGGCGCTGGCGGTCGACAAGCGGGCGCTCAACATCTGATGCGGGAAGGGGCGCTGGAAGCGGGCGACGGGCAGGAGCAGGCCAGGCGCGGGCCCGTTGAGCAATACCACCGCGCGCTCGAGCGCCGCGGCTTCAGGAGCGACGCCTCGCAGCTTCGCGCCGTCGGCCGCCTGCAGCAGCTCTACGAGGAGTGGACCGCGTACAAGGCGAAGCGCAGCACGGCGCTGAGGCGGCTTGTCGTGCATCCCGAGCTACCTCGCGGCGTCTACCTCTGGGGCAGGGTCGGCCGCGGCAAGAGCTTCCTCATGGACAGCTTCTACCTGTGCCTGCCGCTGGTGAGGAAGCGCCGCGTGCACTTCCACCATTTCATGCGCGACGTGCACCGCGAGCTCGAGGAGCTGAAGGGCAGGGAAGACCCGCTCGCCGCGCTCGCCGAGCGCATCGCCAAGCGCTACCGCCTCATCTGCTTCGACGAGATGCACGTCAACGATATCGCCGACGCGATGATCGTCGGCCGGCTCCTCGGACGCATCCTGGACCTCGGCGTAGTGTGCTGCTTCACCTCGAACTACCCGCCCGACGAGCTGTACAAGGACGGACTGAAGCGCGAGAACTTCCTCCCGACGATCGACCTCCTCAAGACGCGGCTCGACGTCCTTCACGTCGACGGCGGCGTGGACTACCGGCAGAGGATGCTCGAGGACGTGAAGGTCTACCATACGCCGCTCGGAGGGCACGCCGAGCGCGCGCTGATGGAGAACTTCAGGCGCATCGCCGAGGTCGAGGAGGAGTTCCAGGAGCTCGACGTCGAGGGACGGGTGATTCCCTACCGGCACCGGGCCGGCGGCGTCGTCTGGTTCGAGTTCTCCGCGATCTGCGGCTGGGGACGCTCGCAGCACGACTACCTGGACCTTTCCCGGCGCTTCCACACGGTGATCGTTTCCGGCGTGCCCCGCATGGGCCTGAAGCTCGCCGAGGAAGCGCGCCGCTTCACGCTCATGGTCGACGTGTTCTACGACAACCGCATCAAGCTGATCGTCTCCGCCGAGGCCGCGCCCGAGAAGCTGCTCAGGATCGAGGAGGATCCGGCCGACGCGCGGCTGCGCGCCATGGTGTTCGAGTTCGACCGCACGGCGAGCCGCCTGGTCGAAATGCAATCGAAAGCCTATTTGACGGAAGCGCGGCGCACCCCGGAATAACGGCCGGTCCACCCGGCTCGCCCGGTATAATCCTCCGCGGACTATGGACAAGTTCAAGGCCTATCGCATCCGCGAAGTGGAGAAGAAGGCCGTGGGAGGGTTCGAGGAGATGGCGCTCGAGGACCTCGACCCCGGCGAGCTGGTCGTGCGGGTGGCGTACTCGAGCGTCAACTACAAGGACGCGCTCGCCGCGACCGGCGCGGGCAGGATCATCCGGCGCTTCCCCTGCGTCGGCGGAATCGACCTGTCGGGAACGGTCACCGAGTCCTCCGATCCCCGCTTCAGGCGCGGTGATGCGATCATCTGCACCAGCTACGACATGGGCGTGTCGCACGACGGCGGCTTCGCCGAGTACGCGCGGGTGCCGGCGGACTGGGCCGTCGCCATGCCCAAGGGGATGAGCCTGCTCGACGCGATGGCGCTCGGCACCGCCGGCTACACCGCCGCGCTCGCGGTGGTGCGCATGGAGACGAACGGCCTCGCTCCGGCCAACGGTCCGGTGATCGTCAGCGGCGCGACGGGCGGGGTCGGCTCGATCGCGATCGACATGCTCTCGCGCCTCGGCTACAGCGTGACCGCGCTCACCGGAAAGGAGAGCGAGGCCGACTATCTCAGGATGCTGGGCGCGAAGGAAGTGAAGCCGAGGCAGAGCCTCGACCTCGCGAAGATCGCGCCCCTCGGCAGGGCGACGTGGGCGGGCGCGGTGGACAACCTGGGCGGCGAGGTCCTCGCGTGGATGGCGAGCACCATGATGATCGGCGGGACCATCGCTTCGATCGGGCTCGCGGCGAGCATGAGCCTGAACACCACGGTCGCGCCCTTCATCCTGCGCGGCGTGAGCCTTCTCGGGATCGACTCGGGAACGACGCCCATGCCGCTGCGCCGGGAAGTGTGGCGGCGCCTTGCCGGCGATCTTCGCCCGGCCCATCTGAAGGACATGACGCGCACGATCCCGTTCGACGCGCTTCCGCAGGCTTTCGACGCCTTTCTGAAGGGCGCAGCGAAGGGACGGGTGGTGGTCGACATGGCGGCCTGAAATGAGCTCCGTCCCCTCCAGCGTCCTCCCCAAGCAGCGCGTGCTCATCGTCGACGATTCCAGGATCGTCCGCACCACCATCGGGCGCCTGATCCGCAAGAGCTTCGACGTGCGCGAGGAGGCCGACGGGGAGGCAGGCTGGGAGGCGATCTCCTCCGATCCCTCGATCGTCGTAGTCTTCTCGGACATCCAGATGCCGAAGCTCGACGGGTTCGGCCTGCTCGAGCGCATGCGCAGCTCGGCGGACCCGAGGATCAAGAGCATGCCGGTGATCGTCATCTCGGGAGACGAGGAGGACGTCACCAAGAAGCGCGCCCGCTCGGCGGGAGCGAACGACTTCATCACCAAGACCACCGACGGCACGGAGATCGTCTCGCGCATCGACAACCTGCTGCACCTCGTCGAGGCGAAGCAGCAGCTCGTCGTCAGCAAGCAGGCGATCGACCAGACCGTCACCCGCGACCCGCTCACGGGCACCTTCACCCCGCACTACGTCGCCACCGAGGGCGCCAAGCATTTCTCCCACGCGCGGCGGCACGGCGGCTCGCTCTCCGTGTTGGTGTTCCAGATCGAGACCTACCGCGAGATCGTCGAGAAGGTCGGCAAGCCCGTCGCCGACCAGCTGCTCGCGCGCGTCGCCAAGCTCGTGATGGGGACCCTGCGCGCCGAGGACACGATGGGTCGCACCTCGGAGACGGGCTTTACCGTGATCTTCCCCGGGACCTCCTCGCAGCAGGCACTCGCCTTCGCGCGCCGGATGAACGAGCAGCTGGACCGGGCGCAGGTCACCTACCGCGGGCAGGTGCTCAAGGTCACCCCGAGCATGGGCCTCGCGGCGCTCGACGTCGACTCGTCGAACGCGATCGAGGACCTCATGAAGCTCGCGCAGCAGCGCCTGACCGACGCGGCGGCGAAGAAGGCCCAGCAGCGCATCGTCAACAAGGACGAGGTCAGCGTCGTAAGACCGGTCACCCTGCCGAGCGACGTCGAGCGCGCCGTCCAGGCGGTCGAGAACGCGAGCGTGGACCAGCTGGGCGACGCGGCGAACGAGGTGCTGCGGCGCATGCTGCCCTTCATCGTCGCGGTGTGCCGGAAGCTGAACGTCGAGATCCCGCTCGACAAGATCGCGCAAGCCCTGCGCAACCAGCCCAAGTAGGCCGCACAATGAACAGCTATAGAGAATTCCACCGGCGCTCGATCGCCGACCGCGAGGGGTTCTGGGCCGAGCAGGCGAAGCTCGTCGAGTGGCACAGGCCGCACGCGCGGGTGCTGGACTACGCGCGGCCGCCGTTCGCGCGCTGGTTCGTCGGCGGCGAGACCAACCTGTGTCACAACGCCGTCGACCGGCACCTCGGGGCGCGCGCGGCGCAGAAGGCCCTCGTCTACATCTCCACCGAGACTGGCGAGGAGAAGAGCTTCAGCTACGCCGAGCTGCACGCCGAGGTCCAGCGCGCGGCGGCGATGATGGGATCGCTCGGGGTGGAGAAGGGCGACCGGGTGATCGTCTACATGCCGATGATCCCCGAGGCGGTGTTCGTGATCCTCGCCTGCGCCCGGATGGGCGCGATCCACTCCGTCGTGTTCGGCGGTTTCGCCGCGGCGAGCCTCGCCGCACGCATCGACGACGCGCGTCCCAAGCTCATGGTCACGGCGGACGGCGGCAGCCGCATGGGGAAGGCGGTGCTGTACAAGGCGCTGGTGGACGAGGCGCTCAAGCTCGCGAAATCCCCGCCGGCGAAGGTCCTGATCTGCCGCCGCGGCCTGGACAAGGCGATGCCGACCGTGGCCGGCCGTGACGTCGACTGGGCCGAGCTGCGCGCGAAGCACCGGGACGCGAAGGTGCCGGTGACCTGGCTCGAGTCGAACGAGCCTTCGTACATCCTTTATACGTCGGGGACGACCGGGCGGCCCAAGGGCGTGCAGCGCGACGTCGGCGGCTACGCGGTCGCGCTCGCCGCCTCGATGAAGCACATCTTCTGCGGAAGCGCCGGCGAGACCATGTTCACAACTTCCGACATCGGCTGGGTGGTGGGGCATTCCTACATCATTTATGCGCCGCTCATCGCCGGCATGACGACGATCCTGTACGAGGGCGTGCCCATCCGTCCCGACGCGGGCATCTGGTGGAAGATCGTGCAAGACCGCAAGGTCGACGTGATGTTCTCGGCGCCGACCGCGATCCGCGTCCTCAAGAAGCACGACGCCGCGTTCATCCGGAACCACGATCTCTCCTCGCTCCGGCACCTGTTCCTCGCGGGCGAGCCGCTCGACGAGCCGACCCACACCTGGATCACGCAGGCGCTGGGCCGGCCCGTGATCGACCACTACTGGCAGACCGAGACCGGCTGGCCGCTGCTCTCGGCGCAGCCCGGGGTCGAGCGGACGCCGATCAAGATGGGTTCGCCCTCCTTCCCCTGCTACGGCTACGACGTGCGGCTGCTTCACGAGGGGACGGGCGCGCCGGTCGCGGAAGGGGAGAAGGGCGTCGTCGCCGTGGAGCCGCCGCTGCCGCCGGGCTGCATGTCGACCGTGTGGGGGGACGACGAGCGCTTCGTCAAGACGTATTTCCAGACGTTCAAGGGCAGGCTCGCGTACTCGACCTTCGACTGGGGCATCCGCGACGAGGACGGCTACTACTTCATCCTGGGCCGCACCGACGACGTGATCAACGTCGCGGGGCACCGCCTCGGCACGCGCGAGATCGAGGAGGCGGTCAACATGCACCCCAACATCGCCGAGTGCGCGGTGGTGGGCGTGGTCGACCCGCTGAAGGGTCAGATGCCGCTCGCTTTCGCCGTGCTGAAGGACGCCTCGAAAGCGACGTCCCAGAGCGAGGTCATGGAGACCGTTGACCGCCAGCTCGGTGCCATCGCGCGGCCAAAGGCTGTACACTTCGTGTCCCTGCTGCCCAAGACCCGCTCGGGCAAAACGCTGCGGCGCGCGATCCAGGCGCTCGCGGAAGGGCGGGACCCGGGCGACCTCACCACCATCGAGGACGCGACGGCGCTGGAGGAGATTCGCAACGCCCTGAGGATACCGTGAACAGCAAACCTTGCCTCACCCTGGAAGACTGCAGGAAGATCGGCGCCGCGGCGATGGCCGAGGCGCGCAAGAACAAGTGGAGCGTGGTCATCGCCGTGCTCGACGACGGCGGCCACCTGCGCTGGCTCGAGGCGATGGACGGTACCACGCCGTTCAACTCGCAGGTCGCCGTGGAGAAGGGGCGCAGCGCGGCGGTATCGCGCCGCACGACGAAGAGCTGGGAGGACCGCATCGCCGCCGGGAGGAACGCCCTGCTCAACATGCCGGTGCTGCCTATCCAGGGCGGCGTGCCGATCATGACGGGCGGCGAGTGCGTCGGCGCCGTGGGCGTGTCGGGCGTGCAGTCGCACGAGGACGAGCAGATCGCCAACGCCGGCATCGCGGCGCTGGGTTTGAAGAGCTGAAGGTCTCGTATCAACGCAGTCAACCATTAGGGGGATTTACCATGTCGTTGAAGTCCGCATTGACCGTCGCAGCAGCCGGCGCACTGTTCGCAGCCGGCGTGACCTTCGCGCAGGTGCCGCCCGATCCGAACAATCCGAACGAAGCTGTTCCGGAAAAGCACACCTACACGCCCTACGGCGAGACCATCACGCTCGCACAGGCCAAGAAGGTGGCTGATGCGGCGTTGGCGGATGCGACCAAGCGCGAATGGCAAATGTGTATCGCCGTTGTCGGCCCGACCGGAGATCTGATCTACTTCGAGAAGATGGATCAGTGCCAATTCGCCTCGGTCTCGATCGCGCAACACAAGGCCCGCACGGCCGCCCGCTATCGGCGTCCGACGGTAGTGTTCGAACGCCTGCTCGGCAAGGGTGCCTTCTTCAGCTACCTGCCTACGCTCGATGACGTGATAGCTTCCCGCGGCGGCAATCCCATCATCGTGGGCGGGAAGATCATCGGCGCTATCGGCGTGTCCGGCGGCACCGGCTCGCAGGACGATGTGATTTCGCAGGCCGGCGCCGCGGCGATGAAGTAGAAGATCCGTGAAAGTCGGAAAAAGGCCGCGCAATGCGGCCTTTTTCGTTCGAGCCATCGCGCTCAGCGGTTTGGCAGGCGCAATAGCTGCATCGCGTTCCCGAAATAGATCTTCCGCCTGTCGCTCTCGGACAGCTTCAGGTCCTCCACCGAGCGTATGCCCTCGCGGATGAACATCGGGCCGCCTTCGGGATCGAAGGGGCAGTCGCTCGCGAACACGACCTTGTCCGCGCCGAAGAAGTCCAGCCCGCAGCGCAGCGCCGAGGCCGATCCGCCGAGCACGGTGTCGGCGTAGAACATCTTGAAGTACTCGATCGGCTTCTTCTTCATCGATTTCAGCAGCTCCTCGTAGTTCTCGTCGGCGCTGCGGCTGCCGAGCTGGGCCCACAGCGTCTCGGCGCGGCCGGAGAAGAACGGGATCATCGCGCCGCAGTGATGCGTGATGAGGCGCAGCCCGGGGAGCCTCTCGAAGAAGGCCGAGAACACCATGCGCGACATGGCCACGCTCGTCTCGAACGGCCAGCCGAGCACCTGCCAGATCTCGTACTTCGACTTCGGCTCGCCCTGGTAGTCGGCGCGCGTCGCGGGCCGCGCCGGATGCATCCAGATCGGCACGTCGTGCTTCCTGACGGCGCGCTCGAACACCGGGAAGAACTCCGGCTCGTCCAGGGCCCGACCGTTGACGCTGGTGCAGATCTGGATCCCGCGCGCGCCGAGCTTCGTGAGTGCCCGGTCCATCTCCTCCAGTGCCGCGGGGACATTGTTCATGGGCAGCGAGGCGACGAAGGCCGGGAATTTCTGCGGCCACTTCGCCACCATCGCGGCCATTCCCTCGTTGGCGATGCGCGCCAGCTCGGGCGACAGCTCGGGGCCGCCGACCAGCTCGGGGGAGGGCAGCGACAGCGTCAGCACCTGCTGCACGTCGGGGAATTTCTCGTCGAGCATCTTCACCCGCGCCTCGATGTCCCAGAGCATGCGCAGGTTGCTCATTCGCTTCAGGATCCCCTGGTCCTTGAGGTGCAGCTTCATCATGTCGAGGTAGGCCGTCGGCATGACGTGGTTGAAAATGTCGATCTTCATGCTTCCTCCTGCCGGACGAACTCCGCGATCAGCTCGGACACTTCGGGGGTTCTGAGATAGCCGTAGATCTTGTGCGTGTTGGGCTTGCCGGAACCGTTCACGTAGCCGTTGGTCACCAGCCGGTCGGAGACTACCACGCCGGCGCGGTTCGCCCGGTAGTCGTTGGCGAGGCGCGTGTTCCATTCGGCGGCGTAGTCCGTGGGGTCGGCGAGGTTGGTCCAGCGCGCCACGCACTCCGGCACGCGCAGCGGACCCGCGACGATCTCGCCGATGCCGCCGAGGCCCAGGGGAGATCCGAGCGTGACGAAGTGCGAGATCCGGACGCCGGGCAGGGTGCGGCCGGCGCGCCTGAGCACGTCGTAGGCGACAATGGAGCCCATCGAGTGCGCGATCAGCATGACCCGGCGCCCCTGGGCGTGCGCGGCGCGCAGCGGCTCCCGCAGCCGCTCCTGCACGTCGCGCCGCGTGACCGGGTGGTGCTTGTAGCGGTGCAGATCGGGGTACCGGGCCTGCACGGCGTCCCTGACGATGTTCTGAACGAGCGGTGCGGTGAGCAGCTTCTCCAGCACCTTCTCCACCCCCTCGCGGACGCGCGCCGTCGCGACCGCTTTTGCGGAGGCGTCGAACCCCGGCAGCGGACCGCTGCCCGCGGCGGGGAGGTAGGGTTCCGGGTTCTCCGGGACCGGCACCGGCGCGGGATAGACGAGGTCGGCCCAGTAGACCAGGGTGAAATCAAAGCGCACCTCCCGGCCAAGATTGCGCGACATGCCCTCCATGATCGAGGCTGTCCACCAGTCCCGCAGGATCCCCGGCTCCGCCTTGTTGTTCAGGCCGTGTATTCCGATGATGAGTCCTCCGTCCATGCGGGCGCAGTATATGATTGTCGGGCACCGACCTGCTCGGGGACCTGATGGCCGACCACCGCATCGAACGCGACACCTTCGGCGAGATCCGCGTGCCCGCCGACCGGCTCTGGGGCGCACAGACCCAGCGCTCGCTCGAGAATTTCAGGATCTCCGGCGAGCGCATGCCGCCCGAGCTGATCCGCGCGCTCGCCCTGGTGAAGCGCTCCTGCGCGCGGGTGAATCTCGAGCTGAAGGCGCTGCCCGCGGACAGGGCGAACGCGATCGCGCAGGCGGCCGACGAGGTGCTCGCCGGGAAGCACGACGGGGAGTTTCCTCTGGTGGTGTGGCAGACCGGATCGGGCACCCAGACCAACATGAACGTGAACGAGGTGCTCGCCAACCGCGCGAGCGAGCTGCTCGGCGGCGCGCGCGGCGAAAAGCGCCTGGTCCACCCGAACGACGAGGTCAACCGGGGCCAGTCGTCGAACGACGTCTTTCCCACCGCGATGAGCGTGGCGGCGGTGCAGGCGCTGCACGGGCGGCTCGTGCCGGAGCTCAAGCGGCTGCGCGACACGCTCGCCGCGAAGTCGGCGGCCTTCGAGGACGTGGTGAAGATCGGGCGCACCCACCTCCAGGACGCGACGCCGCTCACGCTCGGCCAGGAGATCTCGGGCTGGGTGTCGCAGCTCGACCACGGCATCGCCCACGTGACGGCGTCGTTCACGCATCTGTGCGAGCTTGCGCTCGGCGGGACCGCGGTCGGCACCGGACTGAACGCTCATCCCGAGTTCGGCGCGCGCGTCGCGAAAGAGCTGGCGAAATCGACCGGGCTCCCCTTCGTGCCGGCGCGCAACAAGTTCGAGGCGCTGGCGGCGAACGACGCGCTGGTTCACGCGCACGGCGCGCTGAAGACGCTCGCCGCCTCGCTCACCAAGATCGCGAACGACGTGCGGTGGCTCTCGAGCGGGCCGCGCTCGGGCCTGGGCGAGATCACGATCCCGGAGAACGAGCCCGGCAGCTCGATCATGCCGGGCAAGGTGAACCCGACGCAATCCGAGGCGATGACCATGCTGTGCGCCCAGGTGCTCGGCAACGACGTCGCCATCAACCTCGGCGGCGCGTCGGGCAACTTCGAGCTGAACGTCTTCAAGCCGCTCATCGTCCACAACTTCCTCCAGAGCGTGCGGCTGCTCGCCGACGGCGCGGCGAGCTTCAACGACCACTGCGCGGAGGGCATCGAGCCGAACCGCGAGCGCATCGCGGAGCTCCTGAGGAATTCGCTCATGCTCGTGACCGCGCTCAACCCGCACATCGGCTATGAAAAGGCGGCGCAGATCGCCAAGAAGGCGCACAAGGAAGGCACGACCCTGAAGGCAGCGGCGCTCGCGCTCGGCTATGTCACGGCCGAGCAGTTCGACCAGTGGGTCAAGCCGGAGGCGATGGTCGGGAGCAAGGGATAGCATGGCCGCTTGATCTAGATCAAGCCGTCCGCTTGCTGCGCGTACAAAAATGACCCGGTACAAAATGACCAGGCACAGGATGAACCCAATGCCCATCTTTCTGCGAACCCTGATCGGTGCAACGCTTATCCTCGGTCTTCCGCTTGCCCAGGCGCAGGAAGCGGCTCCCGACCACCCGGCGCTTAGAGACAAGTTCTATTTCTCCGTGGGCGCTTTTGTCCCCAAGACCAGCACCTCGGCCGAGCTCGACTCGACCAACCTAGGCGCGGGCGCCAACATCGACTTCGAGCGTGCGCTGGGAATGACCACGCAGAAGCTCGTGCCGGACGCGGGGTTTCGCTGGCGCTTCGGCGATCGCTGGCGCTTGGAGGCGGAATACTTCGAGCTCAACCGCAGCGGCGACAAATCCATTTCGCAAGACATCACCTGGAATGGCATCACCTACACCGCCGGAACCGAGGTGGTGTCCAGGTTCAACTTCTCCGACATCCGCACCTCGGTGGGGTACTCCTTCTTCAAGACGAAGGACAAGGAGCTCGGCGCGAGCTTCGGTTTCCACGTCGCGTCCTACGACGTCGGGCTGCAGGCAGGCAACTCGGGCGACCAGGCGAAGAAGATCCTTGCGCCGCTCCCCGTGCTGAGCGCCTACGGCCAATTCGCGCTCACCGACACATGGGCAGTCGGTGCGCGGCTCGACCGCTTCGTCATGTCGTACGACAAGTACGACGGCAACGTCACCAGCCTCGGCGTCGACGTCAACTATCAGCCGTTCAGGTACGTGGGCTTCGGGCTCGCGTACCGCAGCCTGTTCATCGTCCTCAGGGCGACCGGGTCGGATTACACCGCGGAGTTCAACCAGACCTTCCAGGGGCCGCTGCTGTACATGAACGCGAGCTTCTAGCGGTGCTCTACATCCTGTACAACGAGGACCGGTCCGACGGGCTCGCGATCCGCGAGGCGACGCGCGAGGCGCACCTCGCGTATCTCGAGCGGCACAAGGACAAGCTCGTCCTGGGCGGCGGGCTTCTCTCCGAGGACGGCAAGACGCGCCTCGGCAGCGTGTTCATCCTCAACGTGCCGGACCGCAGGGCGGCCGAGGCGTTCTCCGCCGACGAGCCCTTCCGCAAGGCCGGGCTGTTCAAGACCACCAGGATCACGCGGATGCGCCGGGGCCAGTGGCACCCGGAGGTCGCGCCCGAGAGCGCCGAAGGGAACTGACCGGGAGGAGTGGGCTCGAACGTGGAGGGGAGGGGAAAGGAGCACCTCGATGAGATCCCTCTTCTTCCTGACGCTCGCACTGCTGCTCGCCGCCTGCGCCTCCGAGTCCATGCTCTCGAACTACGAGATGGGGCCGGACGAGTACGGCCCCGTTCCGCAAGCCGACCCCGACCGCCTCGTCGGAGTCCAGGATTGCACCAAGCCGATCGCGATGGGCGGGGGGAACCTTCGCTGCATGTAGAATTCCCACCTTTCCGGAGGGATCCGTGAAGTGAGGCGCGCGCCGTGGGCATGCTGATCGAAGGCAAGTGGACCGACCGCCGGCCCGCAGAGGTCGCGGGGCGCTTCGTCCGCCCGGAGAGCCAGTTCCGCAATTTCGTCACCGCGGACGGCTCCTCGGGTTTCACGGCCGAGCCTGGCCGCTACCACCTGTACCTCGCCTACAACTGCCCCTGGGCGCACCGCACCCTGATCTTCCGCAAGCTGAAAGGGCTCGAGGGGATGATCTCGTTCGCCTCCGCGCGCCCCGACGACCGCAGGGAGGGCTGGCGCTTCCACGAGGGATTCCCGGGAGCGAGCCGGGACGAGGTCAACGGCTGCGAGTGGCTGCACCAGGTGTACACGATCGCAAAGCCGGACTACACCGGCACCTGCACCGTGCCGGCCCTGTGGGACAGGAAGACAAGGACCATCGTCAACAACGAGTCCTCCGAGATCATCCGGATGCTCAACAGCGCCTTCGACGGCGTGGGGGCCAAACCGGGCGACTACTATCCCGCGGCGCTGCGCGGCGAGATCGATCTCGTGAACGAGTTCGTCTACTCGCACCTCAACAACGGCGTGTACCGGGCCGGGTTCGCGGCGTCGCAGGAGGCCTACGACGAGGCGGTGGAGAAGGTGTTTGCGGGGCTGGACACGCTGGAGCAACGCCTTTCGGTGCGGCGCTACCTCGTCGGCGACACGATCACCGAGGCCGACTGGCGCCTGTTTCCGACCCTGGTGCGGTTCGACGCAGCCTATCACCACGTGTTCAAGTGCACCTGGCGGCCGCTCGCGAGCTACGAGAACCTGAGCAACTACATGATCGAGCTCTACCAGACGCCCGGCATCGCCGAGACGGTGAAGCTCGACCACATCGTCACCGGCTACTACAGCATCGACCGCGTCAATCCCAGCCGTATCGTTCCGAAGATCCCGAGAGTCGACTGGTCGCGGCAGCACAACCGCGCGCGGCTCGGGCGCGCGCTCTCGGCGGCGTAGGATGGCCGCGGTCGTCGATCCGGGTCTGGCCCGTCTGTCGAAGGACGCGGCCGCCTTCGGCATGAAGCCGTTGTGGGAGCGGGTCATGCGCCTGAAGCCGGGCGGCGCGGCGCAGAGCGCGATCTGGCGCTGGAGCGACACGCGGCCACTTCTGGTGCGCGCCTGCGAACTGATCACCGCCAAGCAGGCCGAGCGGCGCGTGCTCATGCTCGAGAATCCCGCTTTGCCGGGAACCACTTTCGCCGCGCCGACGCTTTACGCGGGGCTCCAGGCGATCCTGCCCGGCGAGATCGCGCCGACCCACCGGCACACGCCGAATGCCCTCCGCTTCATCATGGAAGGCGAGGGGGCGTATACGGCCGTCGACGGCGAGCGCGTGATGATGAAGCCCGGCGATTTCGTCGTCACGCCCGGCTGGACCTGGCACGACCACGGCAACACCGGGGGCAGCCCCGTGATCTGGCTCGACGGCCTCGACATCGCGTTCGCCAACCTCTTCGGCGCGCATTTCCGGGAGGAATACCCCGAGGAGAAGCAGGCCGCGGCGCGAACGAAGGAGGACAGCCTGCTTTCGTATCCGTACGAGAGAACGCGCGCAGGCCTCGCGCGGCTTTCAAAGGACGGCGGCGTGCATCCCTCGCACGGGTGGAAGCTCCGCTATCGCCACCCCGTCACCGGAGCCGATCCCTTCCCGACCCTCGCGGTCTTCATGCAGCTGCTGCCCGCGGGGTTCGCGGGACGCGACTACCGCAGCACCGACGGCGCGGTCTACTGCGTCGTCGAAGGGCGCGGCAGCGTCGAGGTCGGCCCGTTGCGCCACGACTTCGCGGCGCGCGACGTGTTCGTGGTCCCTTCCTGGGAAGTCCACCGCTTTCGCGCGGCGACCGACTGCGTGCTGTTCAGCTACTCGGACCGCGCCGCGCAGGAGGCGCTGGGCTTCTGGCGCGAGGCGCAGGGCTGAGGGCTACATCTTCCATTCCACGTACGTGTAGAGGTAGTTCGAGCCGCCGTTGACGTTGTCGAAGAGCTGCGCCATGCCGAAGATTCCCGAGCGGTGGCTGACGCCCAGCCCGAAGTAGGTCTCGCGCAGCTTCTTCGAGCCGAACAGGTCGCCGACGCTCACGTCGATGGTCGGGTCGAGATACTGCAGGAGCTTGGACGTGTTGCGGCCGCGCTCGGCCTGGGACTGGGCCTCGGCGAACGGCACGGCCTGCGCGTACGACAGCCCCGCGCCGAAGCCGACGCGGGTGCGCACCGAGTGGCGCCAGGGGAATCCCCAGTAGAACACCTTCATGTAGGCGTCCGCCTGCCAGAAATCCGGCTGCAGGCCGGCCTCGTTGTGGCGCAGCAGGCCCACGTAGCCGACGAAGCTCCACGCGTCCGGGTTCTCGTAGAAAGGAACGCCGAGATGCACCGCTGCGATGCTCGTCTTCTCGTCCGTGGCGAGCGTGCCGCAGCGGCCCTCCATGATGGGAAGCAGGTTGCAGGTGGACGACCTGCCGTAGAGGATCTTCACGAAGACCGGCGTGTGGGCCTCCCAGCCGCGCGGCGTGGCGGGCTCGAACTCGTAGGCGAATCCGCCAAAGCCGGCGAGCTGCAGGGCGCGGTTCTCGACGATGGGACTGTCGCGCACCGTGCCGGCCCAGCGCGTCGCCGAGACGCCCGCGAAGAGATGCCAGTCGCGCGACAGCTCGTAGCGCACGTTGAAGCCGAGCGTGCCGTTCAGGCCGCCGCCCGCGCTGTAGGCCGGGCGCTCCGCGGTGGCTTCCGACGCCGCGACGCCGTAGTAGTAGCCGTTGAGCTTCGCGTCGCGCGCCGAGACGACGAAGTAGGGGTTCAGCCTGAAGCCGCCGCGATATTCGACGTAGCTCAGGCCGAGCCTGGCTTCGGACCCGCCCGAGGTCCGCGAGGTGTCGCGCAAATACTCGACGAAGACGTTGCCCCAGTCGAAGCGCTGCTCGAAGCTCGCGCCCGCCTCGCTCTCGGTCGTGCGAATCGCCATTCCCGCGAGGCTGGACGGAACGCGCTCGACCGGCGAGCTCTCCAGCCTGCGCGAGACGAAGACGTCGAAGCGGCGCTCCGGATCGATCCTGAATTTCAGGCCGAGACGGTTCGAATGCAGATAGAGATGCTCGCCCTCGTAGAGATAGATCGGCAGCACGTCGTAGCGCACCCCTTCGCCGCGGTAGAGCGACTGCTCGACGCGCAGCGCCGCGCCGAGCCCCGAGCTGTCGTCGCGCACGATGTCCGCGAGGAAGTCGCTGTTCGCCGCGGCCGGACGGAGCGCGGCCGACGCGAGAATCAGGAGCGCTCGGGACGAGAGCCTTGCGATGCGCTGCGTCGAAATGATCTTGGCGGAACCGCGAGTGTGCGCGAAAGGCCGCGGTATTCTAATATGAAACCCGATGAATCCAGTCGAGGAGCGGCGTTGACATGAACGACCTGCAGCACTATCTGGTCGATGAGGCCGTCGAGGACTACGCGGCGGGGAGGCTCACGCGCCGGCAGGCGCTCGCCGCTATCGCGGGCGTGGCGGGTGCCGCTCTCGCCGCGCGGGTGCTCGACGCCGGCGCACAGAGCGCCAAGCCCGCTGCGCCCAGGGCCCCGCCGAGCGCTCCGCCCCAAGTCTCGCCGAACGATCCGGACGTCGTCGCCGGGGTGGCGGAGTTTCCGGGCAAGGGTGCGCGCCTCGACGGCTATCTCGCGCGCCCGGCGCGCCCGGGAACCTACCCCGTGGTGCTCGTGTGCCACGAGAACCGCGGTCTCACGCGCCACATCGAGGACGTGACGCGGCGCGTAGCCAAGGCGGGCTACGTGGGGCTGGCTGTCGACCTGCTTTCGCGCGAAGGAGGCACGGACAAGTACGACTTCGACGCGATCCCGGGCATCCTCGGCAAAGCGCCGCCCGAGCGCCACGTGCAGGACTTCAGGAGCGGGCTCGAGTTCGCGCGCTCGCAGACGGCCGCGCGCATCGACCGGGCCGGAATGGTGGGGTTCTGCTTCGGCGGGGCGGTCACCTGGCGCGTCGCCGCCGCGCTGCCCGAGTTGCGCGCCGCGGTTCCCTTCTACGGGGTTCCGGTGCCCGAAGCGGACGTGCCCGGAATCGGCGCCGCGGTGCTCGCGATCTACGCCGGGCGCGACGACCGGATCAACCGCACCATCCCGGCGATCGAGGCGGCGATGGCGAAGAACGGGAAGATTTTCCGCAAGATCGTGTACCCCGGCGTGGACCACGCCTTCCACAACGACTCGGGAGCGCGCTACAACGCCGAGGCCGCGAAAGCGGCCTGGAGCGAAACGCTCGCCTGGTTCGGCAAGTACCTGGCATAGCCTCGTGGGCCGCTGCCCACGGGTCGGCGGTGTATAGTCTTCGCGACAACAACGAGGAGGAGGACAGCATGTCCAACCAGTGCGCAGGATCCGCTTGTGCGCATCTCTCGTGCGGCGCGGGCCTCACGAGGAACGCGGTCGATCTGGGGCGGCGCGAGTTCCTCAAGGAGAGCGCGGCGACTGCCGGTTTCGCGGGGCTCTTCCTCGCGGGCTGCGAGACCGCGCCGCCGTCGCAGGCGGCCGGCCCCGCGGACACGATCGTGACGAACGCGAAGGTCGCGACGCTCAACCCGCGCCAGCCCGGCGCGAGCGCCATCGCGATCCGCGGCGGAGACATCGCCGCGGTCGGCTCCGCGGCCGACGTCGAAAAGCTGCGCGGCCCCGCCACCCGGGTGATCGACGCGGGCGGCCGCACCGTCGTTCCCGGGATCGTCGACGGCCACACGCACTTCATCCGCGGCGGGCTCACGTATACGAACGAGGTGCGCTGGGACGGCGTGCCCACGCTCGCCGAGGGCCTGCGCCGCGTGCGCGAGCAGGCGCAGCGCACCCCGCCGCCCCACTGGGTGCAGGTGATCGGCGGCTGGACCTGGGCGCAGTTCGCCGAGCAGCGCTTTCCCACGCTCGACGAGATCAACGCCGCCACCGGGGACACGCCCTGCATGATCATGCATCTCTACGACCGCGCCTGGCTCAACCGCGCCGCGATCCGCGCGCTGGGGTGGAACAAGGACACGCCTAACATGTTCGGCGGCGCGATCGACCGCGACGCTTCGGGCAACCCGACCGGGCTGGTGATGTCCACGACCAGCCTCGCGAGCCTGGTCTCGGTGTGGCTGCGCATCCCCAGGCTGTCGCCCGAGGACCAGATCCTCTCCACGCGCCACTTCATGCGCGAGCACAACCGCCTCGGAGTGACCAGCGTGATCGACGCGGGCGGCGGCGGCCAGAACTACCCCGACAACTACGCCGCGATCGCGAAGCTCGCGGCCGACGGCCAGATGACCCTGCGCATCGGCTACACGCTGTTCGCGCAGGGCCCGGGCAAGGAGCTGGACAACTACACGGCGTGGTCGAAGCTGGTGAAGTATGGCCAGGGCAACGACTTCTACCGGATGATCGGCGCCGGCGAGTACATCCTCTACCAGGCCGGGGACGTCGCGAACTTCGCCAAGGATTATCCGGTTCCGCCTCCCGGCGTGATGGAGAAGAACTTCTCCGCGGTAGTGAAGTTCATCGTCGCCCAGGGCTGGCCCTTCCGGCAGCACACGAGCTTCGACGCTTCCGCCTCCCGCGTGCTCGATGTGCTCGAGCAAGTGAACAAGGAAACGCCGCTGAAGGGCCTGCGCTGGGGCCTGGACCACTGCGAGACGCTGCAGCCGAAGACGCTCGAGCGCCTGGCGGCGCTGGGCGGCTCGATCGACATCCAGAACCGCATGTCGCTCGACGGCGAGGCCTTCCTCAAGAAGTACGGAGCGCAGGCCGCGGCCGACGCGCCGCCGATCGCGCGCATCCGAGAGCTGGGGATCCCTCTCGCCTGCGGCACCGACGCCAACCGCGCGACGAGCTACAACCCCTGGATCGGGCTGCATTGGCTGGTCACCGGCAAGACGCTGGGCGGGGCGAAGCTCCAGGGCGACCGCAACCTGCTCGACCGCACCGAGGCTCTGCGCCTATATACGTCGGGGAGCGCGTGGATCTCGGCGGAGGATGGCAAGAAAGGCACGCTCGAGCCCGGGAAATTCGCCGACTTCGCCGTCCTGTCGGCCGACTACTTCAGCGTTCCGGTCGACGGTATCAAGGAGATCGAGTCGGTGATGACCGTCGTCGGCGGCAAGGTCGTGTACGGCTCCGGCCCGTTCTCGCAGCTTTCTCCGCCGCTGCCGCCGGTGAAAGAAGACTGGCTGCCCGTGCGCCAGTACGGCGAGTACTACAAGCGGGCCGCGCTGGAAGCGCGCAATCTCGCGCGCGCGCTGTCGCAGCGCGAGGTCATCGCCGACGGGCCCGACTGGGAAGCGTGCGCCTGCGGGGCCTAGTCCAGCTTCGCGCCGCTCTCCTTCACCAGCTTCGCCCACTTCGCGAGGTCGGCGAGCATGAACTGCCGGAATTCCTCCGGCGCGCTCCCGACCGGCTCCGAGCCGTCGGCGACGATGCGCTCGCGCACGTCGGGCCGGTTGAGCACCTTGACGAACTCGTCGTGGAGCCGCGCGACGATGGGCGCGGGCAGTCCCGCGGGCCCGATCACGCCGTACCAGCCGACGACCTCGAAGCCGGGCAGCGCCTCCGCGACCGCAGGGATATCGGGGGACGCGGCCAGGCGCTTGGGCGTGGTGACCGCGATCGCGCGCAGCTTGCCGGCGCGCACCTGCACCTGCGCCGGCTGCAGCCCGGCGAAGTTGAACTGGTACTGCCCCGCGATGAGATCGATCAGCGCCGGTCCCGAGCCCTTGTAGGGGATGTGCTCGGCCTTCACGCCGGTCATGAGCTTGTAGAGCTCCCCCGCGAGATGGCCGCCGGTGCCGATGCCTGCCGACCCGAAGTTGAGCGGTCCCTTGTAGTTCTTGGTCCACTCTATGAACTCGGCGAGATTCCTCGCCGGCGACGACGGGTTCACAACGAGCATCAGCCCCGCCCTGGTGAGCTGCGTGATCGGCGTGAAGCCGTTGACCGGGTGGTAGGGGAGCTTCGGATTCAGCGCGGCGTTGACCGTGTGCTGGTGGTACGCGAGGAGAATGGTGTAGCCGTCGGGCGGCGCGTTCGCGGTGAGCTCCCCCGCGATCACGCCGGATGCGCTCGCGCGGTTGTCGACGAGCACCGGCTGCTTGAGCGACTCGGTGAGGTGCGCGGCGAAGGTGCGCGCGAGGATGTCGGACGTGCCTCCCTGCGCCGCCGCGGTGATGAAGCGGATCGGGCGGGAGGGATAGTCCTGGGCCGCGAGCGAGCCCGCGGCAAGGCCGAGAACGAGAAGGGCGAAGACGCGCTTCATGGTTACTCCAGCTTGAGGTGCGTGCTCTTGACGAGGTTCCTCCACTTCTCGATGTCGGCGTGGAAGAACTTCTTGAAGTTCTCCTGATTGTCCTGGAACAGCGCTGCGCCGGCCTTCTCGAGCTTCTCGCGGGTCTCCGGCTGCTTCATCACAGCCTCGATGTCGCGGGCGATGCGCGCCGCGAGGACCGGATCGATCGTGGCGGGCGCAAAGAATCCCTGCCACAGCGTCGCCTCGTATTGCGGGAGTCCCTGCTCCGCAACGGTAGGGATCTCCGGCGCGCCCGGATACCGCTGCCTGCTGGTCACACCCAGCGCGCGGGCGCGGCCGGCCTTCGCGAGCGGCAGCCCCACCGGCATGCCGGCAAAATAGTACGTGATCCGCCCCGCCATGAGGTCGGTCGATGCAGGCGCGCCCCCCTTGTAGGGGACGTGGATCGCCTGGATGCCGGCCATCATGTTGAACAGCTCGCCGGCGAGGTGGTCGGAATTGCCCACGCCCGAGGACGCAAAAGTGAGCTTGCCCGGATCCCTCTTCGCAGCCGCAATGAGATCCTGCACCGTCTTCCCGGGAAACTCCGGAGCGACGATCAGGATGTGCGGCGTCGCCGATACGGGGGCGAGCGGCACGAGATCACGCTCGGCCCTGTACGGAAGGTCGGGCAGGGCCGCGGCGCTGATCGCAAGGCCGTTCTGCGCGAAGAGCAGCGTATAGCCGTCGCCCGGCGCCTTCGCCGCCGAGTCGGCCGCGAGATTGCCCGCGGCGCCCGCGCGCGTCTCGACATAGACGTTCTGCTTCCAGAGCTCGCTCAGGCGCCCCGCCATGAGGCGGCCGATGATGTCGGTCGTGCTCCCCGCGGCGTAGCCGTCGAGGACGCGCACAGGCTTGGTCGGGTACGGCCGCGCCTGGGCGGCGACTGGCAGCGCGAGGATTGCAGCGAGGACAAGGCGCTTCATGGGCTCTCCTTCAACGGTGGGCGAACATCTTCTTCCCGGGCACGGGCATCTCCGCGGTCAGGATCTCGCCGTTGAGCGAGTCGGTGACGTGCAGCGTGCTCCGCTTCGGGCCGCCGTAGGCGATGTTCGTCATGAGACGGTGCCGCTTGCCGGCGTGCACCAGATGGGTCGGGAGGGCGTTCGAGTCGAAGCGCCATATTCCCACGCCGAGATGGCAGACGGCGAGGCCGTCCTCGGCGTCGGTCTCGATGCCGTCCGGGCCGGCGTGGCCGCCCGAGAGCTGGATCGCAACGCCGGTCTTGGAGAGCGTGCCGCCCGCCATCAGCGGCAGGCGCCAGATCTGCTGCGAGCGCGTGATCGCGACGTACACGTGCGTGTTGCCGGTGTTGAGCGTGATGCCGTTGGGCGAGGGCGCGTTGTCGACCAGCCGCTGCAGCTCGCCGTTCGTTCGCAGCCGGTAGACGCGGCCGCTCGGGTCGGCGATCCCGGTCTGCCCCTGGTCGGTGAAGTAGAGATCGCCGTTGTCGGCGAAGTGCAGGTCGTTCAGGCCCTTGAAGCCCTCGCTGAACGCCGTGGCGAGGTAGGTCTCTATCTTCCCCGACTTGGGATCGAGCAGCATCAGCCCGCGCTTGTAGTCGGCGATGAAGATCCAGCCGCTCCTGTGGATCTTGAGCCCGTTGGGCCAGCCGTCGTACTGGACGGCGAGCTCCCATTCACCCTTCGCGTCGATGCGGAAGACGCGACCGAAGGGAATATCGACGCACCACAGGTTGCCCTCGCGGTCGAACGACGGGCCTTCGAGGAAGCTGTCGACCTGCGCACCGCCGCGGTTGGGGTCGGACCACGCGGTGCGCCTGTTCTTGCGGAACTTCGCGGGCAGCGAAGTCAACGTCCGCGCTTCGATGCGCTTTATTTTCTGAAAGGGGTTGAGCAAGTCGGCGTCCCGGGTGGTGCCGAAGCATAACCCAATGCGTATGGGCGCGGCGGGGCACGCCGCGCCTCGGCGCCCCGCGCCGGCTACTTCTTCATCCTCCCCTTGACCGGGTCCTTGACGTTATCGACCTTGTCGATCTCGACGTTGACGAGCTGCCCGCCGACCTTCTCGACGCGCCTGATGTAGACCGTCTGGATGATGTCCCGGGTTTCGGGATCGATCTCGATCGGACCGCGGGGGCTTTCCCATTTCATCCCCTTCGCGGCGGCGACCAGCGAGTCACCGTCGGCCTTGCCGCCGGTCTTCTTCAGGGCTTCGTAGATCAGGTGCATGCCGTCCCAGCCGCCGATCGAGTAGATGTCGGGGTTGCGTCCGTAGGCCGCCTTGTAGGCTCCGACGAATTCCGCGTTCGCCTTCGACTTGTGGTTGTAGTCGTAGTGAAACACGGTGATCATGCCGAGGCCGGCGTCGCCCATGACCTTCAGTGCGTTCTCGTCGGTGATCTCGCCCTGGCCGAGGACCTTGGTTTTTTTCGTGTCGACGCGCAGGTCTGTGAGCGCCTTGCCGAAGGCGCCGGGTTGCGCGCCTCCGGGGATGAAGACGTAGATCGCCTCCGGGTTGAGGTCCTTGGCGCGCTGCACGAACGGAACGAAGTCCGGGTTCGCCACCGGCATGCGCACCGAGCCGAGCAGGTGGCCGCCCGCGTCCTTGAACGACCGCTGGAACGCGCCCTCGGCGTCTATCCCCGGGGCGTAGTCGGCTACCATCGTGTAGGCGTTGCGGACGCCGTTCTTGTATGCCCAGGCCCCGAAGGCCTCCTCCAGTTGCGGAATGGTCACCGAGGTGCGCACGATGTAGGGCGAGCGGGTCGTGATGATGGAAGTCGCGGCGTTCATCACCACCATGAGTTTCTTCGCCTCGGACGACACGTCTGCCGCGGAGAGCGCCTCGGGCGTGATGACGAAGCCGGCGAGGATGTCGACCTTGTCGCGGACGACCAGCTCCTGGGCGTGGCGCTTGGCATTGTCGGGCACCCCGCCCGTGTCCCGGCGGATGAATTCGATCTTGCGGCCGGCGACCGTATCGCCGTGCTTCTGCACGTAGAGCTTCACGCCGTTGTCCATCTGCGACGAGGCGTCGGCGAACTGGCCCGTGTACGCCATGATCAGCCCGATCTTCACGGGCTCCTGAGCGAGGACGGGAGATGCGGCGAGCGCGAGCGCGCCGAGTGCTGCTGCGAGTTGTCGTGTCATGAGTGCCTCCTCCGAGTCTGAACCTTAGCAAGGCTCGCCCAGCGGGGCAAGCTTGGGCCGCGTCCCACTCCCGGTCCGGGACCGCTCTACCTCTTGCGACCGAACTTGCCGGTGAGGCGCGCCTTCGCGATGGCGTTTCCGTTCACCATGTAGCCGACCAGGGCGGGGCTCGCGCCGCTTACGTCAAGGCGGTCGACCTGGAGAGCGTAGAGGGTGAAGTTGTAGCGGTGAGGCTTGTCGCCGACGGGTGGGCAGGGGCCGCCCCAGCCGGGTCCGCCGAAGTCGGTGTTGACCTGGATGCAGCCCGGGGGCAGGTTGGACCCGTCGGCGCGCCCGGCGTCCTTCCTCAGCCCGGAGACGCCGACGGGTATGTTGGCCACCAGCCAGTGCCACCAGCCGGCGCCGCCGGTGGGCGCGTCCGGGTCGTGCACGAGGAGCGCGAAGCTCCGGGTATGCGGGGGCGCGCCCGACCAGTCGAGCGCGGGCGACAGGTTCTGGCCCGAGCACCCGAACCCGTTGAAGACCTGCTCCATTGCGATCGGGCCGTTCGGCCGGATGTCGGGGCTCGTGAGCTTGAACGGGACGCGCGCGGACTTCCCGCGAGGCTTTCGTGCCATGGCGTTCTCCTCGGAGGTGGCGTGAGCGCGATTCTAGCAACTTATAATGCGGGCGCTGCCCATGCAGATCCTCGAGCGCATCGTCTCGGTCATCGCGCCGGTCTTCCTGATCATCGCGATCGGCTACGGCTACGGGCGACGCAACAAGCCCGACCTTAAGACCTTCAACCACGTCTCGTTGCACGTGCTGGGGCCGCTTCTGGTGTTCACGTCGCTCGCCGGCGAGGATTTCCAGCTCAGAGGCAACGTCGCGTTTGTCGCCGCAGGGGTCATCGTGATCCTCGCCTCGGGGCTGATTGCCTGGCCGATCGCGCGCCTGGCGCGCGTCAGCCCCCGGACCTTCGTGCCGCCGATGATGTTCAACAACTGCGGCAACATGGGCCTGCCGCTGGCGGTGCTCGCGTTCGGCAGGCCGGGCCTCGCGGCAATGGTGCTGATGTTGGTGGCGAGCACGCTTCTGCAGTTCACCCTGGGAAGCCGCATCGTCAGCCGGCACGCCGAGTGGAGGGCGCTCGCCACCTCGCCGATGATCATCGCGAGCGCGCTCGGGCTGCTCTTCGCTGCCCTCTCGTGGAATGTCCCGGTGGCGCTGATGCCAGGGCTGAAGATGCTGGGCGATGCGACGCTGCCGATGATGCTGTTCGCGCTCGGCGCGCGCCTCATCGACCTGTCGAGCCGCGGCTGGCAGCTCGGCGTGCTCGGCGCCGTGGTGTGTCCGCTCGCCGGGTTCGCCGGGGCATACCTCGCCCAATTCGCGTTGCATCTTCCGGAGGAGCAGTTCGCCCAGCTCATGCTGTTCGCGAGCCTCCCGCCCGCGGCGCTCAACTACCTGCTCGCCGAGCGCTACAACCAGGAGCCCGAGCGCGTCGCTTCACTGGTGCTCATCGGCAACGCGCTCGCGATCGTGTTCGTACCGCTGGGGCTGACGCTGGGACTGCACCCCGTGTAGGGAAGTGCGCTGCTACTTCTGGGCGGCGGAGACCTTGATGGTATTCGCGGACTTGGCGCGAGCCTTGGCGGGTCGGTAGATCACAAGGCGCTGGCCCGTCGTGAGAACCCCGACGTGGTTCCAGCGCAGCAAGCTGTCGGTGCTGACGTGGTATCGCCTTGCGATGCCGTAGAGGGTCTCGCCCTTGCGCACGATGTGGATCGCTCCTCCTCTGCGCGCTGGCGGCAGCGCCGGCTGGCGGAACACCGCGGGCAGGGG
>Ga0335083_10000701_pt1 | contig 49000 bp, 53 predicted proteins | sample Lox_Sample_42_FD_206716 | JGI IMG/M metagenome (GOLD analysis project Ga0335083, IMG submission 206716) | Soil microbial communities from Loxahatchee National Wildlife Refuge, Florida, United States - Lox_Sample_4.2 | ecosystem: Environmental > Terrestrial > Soil > Wetlands | place: USA...
AGGCCTCCTTGTCGGCGAAGTCGAACACCTTGTAGAGCATCTCCTGCTCCTGCTCCTCGATCTCGCCCTGCTCGGTCGACTGGGAGACGAGCATCTTCAGCTCGGCCTCGGAGTGCACGAGGTCCTCTCCGCCCGGCGGCTCGACCCCGAGCGCGCGCAGCGTCAGCTCGCTCGAGCGCTGGAGGAACCAGATCAGCGGCTTGAGGACGATGAAGAAGCCCCGCACGGGCGCCGAGACGGCGAGCGCCGTCCTCTCGGAGTACCGCAGCGCGATGCCCTTCGGCACCAGCTCGCCGAGCACGACGTGGAGGAACGTGATGATCAGGAACGCGAGCGCGAAAGCGATCGCGGTCGCGAGGAACGGGTCGAAGATCTTCGCGAGAACCTGCTCGCCGACGGCGCCGATCGCCAGGCTGGTGGCGGTGACGCCGAGCTGCATCGCGGCGATGAACCGCGGCGGGTCGGCGGTGATCTGCAGCACAGACCGCGCGCGGCGGTTGCCCTGCTCCTCGAGCTCGCGGATGCGCGTGCGGCGCGCGGTCACGAGCCCGTACTCGCCCGCGACGAAGAACGCGTTCAGCGCGATCAGGGCCGCAACGGCGAGGAGTTCGAAGAAGAGAGTCACGCCCCGCTCTCCGGGGCTCGGGTACTAGGCGGTCTGTCGTCGTCCAACAGGATCTACGTCCCAGTATAGGAGACGGCGCCGCCGTCCCCGGAGCGCCGGGCGCGGCCCTCGCGCACGAGCCGCTCCAGGTGCGCGAGCGACTCCGCGAGGGCGAATCGGCGGCCGCTCGGGTCGAGGTTTGCGTCGAAGAGCGCGAGCGAGACCTCGTAGCCGGTCCTCGCTCCCGCTGCGAGAGCCGCGGCAGCCTCGTCCAGGCGAACGCGGTGGTGGTCGACGATCTCGCGGGCACGGGCGACCGGCTCTTCCAGAGGCTCGTTGTGGCCCGGGAGCGCGTACGAGGGCGCGAGCTCGATCGTCCGTGCGAGCGACTCGAGGAAGTCGCCGAGCGGGTCGGGCCTCGACTCCGGGTAGAGGCCGACCGTCGGCGTGATCCGAGCGAGCAGGTGGTCGCCCGCGACGAGCACGCCGCCACGGAAGAGGGCGATGTGGCCGTCGGCGTGGCCGGGGAGCTCGAGCACGCGCCAGCCGTCGACGTCGTCGCCCTCGCCGATCCGCTCGGGTTCGCGCGCGAAGCGGATGAACGGGGCGAGCGTGCGCGACTCCTGGCGCAGCTCCTCGGCGATCTCCGCGGGAAGGCCGTTTGCCTGCAGATACCCGGCCATCCGGTCGGACCAGTCCTCGCGCCCCCAGACGCGCTCGCAGAGCTCGTAGTCGCGCGCGCCCTGGAGCACCGGCGCGCCGGTCAGCCCCTGGACGATCTCGCCGCCGCCGGCGTGGTCGGGGTGGAAGTGCGTGACGACGATCCGCGCCACCGGCCTTTCGAGTTCCGCCAGCACCTCCCGCCAGCGATCCTCGGCGCCCGGAAGCCCGAGGCCGGTGTCGACGAGGGTCCACCCATCGGTGCCCGGGAGCAGGTAGCAGTGCACGTGGTCGATCCCGAGCGGGAGCGGGAAGGTGACGCGCAGGATGCCGCCGGCCAGTTCGTCCACGAGCGGCGAGATCATAGGTCGCGGCGTCTACACGAACGTATGTTCTATACTCTCCCGGTGCGAGCCGAGTACCGCGAGGAGCCGTGCAAGGCGGCGCTCAACCGCGTCAAGGGGATGGCGTTCACGTGGTCGCTGAACCCGTACATGGGCTGCGTCCACCGCTGCACGTTCTGCTACGTGCGCGCCTTCGAGCTACGGGCCGAACGGCCGTTCGACGATCGCTACGGCAGCTCGATCCGGGTCAAGACGAACGTCGTCGAGGTCCTGCGCCGCGAGCTCGCGAGGGCCAGCTGGGAGCGAGAGCCCGTCGCGATCGGCGCGGCCACCGACCCGTACCAGCCGGCCGAGGGCCGCTACCGGCTCACGCGGGGCTGCATCGAGGCGCTCGCCGACGCGTCGAACCCGTTCAGCCTGATCACCCGCGGGCCGCTGATCGTACGGGACGTCGATGTCCTCGCCGAAGCGGCTCGCCACGCCGAGGTGTCCGTCACGTTCTCGATCCCGACGCTGGACGAGGAGGTCTGGCGGCGGACCGAGCCGGGCACCGCGCATCCCCGCCAGCGGCTTCGCGCGCTGAAGGCCCTCGTCGAGGCGGGGATCAAGGCGAGCGTCGGCATGGCGCCGATCCTTCCCGGGATCTCCGATCGGCCCGAGCAGCTCGAGGAGGTCGTGCGCGCCGCCCGCGAGGTGGGCGCCTGCGGGATCTGGTCGAACCTCCTCTTCCTGCGCCCGGGCACGCGAGAACACTTCCTCGAGGCGCTCGCGCGCGACTTTCCGGAGCAGCTCGACCGCTACGAGCGCCTCTACTCCCGTCGCGCCTACCTCGGCTCGGAGCAGGTGAAGCCGATCCGCGCCGAGGTCGCAGTGCTCGCCCGCCGGCACGGCGTGCGCGACCGGCGCAGGACGCCGATCGCGCCCGAGCCCGAGCCGGAGCAGCTTCTGCTCGCCTTGTGACAACCGCGCCAGGCGAGCCGACCCGTAGCCGGGCACTACTTCGCCGAGCAGGGCGGCGGACCCGGATACGAACCCCAGCTCTGCACAGGTCCACAGGCCGCAAGGTCCTCGCGCGAGCCAACCGAGCCCTCCGACACGCGCCCGGCAGAAGACGTCTCCCAAACGGTTGCGCCGCTCGCGTCGGTGAGCCTTATGTGGGTCCCGTCGAAGTCGCGCCAACGGTCGCCAAGGGCAGCGAGAAAGCCGGGCATCCTCTTGACCAAGAACGACGCCGGGTCGCTGCTCTCGAACGTCGCCGCGACCGCGACCCCGTCCGGTTGATAGATCGTCAGAGAACGAAGCGGCTCTCCGATCTTTGCCGCGGCGCTCTCGAACCGCTCACGTGCCGCCTTGGCCGCCCCTGGCTTGGCTCTCGGCAGCGCCGTCGCTGGCCCTGGCGGGATCACACCGCTTGCCTCTCCATTCACAAGCAACACCTTCACAACGTCTCCGGCGGCCTGTGCTCGATCACGAAAGGCCCCTGCGACCAGCGACTCCTCCCACAGCGAGCGCATCGAACGATCGCTAGCGGCCATGCGAAGAGAGACGTCAGTTCCAGTCGTCGAGACGACGATCCTCTCGATCGTGGTCGTCGGCATGCCACTCAAGACGGAGCGCAAGAGCCTTCGCTGGGCGGCTGTCCCGCCCTTGATCCCGACGGTCGAAGACGCTCGAGCTGGTGCGGTCGTGGTAGATGACTGGGCAGGCGCGCTCGGAAGGCTGAGGACGCCCGAGCAGCCGAAGACGGTCAGCGCAAGGCCGAGGCATTGGGAATCTGCGTTTCCGGTCGTCGCGCCGAAACGCCAGGTTGCGCCCCGTGTGTAGGCGCCCCACGAAGACGACGGCGCGCGGATCGCCTGCACGAGGAACGGCGTCCGGGTTGGCTTTGACCCGCCTGTGAGCGTCAGCACGAGCGCCGCAGCGCCAGCGGCGGCCCCTGCGGCCACAACGACAGCGGCGACGCGACTGCGACGCCGTCTTGCCGATCGGGACGCACCCACCGCGGGCCCGCGAGACAGAGCTTTCGCGCCAGCTTTCTCTCGGTCGGGGTCGAGGATGGACTTGAGGAGATGCTGTGCCTCGGGTGACTCACGCGGATCGGGCAGATCAGCAACGTCGATCACGTTCGCTCGCCGAAGAAGCTCGCTGATCTGGTGTTCGTCCATTCGCCTACTCAATGTCCGGTGGAGACGTCTTCTTTCAGGAACTCCTCGGAGAGACGCCGACGAGCCCGATGAAGCCGGATCGCGGCTGCGTTTGCCGAGCAGCCGAGGACGATTCCGATCTCTCGACGGGACAAGTCCTCCCAGATGGCGAGCCTCAACACCTCCTGGTCGTCCGGCGAGAGCCGCGCTAGAGCAGCGAGGACGGCATGAAGTTGCTCGCGCTCTTCCAGTAGGTCCTCGGTTCTTTGCGTGGTTGACGGCTGCAGCCGCAGTCGCTCGCGCAGCGCGATTCGTCTTCGCTGCGAGCGCCGCTGGTTCGCGATCGTGCGGCGGGCGATGGCGAAGAGCCACGGTCGAGCGGCTTCGTCCGTAGGCGCATCCGCGATCCGTCGCCACGCGACAGTGAAGACCTCGGCTATCGCGTCTTGCGCCTCGGCAAGATCACCCGTGCGGCGCAACGCATAGGCGAGGACGTGGCGGTACTCGGCCTGGAAGAGCCGGCGAAACTGTTTCTCGCGGGCAGTTGACTCCACGAATGTCCCATGTCCGGCTGAGGACGAACCTTTCCCTGACACCGTACGCGGCGCGGACGATGACCTCTACCGTCCGCTCGGGTGACATTCCGCGGCACACTGGCCCACGCCGCCCGTGACACTTCCGACGCGCCGCCTACAATCCGCGTGCGTGGCAGAGCAGGCCGTCGAACAGCGCAAGAACGGGGAGATCACGTGTCTGATCGTGGACGACCACGAGGTCGTCCGCGAGGGGTTGCGGCTCTCGCTGTCGCGTGCACCCCACATCCGCGTCGTCGGCGAGGCGGCTGACGGCGCGACCGCCGTCGCGCTGGCCGAGCGACGCAAGCCGAACGTCGTGATCATGGACGTCCGCATGCCCGGTATGGACGGGCTCGAGGCGACGAAGATCCTGACGCAGAAGGTCCCGGAGACGTCCGTCCTGATCTTCACCGCCTACAGCGAGCGCAGCCTCCTCGCGCGCGGCCTCGAGTCGGGCGCGAAGGGGTACATCCTCAAGGAGGCGCCCCACCAGACGCTGCTGAACGCGATCGAGAAGGTCGCCGCGGGCGAGGACTTCCGCGACCCCGCCCTGCTGCCGGCGTTCGTCTCCGGGGTCCAGGAGGGCATGCTGACCGGCCGCGAGCGCGAGATCCTGCAGCTCCTCGCCGACGGGATGTCGAATGCGGACGTGGCCCAGCGCCTCTTCATCAGCCAGGAGACGGTGAAGAGCCACGTGCGGCACATCCTCACGAAGCTCGAGGCCGACACGCGGACGCATGCCGTAGCGATTGCGCTTCGCGACGCGATCATCGACTAGGTCCCCCGGACGGGCGGCGCTGCTCGTGGGGGCGGTCGCAGCGGCGGCGGTCATCTCGCTCGTCGGGTTGGCGCTGCGCTCGAGCTGGCTCGCCTTCGTCGGGCTCGCGATCGCGATCGCGATCGCGGCCGCATTTGCCCTCACCCTGATCGTCACCGAGCGGCGCCGCCACGAGGTGGCCGAGGAGGAGCTTGCGGCGGAATCGAGCTTCCTGGAGTCGCTGGTCGAGTCGATGGGCTCGATCGCGTCCGCCCACGACTCCGAGGAGGTGCTGGAGCGGACGCGTCGGGAGGCCAAGCAGCTGTTCGGCGCGAAGGCGGCCGTGCTTCCGCCGGGCGCAGAGCCGCACGCGCCGGGAGCCGTCGTGCTGCCGCTCCGGACCCGCGACGAGGAGATCGGGTTGCTCGAGCTCACCCGCTCCCATCCCCTCGACCGCGAAGAGCTCGCGCGCGCCTCGCTGCTGGCCGACTTCGCCACGCGAACGATCGAGAACACCCGGCTCCTCGCCGAAGCGCAGGTGCGCGAGGCCGAGCAGGCACGCCTCTCGGACCAGCTGATCACGGCCGAGCAGGACGAGCGCCGGCGGCTCGCGCTGTTCCTGCACGACGGTCCGGTGCAGTCGCTCTCGGGGATCAGCCTGATGCTCGATGCCGTCATCGACTCGCTCGAGGGCGAGCGGCTCGACGAGGCGAACCGCATCCTCCGCTCCGCGCTCGCTCGGCACCGCGACACGATCCGCTCGCTCCGCGACCTCTCGTTCCAGATCGAGCCCGTCGTGCTCCGGGACCAGGGGTTCGGGCCGGCCGTGCGCGCGTTCTCCGAGCAGGTTGCGCTCGCGAACCAGATCCAGATCGACCTCGACATCGACGCCGCGGACGGCCTTGGCGAGAACGCGCGCGTCGGGCTCTACCAGATCATCCGCGAGGCGGTGAACCACGCGATCCACCGCGGGCCGCCGACCCGGATCTCGATCCGCGTGGCCGAGGCCGAGGACGGGAGCGTCGAGGCGCTGATCTCGGACGACGGCGCGGGCGAGCGGCGCCGGGCGACCTTCGACGCGATCGAGGAGCGCGCCCGGTCGCTGAGCGGGAGCATGCTCGTCGAGGCCGGCCAGGACGGAGGCACCTCGGTTCGGGTCGTCGTGCCCTCCTACGTGGCGCACCCGGCCTAAAAGCCTTGCGCGGCCGGCGAGAACGTCTCTAGGATCGCGACGTGGAGGACGGACAGTTGCGGCACGGCACCCACCTGCGCTTCGTCTGGACGGCGACCGGCTACGAGCTGCGCGAACACGAGGGCGAGGCACCCGCGGTCGGCGAGGACGTCGAGGAGGGCGAGATCCGCCTGCGCGTGAGCAAGGTCGCACCCTCGCCGCTCCCGGGCGACACGCGCCGCTGCGCCTACCTCCAGCCGCTCACCTGAGCGCCTGCTCGGCGGCCGTGCGGCCTAGCACGAGCGCTGCGGCAAGCCCGCTCGAGTAGCCGCCGCTCGCAATCCCGCCCACGTCGGCGCCCGCGGCGTAGAGGCCGTCGACCCCGACGACCCGGGCCCGATCGTCCACGCGGATGCCGCCCAGCGTGTGCGTGACGCCTGCGATCACGTGGATCCGGAGCTCGCCATCGTCCTCGAGGACGGTTCCGCCGGCCTCGCGCGCCGCCGTCACGCGCGGATCGTCGCGGTACCCGGCGGGGACGACGAGCCACGCCGTCCCACCAGGCTGCCTCGCGATCGCCTGGGCGAGATCGCTCTCGTGCCAGGCGGGCGGGCCCTGAATGAGCTCATCGCCGTCCTCGCCGACGACGCGCGCCTCGCCACCCCAGAGCTGGGAAAGGCGGACGAAATCCTCGCTTCGCACGCGCGCAGGCGGGGCGGGCATCGCACGGCCGTAGAACTCCCCCAGGTCGCCCGCCTCCTCGGCGCCGTGCGCGCGGGCGAAGTCGAGCCCGTCGCCCTCGCTCCAGGGGTTGCAGCGGGCGAGCAGCCCGCGCTCGTGTGCGAGGCGGACGGCGAAGCCGCCGGTCGCGAGCACCAGCGGCTCTTCCGGCCAGGTCCCGGGGACAATCCCCGGGCCTTGGCTGACACGGACGTCCCCGGCAGCGCGGACGAGCGCTTCCGTCAGACTCCGCGGCTCGAAGCGCTTGCCCGTCGTGCGCGGGTTCTCGGTGTCGTCCCAGACCACCTCGGCCCCCAGCGAAACGAGCCACTCGAGCGCCTCGTCGAGTCCCTCGAGGACGAGGCGCTGCAGCCGCTCGTCGCCGCCCGGGCTCTCGCGGCGGAAGTCCTCGAAGCTCAGATGCCGCCAGACGACGCAGCTGGAGAGCAGCATCGAGCCGCCCGGGCGGTCGCCCTTCTCGAGCACGACAGGCGTCGCCCCAAGCTCGCGGGCACGAGCAGCCGCGCACAGGCCGGCCATCCCCGCTCCGGCGACGATCACCTCAGGAGCCTCTAAGGCGTCGCTTGCGACGCCGACATCAGGACGGGCGAGCTCTGCTCGCGCGTCCGTCGGAAACGACCGGTCGACACGGCTGCCCTCCTCGTAACCGCTCTAGGTCAGCGAGAACGAGGGCTTGTGCTCGACGTACTCGACCTTGACGCGCTCGGGGCCCCACACGAACACCGCATACGTGTTCGCGGCGTCGACGACGTCGGCGATCTCGAGCCCGAGCTCGCGCGCCTCGGCGATGTGGTCCTCCGTCGACTCGACCTTGACCGCGAGATGATTCAAAAGCGGCTTCTCGGGGTCACCCGGCTCGCCCTGGTGGAACTCGACGAACGCACCGCCCGTCTCGACCCGCAGCGCACCGGACGGCCCGGGCCCGGCGGGAGAGAACCCCAGCCCGAGGTAGGCCTTGGCGGTCTCCTCGGGATCAGCAGACCAGAGCGCGACGTGGTCGATGTCGTACTCGATCTCCGTCGGCGCCTCGACGAGCCCGAGTCGCAGGCCCTCGTGGACGTCGAAGTAGAGCTCGTCCGCGCGAGGCTGGTCGACCTCGAGGTCGCCGAGATCGTGCTCGGCCCGATCGACGCTCGAGACGCGCAGCGCGACGTGCTTAAGCGCGCCCCGCTCCCGCGGGCCTTCCGCCGCGAACAGCGTCAGCTTCCCGTGCCGCGCGTGCGAGCCGACGAGCGTGAACGCGTCCGTCCGGTCGATCACGTGCATCCCGACCCGCTCGGTCAGAACGTCCGCAATGGCGTCTCGGTCCGCCACCCAGAGGGCGACGTGGTCGAGCGTCTCCGGCCTCACGCGGCCCAGCATAGCCACCCCGCGCCAGGTGGCGGAAGGCAGCTAGGAAGCCGACTCGAGCGGCGGATTCTGGACGTTGTGCTCCGCCGCGTACTCGTCGACGAGCCTGTTGATCACGTCCGCCCCTTCCTCGAAGGCGTAGTTGATCTTCACGAAGGGCTCCCACTTCTGCGGAAGCGCGTCCTCGGGGAAGATCGCCTCGACCGGGCACTCCGGCTCGCAGGCGCCGCAGTCGATGCACTCCTCGGGGTCGATGATGAGGATCCTCTCGAAGGTGTGGATGCAGTCGACCGGGCAGACGTCGACGCACGAGAGGTCTTTGATGTCGATGCAGGGCTCGGCGATGATGTACGTCACGCGGCCGTCAGTCTACTGAGGCAATCAGCTCCTGGACCGTGCCCTGCAACCGGTCGTCAAGTGCGGATTTCACCAAGACCTGGTCGAAACCGGCCGTGTGGGCGCGCCGAAGGCCCGCGGTGTCGGTGTGGCTGCAGAAGCCGATGATCGGGACGTCCGCGTACGTGTCTGCGACCTCCTCGGGCTCGATCCGGGAGACGTCGCAGATGACGAGATCGGGAGGGTCGATGTGGTCGGACGTGACCAGATGGTGCTCCGGGAGAAGCCCCTCGATCTTCCCTCGGAAGAACACGTCGACCCCCGCCAGCAGGATCGTCGCCACGGTTGCAAACCGTACCACCCTCGACGGCTCGTTCCAACGCTAGGATCGAGGCCGTGGCAGAGAGTTTCCAGCCGGTCGCGCGGGTGGAGGACATCGAGCCCGGCTCGCTGGCCTGTGTGCGGGTGGGCGAGCAGGACGTGACGCTCGCTCGCGTGGGCGACGACTTCTACGCGACCCAGGGCCACTGCATCCACCTCGAAGGGCCGCTCTGCGAGGGCCGACTCGACGGGCACGTGCTCAGCTGCCCGTGGCACGGCTGGCAGTACGACGTGCGGAACGGCGAGAACGAGTTCGACCGCGCGATCGTCCTCGAGACGTACGAGGTGCGGGTCGAGCACGGAGAGGTGCAGATCGCCCGCTGACGGGCTCGAGGCCGGGCTCGACCTGATCCGCAACGGGGAGTACTTCGCGGCCCACGAGGAACTGGAGGACGCATGGCGCGCGGCGCCGGCCGAGGAGCGCGACTTCTACCAGGGGCTCGTCCACGTCGCGGTCGCCTGGTACCAGGCCGGCCGGGGCAACCGAACCGGCTGCGAGCGGCAGCTGGAGAAGGCCGCCCGCCGGCTCGGGCCCTATGCGCCCGAGCACCGGGGCGTGGACGTCGCGTCGGTCCTCGAGCAGGTAGACCAGGCCTCGAGCGTCGTCGCGGGCGGATCGCTCGCGCTGCCGCAGCCGAAGGTCTAGCCGCGAGCGGGCCGAGAATGCCCTCGATGAAGGTCGCCGTCTTCACGACCTCCTATCCGCGGCACGAGGGCGATCTCGCCGGGCGGTTCGTCTATGACCTGGTCGAGCACGTTCGGGAGTGCGGGGTCGAGATCGAGGTCGTCGGGCCCGGGGCATACAACGACTACGGGCTGACCGGGAGCAGCGGCGCGGGGCTCGTGGCGAGCGCGAGGAAGAGGCCATGGCTGGCGCCGCCGCTCGCCTGGTCGATGGTCCGCTCGCTTCGCCGGGCCGCACGTGACGCCGACCTCGTCCACGCCAACTGGCTCGCGGGTGCAAAGATCGCGCGCTTCTCCGGGAAGCCGTTCATCGTGACGCTCCACGGCTCGGGCACCGCGGGCCGCTTCTCGGACCTCGGCCTGGCCGACCGCTCGCCCGGCCTCGTCCGCCGCCTGCTCCGCCCCGCACGGGCGGTGATCTGCTGCTCGCAGCCGCTCGCGGTCGCGATGCGCGGGATCGGAATCGCGAATGTGCACGAGATCCCCTACGGCGTCGAGATTCCGGCCGACACCGGCGCCGAGGAGGAGCCGCCGACCGTGCTGTTCGCGGGCCGCCTCTCTCCGGAGAAGCGGATCGACGTCGTCGCCGCCGCGACCGAGGGCCTCCCGCGGATCGTCGCGGGCGACGGGCCGCTCCGCGACCTCCTCCCGGACGCGCTCGGCTTCGTGCCGCAGAACGAGCTGTTCGGCCTCTTCGAGCGCGCGGCGGTGGTCGTGCTCGCCTCGGAGAACGAGGGTCTGCCGAACGTCGTCCTGGAGGCGATGGCGCGCGGCAGGACCGTCGTCTCGACACCCGTCGGCGGAATCCCGACCGTGATCGAGGACGGCGTGACCGGCTTCCTCGTCCCGGTCGGCGACGTCGCCGCGACCAGGGCTGCGATCGAGCGCGCCCTGGCCGACCCCGAGCTGCGCCGCCGGATCGGCGAGGCTGCCCGCGAGCGCGTCCGCGACTACTGCTCCTGGGAGAAGGTCACGGAGCAGACGCTCGAGGTCTACGCCGAGGCGAGCTAGATCCGCTGGAGGTGCGTGTCGTCGAACCTCGTCGGGTACTTCAGGCCGTATCCGAGCGCGTGGTCGACGCCGATGTGCGCGAGCCAGATCAGCGCGATCATCGTCGCCGTGTCGCTCCCCCAGACCACGCCTGCCAGGCCGAGCGCGACGGGCCCGACGTACGTGTGGACGGCGTCGTAGCTCGCCGCTCCGACCCTCGGCCCGAAGAGGTAGCCCACCGCCGACAGATCCGGCGCAAGGGCCAGGACGAGCAGCACCCACCACGGGTAGCCCTCGTGGAAGTAGAGGACGATCGCCGCGGCGGCCACGGCGATTCCCTCCGCGCGGACCAGGTGTCGAGGCAGTCGGTCGAGCACGGAGGCCTCCTCACAGTTGGCCGAGGCCGATCGCCTCGAGCGCCCTGTTGAGCATGACGCTCAGCCACCAGTCGCGGTTGAAGAACAGCAGCAGCCCGAGCGCGACCAGCGTCAGGCCGCTCGCGACGCGGATCAGGTTGTAGTGGTCGCGCATCCACCGGAACGCCGTGACGGCCGTCGTGAACGCGATCCCGATCAGAACGAACGCAACCGTGATCCCGAGCGAGTACGCGGCCAGTAGCACGCAGCCGCGGACGACCGTGTGCGAGTTGGCGGCGAGCACGAGGATCGCACCGAGCACGACCCCGACGCACGGCGCGGCACAGACGGCGAACGCGGCGCCGAGCAGCGCCCGGGAGCCGCTGGCCCGGGCGCGGGAGATGCTCCCCGGCGCGAGCATGCGCTCCGGCCACGGCAGCAGGCCCGCGAACGCGAGCCCGAGCACGACGAGCACGAAGCCGGCGATCTTCGTCCGCGTCTCCTGGTCGACCCAGCCGCCGAGCGCGGCCGCAGATGCGCCGAGCACGACGAACACCACGGTGAAGCCGAGCGCGAACGGGACGCTGGCCGCCACGACCCGCCTCGCCACCCCGCGCTCGCCGAGGCGGTCGACCTCCACGGCCGAGATCGCCGAGAGGTAGCCGGGCACGAGCGGGAGCACACAGGGGAACGCGATCGACACGATCCCCGCCAGGAACGCGACCGGGATCCGCTCAGCCATCGAAGTCCTCGAGCTCCTCGTCCACGAGGCGCTCCAGCGCAGGGTCGAGGCGCTGGCCGTTCACCGCCCACAGCTCGCGAGGCTCGGGCTCTTCCCGCAAACGGCTCCATCGCCACGCAAGCAGACCGAGGACGACCGCAGCAGCGACGATCCCTGCCGGCGGCAGCGCCCAGGCGAGCAGGTCGAACCCGTGCCGCGGCGGAGCCGCGAGGATCCGGGTGCCGTATTCGGCGACCAGCTTGTTCTTGATCTCGCTTCTCGTGTCGCCTGCAGCGATCCGGGCCTGGATGAACCGCTCCACCTGCGCGGCGGCCGGCGAGTCGGACTGGGCGAGAGTCTCGCCTGCGCAGACCGGGCACATGATCTCGTTCTCGAGCTCGGCGAGCGTCGGGTGCTGCTCGCTCGCCGCGGCGGGCGCGGCCAGCATTAGCGCCGCGGCCAGCACGACGAGCCACCTCACGACCGGAGCGCCTCCTGGATCCCGCTGCGCAGGTTCGAGGCGGTCACCCCACCCGCGACGTGCGCGACGACGCGGCCCCGCGAGTTGACGAAGAACGTCTCCGGAAGGCCCGTCAGCCCGTACTTCGGCGAGGTGACGTTCATGTTGTCGTGGACGACCGGGTACGTGAGCCCGTGCTTGCGCATGAACTTGCGTGCGTCGCCGCTGAAGTCGTTCACGTCGACGCCGAGCACGACCACGCGCCCGTCGTGCTGCTTCCACGCGCGCTCGAGTGCCGGCGCTTCGCGCTTGCACGGGTAGCACCACGAGGCCCAGAAGTTCAGGACGACCGCCTTGCCCCGGAGCGAGGCGAGTTGCAGGTCTCCGCGCCGGTCGAGCCGCCCGAGCGTGAAGTTCGGCGCGTTCGTGACGTGGCCGCCGTCGATTTTCGACGCCACGGTGTTCGTGTTCTGGTGCGTGACCTTCCAGACGAGCAGCGCGAGCAGACCGAGCACCAGCGCGACCGCGAGACCCTGGGCGCCGATCTTGAGCCGCGCGGTCATCGGTCAGGCCGAGACGATGAAGACCGTCGTGCCGATGCGGACGTGGTTGAAGAGCCACTCCGCGTCGGGGATGTGCATCCGGATGCAGCCATGAGAGGCCGAGTAGCCGATCGACGCGTCGTCCGGGGTGCCGTGGATCCCCACGCCCGACGCCGAGAGGCCCATCCAGCGCGTGCCGAGCGGGTTCCCGGGGCCGGGCGGAATGGGCTTCGTGCCGGCTGCCCACGGCGACTTCGGCGGGTACCACCACGGGTTCCGCCACTTGACGACGATCGACCAGCGACCGAGCGGCGTCGGGTACGCGGACTGGCCGGTAGCCACGCCGAACGTGCGCCAGAGCCGCATGCCGTAGTAGAGGAAGAGGTGGTTCGACCCGCGACGGATCACGATCACGGGCCCGATGTTCTTCCTGGTCACCTTCGGCAGGAGGATGTGGACTCGGAGCTTGACCGGGTCGCGGCTGTTGGCGACGAGCGCATCGAAGATCGACGCGAGGCCAGCCAGGCGGCGAACCGACCAGCCCCGCTTCTGCCCGTGGATCCAGGGGCGCAGGCGGCGGAGGCCGAGCGTCGCGTTGACCGGATTGCGGTCGTACTCCTTCGCGAGGGAGGCGACGTACGACTCCGCCTTCGGCCTGTTCAGCTTCACGCGCAGCTTCACCGCCGAGCCAGGAGCGGCCGCGAGCGCATAGTCGACGGCGGTCTTCACGAGCGCCGTTGCGCCGAGCTGGTCCGGGGTCGCGAGCTCCGTGTGGCCGGTCACGAGCAGCGGGAGTGGCTGGAGAAAGGCGGTCTCGACCGCATCGAAGGCGTCGTCAGCGGTCATGCCGCCGACGTCGACCCCGCCGATCGTGACGCCGTCGGCGATCGTCTGGGGCGCCGTGGTCGTCCCGGTCGTGGTCGTGCCGGTCGACGCCGCGATGCCCGCGGACACGCCGCCCGCGGCGGCGAGGCCGAGCACGAAGAGCACGGCAATCCCCACTCCCCTCTTCACGGGGGCAGTTTAGCCCTGGAAGAGCCGCGGATCGTCGGCGATCAGGCCGTCCACGCCGAGCCCGTCCAGGCGCTCTACTTCGTCGCGAGTCTCGACCGTCCACGCCAGGACCGGGACGCCGAGCGCATGGCAGCGCTCGACGACGGCGGCGCCGACAACCTGCCGGTTCAGCATCGCGGCAGTCGCCCCGGCAGCGGCGAGCATGCGCTCGATACGCCGTGGGAGCGCCGCCCTTATGGCGGCCAGCCCTGCGGCAACGACCGGCGCGAGCGGCCGGTACCGGTTGAGGCCGTAGCGATCGTCCGGGTAGGTGAGCCCGACGCGCAGGCCGGGCTCGAGTGCCCGGAGCGCCCGCAGGCTCTCCGGCCGGAACGAGCTGACGACCGCCTGCTCGAGGAGCCCACGGCGCCTCAGCGCCTCCGCGATCGCGGCCTCCGTTCCCGGAATCTTCAGGTCGACGTGGGCCGCCGCGGTCGACTGCGCCAGAAACGCGAGTGCCTCGTCGAGCGAGACCGGGTCGTCCGGCACCTCCGCGACGGAGTGCGCCAGTACGAGCCGACCGCCGCGTTCGACGACGTCGAACTCCACGAGATCGCAGCCGAGCTCGACTGCGAGCTCGAGCGAGGCGATCGTGTTCTCGGGCGCGAGCGCTGCTGCGCCGCGGTGTCCGACCCGTAGAAACGGGGCGTCCTCGGCTCTGCGGAGCTCGATCACGCTTTAGACTCTCGCGCATGGCCCTGCCCGAGCGGAAGCAGGTCGAGGAGAAGCTGCTCGACCCGACCGCGGTGCACCGGGCGTACCGGCGAGAGCGGGCGCGGCGCTGGCACCGCGCCGAGCGTGCGCGGGAGCGGCGGCTCGCCGGCCTGCGGTTCTGGTTCGCCGTGCTGCTCGTGATCGTGACCAGCGTCACGCTCGCGGTGCTGATCTGGGACCAGATCCACCGGCTCTTCGGCCTCTAAGCGGGGATACTGCGCGCGTGGAATCGCCGGAGCACTTCGAGCAACCCGAGCACGACGAGGCATACCCCGAGCCCGAGGAGGAGGGAATTCTCCGACCCGCGGGGGGTTTCTGGGCGCTCGGCGGACGACTGACCTGGGTCGCGGCGCTCGTGCTCTCGGTCTCCGCGTTCACGGACTGGTACGCGGAGAGCGGCCTCGCCGGCCCGACCATCGCGGTGATCGGCTGGCATACGGGCACCCTCGGCAAGCTCGTCTTCTTCGTCGGGATCGTGCTGCTGATCCTCGTGGTGCTGCGGGAGTTCGGCTTCGAGCTGCCGCCTGCGGTGCCCGAAAGCCTGGTCGTGATCGCGCTCGGCTCGCTCGCGACGATCTTCGTCCTCATCCGCCTGATCTCCATCCCCGACTCGATCCCGCCGCCGGCCGGGCGCGGGATCGGGATCTGGATCAGCCTCGCCGCCTCGCTCGCCGTGATCGTCGCCGGGCTCCTGCGCGCGTCAGAAGAGCTCTAGCGCCGCTCAGTTCGGCAGCAGGTGCTTGGTCTGGTCGATCAGCTCCTGCGGGTTGAACGGCTTCCCGATGAAGCCCTGCGCCCCGCGGGAGGCGGCCTCCCCCGGTCCCTCGTCCGCCCGGCCGCTGAACATCACGACCGGGATCGCGCCGACGCCGTGCCGCTCCTGCACCCGGCGCAGCATCTCCCAGCCGTCGACCCCCGGCATCATCACGTCGAGGAGGATGAGCGCCGGCGTCGACTCGTCGAGCACCCGCAGTCCCTCCTCCGCGTTGCCGGCCTCGCGCACCGAATAGCCCTCCATCTCGAGGTTGACGCGCACGTACTCGCGCAACCGCGCGTCGTTGTCCACGATCAGGACGAGAGGCGCGGGCGCGGTGACCGCGTTCGGACCGGAGCTCTCGAGGAAGCGGTCGAGGTCGGCCTGGCGGTAGCGGCGGTGGCCGCCAGGCGTGTAGAAGGCCGGCACGCGGCCTTCGTCGGACCACCTCCTGATCGTGCTCTGGGCGATGCCGAGGTACTTCGCCGCCTGGCCGAGAGTCAGCCAGTCCGAATCGCCGGCCGCGACCGGCCGGCTGGGGACATCGTCGCGCGGCATGACCGCCCGAATCTACCGAAAGCTACTCAGCGCCTGCGGCGATCTTTACGGAGTCGTAACCGTCACCGTCGCTGATTCGGGCTTGAGCGTGAACGTCTGCTGCTGCGTCGTCGTCTGGCCGGCCCGCGGGTTGTCGTGCAGCGCCTGGCCGATCGCGATCCCGACCGCGAGGACGAGCAGCACGCCGACGGCCCAGGCCACCCGGCGAGGCCAGCGCCGCACGCGGCGCCGCTCGCGGCGGTGTCGCGTCGCAGTGGTCACGGCCGGTAGTCGACCGCGCCTCGCGAGTACACGTGAAACGCCGCGTCCTGGACGATGGTCACCCGCCCCGGCCAGCCCGGATCGAGGTCGTGCTCGGCAAGCGTCTCCTGCACCCAGCGGTCCGCCAGCGCGTACGTCTCGGCGAGCTGGTCGAGCGTGAATGTCTGCCCCACCCGGCGCCGGAGCTCGGCGAGCACGAGCTCGAGCTCCGCGAGAAGCTGTTGGTAGCGCGCACGGTCGCCCGCGGCCGTCTCCAGCCGCCGATGTCCCTCCTCCCACTCGTGTCGCGTCGCCTCGAGCGCCGGCAGCGGCATGCGCCCGATGCTACTCGGACGCTGCCTCGCAGGTAGGGGCCCAGCGCCTCCAACATGGTGATCGGGATGGCCGCGCCGGCAAAGACCGGCGCGCCCTCTTTGGTCGGCGCCGCCGAGTCGCGCCTCAGTCGGGCGTGCAGCACTCCTGCGCCGGCCAGAGCGGCTCGACCTCGGCCAGGATCCGCTCGCCCAGCTCGTAGCCCGGCCGCGCGAGCGCGAACGCCGCGTGGGCGTGCAGGCACTTGAGCCCGCCTCTCCGCGTCTGGCCGCCGATGCCGCCGGCGAGCTCCGGCCGCAGGCGCCGCTGCTCCTCCTGGGCCGCCTCGAGGCTGGCACGAAGCCCGGGATCGTCCTGCGCGGCGCGGCTCCAGCGCTCGACGCCTCCCGCAGCCTCGACGCGCGCGATCGCAGCAACGACGTGCGGGCATGTCAGCCAGAAGGTCGTCGGGAACGGCTCGCCCGACTCGTCGAACGGCGCCTGCTCGGTTACCGCGGGGTGCCCGTACGGGCACCGAACCGCCACCCGCCGGAACGCGCGCGGCGGGCGGCCGAGCTGGCGCTCGACGATCTCCCGGTCATCCACCCCGGTTGATCGTAGTCCTCGAGTGGACCCAGGCCGAGATGCCCTTCACGATGAAGAGCCGCTCGTCGGGCCTCACGAGCCCGAGTCGCCGGGCCTCGCGCTGGAGGGCCTCCGTCGTGTTCGCGGTGGCGAGACGGTCGCGGAGCTGGCGGTTCTGCGCCTCGAGCGCCTGGACGTCGGCTGCCTTCTGGGCCAGTGCGTGCTTCGTCCCAAGGTAGCTGCGCAGCGGCCGCGCGTAGAGAAGCGCGACGAGCACGATCGCCCCGACCGCCAGCCAGCGGAGGAGGATGCTCGGGCGTGCGGTCCTGCGACGAGCCACGCGGGCCGGTTCGTCGTCGAAAGGCGCCTTCCTGCGAGCTACGCGATCGCGACCTTGATCAGGTCGGTCGTCCCGGGCAGGTTCACGGCCGTGCCCGCGGTGATCACGACGCGGTCGCCCTTCTCGACGAAGCCGGTCTCGCGCGCGGCCTCGAGGGCGTGCAACCAGAGGTCCTCGACGTCCTCGCTCTCCGCGATCAGAAGGGGCGTCACGCCCCACTCGAGCGCCATCTGACGGAGCACGTAGTCGTGGTGGGTCAGTCCGAGGATCGGCCGGCGCGGCCGCAGCCGCGCGACCACGGAGGGCGTCCTCCCGGTGAACGTGGGTACGAGGATGGCCGAGGCCTGCAGCGCCTCCGCGAGGTCGCAGGCCGCGTTCGAGACCGCCTGGCTGACGCCCGGCTCCTCGCTCGCTCCGGGCAGCTCGTGGCGGTACCCGAGACTCGGCTCGACCGCGCGGGCGATCCGGTCCATGTAGGCGACCGACTCGACCGGGTACTCGCCGACCGCCGTCTCGCCGGAGAGCATCAGGGCGGAGCTGCCGTCGAGGGTCGCGTTCGCGACGTCACTGGCCTCCGCGCGGGTCGGCTCAGCGTGATGGATCATCGACTCGAGCATCTGCGTCGCGGTGATCACGGGCTTCGCCCGCTCGAGCGCCGCGACGATGATCCGCTTCTGCAGGAGCGGCACCATCGCGACGCCGATCTCGACGCCGAGGTCGCCGCGCGCAACCATCACCGCGTCGGCCACCTCGAGGATCTCGTCGAGCGAGTCCACGGCCTCCGCCTTCTCGATCTTCGCGATCACGCGGGCGTGCGAGCCCGCCTGCTCGATCAGGTCGCTGAGGTCGCGGACGTCGGCAGCCGATCGGACGAACGAGAGCGCGACAAAGTCGGCTTCGAGCTCGAGCGCCAGCTCGAGGTCGTCCATGTCCTTGCGGGTGAGGGAGGGAATCGGGAGCGGGACGCCGGGCAGGTTGACGCCCTTGTGCGCGCCCACGGCCCCGCCGACCACCACTGCGCAGCGCGCCCGCCCCGCGTCGACGTCCTCGACGCGGAGCCTGACGAGGCCGTCGTCGATCAGCACCTCGTGCCCAGGCTGGAGGACCTCGCCGATCACGGCCGGGCTGACAGGCAGCTCGCCGTCGACGGCGGTCTCACCGCCCGCGACGACCACGTCCTGGCCGCGCGCCAGCGTGACGGTGGTGTCGAGGTCGCCGATCCGCAGCTTCGGGCCCTGGAGGTCGGCGACGAGCGCGATCGGCCGGCCGAGCTCGGCCTCGACCTCGCGCACGAGTTGCGCCCGCTCCCGGTGCTCGTCGTGCGTTCCGTGCGAGAGGTTCAGCCGTGCGCCGTCCATCCCGGCACGGACGAGACCCACCAGTACCTCCCGGGTCGAGGACGCAGGGCCGATCGTCGCGAGGATCTTCGTGCGTCGGGGCGTGGCTACGGCCACATCCGTGAGGTTAGCTCGCCCGTCAGCTACCGAGAACCCGTGCGGGCGAACACGTCCCACCCCGGGTACACCGCGCGGTCGCCGAGCTCCTCCTCGATGCGAAGGAGCTGGTTGTACTTCGACGTGCGATCGGTCCTGGAGAGCGAGCCGGTCTTGATCTGGCCGGCGTTCGTGGCGACGGCGAGGTCGGAGATCGTCGTGTCCTCCGTCTCGCCGGAGCGATGGGACACGACGACGCCGTAGCCGCTCGCCTGTGCGAGCGCGATCACGTCGAGCGACTCGGTCAGGGTCCCGATCTGGTTCACCTTGACGAGGATCGCGTTGCCGACGCCCTCGTCGATCCCGCGCTGGAGTCGTTCGAGGCTCGTGACGAAGATGTCGTCGCCGATGAGCTGGATCGTCCCGCCCAGCCGCTCCGTCAGCGCCCGCCACGTGTCCCAGTCGTCCTCGGCGAGGCCGTCCTCGATCGAGACGATCGGGAACCGCTCGGCCAGGCCCGCGAGGTAGACGACCATTCCCTCGCCGTCCTCGTCGCGGCCCTCGAAGCGGTAGCGGCCGTCCTCGTAGAGCTCGGTCGCGGCGGGGTCGAGCGCGACGGCGATCCGCTCCCGATGGCCCGCACGCTCGGCGGCCTCAAGCAGGACCTCGATCGCCTCCTCGCTCGAGCCGAGGTCGGGCGCGAAGCCGCCCTCGTCGCCAACGCCTGTCGAGAAGCCGCGCTCGTGCAGCAGCGCGCCGAGCGCGTGAAAGACCTCGGAGCCGATTCGCAGCGCCTCGGAGAACGTCTCCGCGCCGGCGGGCACGAGCATGAACTCCTGCAGATCGATCGAGTTCTGGGCGTGAACGCCGCCGTTGATCACGTTCATCAGCGGGACCGGCAGCGTCCGGCCGTCGTGGCCGCCGAGATGGCGGAAGAGCGAGACCCCTTCCTCCGCGGCAGCTGCCTTCGCCGACGCGAGCGAGACGCCGAGCACGGCGTTCGCGCCGAGCCTGCCCTTGTTCGGGGTCCCGTCGAGCTCGATCAGCCGCTCGTCGAGCGCCCTTTGGTCGGCAGCGTCGAGCCCCCGTACGGCGGCCGCGATCTCGCCGTTGACGTTCTCGACGGCGCGGTCGACGCCCTTGCCTCCCCACGCGCCACCTCCGTCACGGAGCTCGAGCGCCTCGTGGACGCCCGTCGACGCGCCCGAGGGCACCGCAGCCCGCCCGGACGCGCCCGACTCCAGCAGGACGTCGACCTCGACGGTCGGGTTCCCGCGCGAGTCGAGGATCCAGCGCCCGCGGACGTCGGCGATCGCGCTCAGCGCAGTACCTCCTTGGCGCGGTCGTAGTAGGCGTCCTGCTCCTCGAGCCCGAGCCGCGCGAAGTCCTTGCCCTCGGCCCCGGCGAGCTGCTCCGCTTGCTCGACCCGCTCGACGAAGCGGCCGCTCGTCCGCCGCAGGGTCAGCTCGGGGTCGACGTTGAGGCGCCGCGCGACGTTGACCGCGGCGAAGAGCACGTCGCCGACCTCCTCGGACACGTGCGGGTCAGGCTCGACCTCGGGGGCAGGCTCGCCCGCCTCGGCGAGCGCCTCCGTCAACTCGCGGAGCTCGTCCTCGAGATCGGCGAGCGCACCGGCCGTGTCCGGGTACTCGAAGCCGACCGCCGCCGCGCGGCGTTGCACCTTTCGCGCGTACAGGAGGGCCGGCAGCCCCTCGGGCACGTGGTGGAAGATCCCTTCGCGGCCCTCCTCGTCGGACTTGATCCGCTCCCAGTTCGCGCGGACCCGCCCGGCCGTGCGCGCCTCGACATCACCGAAGACGTGCGGGTGGCGCCGGACCAGCTTCTCGTGAACGTTGCGCGCGACCTGCTCCAGGTCGCCGGCTCCCTCTTCCTCGAGCAGGAGCGCGAGGAAGTAGACCTGGAACAGCAGGTCACCAAGCTCGTCGAGCAGCTTCTCCCGATCGTCGGCGAGCGCGGCGTCGGCGACCTCGTAGGCCTCCTCGACCGTGTGCGGGACGATCGTGCGCGCGGTCTGCTCGCGGTCCCACGGGCAGTCGCGCCGGAGCCGCTCGGTCAGCTGCTGCAGCTCCAGCAGCGCACTCAGCATCGTGCGTGTTCGATCCGTGTTGATCGACCGGTCATATCAGACGGACACGCGAGCGACGCTCGCGTGTCCTTGGAGTCGGCATCGCAAGCGACGCCTTAGATCGCCACGGTGCTACTGGCCGGAGGTCGTCGTCGACTGTGGCTTGCAGGGATCGGTGCCCGGCGCTGGCGTGTAGCCCGGCGCGTAGGCGATCTTCTTGCAGTAGTCCTTGATCGTCTTCTTCTGCCAATCGCCCGCGGCCTTGCTGCGGTCGTTCTGGAGGAGGATCTGCCTGATCGCCTCCTTCACCTGCGCGAGCGGCGTCTGCTTCGCCGGCTGCGCGGGCTTGATCGGGCCGAGCGCCTCGATGATGTGCCAGCCGTACTGCGTGTGGACGGGCTTCGAGATCTCGTTGGCGGGGATCGAGAACGCGACCTTCTCGAACGGCTTCACGAGGCGACCCTTGAGCGCGCCGCCGGGCAGCACGCCGCCGGCGGCGCCCGAGCCGGTGTCGATCGAGTACTTCTTCGCGAACGCCGCGAACTTCCCGGGGTTCTTCTGGAGCTGCGCGTAGAGCTGGTCGGCCTTCGCCTTGGTCTTCACCAGGATGTGCCTGACCTGGCGGCTCTCGGGCTGCGCCGGGGTCGTGTACTGCGCCTTGTTCTTCTCGTAGTAGGACTTGATCTGGCTGTCCGAGACCTTCACGTTTCCGGTCACCTTGCTCTGCAGGCGGCTGCGCAGGATGTCGAGCCTGTAGGCGAACCGGAGCCAGTCGTCGGTCCAGCCCTGCTGCTTGAGCGCCTGCTGATAACGCTGGTCGAGCTGCTTCTGCGTCGGCTGCTTCTGGCCGGGCTGCGCCCCGTAGACCTGCTGCTTGTACTGGTCGATCCGGTCCGAGACTTCCTTGTCGCTGACCGTGATGCCGAGCTTCTTTGCCTCCTGCTCGTACTCCGAGTTGAGGACCAGGAAGTTCGTCACCTGCGAGCGCAGCTCTGCCAGCTTCGCCGTCCCTGGCCCCGGGAAGGGACGGTGAGCCTGCTTGTACGTGTTCTTCGTGAGGTCGAGCACGGCGTCCCACTGGGACTTCGAGACCGTCCCGTCGCCGACAACGGCCACGTCGCTGCTCGGCACGCTGCGCGGCCCACCGCCGCCACAAGCGGATACCGTCAGGAGAAGACCGACCCCGAAGAAAACTAGAAGTATTCGCGTCATGCAAAAAGCGCCAGGAGCAGGCATTTCCCTCATGCTGCCCGACGCGCTCCGAGTATAGCATCCACCAGTCGCAGGGCTCCGGAAAATTCTTCGTCGCGGACGGAGACTTCCCTGCGTGCGGTCGTGTAGACAGCTGTCTCGACGTCTCCACGCAGTGCGCGCAACTCTCCGGAGGCCAGCTCGAGCGGCCCGATCGTCGCCCGGCCGCCCTTGAAGACGAGGTAGTCGGCTCCCAGCTGGGCGAGCTTCACCTTCGCCTCCTGGATCGAGAACAGGTTCTCGACCGGCTCCGGAAGCGGGCCATAGCGATCCTCGGTGGCTGCGAGCAGCTCGCGCAGCTCGTCGTCGGACTCGCTGAGTGCGAGGCGGCGGTGGAGGTCGATCTTCAACGCTTCCGCCTCGATGTAGGCCGCCGGCACGTAGGCGTCGACGCTCGCCTCGACCCGCACCGGGCGTGTGGCCGGCCGCCGCTCGCCGGAGAGCTCGGCGACCGCCTCCGCGAGCAGCTCGACGTACAGCTCGAAGCCGAGCGCAGCCACGTGCCCGGACTGCTCGGCGCCGAGCAGGTCGCCGGCACCGCGGATCTCGAGGTCGCGCATCGCGATCGCGAAGCCCGCACCGAGCTCGGTGTGGTCGGCGAGCGTCGCGAGGCGCGCACGTGCTTCAGAGGTGAGCTCACGGGAGTCCGGATAGAAGAGATACGCGTGCGCGAGCACGTCGGATCGGCCCACGCGCCCGCGGATCTGGTAGAGCTGGGCGAGGCCGAGCGCGTCGGCCCGCTCGACGATCAGCGTGTTCGCCTGCGGGATGTCGAGCCCGGACTCGATGATCGTCGTCGAGACGAGCACGTCCGCATCGCCGCGCAGGAACGAGTGCATCCGCTCCTCGAGCTCCCGCTCGCGCATCTGCCCGTGGGCGACGAGCACGCGCAGGCCCGGGCACAGCTGCCGGATCTTCTCCGCCGCCTCGTCGATCGTCTCGACGCGGTTGTGCAGGTAGAAGCCCTGGCCCTCGCGCTCCCGCTCGCGCTCGAGCGCCGCCTTGACGAGCTCGTCGTCGTACTCGCCGACGTAGGTGCGGATCGGCCGGCGGCCCTCGGGCGGCGTCTCGATCACGGAGATGTCACGCAGGCCCGAGAGCGACATGTGCAGCGTGCGCGGGATCGGCGTCGCGGTCAGCGAGAGCACGTCCACCTCGAGGCGCAGCGCACGGAGGAGCTCCTTCTGCGCCACCCCGAAGCGCTGCTCCTCGTCGACGATCACGAGGCCGAGCTCCTTGGGGATGACGTCGCGGCTCAGGACGCGGTGCGTGCCGATCAGGACCTCGACCTTGCCCGCGGCGAAGTCGGCGACGACCTGCTTCTGCTCCTTCGCGCTGCGGAACCGGCTGATCATCTCGACGCGCACCGGGAAGTCGCGGTAGCGGTCGCGGAACGTGTTCCAGTGCTGCTCGGCGAGCACCGTCGTGGGCACGAGCATCAGCGTCTGTTTCCCGTTGAGGGCGACCGCGAACGCGGCGCGGACGGCGACCTCCGTCTTGCCGAAACCGACGTCACCGCAGACCAGGCGGTCCATCGGCCTCGGCGCCTCGAGGTCCTCCTTGACGGCCTCGATCGCGGTGCGCTGGTCCTCGGTCTCGCGATACGGGAACTCGGCCTCGAGCCGCTCGAGCCAGTCGCCGGAGAGGTCGTACGGGACACCCTCCGCCTGCTGGCGGCGCGCGTAGAGGGCGAGCAGCTCGCCGGCGAGCTCGCGCACGCTCGTCCGCGCGCGGTTCTTGAGGTTCTGCCAGGCCTTGCCGCCGAGCTTGCTGAGCGCCGGGGCGCTCGCGTCCGCGCCGATGTACTTCGAGACCTTGCCGATCTGCTCGTGCGGGACGTAGAGCCGGTCGTCGCCGCGGAAGCCGACGAACAGGTAGTCGCGCGTGACCTGGGCGACGGTCTTCGTCTCGAAACCGAGCAGCCGGCCGATGCCGTGGTCCTCGTGGACGACGAAGTCGCCCGTGCGCAGGTCGGCGAAGCTCTGCAGCGCGCGGCCGGGAGGCGCGGCCCGGCCGGTCGTGCGCTTGCGGAAGACCTGCGTGTCGGGAAGCAGGACGAGGCCGAGGTCGCGCCAGACGAAGCCGCGGCGCGCGGGCGAGACGGCGAAGAGCAGCTCGGGCTCGTCGGGAAGCGGCTCGCCCGGCTCGAGCACCCGGGGCTCGACGCGGCGAAGGAGGTTGGCCGTGCGCAATGCCTCGCCGCGGTGCGGGAACGCGACGACGACGCGGTTCCCGGCGCGCAGGAGGCCGAGGAGCTCTGTCTCCGCCTCGGCGAGCCCACGCGCGGCGATCGCGGGGCGCTGCGCCTCGAACGCGTGCTTCTGTCCCTTCGGCAGCGGCTCGAGCTCCGCGGCGCCGTCCAGGCTTCCAAGTAACAGACTGTTACTAAGTCCCGGGTCCGCCCCGAAGTCCTCCGTCCAGGCCTCGCGCACCTCGTCGGGCTGCCAGACGAGATCGGGCGGACGATCGAGTGGCGGGACCAGGTCGTTCGGGACGTGTTCCGGGGACAGTCCCTCGGCCTCGTCCGGGAGGGATGGCTCGACGAGGTCGAGGCGGCGCTCGGCCGCCGGGTAGACCACGGCGCCTTCGACCTCGTGCAGCGCGCGCTGCGTGAACGGCGAGAAGGCGCGGATCGCCTCGATCTCGTCCCCGAAGAGCTCGACCCGCAGCGGCTCGCGCCCAGTCGTCGGAAAGACGTCGAGCAAGCCGCCGCGGACGACGAACTGCCCGCGCTCCTGCACGCGGTCGACCCGCTCGTAGCCGGCGAGCGCGAAGTGCTCGGCGAGCACGTCGAGCCCGTGCGAGGCGCCCGGGGCGAGCGCGAGCGGCGCCGGGCGCGCCTCCGGCGGAGGCATCGCCTCGGCGAGAGCAGCGGCGGACGCGCAGACGAGGCCGCCCGCCGCGAGCACGTCGAGCGCCCTGGCCCGCTCGCCGACCAGATGCGGCGGCGGCTCGAGCCCCGAGCCCCAGTGAACGCCCCGGCTCGGCAGCAGGGCGACCCGGTCGCCGCCGAGGAACCAGCGCGCCCCCTCCGAGGCGTCCCGGGCGTCCGCGTCCTCGGGCAGCAGGACGACGAGCGCCCGCCCGAGGTGCTCGTACAGCGCCGCGAGCAACAGGGGCAGCGCCGGCTCGGAGACCCGCGCGGCAGACGGAAGCGCCTCCGCGAACGCTGTCAGCCGCTCGTCCACGAGCAACTCCTCGACGAGCGGGTGGAGGACGGGTCTGGCGGTGTCGGTCAGGTCCATCACAAACGACGGAACCCGCGGTTCCGCCGCCTCATCCTAGCCCGCTAGTTGAAGCGCCCCTGTGCCGTCTCGAGGCCCTCGAGCACGATGGCCTCGACGGCATCGGCGGCCCGGGTCACGAGCGCGCCGACGTCCTCCTCGGGAGGGAACGGCGACAGCACCCAGTCCCTGACCGGGCGCGGGTCGCCGCGGCCGGGCCTCCCCACGCCGATCCGCAGGCGCAGGAAATCCTGCGAGCCGAGGGCGTCGGCCAGCGAGCGCAGGCCGTTGTGCCCGGCCAGGCCGCCGCCTCGCCGCGCCTGAAGCCGGCCGGGCTCGAGGTCGACGTCGTCGTGCACCACGAGCAGCGCGCCAGGCTCGACCTTGAAGAACCGCGCCGCCGCGGCGACCGACCGGCCGGACTCGTTCATGTAGGTCTCGGGCTTCAGCAGCGCGAGTCGCGAACCGTCGAGCCGGATCTCCGCCAGCAAGCCGGAGAACTTCGAGCGCCACGAGCCGTCGTGCCGCCGCGCCAGCTCGTCCACGACCAGCCAGCCCGCGTTGTGTCGGGTTCGCTCGTACTCGCGGCCCGGGTTGCCGAGCCCCGCGACCAGCAGGTCCAGCGTCGAGGCCTTCTCGCCCCGACGGAAGAGGCGCACCTAGGCCTCGGTGGTTTCTTGCTCGCCGCCCTCGGACTCGGCGGCACCCTCCTCGGCAGCTCCCTCGGCGGGCGCTTCCGCTTCGCCCTCGGGAGCCTCCTCGCCCTCGGGCAGCTCGCCTTCCTCGAGCTCCTCGCCCTCGACCTCGACCTCGGGCTCGACGAACTTGGTCGGCATCGTCACCGTCGCGAGCACGGTCTCGGCGGGGTCGTCGAGGAACCTGACGCCCTCCTTTGCGGCCAGGTCCGAGAGCCGGAGCGTGTCGCCGATCGCCATCCCGCTCACGTCGAGCTCGAGGTGGTCGGGGATCTCGAGCGGCAGCGCCTCGACGGTGATCTCGCGGTTGACCTGCGAGAGCACTCCGCCCTCGGTCACGCCGATCGACTCGCCGACGAGCTCCACGACGACGCGCGCCTGGATCGGTCTCCTGAGGTCGACCTCCTGGAGGTCGACGTGCGTCAGCGTTCCCTTCACGGGATCCTGCTGGTACGACTTGAGGATCGAGGGACGCGCGGTCCCCTGGCCGTCGAGCGTGACGTCCAGGATCGCGTGCAGGCCGCCGGCGCCCGTGAGCGCCTGCCGGAGGACGCGCTCGTCGACGCTGATCGCGCGAGGCTCCGCGCCGCCGCCGTAGATCACGCCTGGGATCAGCCCTTGCTTGCGAAGGCGACGCGACTCCGCCGAGCCGAGGCTCTCCCGGTCCAGCACCTGCAATTTCACTCGTTCCCCGGCCATCGGCGCCGAAGTGTAGCCAAGAGCCCGAACCGGCTTGCTGCCGGCTCAGGCGGTCAGATCGGCGGCCAGCTCGTCGAACACGGCCACGAAGGCGTCGCAGTCCTCGGGCGTGTGCGCGATGGTCAGCGTCCACTCCTCCTCGCGGCCGGGTGTCATGTAGATGCCGCGGTTCATGTTGTAGAGCCACGCGAGATCGGTCAGCTCGACGTCCTGGTGCGCCTTGAACGACTCGTAGTCGACGATCGGCTCCGGCGCGAACGTGACGCAGCCCTTCGCACCGATCCCGACGCCGTAGCCGGGCAGCCCGTGCCGCTCGATCACCTCCTCGCAGCCGCGCAGCAGCCGGCCCTCGAGCGAGTCGAGCAGATCGTAGGCGTCGGGCGTCAGGACCTCGGCGAGGCTGGCCCGGGCGGCCGCCATCGCGAGCGGATTGCCGTTGAACGTGCCGACCTGGTAGACGCCGCCGGTCTCGACGATCTCGAACGACTCCTCCGTGCCGCCGATCGCCCCGGCCGAGAGGCCGCCGCCGAGCGCCTTCGCGAGCGTCACGAGGTCGGGCTGCACGCCGAACCGCTCGGTCGCGCCGCCGGCTGCGACGCACAGGCCGGTCTTCACCTCGTCGAAGATCAGCAGCACGCCGAGACGCTTCGTCAGCTCACGAACGGCCTCGAGGTAGCCGGGCTCGGGGAGGACGACCCCGAGGTTCATCATCGCCGGCTCCATGATCACGCAGGCGGGCGGCCTGCCCTCGTCGAACAGCCGCTCGATCCGCCGCTCCATCGCGCCCGCGTCGTTGAACGGCACCGGCACGGTCAAGTCGGCCACGACCTGCGGGATCCCGCCGCCGTACGGAAGCGACGCGTAGTCCTCGCGGTCGCCGATCTGGTCGTACGGGACGCCGATCGAGACCATCACGTAGTCGTGGTGGCCGTGGTAGGAGCCGAAGATCTTCACGATCGTGTCGCGGCCGGTCTGGGCGCGCGCGATGCGGATCGCGTCCTGCGTCGCCTCCGAGCCGGAGTTGACGAAGCGCCAGCGCGAGAGTCCGAAGCGGCGCGTCAACTCCTCGGCGACCGCGACGCCGTCCTCGGTCGGAGCCGCGAAGTGGGTACCGAGCTTGATCCGCTCGGTGACGGCGCGCGTGACAGCCGGATGGGCGTGCCCCTGCGGCATCGAGCCGAAGCCGTTGTGGAAGTCGATCATCTCCGTGCCGTCGACGTCCCAGACCCGCGAGCCGGATCCGCGCTCGAGGTAGATCGGCCACGGCTCGCGCTCCTGGTACGCGGAGGCGACGCCGCCGGCCAGCGCCTTCCGCGCCCGCTCGTACATCACCGCGGAGCCGGGCGTGCGCTCGTCGAGGCGGCGCTGCTCGCGCTCCGTCAGCTCGGCGATTCGCGCCCGGTCGATGTTCGTCGTCTGCTGCGTGCTCACACTCTCATTCTGTATTGCCGGACGGCCGGGCGGCAAGCGATGGGATGATTGAGCTGATGGCGGCCCGGACTGGACGCGACCTGCGCCCGCTCTTCGAGCCGGGCTCCGTGGCCGTCGTCGGCGCCTCGAACGACCCGGCGAAATGGGGCCAGTGGCTCGGCCGGGGAGCGCTGCGGGGAGAGCACCGCCGCTCGGTCTACCTCGTCAACCGCTCCGGCGGAGACGTGCTCGGTCGCCCGGCGTACCGCTCGCTCGAGGAGCTGCCGGAGGCGCCGGAGCTGGTCGTCCTCGCGATCCCCGCGTCCGCGTTCGAGGAGACGGTCGACGCAGCGCTCGCGCTCGGAACGCGGGCGATCGTCGCGATCCCGGCCGGCCTCGGCGAGACCTCGGAGGAGGGCGCCGCGCGCGAGCGCGCCGTCGTCGAGCGGGTGCGCGCGGCCGGGGCAGTCCTGCTGGGCCCGAACTGCATGGGCGTCTTCGACGCGTCGACCGAGCTCGATCTCTCGTCGAGCGACTTCGTCCCCGGCTCGCTCGGCCTGATCTCGCAGAGCGGGAACCTCGCGCTCGAGATGGCGCTGCTCGCCGGCGACTTCGGGCTCGGGATCTCGCGCTTCGTCTCGCTCGGGAACCAGGCCGATCTCGAGGCGGTCGAGATCGTGGAGGCCCTGGCCGCGCACGAGGAGACCCGCGTGATCGGCGTCTATCTCGAGGACTTCCGCGCGGGGCGCGCGTTCGCGCGGGCGGCCGCGGACGCCGGCAAGCCCGTGCTGCTGCTGGCAGGAGGGACGAGCGCGCCCGGCGTGCGGGCCGCACGTTCCCACACCGGCGCGCTCGTGAGCGAGTCGGCGGCGATCGACGCCGCCTGCCGCGCGGCCGGGATCTTCCGCGTTTCTTCGCCGCGCGAGCTCGCCGACCTCGCGCAGCTCCTCGTCGCGACGAGCCGCCCGCAGGGCCGGCGGGTCGCGATCGTCACGGACGGCGGCGGCTCGGCGGTCGTGGCGGCCGATCTCGCGACCGGCGCAGGGCTCGAGCTGCCGCAGCTCTCGTCCGGGCTTGCCGCGAGCCTCGCGGCGGTGATGCCCGAGACCGCGACCACGACGAACCCGGTCGACTTCGCTGGCGCCGGCGAGCAGGACCTGAGCTCGTACGAGCGGGTGCCGCGCCTCTTGCTGGAGTCGGGCGAGGTCGACGCGCTCCTCCTGACCGGCTACCTCGGCGGCTACAGCGCGACCTCGGAGGAGCTCCGCGAGCCGGAGACCGAGGCGGCGCGCGGCCTCGCGCGGGCGGCCGAGGAGGCCGGGCGCCCGGCGGTCGTCCAGACGATGTACTGGCAGGAGTCGCCGGCGGTGGCGCTGCGCGAGGCGGGGGTCCCCGTCTACCGCGAGGTCGGCGCGGCGATCGCGTCGCTCGCTCGCGCAGCCGGGCAGAAGGCGCCCTCGGGCGTGTCGGAGCTGCCGCCGCCTGCCGAGCCCTGGGCGGGCGGCGGCTACCTCGAGGCCCGCGAGCTCCTCGCCTCGGGCGGGGTCACGTTTCCCGCCGCGCGGCGCGTTGCGAACGAGGGTGAAGCGCTCGAGGCGGCGGCGCAGATGGGCTACCCGGTCGTCCTGAAGGCGCTTGGCGTGCTGCACAAGTCGGACGCGGGCGGCGTCGCGCTCGGGCTCAAGGACGACGACGCGCTCGCGGCCGCGGTCGCCGCGATGAAGGCCCCGGACGGCTACTCGGTCGAGCGGATGGCCGAGGCCCAACCGTCCGCCGAGCTGATCGCCGGCTGCCGCCGCGACCCGCGCTTCGGGCCGATCCTGCTCGTCGGCCTCGGCGGGATCCTCGCGGAGGTGCTGCGCGACACGGCGGTCGCGCTGGCCCCGGCCGAGCCGGACCTGATCGAGGAGCTGCTGCTCGGTCTCCGCGGCGCGGCGCTGCTCACCGGGGCGCGCGGCCGCCCGCCGCTCGCCCTACGCGCGGCCGCGGAGGCGTGCACCGCGCTCTCGCGGGTCGCCGCCGAGCACCCCGAGCTGGACGAGCTCGAGATCAACCCGCTGCTCGTGACGACGACCCAGGCGATCGGGCTCGACGCCCGGACGGTTCACTCCCAGCCGAGGTAGGGCGCGGCCCCGCGCTTGAAGAGCGCGCCGGCGAGGATCACGCGCTGGATCTCGCTCGTCCCCTCCCAGATCCGGTCGACGCGCAGCTCGCGGAAGTGCCGCGCGGCCGGGCTGTCGGTCATGTAGCCGCGGCCGCCCAGGATCTGGACCGCGCGGTCTGCAACTCGACCCGCCGTCTCCGAGGCGAACAGTTTTGCCATCGAGACCTTGCCGTGGACGATCTTGCGGTCGGCCAGCACGTCGAACGCGTGTGCCGCGTGGTAGGTGAGCAGACGCGCGGCATGCAGCTCCGTCAAGGAGTCGGCGAGCGGGAACGAGACGCCCTGGTAGTCGGCGATCCGCGAGCCGAACGCCTCCCGCTCCTTGGCCCAGTCGCTCGCGAGGTCGAGGAGGCGCATCGACGCGCCGCAGCAGCGCGCGGCGATGAACAGCCGCTCGACGAGGATCCACTCCTTCGCGCCCGCGTCGCCGCTGGCGGGCACGCGGTTGGCCTCCGGCACGCGGCAGTCGCGCAGCGCGATCTCCGGGTGGTGGTCGAGGTACGGGTCGTGCAGGAAGCCCGGGGTGCGGACGATCTCGAGACCCGGCGCGTCGGGCTCGACGAGGAACAGCTGCTGCTCGCCCTCGGCAACGGCGGCCACGACGTATACGCCTGGCTCGCCCTCGCTCGTCACGAACCACTTCTCGCCGTTGAGGACCCATTCCTGGTCGTCGCGGGCCGCACTCGTCTGCAGCCCCGAGAGGTCGGAGCCGGCGCCAGGCTCGGTCAGCGCCCACGCCTCGCGGTACTCACCGCGGACGATCGGCGCCACGAACCGCTCGGCCTGCTCGGGGGTGACGAGCTCGAGCAGCTCGCGCGGGCCCCGGTCGATGACCGCGAAGCCGAGCCCGTTCGTCGCCTTGCCCGACTCTTCCTCGATCGCGACCTGGCCGAGCATAGAGAGGCCCTGGCCGCCCTGCTCGGTCGGCATGTTCAGCATCGTGAAGCCGGCCTCCCGGGCGTTCGCGCGGAGCGCGTCGACCTCGGCCTCGTCGATCGAGCCGCGCTCGGCGATCCGCTCCTCGAGCGGGTAGACCTCCTCCTCGACGAAGCGTCCGACCCGCTCCTTGAGGTCGCGGATCTCGGCTGGCAGCTCGGGGACGATCACGGCGCGTGACCCTATGCGAAGACGCGCCGGGCCGCGAGGGTTCCCTCGAGCACGGCCTCCTCGAGAGAGCGCGGAGAGAGACAGTCGCCCGCGCGCTCCACGGGGATCCCGGGCGGCGCCTCGACCTCGACCGGGACCCGCCCGAGCGCGAGCACGACCGCGTCGGCGTCGACGGGGATCGTCAGCTCCGGCGCAAAGACGTTGCGGAGCACAGGCCCCGGCGCCAGCTCGTGGTGTTGCAGGATGCGGACGCCCGCGCGGTACAGCCGCTGGAGGTAGAGGTTGCGACGGTACTGGTGGACGAGCTCGCCGACCGCGGCCGAGGCAACCGCGAGCGTCACGTCCTTACCGGCCCCGGCCAACACCTCCGCCGCGTCGAGGCCCGATGGGTCTCCGCCCCAGTCGGCGACGAGCACCCGCTCGCCCTCCGGGATCACGCCGCCGAGAACGTCCCAGGCGGTGAGCCCTTCGTCGTCGCGGTACGGGCGGGCGCCCGTGGCCAGCACCGCGCCGTCGGCCTCGGGCCACTGCTCCTCGCCGAGCCTGACCTCCGCGCCCGCCGCGCGGAGCTGCCGCTCCGCGTTCGCGAGGAAACGCCTCGACACCTCGGCGCTGCCGGGTGCGGATCCGGCCAGCGCGATCTGCCCGCCGAGACGCTCGGACCGCTCGACGAGCACGACCTCGTGCCCGGCCCGTCCGGCCTCCGTCGCGGCGGCGATCCCGGCCGGGCCTCCGCCCACGACGAGCAGGCGCCGCCTCCGGTCCGCGGCGGGCGGCCCGAGGCGGAGCTCCCGCCCCGTGCGCGGATTGACCGCACAGCGGAGCGGCGTGCCCGCGTGGTAGTGCGCGATGCATGCGTTGCAGCCCACGCAGCCGACGATCTCCTCGACGCGTCCCTCGCGCGCCTTCGCGGAGAGCTCTGGGTCGGTGATCAGCGCGCGCGTCATGCCGAACGCCTCCGCCCCACCCGCGGCGATCAACCGGTCGGCGACCGTGACGTCGAGCATCCGCGAGGTCGCGATCCGCGGGGGCCCGAGCGCGAACCGCTCCGTCCTCGCCGCGATCGCGGACTCGTCGACCGGCGGAGGCGGCACGATCCCGACCGAGCCCAGGTACGTGGCCGAGTCGCCGAGCGCGAGCGAGAGGTAGTCGACGCCTTCCTCGACGAGCAGCTCCGCGATCCGCTCCGCCCGCGGCGAGTCCGCCGAGAGCCGCACGCCGAGGCAGAGCCCCGGTGTCGCGGCGCGGACCGCACGCACGACCCCGGAGAGGAACCTGCGGCCATCCGCCCACTCGTCCTCCCGACGGTTCAGCTCCGGGTCGAGAAATTGCTCGATCAGATAGCGGTGTGCAGCCGAGAGCTCGACCCCGTCGAGCCCCGCCTCGGCCGCCAGCTCGGCCGAGCGCGCGTAGCCGGCGATCAGCTCCTCGACCTCCTCCCCCGCGAGCGCTCGCGGCTCGGCCCGGAAGCGCGCGCTCGGCACCGCCGAGGGCGCGATCGCCGGAGGGCGCGGCGGCCCGGCGATCTGCTCGCGCCCGCCGTGCAGGAGCTGGACGAAGAGCCTCGTGCCGTGCGGCCGAACGGCCGCCGCGACGCGCTCGTAGCCGGCCACGATCTCCGGCAGGTAGCCGCCGAGCGTGTGGGAGGTGAGCAGCCCCGACGGGTGCACGGCGGTCGCCTCCATGACGATCAGCCCGGCGCCTCCGCGCGCCCGGGCCTCGTGGTAGGCGACGAAGTCGTCGGTCGGCAGGTTGTCGTGGACGAGGGTCGTCTGGTGGGCGGTCGAGACGATCCGGTTCTGGATCTCGACGGGCCCGAGCTCGAGCGGGCTGAACAGGTGCTCGAGGGACACCACTAGCCGGCGCGCTCGAAGGCCTGCCGCTCCTCCGGCGAGAGCGGGCGCGAGCTGCCGGTCTCGCGCTCGCGCGCGACGAGCACGCACTCGCCCTCGGCCGCGAGGAAGTCGCCGGCGAGGATCTCCTCCTTCGTCGTCACGCTCGACGTGCCGATCCGCGCCAGCCGGCAACGCACGACGACCTCGTCGTCCACGAGGCGCAGCTCGCGCCGGAAGTCGATCGCGAGGCGCGCGATCACGTAGTCCCAGGCGGCCTCGCCGTACCCCAGCGCCTCGTCGAGCCACTCGTCGCGGCATTCCTCGAGGTAGGTCGCGTAGACCGCGTTGTTGACGTGCCCGAACGAGTCGAGGTCGCGCCACCGGATCTCGACCCGCTTCTCGTGCACGGCGCCGATCCTATGCGGCCCGCACCAACTTGACTGGTGGTTTCGTCGTCCGATTCAATCGATCAGCGGCATGGGGCACCCGAAGGACCGATCCGGACTGACGCGGCGACAGCTAGTGCTCGGCGCCGCGGGCGGAGCGCTCGGCCTGAGCGCGGCGGGCGTCCTCGCAGGCTGCGAGAACACGACGGAGCCGATCGGCGTCTCCGGCGGCGGGATCTCGGGCCCGGCCTCGAAGCTCGTCGTCCAGAGGCCGGTCGGCCCGGGCGGCCTCCCGCTGCCGCGGCCCGACAACGCGGTCACGTGGGCGATCACCCCCGACAACCCGCCGATCAAGGACGGCCGCCCGCCGGAGAAGGGGCCGCTCAACGTCTACAACTACGCGAACTACATCGACCCCGTCACGGTCAAGAAGTTCGAGAAGCAGTTCGGGACGAAGGTCCAGATCGCGACCTACAACTCGTCGGACGAGGCGATCGCGAAGCTGTCGGCGGGGGCCGTCGGGTTCGACGTGATCATCGGGCTCTCCGCGAACAACATCTGCAACCTGATCGCGCAGAAGCTCGTCCAGCCGCTCAACCACTCGTACCTGCCGAACCTCGCGAAGAACATCTGGCCCGAGCTGCAGGACCCGTTCTACGACCGCGGCAGCCGCTTCACGGTTCCCTACGTCGTGTGGATGGACGGGATCGGCTGGCGCAACGACCACGTCCAGGAGGACATCGCCGGGATGGACGTCCCCTGGGACATCTTCTGGCACTCGCAGGCCTACCGCGGCCGGGTCGGCCTCCTCGACGACAAGCGCGACGCGCTCAGCATGCCGATGCAGCGCAGCGCAATGCACTCGGGCGTCCGCCCCGACCTGAACACCGAGGACGCGGCGATCATCAACGCGGCCGGGCAGGCGCTCTCGCAGCTGAACGGCATCTGCAACATCAAGGTCACGATCACCGACTTCCAGACGCTGCCCGAGGCCAAGACCGTGCTGCACCACGCGTGGTCGGGCGACCTGCTCGCGGGCGCGATCTACTACATGCCCAAGGGCACCCCGTCGAGCGTGCTGTCGTTCTGGGGACCCGACCAGAACGGCGTCGTCCAGAACGACCTGCTGATCATCGGGCGCTCGGCGAAGAACCCGGTGCTCGCGCACGAGTTCCTCAACTTCTTCCTCGACGAGCGCAACGCGTACGCCAACTTCGTCAACTACAACGGCTACGTCCCGCCGCAGAAGAACGTCGACGCCGAGCTGCTGATCAAGCAGGGGCTGATCCCGAAGAGCCTGGCGGGCGCCGTCGTGCGCCCCGACCAGTTCGCGGCGAACCAGGAGCTGCTCCAGCTCAGCATCGAGGGCGAGCGGCGCTGGGACGACGCCTGGTCGAAGTTCAAGGCCGGCTGAGGTGCGGTCTCGCTGGACCTGGCGGCTCGTGGCCTTCCCGGGAGTCGCCTGGCTAGCGATCTTCTTCCTGGTCGCGTTCTACGCCGTCGTCTGCGTCGCGTTCGGCAACGAGGACACGCTCTCGCAGCCGGTCCCGTTCTGGAACCCGCTCCACTGGAACGCGGGCTACGTGCTCCAGGTGCTCGGCAACTACTGGCACCGCGGCCCGTACCTGACCGTTTCCATCCGCACGATCGAGTTCGTCGCGCTCTCGATCGGGCTCTGCCTCCTGATCGGCTATCCCGTCGCCTACTACACGGCGCGGCACGCGGGCCGCTGGAAGGGCGTCGTGCTGCTGCTGCTGATCGTCCCGTTCTGGATCAACTACCTGATGCGGATGCTCGCCTGGATCAACCTGCTGGCGCCGAACGGCTGGGGCACGCGGATGCTGCACGACATCGGGATCGAGCGCGTGTTCATCTGGCTGGGCCTGCTGTCGGCGCGCGGCGGATGGCTTGACGGCCAGCCCTCGGCTGTGATCCTCGCGTTCGTCTACGGCTACATCCCGTTCCTGATCCTGCCGCTCGTGGTCGCGCTCGACCGGATCGACCAGCGGCAGATCGACGCCGCCCGCGATCTCGGCGCGAGCCCGTTCAGCGCGTTCGTCCGCGTGACCCTCCCGCTCTCGAAGGTCGGCATCCTCGCCGGCTGCGTGCTCGTTGCGCTGCCGATGTTCGGCGACTACTACACGCCGGATCTCGTCTCGGCCTCGACCAAGACGAGCCTGATCGGCAACCAGATCGACGAGTTCACACGGCAGGGGTCCGAGAAGGTGACGGGCGCGGTGCTGACGCTCGTGCTCTCGGCCTTCCTGCTCCTGCTGATGTTCTACTACCTGCGCACGACCCGGCAGGCAACGGCGGTGGCGGAGGAGTGATCAACTGGCTGCGCAACCCCTGGGGTAAGCCCCGCTGGCTGAAGCTCATCACGATTGTCTACATCCTCTGGTCGATCGTCCCCGTCGCGATCGCGATCCTGTTCGCGTTCAACGCAGGCCGCTCGCGGACGACCTGGCAGGGATTCTCGTTCCGCTGGTTCACCGGGGCATCGGGCAGCGTCCTCCACGACCCCCAGTACCAGGGCGCGCTGAAGCACACCCTGATCCTCGCCGTGATCTGCGTCGCGGTCGCGACGCCGCTCGGTGTCGCCCTTGCGCTCGGCCTCCAGCGCTGGCGGGGCCCGGGGGGAGGTACGGTCAACACCGTCATGCTGCTCCCGCTCGTCACGCCCGAGATCGTGATGGGCGTCGCGCTGCTGCTCCTCTTCCTGCGCGTCTTCCCGGAGATCGGTCTCGGGACGCCCGCCCAGGCGATCGGCCAGGTGACGTTCACGCTCTCTTACGTCGTCGTGATCGTGCGCGGCCGCCTGACCTCGATCGGGCCCGAGTACGAGGAGGCCGCCGCCGATCTCGGAGCGCCGCCGCACGATCAGCTGTTCCGGGTCGTGCTGCCGCTGCTCATCCCGGCGATCATCGCGAGCGCGGCCGTCGCCTTCGCGCTTTCGATCGACGACTTCGTCGTGACGCAGTACCTGTCGGGCAACGCGAGCACCACGACCGTCTCGATGCTTCTCTACGCGAGCGCGAGAGGCGCGCCGACCCCGGCGCTGAATGCGATCGCGACCGTGGCGCTCCTGATCACCCTGGCGACGCTGACGCTCGCCTTCCTCGTCTACCGGCGATTCGCGAGCGGCCGCGAGGCGGCGGCGGTTGCCGCCCTGGATATCTGATGCAAGGCGAGATCAGGCTCGAGGAGCTGACAAAGTCCTTCGGCGAGGTCGTCGCCGTGGACGGGGTCGACCTGCGCATGCCGCCGGGCGAGTTCTTCACGATGCTCGGCCCCTCCGGCTGCGGGAAGACGACGACGCTCCGGATGATCGCGGGCTTCGAGCGGCCGACGAGCGGACGGATCATGCTCGACGGCAGCGACGTCGCCCAGGTCCCGCCCCACAGGCGCAGCGTCAACACCGTCTTCCAGAGCTACGCGCTCTTCCCGCACCTCGACGTCGCGGGCAACGTCGCGTTCGGGCTCAAGTACCAGAAGCTGACCAAGGAGGAGAAGCGGCGCAAGGTCAAGGGGATCCTCGACCTGGTTCGCCTCTCCGGGTTCGAGCAGCGCAAGCCGGAGCAGCTCTCGGGCGGCCAGCAGCAGCGGGTCGCGCTCGCCCGTGCTCTGGTCCTCACCCCGCGCGTGCTCCTGCTGGACGAGCCGCTCGGCGCGCTCGACGCTCGGCTCCGTAAGGACCTTCAGGTCGAGCTGAAGGCGATCCAGGCCGACATCGGCGTCACGTTCGTGTTCGTCACGCACGACCAGGAGGAGGCGCTGACGATGAGCGACCGGATCGCGCTGATGAACCACGGGCGCGTCGAGCAAGCGGGCTCGCCGCGCGAGATCTACGAGGGCCCGGAGACCGAGTTCGTCGCCGACTTCCTCGGCGTCTCGAACCTCCTGCACGCCGAGGCGAGCGCCGACGGCGGGGTGTGCAGCCTGCGCATCGGCGAGCGCACGTTCCGGGCCGAGCAGGGCGACACGGGCGCGCGCGGCGAGGTCAAGGCGATGATCCGGCCGGAGCGGATCGGCCTCGAGCCGCACGACACACCCGGTGACAACCGGATGCCGGGCCTCGTCGAGCGCGCCGTCTTCCTCGGCGGCGCACACGAGGTGCACGTCCGCGTCGTGGGCGGCGAGCTGCTCAAGGCAACGGTCTCGAACGACGGCAAGCCGCTCACGTTTGCGCTCGAGGAGGGATCGGCGGTCGGGCTCCACCTCCCGCCGGACGGGCTGCGGGTGCTCGCGCCCTCTCAGCCGCCGCCGAGCGCCGAGGACGCCGCCGAGCGCCCGGTCCGCACCGCGCCCTCCATGTAGCCGGCGACCCACTGGTCGGAGCCGCAGACGTAGAACGGAGGCGCGTGCGTGCCGTGGAGCGGGCCCACGCGCATGACGTCGCCCGGCCACCACTGCGTGACGTAGCCACGCGTGTAGGGGTCGGTCGCCCAGATCCGGTGGTAGATCGCCGTGGTCTCGCGGGCGACCGGGCCGTACATCCGCTCGAGCTCGTCGCGGACGACGTCGTCGCGGTCCGCCTCCGAGAGCGCGAGCTGCAGGCCGATCCGCTCGGGCGGCACGAGCGCCGAGAGCACGCCGTCGCGCTGCGGCCACGTCGAGGCGAGCAGGTACTCACCCTCGAGAAGGCCGTTGGCGCCGCTGTCCGCCCAGATCGACCTCGGGTAGACGGCGACCACCTTCGCCGCGAGCGCGTGCCGCTGGTGCCTGAGCGACTGCAGCCGCTCCGGGTGAGCGCCCTCGATCTCGATCGCGTTCGCAACGGTGACCGGGAGCGCCCAGACGACCGCCTCGGCCTCGAGCTGCTCGCCGCTCGCCAGGGTCACGCTGCAGCGCGGGCCGACGCTGATGCGGGTCACCTCGGCCTCGAGCCGGATCCGGTCGCCGAGCTCCGCCGCCATCCGGTTCGCCACCTCCGCGCTTCCCTCGGTCACCTGCAGCGACTCCCAGAGCTCGTACGAGTAGAACGACCCGTCGCCGGCGACGGCCTGCTTGCGGAGGTCTGCGAGCAGCGAGATCCGCTCGATCGAGCCGGCAGCGAGCGCGAGCGCCTCGACCTCGAGCGCCCGGATCGTCGACGGCAGCGCGTCCACCGAGCGCAGCCACTGGCCAAACGAGACGGCGTCGAGCCGGGAGGCGTCCGGATGCGACCAGGGATCGGCAGGGTCGACGGACGCCGCGAGCTTCGCCCACTCGCGCTCGACCCGCTCGTAGTCGGCTCTCTCCTCGGCGCTCGCGAAGGGAAACGCGTCGCCGCGCGTGACGCCCTCGTAGAGGTCGAACGTGGTCGCGCCGGGAACTGCCGTGTAGCTCGGCTGGAGCGTCAGCCCGAGCTCGTCCACGAGCTGGAGGTACGCCGTGTGCAGCGAGCCGACGACCTCGCCGCCGAGCTGCACGGGGCGCCCGCCGTCCACGTCCACCTGCTCCACGCGCCCGCCGACGCGCGCCCGCGCCTCGAGCACGGTCACGTCGGCGCCTCCGGCCGCCAGATCGCGCGCCGCGGAGAGGCCGGCCAGGCCGGCGCCGAGGACGAGGACGTCGCTCCCTGCCATGAGGCCCGATATCTTGACGGCCGATGAGCGCGACCGATCTGGCTACGAACGGCCTGCCCCCGATCCCCCGGCCCATCGAGGAGGGCTGGACGCTGCCCGCCTCGTGGTACTCGGAGCCGACCGTGCTCGAGCGCGAGCTGGAGCGGATCTTCACCACCACCTGGCAGTACGCGGGCCCGGCCGAGCACGTCGCCGAGGACGGGACCTACCTCGCGTCGATCGCCGGGAACATCCCGATCGTCGTCACGCGCGCCGCCGACGGCGAGCTGCGCGGGTTCGTCAACGTCTGCCGCCACCGCGGCCACGTCGTCGCGGAGGGCTGCGGATCCCGCAAGACGCTGCAGTGCCCCTACCACGCCTGGACGTACGAGCTCGACGGAACGCTGCGCCGCGCGCCCCGCTCCGAGCGTGAGCCGGGGTTCGACGCCTCCGAGCTGTCGCTTCTGCCCGTCTCGGTGGACATCTGGGGCCCGTTCGTCTTCGTCAACCCGGACCCGGACGCGGCGCCCCTCCTCGACGCGCTCGGCCCGCTCCCGGAGATCGTCGGGCACAGCGGGCTGGACATGGACGGCCTCCGCTACCACTCCCATGTGCCCTGGGAGCAGGAGGTCAACTGGAAGGTCGCGCTCGAGAACTACCTCGAGTGCTACCACTGCCCGACCGCGCACCCGGGATTCAGCAAGGTGATCGACGTCGACCCCGACTCGTACGGGCTCTCGATCGAAGGCCTCGTGTCCAGCCAGGTCGGGCCGCTGCGCGAGGAGGCCCGCGACGGCGACATGCTCCAGTCGCAGTACCACTTCCTCTGGCCGAACACGACGCTGAACATCTCCCCCGGAGCGCAGAACATCTCGATCGAGCGCTGGGTTCCGCTCGGCCCGCGCCGGACCGTCGAGGCGACCGACTACTTCTTCGGCGCGAACGTGCCCGCCGAGCGGATCGAGGAGTCGCTCGCGTTCGACAATCAGGTCGCGAGCGAGGACGTCGCTCTCGTCCAGGCAGTGCAGCGCGGCCTCGACTCGCGGGCGGTCACGCAGGGCCGACTGATGCCGGAAAGCGAGCAGCTCGTCGCGGCCTTCCAGCACCGCGTGCACGACAGCCTGGCCTGAGCGAGCTCAGGCGGCTTCTTCGAGCACGACCACCTCGTCGTCTTCGCGCTCGGCCTGCTCGGACGCGGCCCGTGCCGGCTGCATCACCGTCGCGACGATCAGCGCCGCGGCGACCAGCAGCCCGGTCAGCCCGTAGAGCGCGACCTGGAAGCCGTGGTCGAGCGCGGCTGGGCTCGAGGCCGTGAGCCCGGCGTGGGCGTCCGCGTAACTGCGCGTCGCGGTCGCGGCGATCGCGCTCATCGCGGCGAGGCCGACCGCGCCGCCGACCTGGCGCCCGGTGTTGATCAGCCCGGACGCGACTCCTGCATCCGAGGGCTCGACGCCCATCAGGCCCGCGATCGTGATCGGGACGAACGAGAGCCCCATGCCTGCGCCGCCGAGCACGAACGCCGGGAACAGGTTCCAGAAGTAGTGGCCGTCGACCGGAAGCTGCGTGAGCAGCGCGGCCGACGCCGCGAGCATCAGCAGGCCCGCGGTCAGCGTGGGCCGCACGCCCAACCGCCCCACGATCACCTGCGCGACGTTCGAGACGACCACGACGGTGAGCGCGAACGCGACGAACGCGACACCTGCCTGCACCGCGGAGTAGCCGAGCACGTTCTGCAGGTACAGCGTCAGCAGGAAGAACTCCGAGAACACGACCCCGCCGACGATCGCCATCGCCGCGTTCGCGGCAGTCAGGTTCCGGAGGCGGAAGATCCGCAACGGCAGGAGCGGGGACGGCGAGCGCAGCTCGATCGCGACGAACGCCGCCACGAGCGCCGCCGAGGCGGCGAGCAGCGAGAGCGTGGTCGCGGAGCCCCAGCCGTCCGTCGTCGCGCGCGTCATCGCGTAGACGAGGAGCATCAGCCCGCCGGTGATCGAGGCGGCTCCGGCGAAGTCGAAGTGCCTGTGCGCGCCCTCGGCGCGGCTGTCCCTCAGGAGCACCGGAGTCAGCGCGATCGCGGCGATCCCGACGGGGACGTTGACGAAGAACGTCCACGACCAGCTCAGGTACGAGGTGAGCAGGCCGCCGAGCAGGACGCCGGCCGCGGCGCCGCTTCCGGAGGCCGCGCCGTAGATCCCGAGCGCCACGTTCCGGTCACGGCCCTCCGCGAAGGTCGTCATCAGGAGCGAGAGCGCAGCCGGAGCGAGCAGCGCGCCTCCGAGCCCCTGTGCCGCGCGGAAGGCGATCAGCGAGCCCTCCGACCAGGCGAGGCCGCAGAGCAGCGACGCGGCGGTGAACAGCACGAGCCCGGCGACGAACATCCGGCGGCGCCCGAGGAGGTCGGCCAGCCGGCCGCCGAGCAGCAGCGTGCCGCCGAACATGATCGCGTACGCGGAGATGACCCACTGCAGGGTCGTCTGCGAGAAACCGAGATCCGCCTTGATCGACGGCAGCGCGACATTCACGATCGCGACGTCGAGGATGACCATGAACTGCGCCGTGACGATGAGAGCGAGCGCGCTCCACCGGCGGTCTTTTTTCGAGCCGTTTGCCACTTGCATGTGCTCCCCAATCGTTGTACTTCTCAACATTAATTCTTCACAACGGTTGGGCGAGCTACCCTATTCCCATGACGATCACGAACCCCGAGAGCACCGGCTCGTCTGCGATCCCGCGCCTACCCGAGGAACTGGTCGCCTCGACGTCGTTCCTGCTGAAGCGGCTCGGCTTCTTGGCGAAAGACCGGGCGCTGCAGGCCTACGAGGGCACCGGCCTCCATCCGTACCACCACGCGGTGCTCGCGGTCCTGGACGAGGGCTCGCGCGAGACCCAGGGCGCAATCGCGGACGCGCTCGGCTACGACCGCGGACAGCTGGTCGGGCTTCTCGATGAGCTCGAGGAGCGAGGGCTGGTCGAGCGGCAACGCGATCCCGGCGACCGCCGCCGCCACCTCGTGCGGATGACGCCGGCCGGAAAGCGCGCGCTCGCGAAGCTGAGGGCCCTCGCCCGCTCGCTCGACGACGACTTCCTCGGCGAGCTCGGCGAGGCAGAGCGCGCCCAGCTCCACGGCCTGCTCCTCCGCCTCGCGCAGGAGCACATGCCGCACTGCTCGCCGAGAGACGCCTGAGCTAGCCGCAGTCGCGCAGGCTCTGGGCCGAGGGGACGAAGTAGTACGCGCCGGTCACGGGTTGCGTGTACCTCGTGAGCGCGTCGCGGCCGTCCCCGGCCAGGCCGGCCATGCTCTCGAGCATCTTCGCGAGCCTCCCCTGTTCCGCGCTGAAGCCGACGAACATCGTGCCGTGGTCAGTCACCGTCCCGTACGGCATGTTGCGCCTGAAGATCTTCCCGAAGTCGTCCTGGTCGGTCATCGCGACGTGGGAATCGTCCGGCTTCGGGTCGAGCTCCACGCTCTCGTCCTTCGTCCGCCCGATCACGCGCTCCTGCTCTTCGACGGCGAGCGCTTCCCAGGCGACCACGTCGTGGCTCCACTTCTGCAGCAGGAGGACGCTCCCGCCGGCACCCGGGCCGCCCGCCGGGATCACGGCGACCTCCGGCGCGTCCACGAGGTCGGGGTTCTCGCTCCCGTCGATGAAGCCAGTCAGGTCGCGGTCGTGCCGGTACGGCCAGCTCGAGGTCTCCTCGGCCACGGCTGCCACCGGGCCGAGCTCGGCGATCGCCTCTCGCGCGGTGTCGAAAACCACGTCGTACTCGCTGCCGGAGAGCCAGAGCACCGCGTCGTGCTGGGTCGCGGGCATCGTGTAGTCGTCCGGCCCCACGAGATCGTCGTTGAAGCCCTCGACACCGGGCGGAGCGTCGTCGGGCACGACCTCCCGCCAGAGCTCGGGCCGGAAGCCGCAGACGAGGTTGACGCCGCCCATCGTCGTCCGCGGCTCGCGCAGCGAGGCGACGACCCGCACGAGGTCGGCGCCGGCTCTCTGCTCGTGGACGTCGAGCTCGAGGTAGGCGTGGGAGGCAGTCCCGAGCGCGAAGATCCCGCTTTGCGGCGTGTTCACGTCAACCGCTAGGTGTGCTGCACCTCGCGCACCCGGAACGCGAGCACGATGTCACGGACGCCGCGGATGATCGCGATCACCGAGACCCAGGCCACGAGGAGCACAGCGCTGCGGCCGTAGTATCCGGCGGCCCAGAAGCCGACCACCAGCTCGATGATCCCGCCGATCAGCTGCAGCCACCAGACCTCGATCTCGTGACGGGTCGAGATCGCGACGATGATGTCGAATGCTCCCGCGAAGATCAGGAAGAAGCTGAAGATCGCGGCCAGGGCGACGAACGTGTTCCCCGGATGGATGAACGCCATGATCCCCGCGAAGATGAACACGAACGCCAGCAGGCCGTGCAGCAGCTTCCACCAGCCCGCTGCCATGAACATGACACCGATCTCGACTGCTCCCGCGAAGAGCGCGACGATCCCGAACAGGATCGCGATCGCGCTCACCGAGGTGTAGTCGAACCGCAGCAGGATCACGGCAACCAGCATCCAGGCGATGCCGGTGACGAGCAGAAGCCACCACGGTGGCAGCACGCGGCCGAGGGTGTGCTGAGCAGGTGCCAGCGAAGTCATGAGAGCCTCCCGGGAGTCGACATCGGCGCGGGTATATCGCCGCGCGCCATGCCGGTCAAGCGTCAGAGAGCGGGCAGGCCACGCCTGGCGTAGAGTCGGCCAAAGACTGAAATGCGCGTTCCAGCGCGTCGGGAGGCGCAATCGTCGGACCGATCGGCGGGCTACCGGAAAAGGAGGCGTCCTGAGATGGTGAAGCAACTCGACCTCACCCAGCGGCTGACATTCGAACCGAACCCGGCGCTGCTCGAGCACGCCCAACAACGTGCGGAGAGCGCGCAGAACCGAGTGGCGGATCAGATCACGGCGTTCGCCGGCTCCATGCTCTTCGTCTACATCCACATCGCCTGGTTCGGCTGCTGGATCGGGTTCAGAGTCGAGCACTATCCCTACGGCCTGCTGACGATGATCGTCTCGCTCGAGGCGATCTTTCTCTCGACCTTCGTGATGATCAGCCAGAACCGGGCAGACGCGAAGCGGCAGGTGGTCGCAAATCTCCAGTGGCAGACGGTCCAGGAGGAGGACAAGCAGAACCAGCAGCTCCTCGAGCTCTCAAACCAGATCCTCGCTCTGACCAAGGCGGTGCATGCCTACGCCGAACGTCGATCCTCGGCGCACTGAAGAGGCCCGAAGCGGCTCGTGCTCGCGCCACCCCTCGACGTCCGACGCCTGGCCGCGGCGGACATGTGGGGCACGAAGGGAAGCGAGCGGCGCCGTCGCCTGATACGTGCGGAGTTCGCGATCGGCACCCTCGGCTGCACAGCGCTCGGCGTGTTCGTGCTCGTGTCGGCCAACGAAGCCTCGTGGTTCGTCGTCGGCGGCTGGCTCGTCGGTGTCGGCGTCAACTACGTTCCCCTCACGCTCTACGCACGGCCCCTCTCACGCTCTGGTGAGCTCGAGCGGGAGCTGCGCGACCTGGACCTCGGGAAGGAGCTGCGCCGGGCCGGTGTGAGGCAGTTCTGGATTGCAGTTCCTTTCGCGGTGGCCCTCGCAGCCGTGGCGGACGAGGCAGCCCGACGAGGGGGGTGCTAGCCCGTCTCTTCCACCGCCTCCTGGGGCGTCCGCTTGTTGACCGAGACGGAGCCGGGTCGCCGCAACAGACGACCGATCGACTCGGTTCTGCTCGGCGTGACGGCGATCGTGGTCGGGCTCTCGGCGGTCATCGCGTCGTCGGCTCCGGAGCAGGACGAAGAGGTCGCGCATGCGCTGACGACGTGCTCGGCTGGGCGGGGGCGTTCTGGCAGACCGTCTTCGTCTGCTTGCTCGGCCTGGCGCTGGCCGTGATCGCCGCCGTGCTGGTGCGGCGGCGATGGGATCTCGCTCGCGATCTGCTCGTCGCCGCGGTGGTGCTGATGGGCGCGACCACCCTTCTGGGTGGCGCTGTGCAGTCCGACTGGCTCCCGTTCGAGCCCCACGTGCTGTCGCAATGGGGGTTCCCGGAACCGAGGCTTGCGGGTGCGATCGCGGTGCTCGTCGTCGTCGGGCCGGAGCTCGTCCGACCGCTGCGGCTGCTCGCCATCTGGCTCGTCCCGCTTGCGACGCTCGGAGCCGTCGTGTTCGCCGCCGCTCGCCCCTCCGCCGCCCTGGCCGCCCTCGCGCTCGGTCTCGGCACGGGCGCCTTGATCCGATTTGCGTTCGGCACGGCGGCAGGGTTCCCGCCGACCGAGGACGTCAGGTCAGCGCTCGTGACGCTGGGCGTGGAAGCGGCCGACCTGAAGCCGTCGGCACAGCAGCACATCGGCGCGGCCGAGTACGTCGGGCACGACCTCGACGGACAACCGCTGAGGGTGCGCGTTCTCGGACGGGATGCGCAAGACACCCAGCGGATAGCCCGGCTGTGGCGCTCGCTCGCCTATCGGGATCCACCGAGAAGCGTGGGCGTAGGCCGGCTCGAGCAGGTCGAGCACGAGGCGCTGGCGACGGCGCTGGCGGGCCAGGCCGGAGTCAACGTCCCCGACGTCGTAACCGCTGCGCTTGGCCCGGACGGCGACGCGCTCGTCGTCACCCTCCAGCCCGACATCGAGCCGCTCGAGTGCCTGACGCCCGACCGCGCGCGCCACCAACGAGCTGCTCGAGAACCTCCTGAAACAGGTTGCGAGCCTGCATTCGGCACACATCTCGCACGGACGGCTGAACTTCAGCAACGTGCTCGTCGTCGACGGCACTCCCATGGTCGTCGACTTCGCAGCCGCAACGCTCGGCGGGCCGCAGGCCGCACTGGACATCGACGTTGCCGAGCTGCTCGTCGCATGCACCATCCTCGTGGGCCCGGAACGAGCGCTGCACAAGGCAGTCGATGCCGGTTGGGGCCCTGCCGTCGGCCGGGTTCTGCCATATCTGCAGCGCGCGGCGCTCACTCCGCACCTCAGAGACCTTGCCCGTGCGCACGAGGTCGACCTGAAGGAGCTTCGAACCGAGGCCGCCCAGGCGACGGGGCAGGACGTCCCCGAGATCGTGCCCATGCGGCGAATCCGCCCGAAGGACCTCTTGCTCACGGCGGCGCTCATTCTGGGCGCCTACCTCCTGATCTCCAAGCTCGCCTCGATCGGCTTCGGGACGATCGCGAGCGAGCTCGGAAAGGCGAGCGTCCCGTGGGTCGTCCTCGCGCTGCTCCTCGCCCAGGCCACGTTCATCCCGTCGGGGCTCTCGCTTCGCGGGGCAGTGATGACGCCCCTTGCCCTCCCACCGTGCGTCGTGCTGCAGTCGGCGATCAAGTTCATCAACCTGACCGTTCCGAGCTCGGCGGGCCGAATGGGGATGAACGTCCGGTTCCTGCAACGAATGGGCGCGCCCCTGCCTGAGGCCGTCGCCGCCGGAGCCATCGACCACGGCGCCGAGAAGGTGGTTCAGGTCCTCCTCTTCCTGCTCATTCTCCCATTCGTGCACGGCAACCTCGACACGAGCCAGTCCACGTTCCCGGGCCGGACCGGCGCCTCGCCGGGGCCCTCGTGGCCGCCGTCGTGATCAGCGTCACGGTCGTCCTCGCCGTGCCGAAGTTCCGCGCGAAAGTCATGCCGCCGCTGCGCGAGGCCCTCTCCGGCCTGTGGACCGTCGCGAGAAATTGGGAGAAACGGCTCGAGCTCTTCGGCGGCAACCTCGCGTCGGAGCTGCTTTACGCGATCGCGCTCGGCGCCACGTGCCTCGCGTACGGGACCCACCTGAGCCTCGGCCAGCTGATCTTCGTGAACACGGTGGGCTCGGTCCTCGCGAGCCTCATTCCGGTCCCGGGAGGCATCGGAGCCGCGGAGGCGAGCCTCTCGGCGGCGCTCATCGCGATGGGCGTGGGCCAGTCGACCGCCTTCGCGATCGCCATCACCCAGCGGCTTTGCACGTTCTACCTCCCACCGGTCTGGGGATACGTGTCCCTCCGGTGGCTGACCCGAAAGGGCTACATCTAGAAGGTGTCCCGGTCAAGAGCGTGGCGGCTCGGATCGGCGATCGTCCGGAAACAGTGCTCCGCGCGAACAAATCGCCGCGCTTATCGCCTAACCTGCTTACGTCGTGGGCTTCTTAGGTCGCCTGTTGGGGCGCACCGACGCTCCAAGGCACCGACTGTCGGTTTGCGCCGTCCATGCCGGCGGACTGCTCGGGATCGTGGGCGAAGGTCCGCGCCAGGATGCTCTGAGTCAAGTGGCAAAGACGGCAACAGATGCAGCGCCGTTCATTGGGGACTTGACTGACTACGCGCTCGAGGTAGCGCATGCCGAGCCGGATCGGCGCTGGTTTCGTGCGATTCTCGTCCGCGAGCCGACGAACCCTTACGACTCGAATGCGATCGCTGTCTACGCCGAAGGCGGGCAGCAGATCGGTTACCTCTCACGTGAGGACGCGCTGAGCTACGGCCGAGTGTTCGAAGCGTTGGGAAAGCGGAGCTACGACGGAGCGGCTTGTCCTGCAATGTTGACCGGAGGAGGAGAAAAGTATTTCGGGGTCGTCCTCGCGATCTCAAGTCCAGGACATGCCATGGGCGACCTTCACGACACCGATCGCGCGAGCGGTTAGCGCCTAGTCATCAAGAGGCTCGGGAGCCCTCAGAGCTACGCGGCGCGTTCTAGAAGAGCTGGTTCTCTCTACACGATGCAGTCTGGTGACCGACCGCGGTGCGACGTGTTACCTAAGCAGGGATTTCGGGATCACCCGGGCTGTTGCCATGACGCCCGATATCGACCCCTGCTAACACGTTCGTTAGCAACACGTTTGCACAGTCGGTCCGAGCGAGCGCGAGCCGAACGCCGGGACGTTTTTGCCCATGAATAGCAAATGGCGCCCGCGGCGTTGAAGAGCGGCGAGGCTAGGTGTGCGGGCTTGATGATTGGGAGCGGCGCTCGAAGAGGGTGACGTTGAGAACGGCGGCTCCGACCATGACTCGCCCGGCGAGGAAGAGGGCGAGCAGGAGACCGGCTGCGATTCCGAGTGCGCCGTAGGTGGTCGACTTTTCCTGGAGCAGCCTGTTGAGGATCAAGATGTTGAAGATCTCGAGGCCGACGAGCCCGATCGCATAGAACAGCGAGCCCGGAATCAGGTCGGTCCACCGGGCGTTCGCGTGGGGCAGTTCCAGGGAGACGACGAGCCAGAGACCTCCTATTGCGAGCACGAAGAAGATGAGTGTGATGAGGCCGCCGATCAAGGTCTGGTGCCGTACGGCGCCCTCGCCTGCGACGAGTGCAAGCTGGCCGAGGATCGCAGCGCCGAAGATCCCCAGCGATCTCGGGCTGACCTTGACCGACGCGGCCGAGCCCGTCCATGCCAGTGCTTGAACGATCGCGAGGGCTCGAAGCAAGACCCGCATCATGTAGACGAGCACGAAGAAGGAGGTCAGGGCTACCCACCAGTTCGAGGGCCCGGTCGAGGTGCTTTCCACCTGCTTTGTGACCTGCCCGGCGAGGCCGATCGAGCTCACGATCGCGTTCGGCTGCTTGCCGAGGGCGTTTGCCAGCAGTCCCAGGCCGGAGACGAGGAAGAACGCGAGCGGCAAGGAGAACACGAACAGCCGGTAGGAGAGCGCGCCGGCGAGGATGCCGCCGCCGATCCGAGAGTCTCGCTCGATCGTCTCGAAGGTCGCGTCGAGCGTTCCGGAGCGCCCGCGAGCCTCCTCGACCCACCCTTTCAGCGCGCGGGCGTGTTCGATCCAGAGCGCTAGGCGCCGGAGCAACGTC
>Ga0335083_10000703_pt1 | contig 48924 bp, 43 predicted proteins | sample Lox_Sample_42_FD_206716 | JGI IMG/M metagenome (GOLD analysis project Ga0335083, IMG submission 206716) | Soil microbial communities from Loxahatchee National Wildlife Refuge, Florida, United States - Lox_Sample_4.2 | ecosystem: Environmental > Terrestrial > Soil > Wetlands | place: USA...
GTTGCAGGACTGGACGTATCTGGGCGAGCGCCTCGTGCCGCTCAAGGGCTATCCGGGCGTGGTGTGGGAGCGTTCAAGAACGAAAAAGAAGAGTCCCATGCCGGACGCACCCACCGATTTCGATTTCTGAGGTGGCCTGCCATCCGAAGCCGGAAAGGGCGAAGGATGGCGGACAGGGTGGGATTCGAACCCACGATACGGTTGCCCGTATGCCGCATTTCGAGTGCGGTGCTTTCAACCGCTCAGCCACCTGTCCGGAGCGCGGGGTTCTAGCCGCACCGCATGAGGTTCGACAAGGCGCAGGACGGCGGAGAGGAATGCTCAGATGCCGCTGTCGCCCATCGGCTGGTCGACCGGCCAAGACGGGCAGACGGCGCTGTCCGCGACGACCTTGCTCAAGCTCCTGAAAAACAAGCAATTTCCATCCCTGGTGGGTCGAGCACGGCTCGCCTGGACCGCTCCTGCATCCGTTGACCCGGTATTAGAGGTTGATCTGCCAAGCTTTTCGCCATGAGCAGGTGGTGGGCCGGCAGCGCTCTATACGCGACATCCATGGGCGGCAGGGTCTCATGAGAGCCCCTCCAGCCCCGCCCTTTCGCGCGCCGACACCCGCGCCGAAGCCCAGATCGCGCTTCGCCTCGATCAGCGTGCTCCTCCAGACGGTGATCGGCGTCATGGCGAGCGTGCTCGTCGCCGCCTTCAGCGTCTCGGCGTTCTACGCCTACCAGCGCGAATATTCCGCCGTGCGCGTGCTCGGTATCGCCGACGTGACGCGCGACATCTTCGATGCGATGAAATATCTGCGCATCGAGCGCGGCACCATCAGCACCGCGCTCGCGGTACCGGAACCGGCCTCGCCGCAGGCGATGCACGAGATCGCCATGCTGCGCGCCAATGCCGACGCCGCTTTCGCCGCCGCGACGGACAAGATCCGCGCCGACAATTTCGACGCCGGCGCGAGCGAACTTGGCGCGATCCACAAGAGCGCCGAGACGCTCATTGCGCTGCGCAAGGAAATCGATGCGGCTCTTCTCCTGCCGCGGGACAAGCGGCCGGCAGAGCTCGGCAACGCCTGGGTCACCGCCAACAACACCCTCGTCGAGCAGGTCGACGATCTCTCCGAGACGCTTCCCGACAGGGGCGACGAGACCGACCCGTTCGTCGAGGAGATGATGAACTTCAAGCGTCTGGCCTGGCTGACGAGCGACTCCGCCGGCATGGACCGCCTGATCCTGGGCGTCGCGATCGCCAACAACACGGGGCTCTCGCCCGCGCAGCGCGAACAGATCGCCAACCAGTCGGGCCGCATAGTGACGCCCTGGCGGCTGATCAAGAACGAGGTTCGCCTCGGCCACGCCCCCGAGGAGCTCGCGCGCGCCGTTCACATCGCGGACAAGATCTATTTCCACGACATCTGCAAGGTCCGGCTGTCGATCATCGCCGCGCTCTCGGCAGGAAAGCCCTCGCCCGTCTCCGACCGCGCCTGGCTCGCGATGTCCAAAGCAGGCCTCGATCATGTGCTCGCCGTGGCGCACACCGCCGTCGATATCGCCGCGGCTCATGCCGCGAGCGACACCGAGGTCGCCAGACGGCTCTACTTCGCTTCGCTGCTCGGCGTGGTCCTGTTCGTCGGCTTCGGCGTCTTCGCCATCGTCTTCGTGGCGCGCCAAGTGGTCGAGCCGATGGAAGAGATCACCCAGACGATGCGCATGGTGGCGGCGGGCGATCTGGGCGTCGGCGTGCCGTTCCAGGACCGCGGCGACGAGATCGGCGACCTGGCGCGAGCGCTCGGCGTGTTCAAGGCGAATGCCATCGAGAAGAAGCAGATCGAGATCGAGCTGATCAAGAGCAAGGACACGGCGGAGTCCTCCAACCGCGCCAAGTCGCAATTCCTCGCGAATATGAGCCACGAGTTGAGAACACCCCTGAACGCCGTCATCGGCTTTGCGGAGATGATGTCGGCGGAGACCTTCGGTCCGCTCGGCTCGCCGCGCTACCAGGAATATGCCGACGCCATCCGCGGTTCGGGTGCCCATCTGCTCGCGCTCATCAATGACATCCTCGATCTGTCGCGCCTCGACGCGGGCCAGAGCGACCTGATCGACGAGGCGCTCGACGTCGACGAAATCGCCGAGACCGTTCTGACGATGGTCGCCGGCCAAGCCAAGGCCGCCAACATCGAGGTGTCCAGCAGCATCGCGCCGAACCTTCCGCTCCTGAAGGCGGATCGCCGCCGGGTGAAGCAGGTGCTGATCAATCTCCTCGCCAACGCGATCAAGTTTACGCCTGCCGGCGGCAAGGTGCGCCTGAGCGCGGCACATGCGAGAGACGGCGGCCTTGTTCTGGCGGTCGCCGACACCGGCATCGGCATCGCGAAGGAAGACATTCCGAAGGCGCTCGAGCGCTTCGGGCAGGTCGATTCCAAGCTGTCGCGCCGCTACGAGGGCGCGGGGCTCGGCCTGCCGCTGGCAAAGCAGCTCATGGAGCTGCATGGCGGCGCGCTGGTGCTGGAGAGCGAGCTCAATGTCGGCACGACGGTGAGCGTGACGTTCCCGCGCGAGCGTCTGACGCATCGCGCCAAGGGCGTCGCCGCCTAGCGCGATTCACTCCTGACCTGCGAGCCAGTCCAGGCGCGCCTGCGCACGCGTTCCCGCGTTCCTTCCAAGAAGCGGGGCGATGAGGTCCAGCGATGCGCGCATTTCTGCGGCGAAGCCGTAGGGCGGATTAACGACCGCGATTCCGGCGGCGTTGAGGCGATCTGCTGCCCCGGATGCAGTCTCGATGTCGACGCGCAACAGCTTCTTCACGCCAGCGGCGAGGACCTCGCCCGTGAACGCGTCGGCGTCGTGGGCCGATTTCAGCGGAAACCAGACGAGCGCCATGCCGGTCGCGAAACGGCGCGTCATCTCCGCCACTGCGCGCGCAGCGTCGGCGAATTCGCTCATCTGTTCGTAGGGCGGATCGATCAGGACGAGGCCGCGGCGCTCCGGCGGCGGCAGGAGGGCCTTGAGCCGCGCATAGCCATCGGCCTCGACCGCGCGCGCCTTTGCGTAAGGTGCAAGTGCCGCCTTCAGCGCGGCGAATTCCTCCGGGTGCTTCTCGATCGCCACGAGCCGGTCCGACGGCCGGAGCAGCTTGGCTGCGATAAGCGGCGAGCCGGGATAGAAGTCCGCGCCGGAGGAGCGCACGAGCTCAAGATAGGTTTCGAGCGCCGGCGGTCCACCGCTCAAGCCCGCAAGACGGGCGATGCCGCCTTCTGCTTCGCCCGTGCGCGATGCCTTTTCACCGCGCAGGCGGTAGAGGCCTCGGCCCGCATGCGTATCGATGACCGCGAACGGCGCGTCCTTCTTCTTCAGGTGCAGGAGGATCGCGACAAGCGCCAGATGCTTGACGACGTCGGCGAAATTTCCCGCGTGATATTCGTGGCGATAGTTCATCGGTGGTGCGACCGGGGACAGCATACCTGTTTCCCTCGCCGGGCGCGGGCGAATTGCAACGCGGGCGCCGGGAACCAGGTATGCCGTCCCCAGTTCAGCTCCAGCTCAGCTCGAAGAAAGCAGCGCCACGCTGTTTTCGCGCGGTCCCGCCGTCGCTTCGGCCAGAACCTTCGCGATCTCCTCGAACACCGGCCGCCACACGCCTGCCTTCGCCTGCCGGAAGAGCCGCGCACTCGGATACCAGGCCGTCGAAGACCCCTCCATCAGCCAGCGCCAGTCCGGAACACGCTTGAGCGCGATGCAGACCGGCCTGGCCAGCGCACCGGCGAGATGCGCGATCGCCGTATCGGACGTCACAATGACATCGAGACTCGCCATGGCGGCGGCGGCGTCGAGAAAAAGGTGCGGCCATTCGTCGAAGTCCGACCCGAGAGTCTCGATGGGCACTTCGGACAGGAGTCGATCGATCTGCTCCAGCCCGTGATATTTCTGAAGGCTGATCAGCCGCACGTTCGGCACTTTCAGGAGCGGCGCGAACTCCTTCAGGGGAACCGAACGGCCCCGCGCGCCGGCGGGATTTCCCTGCCAGCAGATGCCGACCTTGAAGCCGTGACGGCCGATGCGTTCGCGCCATTTGGCGACCCGGGCCGACTCGGCGACGAGATAGGGAACGCGGGCAGGCACCGTATCCGGGCGGATGCCGAGCACGCGCGGAATGCTCATCAGCGCGATCTGGAAATCGAAGATCGCACCCTCGCCCACCTGGCTCGCCCAGATGATCGGACCGCCGATGGTCGCCAGGATCCTGTGCATGTGCGGGTCGGCGAGCACCGTGATGCGCGCCCCCATCTCGAGCAGCGGCCTGAGCAAGCGGATGAACTGGATCGAGTCGCCGTAGCCCTGCTCGGTGAACACAAGAAGCGTCTTGTCCTTCAGCGGCTCGCCGGTCCATTCGGCGGCGGAGACGTCCGGCCGCCAGATGGCATGCAGCTTGTCGGCAAAGCGGGCCTCGTACTCCTCCCAGCCGAGCCTCCAGTTGCCGGCGAGGAGGCGCGTCACGCCGCGATTGTAGACGGGCTCGGCATAGGCGCTGTCGATCGCAATGGCGCGGCCATAGCTCTCGATGGCCTCGTCGAAGCGCGCCAGCGCGCGCAACGCGACACCGCGATTGTTGAGCGCGCGCGTGTGGGAGGGATCGCGCGCGATCACCGCGTTGTAGCAGACAAGCGCCTCGGCCGGGCGGCCGAGATCCACGAGCACGTTGCCGCGGTTGACCATGGCGTCGACGAAGAGCGGATTGAGCGCCAGCGCCTTGTCGAAGGATTCGAGAGCCTCGTCGAAGCGATGCAGCTCCTTGAGCACATTGCCGCGATTGTTCAGCGCCTGGGGGAAATCCGGTTTGAGCGCGAGCGCCTTATCGTAGCTCTCGAGCGCTTCGCCGAGCCGGTCGAGCGCGTGCAGCGCGCCGGCACGATTGTAGTGGATCGCCGCATCCTTCGTCTCGAGAGCGAGCGCCTTGTCGTAATCGGCGAGCGCCTCGGCCGGCCTGCCGAGCACGGTATGGAGGTTGGCACGATTGGAAAGAGCGGAGATGCTTTCGGGATTGAGCGCGACGGCGCGATCGTAGCTCGCCTGGGCTTCCGCGCAGCGCTTCAAGGATTTGAGCGCGGTCCCGTGATTGTTCCACGCCTCGACGGAGAAGGGATTGATCTCGATGGCGCGGCGAAGCTGCGCTTCCGCGTCGGACGCCGCGCCGCGCTGCAGATGCACCACGCCGAGAAGGTGCGCGGCGTCGAAATTCCTGGGTTCACGCGAGAGAATGGTTTCACAGATTCTGCGCGCGCGGTCATAGCCTCCGGCACGAAAATTCGCGACGGCATCGTCGAACGTGTCCTCCTGTCCGGCCATGCCGCGTTCCCCGCAACGCAACGCAACTCTCTCCGATGGAGATGCTGCGCGATGCGTCGCATCAGACGCAATCGACGGCGTGCTTCGGACGCGACACATATGCGTGAGCGGCATGAACGGCGCGGGTACAGCCGAACCATGTTGGAAACGCAGCTCCGCATATGCTCGTGGCGCATGCACTGTTCACGCGTATGTGAGCGATGTGCGCGCTACGAAGAGGCACTCGGCGAACCCACGAGCCCCCGTGCAGCCGCGCGTATTTGCGGATTCGACATGCGGTAGACGCAGCGATCGAGCAGGTAGTGGACGAATCCGCTCGCGAAGCCGAGGGCGATGAGCGCGGGCACCCAGGTCGAGCTGCGCAAGCTCTGGGCAAGAAATCCGAAAATCCGGTCGCCGTAATAGGTGCCGCCTTGCCGGTTGGCCTCCACCTCGAACACGGGCAGCAGCAGCACCGACACGGCCATGAGCAGAATCACGATCGCCCAGGGCCGTGCATTCAAGACATGAAGCAGCCGGCGCACGCCACTTTGCGGTGCTTGCGGCTGCACTCTCGCCGTACGCGACGCAAAACCGGTTGCGAGAATCCAGTGCTGCGACGTCCACAGCACCAGGAAGGGAAAGAGCGAGCGCGGCGTCAGCGCGATCGCCACGAGCAGCGAGAGTCCCGCCACGTAGAGAATGCGCGGCAGCGATGGGCGCGCGCTCCGAAGCTCGAAACCGAGCATCGCGGCGGTTGCCGCGAAGAGAAGCGCCATGCCGCCCCAGCGGATCTCTTCCTGGGCCGCGACCATCCAGTCGGGAAACCAGCCGCCGATCCAGCGATCCTGGTACGCGACGCTTCCGGACACGATATCGGCCACGAAGATGAGTGCGCCGCCCACGCCCAGCGCGAACAACCGGTCCATGCTGCGCGTGCTTGCAGAGGCGGCACGACCGGCGCGCAGGCGATAGAGGGACAGTGCGCCGAAATGCTGGCCCGCGAAGTGATAGACGCCGAAGGCGTAGTCGAGGATCGCGAGCAGGACGAGTCGCTGCGCCCGCGTGAACGGCAGCGCCGTGTCCGGCGGCAGGAAGACTGCGAAACAGGCAACCGTGATGAGGAGCGGCAGCACGACGAAACGCACGGGCTGTGCGCGCAGGAGCGGACGGTAGGCCTCGGTCGCGTAGGCGAGCCAGGTGCTCGACAACCGGTGGCCGATCCAGAACAGCGCGGTGATGGCGAAGTAGAGCATGTCGAGCGGGCTGTTCGGCGCATCGCCCCGGTTGGCGAGCCAGAGCACGAGCGGCGCAAGCCACAGTCCGTTGAGCATGAAGACGCTGTCCCAGGCGGGACTTTTCACCCAAAGCGACGGCTTCTGCGATGAAACAGAAGCCGCGCGAATACCCGGCGCGGCGGAAAAATCGAGAGCAGTGGTCAAGCGCAGCCTCGTTGTTGCTGCGGCACGACCCCAGGCGACTATGCCTTGGCGCGCGCGCGAAGGCTACGCGCCGTCTGTTCAGAAAATCACGTCTCGATTTGGGTCAGGAGCGAACCGCAGCTTCACTCGCAGAAAATCCGCACCTTGGCGTGATCCTCATCCACGTCGATCGAGAGATCGTTGAGCTGCTCGACCAGCGCTTCGAGATTTTCCGGCTTGATCTGGTTCAGGTCGAAATTGACGCCCTTCTCTCGCAGCGCCTGGTTGGCGCGCTCGCGCGCCTGCGGCGGAATGAGAGCGCCGAGCCTGACGCCGGCACGCAACAGCTGCATCGGCACGCGGATATTGACCTTGGTCGGGTTGCCATTGGGACTGTGGTGATTGAGCGCTTCGACGAGCACGCGCACATATTTCGGACGCGGCTTCGCCGGCACCGTTTCCGTCGCGGCGGCTGAAGGGGCAGGCTCCCTTTCGAGCGCCGCGATCAGCCGCTCGGCCTCGTCGGCGGTGATCTTGCCGGCTGCGAGCATCTCGAGAATCTGGCGGCGGTTCTCGCTCATGAGACCTCCTTAGAGGATATGGAAGAAGAGAAAGGCGTCCGGTGTGTCGACCTCGATATGCGTGCCGCTCAGGCTCGCGATCAGCGACATCATCGTGGAAACGGCGAGGAACGGATCGATGTCGGCCACGGCGCAAACGATGAAGAGCGCGGGGAGCAGCACGACCGCGAACGGCAAGAGCAGGACCCAGAGCAGGAACAGCGGCACCCAGAGGCGCAGGCTCTTGCCCTTCCGGCCCGCAACATGGATCTGCATCAGGAGCGGCGGCATCACGGCAGCGCCTCCAATTCCTTGATTGCGGTCGCCGCATCGATCTCGCCGCGCGCAAGGCGCGCGAGAATCTCGCTGCGCGACGGCGCAGGGTCGGTCTCGACGAATTCGAGGCTTTCGGAGATGCGGTTCAGCCGCGCCTTGATGGTCGGATAGGAGACGCCGAAGGTCTGCTCCATCTCCTTGATCGAGCCGTGGCTGCGGATGAACGCCGCCACGAAGATCTGGTCTTCGGCGGAGAGCCGCGCCAGTTGCGGCAGCACGAATTGGCCCTCGATGGCGATGCCCTTGTCAGGAAGACGGACGCGCTCGACGACAAGCGGCCGTCCCTGGGTGAGCTGAGTCAGCTCCTGCCAATCGGACGTTCTGCTGTCGGCCACGACGGGTCTCCCGCCTCAAGTCCAGCAAGAGATAGATTGATATTTTCAATTTTTCAACGCAGAAAAATTGATTTTCTCAATATGCTAGACCACTTCCATACAATTCCTTGATTTTCCTAGCCTATTCGGAAATCGCTTCAAGGCTCCGGTTGTTTGTCGCGGGGCCCATCAGCCCGATCACCGCCGCGACCACCGCCATCGCCGCCGCGATGAGCGCGAACACGCCTTCGACGCCGAAGCGCTTCAGGAAGAAGGCGATGACGAAGGCGCTGAACACGGTAGAGAGCCGGCTCCAGGAATAGACGAAGCCGACCGCAGTGCCGCGGATGCGCGTTGGATAGAGCTCGGCCTGGTAGGCGTGAAAGGAGAACGACATCACGTTGTTCGCGAGCGTGACGAGCGCACCGAACACGACAATGAACACGGGCAAGCGCATTTGCGCGAAGAGGAGCCCGAAAGCCGCGACCGAGAGCGCTGCCGCCACGATCAGCCATTTCCTCTCGATCCGGTCGGTCAGGAGAAAGCCCAGCAGCGGCCCGAGCGGCGCTGCGATCGCGATGATGAAAGTGTATTCGAGGCTCGACGTCACTTCGATGCCGCGGCTGATCAGGAAGGTCGGCACCCAATTGGCGAAGCCATAGAAGCCGACCGTCTGGAACAGGTTGAAGATCACGAGCATCAGGGTGCGCGAGAGAAAGGGCGGCTTCCAGATATCGAGGAAGCGACGTTGTGTGCGCACTTTCTGTTCCGCGGCGGACGCGGCCGGCAGGCCCTGAATGCCGGCTTCCTGTTCGAACCGTGCAAGGATCGCATCGGCTTGCGCATGTCTGCCATGCTCGGCCAGCCAGCGCGGGCTTTCCGGCACGCGCAAGCGGATCCACCACACGAAGAGCGCGCCTGCCGAGCCGATCAGCACCACCCAGCGCCAGCCATCGAGCCCGAACGGCGCGCGCGGGACGAGCAGCCAGGCCAGCAGCGCCACGGTCGGAATGGCGCAGAACTGCACGATCTGGTTGAAGGCGAAGGCGCGGCCGCGCACCGACTTCGGCACGAGCTCCGCGATGTAGGTGTCGATGGTTACGAGCTCCACGCCGATGCCGATGCCGGCAAGGAAGCGCCAGAGATTGAGCCCGAAGGCATCGTGCTGGAACGCCATGAGCGTCGCCGCCGCGGTGTACCAGAGGAGCGAGGCGGTGAAGATCGTCCGCCGCCCGAAGCGGTCGGCCACGAAGCCGAACAGAGCCGTGCCCACGAACAGGCCCATGAAGAAGGCCGCGACGAAGCTCGCGATTCCAGTAGTGCCGAAGAAGCCCGTTGTCGTTGAGGAAAGAATATGGGCCCGGACAAGGCCAGGAGCGACGTAGCCCGACAGGAACATGTCGTAGAACTCGAAGAACCCGCCGAGCGAGATCAGGCCGACGCGCCGCCACATCTGCCGCGTCATGGGCAAGCGTTCGAGGCGTGCGGCGGCATCCGAGTCCTGCATGTTCCCCTTCATGCTATAAGGCCCGCCCGAACGGGCGCACCATGGCCTCAGACATACCCGGATTGCTCGAGACGCTGCGCGAACGCTTTGTCGCGAGCAAGGCCCATGGGCGCTTCGTTGCCGCCGTCACGGGGAGCGTCGCGGTGGGGAAGAGCACCTTTGCCGAGGAGCTGCGCGCGGCGATGAGCGGCTGGCGCGAGAAGCCGCGCGTAGCGGTCGCGCCTACGGACGGCTTTCTCTACTCGAACGCGGTCCTCGCGGAGCGCGGCCTTTCCTACCGCAAGGGCTTTCCGGAATCTTATGACGTCGGCCTGTTGCGCCGCACAGTCTCCGAGATCAAGCGCGGCGAGGAGAGCCATATCCCGCTCTATTCGCACGTCACCTATGACGTCGACCCGTCGAACACGCTCCTCGTGCGCGACTCCGATATCGTTCTCCTGGACGGGCTCCATCTCGGGCGCATCAAGGCGGGTGACGCGGGACAGCTGATCGACGCCCTCGTCTATCTCGATGCCGAGGAGGCCGATATCGAGAGCTGGTTCCGCGCGCGGCTCATCCCGCTCATGCAGGCGGGGCGCACCGATCCCAACTCCTTCTATCATTCCTTCCGCACGCTCGATGACGCCGGCATTTCGGCCTTCACCGACCGGGTCTGGCGCGAGATCAACCTCCCCAACCTGCGCAACCACATCGTGCACGATCGCGCCGCAGCAGACTTCGTCGTGCGCAAGCGCCGCGATCACAGCGTCGAGCGCGTCGAATCGCGCTAGCGCAGCCTGAGCAGGCCTTCCTGCGCCACCGACGCGACCAGGCGGCCGTCGCGGCTGAACACGCTGCCGCGAATGAAGCCGCGTGCGCTGTGCGCCACCGTGCTCTCCTGCTCGAACAGGTGCCAGTCACCGAAATCGAAGGGCTGGTGAAACCAGACGGCGTGATCGAGGCTCGCCGACTGCAGGTTGGGCGTGTTCCAGCTCATCGCGTGCGGGCGCATTGCCGTCTCGAGCAGGTTCATGTCCGAGGCAAAGGCGAGCGCCGCATGCTGCAGCTTGACGTGCGGCCCGATCGCGCCGCGGGCGCGCACCCATACGAATTTGTGCGGCGCCATCTTCACGGGATTGTTGAAGTTCTGTGGCTGCACCTGGCGCATCTCGACGGGACGCAATTTCGCGAATTCGCGCATGCGCTTTTCCATCTCGGGATCGGTCCCGGGTGGCGGACCCTGCATCTCGTCGCTCAAGGTCTCAGGACCGGGTGCTACCGGCATCGCGGCCTGGTGCACCGGTCCTTTCTCGGGCACCTGGAACGACGCGGCGAGATTGAGGATCTGCTCGCCGTTCTGGATCGCCGTGACGCGGCGCGTCGTGAAGCTCGCGCCGTCGCGCGAACGGTCGACGGAATAGAGGATCGGGATGGCAGGATTTCCCGGCCGCACGAAATAGGCGTGCAGGGAATGACAGGAGCGTTCGCTCACCGTCTCGTAGGCGGCGAGAAGCGCCTGCGCGATGACGTGGCCGCCGAAGATGCGCGGACCGCCGAAGCCCGATTGCGACGTGCCGCGATAAAGATTCTTCTCGATCGGCTCGAGCGCGAGCGAATCGAGAAGCGACGGAGGGGAATTCATGAGCGCACTCGCTGGAACAATATTTCTGCGCGGGTTTGACCCCATTCCGCGCCAGGGCGCAATGCGGCACCGCTGCAAGCGGAACGCCGCTCAGGCGCCGGCCGGATCCTTGATGGCCGTATCGATCTCGATGCCGGGGTGGCTCGCATAATAGCGCTGCAGGATGACGAAGTTCAGCGCCAGACCGACCAGGGACAGGAGCACACAGGCCCAGAGCGGCGTGCCAGACTTGATGAGCAGCGCCGCGATCAGGAGCGTGCTTGCGCCGCCGACGTCCCAGCCGCCTTCGGTCGCCACATGGAAACGCAGCACGCAATGCGAGCCCTTGGCCATGTTGTAGACCGCCGTCATCAATGTCGGGATGTAGAGGCAGCCGCTGAGCGATCCCGCTGCGTTTGCAGCCACCGCAAGCGGTGGATCGTTGAGCGCAAGCGCGCGCGCGACGGCGACGATCGCGACCGTTCCGAACGCCAGCCACAGCGCGCGCAAGCCGTGACCGGCGTCGATGTGCCGGCCCAGCAGGAGGCTGCCGATCGCGCCGACAACCGCGGCAATGGCAAGCGCGCCGCCATAGGACAGGAAGTTCTCGCCGAGCGTGAGGAAGAGCGCGAGATTCCAGACGATGGAAAAGCAGACCGCAGCCGAGCCATCGCCCATGAAGAGAAGAATACCCTGGAAGGCCTGGCGATAGATGCCTTTTGCCGTCACCGGCACCGTCACATCGGGCGTCCAGAACAGCGGCAACGCTGCGGCAAGGACGATGGCTCCCGAAATTCCGAAGGCGACCTGCGGGCCAAACGCGACAAGCAATGCGCTTGCAATGAGCGGCGAGACGATGCCCACGATCGCGGAGATCGCCTCGCGCGCGCCGATCTGGTGGCCGCGCGCCTCATGATCGCCAAGTGCCGCGAAATAGGCGTGATAGGTCGACCAGTAAAGCGTGTCCCCGATCGCACCGCTCACCACCAGTCCGATCAGCGCGGCATTGATGCCGTGCACGCCGGCGAGAAAGGGGTACTGCAGCGCGGTCAGAGCCGTACCCGCAATCACGAGCTTTCGCACGCCGAAGCGCATGGCGAGAAACACCACGCTTGGCCTCAGGATGAGGCGTCCGATCAGGATCAGCGCGAACACGGTCAGCGTGCCGGGCACGGACATGCCGGCCTTCAGCAGATAGGCGCTGAACAACGCGCCGCCGCCGGTCAACGCGATCGCGTGAATCGCGTAGTGAAGATTGAGAAGATTGACTGTCGAATTGCGGAAGAAAGCCATGCAACGCTCCCGAAGGCACGGTAAGGTGGATTGACGTCCGAGCTGCGCAGGAGTTGGCGCGGCTGTCCTCGCGGGACGCCGGCGGGCGCGCAAAAAACTCAGGCGGGCTGTTCAATCACCAAGGCGGGAAGCGTCCTTCTTCAGAAGGCGCGCAACCTAACGCAGCGACGCGGCGCGTTCAACGCCCAATCACGGTTCGAAGTCGAAGGTTTCGCCGGCAGACGCCAGTGCGTCAGCCATCGCGAATTCGGTCGCCGCCGGTTGCTCGAGACCGATCTCCTTCAGCAGCAATCCGTTCCAGACAAGCTGCAGCAGGCTCCATTCCCAGATCGGCTGCGGTCCGGTTCCGGTCAGGCGCGCGAGCAGCGCACAACGCAGCCGCAATTGCCGCAAGGGGTCTGCGGGAACGCCCCTCGGCCATTCCCGCATCGGAATTGCGAGGTCGAAGGCCTTCTCGGCAAAGGCACCGTCGGGATCGACGAGCTTGAAACTGTCCGATGTCCACGGCACCGCGAGCGTGTTCCACTCATGCGCGTCGCCATGCACGAGCACGGAATGCGCCGGATCGAACGCACGCCTGCGCCGCGACGCGAAGTCGAGCGCCATTTCATAAGTGTCGCTTCGACAAGGCTTCCCCAGAGAGGGCCATAGCCGTTCGATCACGCCCTTGAATTCATTGGCCCTGTCCGCGCCCGTCGCAAAGAGTGCTCCATCCGGTTGCCGCGGCATCCATGCTATGCCGAGCGTGGAGCAGATGTGGAAGAGAATGACGTCGTCGGAGAATCCGCATTCGTGCAGTTGCCGGCCGAGCTTCTCGATCAGCAACACGTTCTCTTCTTCGTCGGCGCGCAACAGCCTCGCATAGCCTTTGCCATCGGCGGCTCGCAGCGTGCGAAGCTCCTGACGCTTCGGGTCGGAACCCGTCATCACGATCTTGAGCACGGCATCCTGGCCGTCCCGTGTCTGGGCATCGGCAACGAAACCCTCCGTTCCGCCAAAGGCATGCGCCCGCGACGCGGATGTCCCAGCGCCGTTCATACTCGGCCACCTGCTCGTCCAGGCCGTCGAGCCAGGCACGCCCGGCCGCCCCATGCGAGAGCGCATTGAGGCGAACCTTTTCAGGGACCTTCCGGTGCCCGTCTGGTCATCGCCCGCGTGTAGTCCCTCGCCCGAAGAAAGCAAAGCGGTCGCTTCAGCCCGTCAGCAACTCGTTCACCGCGCGATGCGCCTGGTCGATGGCGATGTCGGTATAGGCGGCCATGCCCGAGTCCGAATTCGCGATCGCGATGCGGCCGAAGCGCTTGCGCGCCGCAAGGTTTGGCGTGTGGTCGGCATCGAAATCGATGTCCGAGAGCGCGTTGTATTCGGGCGCATAGCCGTGCGGCCAGCGATTGACCGCAATGCCTTCGATGTCGCGCGCGGGATCGAAACCTGCCGGTCCGAGTATGCGGCCGAGCTGTGCGCGGATGTTGCGTTCGAACGTCTCGAAAGATGTGGAAAGCAGTTCCATGCGGCCGGCCTGGTGCTGCGTGCGCTCGGGCAGCCCCGGGCTCGCGGGCGTGCGCAGCATACGGATAAGGATCGGCTCCTCCGGCTTGCGCGGGCTCTTGTAGGTCCCGATGTCGACCGGCTGGTTGAGCGAGAAATTGGAGAAGTAGCAACCCGGGGATTCGACGCGGCGGACTCCGAGCTTGTGAAACGCGGTCCAATTGCGGAGCGCGACGCTCGTGTAGACCAGGGGTGTCTTGATCAACGCGTGCAGCGCGTCCTTTTGCGCGTCGGGGAGCTCGGGCACCAGATACGGGATCATCATGTTCCAGCCCGCGAGCACGCAGTCCTTCGCCTGCGCGCGGAAGATCTTGCCGCCGCCGGCACTCGGCGCGTACGCGATCTCCACGCCCTTGGCCGTATTGCGCGCACGAACGCAAAGCGTGTTGAGTCGGATGCGAACCGCATTCCCGGTGGCGTCGAGGCGGGAATAATCGGCTGCCGCTGTGACGACATCGTGCGCGTCGCGGCCGCCGATTGCGCCCGGGATCAGCGCGCGGACAAGGGCGCGCGCAATCGAGGCGTTTCCGTCGGGAAAATGAAAGAATTCCGAGCCACCCGTCGAGGAATAGCCGCGCGGCGTGTAGCCCATGCGCTTCTCGCTCGGCCCTCCCGGCTTGAGCTTGAGGCCGTCGAAGCCCGGCAGTCCCACGCCCCAGCAATCGAGCGCCGACACCGCGTCGATGCCACATCCCCAGAGATCGTCCGTGCGATGCTGATAGAGCGGCAGGACCGAAGGGTCCGCCTTCACGACGTTGAGCAGATAGTCCTTGTAGGAAAGGCGCCAGAGCTTGTCCTTCCGGGCATCGTTGTCGAGACCGGGAAAGTAATCCTCGCTGCTGGTTTCTATTTTCAGCACGCTCTTCCTCGCCGCAGCTCCAAGCGGAGCCTGCGCGACAAACGCGTTCCACGCCTCGGGCGACGCCTTGCCGTCTTCGTCGGCATCGACGGCCACAAGGCGGTCGTTGCCGAATGTCTCGCGATCGAAGAACACGCCGGCCTTCAGCCCGTGATAGATCGCGGACTCATCGCATTCCTTGCGCAGCGCGGCCGGATGAATGCCTAGTGCAATGAGAAGGGAAGACGCAATCTGGCTGTAGGGCCTGGGGCTGTCGATATCCATCGTGCCGCCATTGATGAGCTCCATGCGGCCCGAAAGATGGAATTCGTTGCGCTTGGCGTGGCCGCCGAAATCGTCGTGGTTCTCGAGGACGAGGATTTTCGCGGCCGGTTTTGCGGCGCGATAGAAGTACGCTGCAGCAAGCCCGCTGATCCCGCCGCCCACGACGATCAGGTCGTAATGCTCGTCCGTGTCGGCGAGCGACGATGCCTTTTCCCAGAACGCGCCGTCCCGCAGGGCATGCGCCGCCTCGAAGGCGCCAGGATGGCTGCCGCGCAAGCCAAGACGCGTCGGTGGATAGTAGCCCTTCGTGTTCTGCGCTTCCTGCTCTGCGGCAGCGGCCGCCGCCAGTTCAGGTGCGAGCATGCCCGTCGCGACGCCGATAGAAGCGCCCCGCAGAAAATCCCGACGCGCGATGGCACGGTCCATCCCCAGCGCGCGATCCGACTTCTTCCGCATGTTCCGCTCGCCCTTCTTGCCCGTGCGCCACTATAGCGATTCGCGACCCCGCACGGCTTGAACGATTTGTGCCTGCGATGCTCCAATCGCGGTCCAGATCGGGGGAAGAAGAATGAAGCGTGCCAGCCAGATCCTTTGCATTTTCTACGCGTTGATTGCCGCCGCGGCGCTTTACGGCACGTGGAGCGAGAATTTATTGTACGGGTCTCCCGCGAACGCCGGTGGCCAATTCCTGTGGGACCTGAGAGCCAACCCTGCAAGCCGTTCGATCTCGATCGACCTCGCCCTGTTCCTGCTCGCCGCGGCCGTCTGGATGGTGCTCGAAGCAAGACGCATCGGTCTCCGTTTCGTCTGGGCCTATGTTGTGTTCGCCTTCCTCATCGCGATCAGCGTGACATTCCCGCTCTTCCTGCTTGCCCGCGAAACGCGCATGGCGTCGAGCGCGCCGGTTGCGAAGCCGTCCCGGATCGTTCTCATGGCGGACTACACGGGACTGGCTCTGGTCACCGTCCTGACGGGGTGGCTGGTCGTCTGGCTTCATTGAGCCGAGGCTCTATACTGCCGGCTGTGTGAGGCGCCGGACATTTCTCCAGCGAGGGGACACATGCCTTCCTTGAAGACCTGCGCCGCTGCGGCCGTTGCCGCAGCGATGTTTGCCGCTCAGTCGCCAGCCGCCGCGAACGATCTCTTCGACAAGCCGTTGAAGACCGTGCGCGTGGCCTTGCCGAAGGACCCCGACAATCCGCAGGCCAAGCCCGCGCTGACCTGCGCCGTCTATCCCCATTTCATGGTCAAGCAGATCGATCTCGGCGAGATCGGCGCCGACCAGCTTTCGATACTGCCCTATGCCGGAGCGCAACCCGCCTGCGTCAAGAAGAATGCACCCGGCGAGAAGGTTGTCTCCGCCGACGACTGGACGGGGTATTTCGAAGGCGTGAAGGGCGACTACGTCGTGTTCGATGCGGAAGATGGCTGGAACGACGGACTCGGTTTCGCCGTGTTCAATCCGTCCGCGAAAAAGCTGTTCGACGACGTGCAGAAGAAATGGCAGGGCGTCGCGGCATCGCCGAGCGCCCTCACATTGCACTACGAGCGCGTCTACGGCGCCAAATGTTCGCTGCTGTCTGGCAATTCGTGCTGGTCGCAGATCATGAAAGACACGGGACTGACAGGTACGGCCCCCGACTGCGCCGCAGCCTATCACGCCGAGCAGAAGCGCACGCCGCAATTCGCCTCGCAGGTCCTCACCGATCCCACGATCATCGACTATGAGGTCTCTGTGACGATCGACGGCAGTGGCCACAGGATCGCGCCGGTGACGGGAAAAGCCCTGCGCTGCCGCCCCGCCGAGTGACCATCGTCCGGGCGGCTAGCGGGCCGCCCGGACGAATTATCAATTTTGGCGTACGATCGGGCCTCCCCCATCGCGACCCCGTCACGCTAGGCTCTGGGGCCGATTTCGGCCCAGCGAGACCCGCACGAAAGGGGCGTCATGGCACAGGAAACAAACGGCAACGCGAATGGCTGGGACAGCGCGGCGATCGCCCAGCTGTTCGATCCCAAAACGGGCTGGCTCGACCGGCGCGTCCACTCGGACGAGGGGCTCTACCGCCTCGAGATGGAGCGGATCTTCGCGCGCAGCTGGAATTTCATGTGCCACGAGTCGCAGATCCCCAATCCCGGCGACTACTTCATCAACTTTATCGGCGAGGACCAGGTCATCGCGGTGCGCGACGAGACCGGCAAGGTCAACGTGCTCCTCAACACCTGCCGCCATCGCGGCAACGCACTCTGCCGCGCCGAGCAGGGACGCGCGAAGTCGTTCGTCTGCAGCTATCACGGCTGGAACTACGCGCTGGACGGCAAGCTGATCGGCGTGCCCGGACAAAAGAACTATTACCGCGACGACATCGACCGGAGCCGGCTCGGCCTCGTGAAGGCGCGGGTCGAATCCTATCTCGGCTTCTATTTCGCGACGCTCGCCGACGACGCGCCGTCGCTTTACGACTTCCTGGGCGATGTCGGCCGCACCGGCATCGGGATGATCTGCTCCTACGGCGACGTCGAAGTCGTCGACGGCATTCAGAAGAACATCATCGACTGCAACTGGAAGATTGCGGTCGACAATCTCTTCGACTGGTATCATGTCGCCTACAGCCACGCCTCGGCGAGCACGGCCGGGTTTCTCCACCTGAACCAGATCCTGCATCCCAACGAGCAGATGGTGATGCTGGGCGAATTCGGCCACGCGATCAGCGGGCCCGGCGTACCGAAAGAAACGCAGGACAAGATCGACGCCTTGTCCGATGAAGAGCGTCTCGCGTTTCCGCGGCCGGAACAAAGCAACATGATCCGTCCGCGCAGGGCGACCGAGCTCATGGGTCCCGTCGGCGTGCGCAGCAACGGTCACCCCAACATCTTCCCCAATCTCTGGATCACGATGGGCGGGCTGCAGATCTGCCTGCGCCTGCCGCGCGGGCCGTCGCATACGGAATTCTGGTGGTTCACGATCGTGCCGAAGAGCGCGCCGCCTCCGCTGCGCAAGGCGATGATCCAGCAGGCCACCCATATCTTCGGGCCTGCCGGGCTCCTCGAACAGGATGACGGCGAGAACTGGAGCCAGAGCACGCGCTCGACCACGGGCTATTCAAGCCGCAAGGTCGGCTTGGCGCTGTTCATGGGGCTCGGGCATGACCACGTGACAGTCTCCGACAACGGCCAGAAGCACATCGACACCTGCATCAACGAGCACGGCCAGCGCTGGCTTTATCGCAGCTGGACGGAATGGATGGCGGCGCGGGATTGGGCGGAGTTGCGCAAGACCCGCACGCCGGTCCCCGAAGGAGTCGTTTGATGGCGGCACTCGAGCGAAGGCACGCAGAGTCCTTATCTGACATGAGTCTCGCGGAGCGCGCGGCCCTGCAGTATGAGGTTGAGCAGTTCCTTTACGACGAAGCCGCTCTGCTCGACGCGCGCCAATACCGCGAATGGCTGGGCCTTCTCGCTGACGACATCCACTACTGGATGCCGATCCGGCGCACGGTAATGAAAGGCGATCTCGAATTCGAGTTCACCAAGCCCGGCGCGATGGCGTATTTTGACGACGATCGCGTGCTGCTCGAGATGCGCGTCAAGAAACTGGAGGCATCGAACGCGTGGTCGGAGGATCCTCCCTCGCGCTCGCGGCACTTCGTCTCGAATGTCCGCATCACGGAAATTTCCGGCAGCGACATCACGCTCGACGCGTGCTTCCACGTCTATCGCACGCGCCTCAACAGCGAGATCGACAGCTGGATCGGCCGCCGCACCGACGTGCTGCGTCGCTCGGGGACGGCTTTCAAGCTCGCCAAACGCCATCTCTTCCTCGACCAGACCGTCATCCTGTCGAAGAACATGAGCACGTTGTTCTAGGAGCCACTGGATGCGCGCTCTCGACGGCGAAGTGGTGCTGATCACCGGCGGTGCCTCGGGGCTCGGCCGCGCGATCGCAGAACGCTTTCTCGAGGAAGGCGCGAAGCTCTGCATTCTTGATCGTTCCGCTGACAGGCTCGGCGAATTCGCGGCCGCGCATCCGGAACAAATCGAAGCTGTAGCGGGCGATGTGCGCTCTGTCGCCGATAATGCAAAAGCTGTCGAGCGCACAGTAGCAAAGTTCGGCCGTCTCGATTGCGCGATCGGCAACGCAGGCATCTGGGATTATTCGGTGTCCCTCGATGCCCTGCCTGCCGATCGCATGGATGCGGTCTTCGACGAGGTCTTCCACATCAACGTGAAAGGCTATCTCCATCTTGCGAAGGCCGCGCTGCCCGCGCTGGTGCGCTCGTCCGGCGCGCTGATCTTCACCGTCTCCAACGCAGGCTTCGACCCCGCAGGCGGCGGGCCGCTCTACACCGCGAGCAAGCACGCCGTCGTCGGACTGATCCGCCAGCTCGCCTATGAGCTCGCGCCGCATGTGCGCGTGAACGGCGTGGCGCCGGGCCCGATCGAGACCGATCTGCGCGGACCGCAATCGCTCGGCCTTGCCGAGCGATCAATCGGCAGCGTCAATCTCTCCTCCGTCGCCGCACCGAACGTCCCGCTCGGCAAAGTGCCGGCGACGTCCGACTATGCGGGCGCGTACGTGTTCCTTGCCTCACGCCGCGACAGCCGGCCGGCAACGGGTGGCGTCGTCAATCTCGACACCGGCATCGCCATTCGCGGCATCGGCCGCGCTTCAGCCGGAAAAGGTCTGGCCGAGAAATACGGCGCGGCGAAGGGGTAGCGATGGCGGCGCCGCACAAAAGGATGGCCGCCGACGACGACCGCCATGACGTGCGCATGGATGGCGTGTTCTTTTTCCGCAGCTGCGTGAACGGCGCGTTCGTCAAGACGCTCGATCCCGGCAATTTCTCCTGTTGCGTCATGGTGCGTGCGGGCCGCGTCCGGCTCGAGACGGACTTTCCCGTGCGCCTGGAAATCGAGCTGGGGCCGCAAGACGCCGTCGCGGTGAGTGGACTGGCGCCGCACCGCTTCGCGTCTCTTGCTGCTCCAAAAGGTGCACCGGCCGGTCGCTTCGAACGGCGCGCGCTGGTGCCCGACGGCACACCATCGGATGTCGAATTGATTATCGGCGTGGCGCCGAATGAAGCGCTGGCGCTCGGCTCGCTCATGGTGGGGCCGATCGTCATTCGCGCAGCCGAGCAGCCGGACCTCTCGCGCCGTCTGTGGCGCGCTGTGGACATGCTGGAAGACGAGTACGCCGACGAGACGCAGATCGACCGCAATCTCGTGATCCGGCGACTCGCCGAGATCATGCTCGTCAACATGAGTCGCGCGCTCCTCACGCAGCGCCAGGCGGCGCTCGATGCACCGCCACCGGAGAGCGAGAACCGCCAGGTCCTGCGCGCGATCACCGCGTTCTTCGCGGCACCGGAGAAGCCCTGGACGTTGCCCGACCTCGCGCGCGCCGCGGGAATGTCGCGCACCCGGTTCGCCGAATCCTTCAAGCTCGTCACGGGCCAAACGCCCAAGCGCGTCATCTCGCGCATGCGTCTGACGGCGATCGCGCGGCGCCTCGCCAGTGCGGCGCTCAGCGTCGAGACCGCCGCGGAAGAAGCGGGCTATGGTTCGTCGGCGGCCTTCGTGCGGGCCTTCCAGCGCGAATTCGGCGAGACGCCCGCGCGCTGGCGGCGAAGGCGCTCCAGTGTCGCCGCGAACACGCCGGCGCGCGAAAAGGACAATTTGCGATCGCGCCGGCGGCCGCGGAAATAAGGGAAGGAGCAACACATGGGCATCGAGTCCCTCGGCTATCTCGGCATCAAGGCAAAGGACCCGCGAGCGTTCGCGGAGTTCGCAATGCGCGTCCTGGGATTGATGCCGGGGGAAAGCGCGGGCGAAGCACGCCGCTTTCGCCTCGACGAGCTTGCCTGGCGCATCGCCGTCGAGCAGGGTGATGCGGACGACGCGGCTTATATCGGCTTCGAGGTTTCCGGAGCACCTGAGCTTGAAGCGATGCGCGCACGTCTCAAAGAAGCCGGAGTGGCGGTCAGCGACGGCAGTGCCGAGCTGCTAGCCGAGCGCGGAGTCCTGGGACTCCTCGCCTGCAAGGATCCCGACGGCCTTGCCGTCGAGATCTTCTTCGGCCCTACATTGCGCACCGAGACCCCGTTCGCCTCGCCCGCAGGCGTCGGATCGTTTGTCACCGGCACGCAGGGCCTCGGCCACGTCGTGCTCACAACGAAGGACATCGCGGCGGCGCGCCGCTTTTATCAGGACCTCCTGGGCTTCCGCCTGTCGGACACGATCCGCATGCGCATGGGTCCGCAGGCGAGCTTCGAGATGGAGTTCTTCCACTGCAATCCGCGCCATCACACGCTGGCGCTGATCCCGCTGCCGATGCCGAAGCGCCTGCATCATTTTATGCTGCAGGTGCCGATGCTCGACGCGGTCGGCTTCGCGCTCGAGCGCGCAGAGGCCGCGCAGACGCCGATCACCTCGACTCTTGGCCGTCACACCAATGACCGCATGGTGTCGTTCTACGCGCGCACGCCGGCGGGTTTCGAAGTGGAGTTCGGTTTCGGCGCGCTCGAAGTGGACGACGCCACCTGGCGTGTCACGCGCCACGACAAGCCGAGCTCCTGGGGCCACAAGCGGCCGTCGCACTAATCGAACGAGGACGTCATGGATCTCGGGATCAAGGGAAAGTCGGCCATCGTCTGCGGCGCGAGCGCAGGGCTCGGACGCGGCACGGCGACGGCGCTTGCACGCGAAGGCGTAACGGTCACAATCGCTGCACGCGACGAAAAACGACTGCAGGACGCGGCGCGCGACATCGCGAAAGAAACCGGCGGCACGGTGCACGCCGTCGCGGCCGACGTGACGAGCGATGAAGGCCGCAACGCACTGCTCGCGGCCTGCCCTGAGCCGGACATCCTGATCAACAATGCCGGCGGGCCGCCGCCGGGCGATTTCAGGAACTGGACGCGCGAGGACTGGATCAGGGCGCTGGATGCGAACATGCTCTCCGCCATCATGCTGATCAAATCAACCATCGACGGCATGATCGCGCGGCGGTTCGGCCGCGTCGTGAACATCACGAGCCACATGGTGAAGCAGCCCGCGGGCATCCTCGGGTTGTCGAACGGCGCGCGTTCGGGCCTCACGGGATTCGTCGGCGGCCTTGCGCGCGACGTGGCGCGCCACAACGTGACCATCAACAACGTGTTGCCCGGCCAGTTCGACACCGAGCGGCTGCGCTCCAACCACGCGAAATTCGCGGCCCAGCAGAAGATCGACATCGAGCAGTACCGCGAGCGCGCCAAGAGCCAGATTCCGGCGCGCCGCTTCGGCGAGCCCGCCGAGTTCGGCGCCATGTGCGCCTACCTGTGCAGCGCGCAAGGCGGCTTCATCACCGGTCAGAACATCCTGCTCGACGGCGGGCAATATCCGGGACTGCTCTAGTCGCGCTCTAACGGATCAGCTCGCAGAACTTGTCCAGATCGACGTTACCGCCCGACACGATGCAGACAATCGGGCCGGGACCGAGCTTGCCGGACATGGCCGCAGCCACGGAGAGCGCGCCCGCGCCCTCCGCGATCACGCGCGCCTTCTCCGCCATCAGCCGCATGGCGCGTTTCGTGTCGTCCAAGGACACGACGAGACATTCATCGACAAGGCCCTGCATGCGCTCCCACATGCGCGGGAAAAGGCTTTGTCCGCCCGCACCATCGACGAACGAAGCCTGCCAGTCGGCGAATTTCTGCGGTGCACCCTTCGCGAAAGAGAGCGCGGACGGCGCCGCCGTCTCGGGCTCGACACCATGGATCTTTATTCCCGGCGAGAGCGCACGCATGGCGCTCGCCACGCCGACGATCAATCCGCCGCCGCCGATCGCGGCAACCACCGCGCGCGTGTCGGGCGCATCCTCGAGGATCTCGAGCGCCATCGTGCCGTGACCGGCGATGAAGTCGTGATCATCGAACGGATGGACGAAAGTGCCGTCGATGCCCTTGACGGCGCGCGCATCGAGCGCCTCCCATGCGACGTCATAGGGAACGAGCACGAGTTTCGCGCCGAGCGCTTCCATGCGCGCGAGCTTCGCCTTCGGCGCGGATTCGATCGCAACGACGGTGGCGGGAACGCCGGCCTTGCGCGCGGCATAAGCGACGCCCTGCCCTGCATTGCCGGCACTGATGGTCCAGACGCCGCGCTTCTTCTCCTCTTCGGACAGCATCGCCACCGCGTTGGCGGCGCCGCGCAGCTTGTAGGCGTTGATCGGCTGAAGGTTCTCGAGCTTGAGGCGGATGTCTGGCGCGCCCGCTCCGAGCTCGAGACGGATCAGCGGCGTGCGGATGATGGTGTCCTTGATCCTTTCTCGCGCATCGCGGATTTCTGCAAGCGTAACCGGGCGGACTTCTGCGAGCGTTCGAGACAAGACCTTCGACTCCTTAGTTCTTGGTGCGCTTCATGGCAGCGTACTCCCGTTCGACGCGCCGCGAAGAGGACGCGTCCTGCGACTGCGAAAGCGCAAGCAGCAGTGGCGAAAAAAATCGCGCGTTTAGGTTCGCTCGCGCGCTTGACTTCGACACCGCGATCAGCCGGGACCTTGCAAGCCACTGAACCAGCGCCGTTTTTCGCGATTGTTGTTGAAATCCCTTTCCGGGCTTTGATAGTTGCCGACTGCTCGAGACCGTTCGGGAGTCGCTTTTGTCCCATCCCTATCTGAGCAAGGGCTACGCGCCGCTGCGCCAGGAGTTCGACGGCGTCGACCTGGAGATCGAGGGCACGATGCCCGCCGGCCTCGCCGGCACGTTCTACCGCATCGGTCCTTCGCCGCAGTTCCCGCCGCGCGAGTCCTACAACCCGCTCCTTGGCGACGGCATGGTGCACGCATTCCGCATTGCGAACGGACGCGCGTCCTATCGCAATCGGTGGGTCCGGACGAAACGTTGGCAGCTCGAGCATCAAGCCGGACGAGCACTGTTTGGAACGACGGGCGCACCGCGAGACTCCGATCCGAGCGTTGCCGGCATCGCCACAGATGGGGTGGCGAACACCAATCTTGTCTCACACGCCGGAAGATTTCTCGCGCTCGAGGAAGGCAACGCGCCCATCGAAATCGACACGGTTACGCTTGCCACGCAAGGCCCGTGGTCGTTTGACGGCCGCCTGCCCCGCAACATGACAGCCCATCCGAAGGTCGACCCGGTAACGGGGGAGATGGTCCTCATCGCGAATTTCGAGAATTTTCGCGAGCCGCTTTCAGTTGGGCTGCACGCGGTCGACGCTTCCGGCGCTATCGTGCGCTCGACGAAGATCAGCGGTTCGTATCCCGCGCTGATTCACGATTTCGCGCTGACGGCCGATTTCATTGCCATCGTGTTCTGCCCGGTCACGGTGTCGCTGAAGCGCGCAATGGAAGGCCGACCGGTGATCGCCTGGGAGCCGGAGCTCGCGACGAGAGTGGCGATCATGCGGCGCCAATCCGGAGATCTTCGCTGGTTCGAGGGGCCGGCCTGCATGGCGTGGCACGTGATGAATGCCTTCAATGACAAGGGGCACATCGTCGTCGATCTCTGCCCGCAGGGTGCGCCGATGTTTCCCTTCACCGATGGCAGGCCACCCGATGCCGCGCATGCCGGACAATTCCTGACCCGCTGGGAATTCGACTGGTCGAAACCCGGTGCGTTCGTCGCACGCCGTCTTGTCAGCACGCCTTGCGAATATCCGCGCATCGACGAACGCAGGACCGCGCAGCCCTATCGCCACGGTTACCTGGCCTGCATCGGTGGTCCCGGAACCGCAGACATCTTCCAGCGCGGGATCGGTCACTACGACCATGCGAACGAACGCTCGGATGTGTGGCACGCAGGCGCGACCTGCGCAGTAGCCGAACCGGTCTTCGCACCCGGCGGCACCGCCGAAGGTCACGGATTTCTGCTGACGAATGTGTACGACGAAAAAAGCGGGACGAGCCATCTCGCAATTCTCGACGCCCACGACGTCACATCAGGACCGATTGCGCGCCTGCACCTGAAGCACGCCATGCCGGTCGGATTTCATGGGCTCTGGCGCGTCCGATGTGCCTAAGGCTTCAGCGGCATCCGATTGCCGTAATAGGAGACGAGCGTCAGCGGCGGATCGACATTGGCCAGCGCGACAATCACCGTCTTGGCGTCAGGATAGATGCGCAATTCCGTGGCCATGCCGGGCGCTCCGCCGCTGTGTCCGTAGTTGTGAGCGACGCCGTTGCCGTGCACTTCAAAGCCGTAGCCGTACCAGTCGCCTTTGGTCTCTGAGCGCGTGGCGGCATTGCGCAGGTCGTCAGGCAAAAGCGTTCCATCCATCATCGCGTGCGCGAAGCGCAGGAGATCGGTCAGCGTCGAGTAACCGCCGCCGGCCGGCGTGCCGCGCCATGGCAGCGTCGCCGCGTTGGACACCCACTTGCCGTCCTTCAGCATGTAGCCCGGCACGCGCCCTGGTACGTTTTCTGTCTCGGGCAACGAACCAGTATCCGTCATCCCGGCCGGCTCAAAGATGTGCTTGCGCACATAGTCGTCGTAATCCTCGCCGCTTACCTTCTGGATGATTGCGCCGAGAAGAATGAAGCCGAAATTGGAATAGTCTGTCTGCGATCCGGGAGGAAACTCCGGCGCGCGCGATCCGTAGAGCTTCACGTAGTCGGAAATGTTCTTCAGCTCGAGGCGGTGCTTGTCGAACGCGTCGCCGAAGATGTCGCCGGTGCCGCCTGTATGGGTCAGCAACATGCGAATAGTCGCCTTCCTTGCGATCTCGTGGTTGGGATAATCGAGAAGGTACTGGCCCACTGTGCCATCCAGCGAAAGACGCCCCTTCGCGACGAGCTGCAGCGCGGCAACGGCAGTGAACATCTTGTTCATCGACCCCAGCCGGAATTTGTCGCTGACCTTGAGAGGAATTTTCGCCGCTCGATCGGCGTAGCCCCAGGCCTTCTCCAGCAGGACGCGGCCGCGGCTTTCGATGAGCATGACGCCCATCCATTTGTCCTGTACCGCGAGGCTCTCCGCGCGCGCGTTCAGCGCTTTCAACGCTTCCGATTGCGAGAGGCGCGGGAGAGCGAGATCTTCCGGCCGGTCGGCGGTTGCGACTTGTTTGAACACGACCTTGGCGGGGTCTTTGGGATCAACCTGGTATTCCACGCGCAGGACATCGTCCGACAAGGACTCGCCGACGATGGCGACGATATGGTCGGGCTCATTCTTTTCGAGCTTGAGAACCGAAAGGTCGCCGGTCACCGTCCGCAGGTCGAGATAAACAGACGGCGGACTCTTGCCGTGAACCAGCGTTACGTAGGCCTGCAGCTTCGCTGCGTTGGCCGTATTCATGGCATCCAGGAACAACGCCAACACGTGTCCGGCCGGCGTGTGCGGAATCTCCGCACCTTGCGCGAAGGACGCGGTCGCCAGGCAAACGCCTATTGCGGCAATGATGCGCTTCATCTCGTGCCCCCAAAGGACAAGCGCGTTTGGCAGGCGTTGATCGCTTGCGCGACAGTGAGACTTTGGTGCCCCTGGCCGGACTTGAACCAGCACGCTGTCGCCAGCAACAGATTTTGAGTCTGCCGCGTCTACCATTCCGCCACAGGGGCACGCGAGGAAAAGCGTGAAATGGAGGCCGGGATCATAGTCGGCGCGACCGCGCGGTCAACGCGAGGCCGCGCGGCACCTTCGCACCCGGTTTGCTCCACGGAAATGCAACCGGGACGCCGCTATCTTTTGCGAAGGCGGCGCCCACCTCATCGAGGCGCGCACGGGCTGCCTCCGCGCCGGTTCCCTTCCTTGGCCGGAAGCCGACGTTCTTCGACCAGTTCTCCCAGGTTCCGTAGCGCTTCATATGTGCGCCGGTCTCGGTGTGCTCCTCGCCTGTGAAAACGAGCAGCCTGGCTTCGAGCAGCGCGAGATCGGAGCGCACCTCTTTGAGCGGCTTCTTTCCCCCGACTTCGTCCGCGCGTGCACTGCCGCGCTCGCCGATCTTCGCCAGAAGCTTTTTCGCCGACGGCGACAGCCCGTTCGTTTGCCAGGCCTCGCGTGCTGCCGCGATCGTGTAGAGGTCCTGCCAGAGACCGCGATGGACGAACGTCGTCTTGGCGTTGACGAGCTTGAGCATTGCCGTGTTGGGATCGTCCTGCAGCGCCTGGCTGACCGCGTAGATTTCGTGGCAGAGCGGATGCGCCCACCACGAGCCGTTGATCGGTTCGCCCGCGACAAGCCCGGCGACGCTCGGCAACGCCTTGTCGGCGAGCAGAAGGACGCCTTTCGTTCGCAGCACGTCGCCGATCCGCGCCGTGGCTTCCTTGATGTCGACCGCGTGTTTGCGCATCGCGGAACATCTCAGCCGGAGCGATCGTGCCGGTCAATCGCGTTTGTGCCCGGAGAGGTCGAGACCTAAGCTCCCTTCCAGCAGTACCGGGGAGACATCCATGAAGCTCTATTACGAAGCCTATCCCGCGCCCAATCCGCGCAAGGTCCTCATCTTCCTCAAGGAAAAGCGCATCGATGTGCCGCTCGAACATGTGCGGATGCAGAAGCGCGAGCACAAGGCGCCGGAATTCGTGAAGAAGAATCCGCTGGGCCAGGTGCCGATGCTGGAGCTCGACGACGGCACCTGCATCTCGGAGTCGATCGCGATCTGCCGCTATCTCGAGGAGATTCACCCGACACCGTCTCTGTTCGGGCGTACGCCCGTCGAGCGCGCCACTGTCGAGATGTGGCTGCGCCGCGCCGAATTCCGTCTGTGGAATCCCATGGGCCAGGTCTGGATCAATGCCGATCCGCGCACGGCGGCCGTCAATCCGAACCAGTTCAAGGACTACGGCGAGCATTCGAAGAAAATAGCGCTCGGCGCCATGCGCTGGTTCGACAAGGAGCTTTCCGACGGCCGAAAATTCCTCGCAGGCGAGGAGTACTCCATGGCCGACATCGTTCTTCTCTGCGGCATCGATTTCTCGAAATTCATCAACCTCGACATGCCGGAGGACGCAAAGCATCTGCGTGAGTGGCACACACGCGTGTCGTCACGCCCGAGCGCCAGGGCCTAGAGCAGCGAGGCGAGCTTGGCGAATTCCGCGCGCGCGGCAACGTAGCTCTTCACGCGCCGAATTTCGGCCAGCGGAATCTGGGGTGCAAAGCGTGCGACCGTCCTGCGGGTTTCGGCGATCGGCACGGCGCCGTCGCCAGAGTCGTTGAGGACCAAAGCTGCGACTCTCACTCCTGCGCGCTTGAGCACCTCAAGCGCAGTCAGCGTGTGGCTGATCGTGCCCAGATAGGTGCCGGTCACGACGATCACAGGCAGATCGAGGGCGACCATCCAGTCGAGCACGGTGCGGTTCTCGTCGAGCGGTACCATCACGCCGCCCACACCTTCGATGAACAACGTCCCCTTGTTCTTCGCGATCGCTTTTGTGCAGAACGACACGACCTCGTCATAGGGCACGGCGCGGCGCTCGCGCGCTGCCGCCATGTCGGGCGAGAGCGGAGCCGAGAACCGCCAGGGCGAGATGCGGTCGAGCGCTTCCGGCGTGATCGGTTCGTCGAGCGCTTCAAGCAGCACGCCCGGGTCGCTCACCGCGGCCGTGGCGATGTCGAAACCACTGACCACCGGTTTGAGCGCGTCGACCTGGGCGTGCGCCTCGCGCAGGTGGCGGATGAGCCCGGCCGTGACGAAGGTCTTGCCGATATCGGTGCCGGTGGAGGTGACGAAATACGCGGTCATAAGAATGAAATCCCTGGCCGCTTGCGCGCGTTCCGGCCCCGATATAATGGCTTGATCGACAACGTCAAAACGCGAAGGCAGCCCGACGATGAACGCCCCCGAGACACGCTTCCGCGACGGCACGGTGCGGCACGACTGGACCAGAGAGGAAATCCGCGCCCTGTTCGCGCTCCCATTCGCCGACCTCATCTTCCGGGCCCAGGGCGTGCACCGGCAGAATTTCGATCCGCACGAGGTGCAGATCTCGACCCTGCTCTCGATCAAGACGGGCGGGTGTCCTGAGGATTGCGGCTATTGCTCGCAGAGCGCCTCGCATGAAACCGGCCTCAAGGCCTCGAAGCTGATGGACCTCTCCCAGGTCGTCGCCGACGCAAAGGCCGCGCGCGACGCGGGCGCCACGCGCTTTTGCATGGGCGCGGCGTGGCGCTCGCCCAAGGACAAGGATCTCGATCAGGTTTGCGACATGGTGCGCGAGGTCAAGGCGCTCGGTATGGAAACCTGCGTCACGCTCGGCATGCTCACCGCCGACCAGGCGACGCGCCTCAAGGACGCGGGTCTCGACTATTACAATCACAACATCGACACCTCGCCCGAGTATTATCGCGAGATCATCACGACCAGGACCTTCGAGGATCGCATCGACACCCTTGGCCATGTGCGCGACGCGGGCATCAATGTCTGCTGCGGCGGCATCATCGGCATGGGCGAAACAGCGGAAGACCGCGTCGGGATGCTCCACGCGCTGGCGACGTTGCCGGAGCATCCGGAAAGCGTGCCCATCAACCTCCTGATGCGCGTCGAAGGCACGAAGCTCGCGCACGCGTCCGACATCGATGCGCTCGACTTCGTGCGCACGATCGCGGTGGCGCGCCTCACCATGCCGAAGTCGATGGTGCGGCTCTCCGCGGGCCGCGACCATATGAGCGACGAAGCGCAGGCGCTCTGCTTCCTTGCCGGCGCCAATTCCATTTTCTACGGCACCAGGCTGCTCACCACGCCCAATCCGAAAGAGAGCCATGACCGGCGATTGCTCGAACGGCTGGGCATGAACGCGATGCCGCTCTGACGCGTTTCCACACGATGAAGAACGAGCCGGACTGGATTTCACGCGGGCTTCCGCATCTCTGGCTCCCCTACACCCAGATGAAGACGAGCCTCGCGCCGCTTGCGGTCGCGAGGACGCATGGCACGCGCATCGTGCTGGAGGACGGCCGCGAGCTCATCGACGGCATCGCCTCCTGGTGGACCGCCTGTCACGGCTACAATCATCCCCATATCCGGGCTGCGCTCGAACGCCAGGCAAAAGAGCTCCCGCACGTGATGCTGGGCGGCCTCGTCCATAAGCAGGCGGCAGAGCTCGCGGCGCGGCTCTCGGCGCTTCTGCCCGGCGATCTCGACCACGTCTTCTTTTCGGATTCGGGGTCGGTCGCCGTCGAAGTCGCGATGAAGATGGCGACGCAGTACTGGCTCAACAAGAACGTCCGTGGACGGAAGAAAATCCTTGCCTTCAAGGGCGGCTATCACGGCGACACGATCGCGACGATGGCCGTGTGCGATCCCGAAGAAGGCATGCACGCGCTGTTTTCCGGTCTCCTGCCGGAGCATCCGGTCATAGACCTGCCTCGTGATGACGAATCCATCGCGGCGTTCGACACGTTCCTCGAGCGCCATGCCGACACGCTTGCCGCCATCCTCGTCGAGCCGATGGTACAGGGCGCCGGCGGCATGCTGTTCCACGACGAGCGCGTGCTGCAGCGCCTGCGCCGCGCCGCCGACAAATACGAGCTGCTTTTGATCTACGACGAGATCTTCACGGGCTTCGGCCGCACAGGTCCGATGTTCGTGAGCGCGGTCGAAGGCGCTACGCCCGACATCGTCACACTCGGCAAGGGACTTTCGGGCGGCACGCTGCCGCTCGCCGCAACGATCGCCTCGAAGAAGGTGTTCGATGCCTTCTGGTCCGACGACCCGATGCATGCGCTGATGCACGGCCCGACCTTCATGGGCAATGCGCTCGCCTGCGCCGCCGCCAATGCCTCGCTCGATCTCTTCGAGAGCGAGCCTCGCCTCGTGCAGGCCAACGAGATCGCCTCACAGATGGGACCGGCGCTCGGACGCTGCCTCGAACTTCCCGGCGTGAAGGATGTTCGCGTCAAAGGTGCGATCGGCGTCGTCGAGCTCGCCCACATCGACGACATGAATGCGCTCAAGCGCGCGCTTGTTGCCAAGGGCGTCTGGGTCCGGCCGTTCCGCACGATCGTCTATCTGACGCCTGCGCTCACCATCGGCGAAGACGATCTCGAACGCCTCACGACGGCAATCTTCCACGTGCTGAGCGCGCGCGGACCCTGAGCATGGACATTCGCCGTTTTTTGATCGTTCTCGGCGCGATCCTGCTTGCGGCGGGACTTCTCTGGCCGTTCCTGTCCCGGCTCGGGCTTGGCCGGCTGCCGGGCGACATCGTGATAAACCGCGGAAACCTGCACATTTACATTCCGCTCGCCACGAGCCTGTTGGTCAGCGTCGTTCTGACCCTTCTCTTTTGGGCCCTGCGGAAGTAAGACCGCCCGTAACCCGCATAGCCCCGAGTCGTGTCATGACGCTCCGCCCCGTTCGCCGCGCGTTGCTTTCGGTTTCCGACAAGTCCGGGCTGGTGGATTTCGCAAAAGGGCTCGTCAGGCACGGCGTCGTGCTGATCTCGACCGGCGGCACGGCGAAGGCCTTGCGCGATGCGGGGCTCGACGTGACCGACGTGTCCGCCGTCACCGGTTTTCCCGAGATCATGGACGGGCGCGTGAAGACGCTGCACCCGAAGATCCATGGCGGCTTCCTCGCCCTGCGCGACAAGGCGGACCATGCCGAAGCGATGCGCACGCACGGCATCGAGGGCATCGATCTTCTCGTCTCCAATCTCTATCCGTTCGAGGCGACCGTCGCGAAAGGCGCGAGCTTCGCCGACACGGTCGAAGAGATCGACATCGGCGGGCCAGCCATGACGCGGGCCGCGGCGAAGACGCATGAATGGGTGACGGTCGTCGTGGACACCGCCGACTACGAACGCGTGCTTGCGGAACTCGATGCCAACAAGGGCGCAACCACGGCCAGGCTGCGCCGAGAGCTGGCGCAGATCGCGTTCGCGCGCACGGCGGCGTACGACGCCGCGGTCTCGAACTGGCTTCAGGGCGAGCTCGCCAAGGACGGCGAGAAATCCCCGCCGCGGCGGCGCGCCTTTGCCGGCCAGCTGCGCCAGCTGCTTCGCTACGGCGAGAACCCGCACCAGGAAGCCGCCTTCTACACGACCGGGGAGAAACGCTACGGCATCGCGACCGCGGAGCAACTCCAGGGCCGGGAACTCTCCTACAACAACATCAACGATACCGACGCGGCCTATGAGCTGGTCGCGGAATTCGACCCGAAGGGGCTCGCCGCCTGCGCCATCATAAAGCACGCCAATCCGTGCGGCGTCGCACTCGGGCAGACGCTCGGCGAAGCCTATGCCAAAGCGCTCGCCTGCGATCCCGTCAGTGCCTTTGGCGGCATCCTCGCTTTCAACAAGACGCTCGATGGCGCGACCGCGGAGGAGATCATCAAGCTCCTGACGGAAGTGATCATCGTGCCGGATGCCGATGCCGATGCGCGCAAGATCATCGGCAAACGGCGCAACCTGCGCCTGCTCATTGCCGGCGGATTGCCGGATCCGCATTCGGCCGGGCTCACTTTCAAGACCGTCGCCGGCGGGTTCCTGGTGCAGACGCGCGACAGCGGCCATATCGGCGAGAGCGACCTCAAGATCGTCACAAAGCGCAAGCCAACAAAAGGCGAGATCGCCGACATGCTCTTCGCCTTCACGGTCGGCAAGCACGTGAAGTCGAACACGATCGTCTATGCGAAGGGCCTTCAGACGGCGGGGATCGGTGCGGGGCAGATGAGTCGGGTCGACGCAGCGCGCATCGCCGCCATCAAGGCGAAGGAAGCCGCCGAGGCCGCGGGCCTCGCAGTCCCCCTCACCAAGGGCTCTGCCGCGGCGTCCGATGCCTTCTTTCCATTCCCTGACGGCCTCCTTGCGACGGCAGACGCAGGCGCCACCGCCGTGATTCAGCCCGGCGGCTCCATCCGCGACGAGGAAGTGATCAAGGCGGCCGACGACGCCGGATTAACCATGGCATTCACAGGTATGCGGCACTTCCGCCACTAATTCTCCCGTAAATCTCCAGCAAATCGCCGTTTGCCCGGCCCGGTTGCGCGACATTAGTGTTAATATGGTTCCGGTGGGATGCCGGTTCGCGTTGGCCTGCGAGTCGTTGGTGGCGTTCGGGTGTCGGGGGAATAAGCCGTGGGTTGGTGGAACGGTTCGTTAGGGCGGCGACTTTCGGTTGCGCTGGCTGCAGGTATCGCGCTCGTCTCGATGGCGGGCGTCGCAGCGCGCGCAGACTACACCGACGGACAGATCGCGGCGACGAAGCTTGGTCTCGAAGCCGGCATGCAGGTCTGGCGCCGTATCGGCTGGCAAGAGGACGACTTCCTCTCCGAAGTGCATCTCGGCGACATCTACGGCGACGATCGCGGCGAGAGCAAACTCTACGATCCGGTTGAAGCCTATGTCTGGTACTTCCTCGCCAGCCGGAGCGCGCGTCTCAACGAATACACCGACGACGGGTACGCACGTCGCGTCATCGCCAATAACTACCACCGCGCGCTCGCGCGCATGCAGAAGCTCCTGCTCCTGATGAATGCGGAGCAGCGCGAGCAGGCACGCAACCGCATCATCTACATCCTCTCCTGCCGCGGTGCCGACGGTTTCATCCGGCTCGGCCAGATCTACACGGCCGGGACGACGACCTTTGCGCCGCCGGGCTTCACGAGCGACATGCCGAACGAGAGCCCTTACACCTATGGCGCGATGTCGGACATGTCGCGCTCGATCTATTCGTTCCGCGAGCGCTCCGAGCGCGAGTTCGATTACGGGGACGCGGCCTACGCACGCAGCATGATGGGCATCAACTCCCCGTCCGTGATGGTGCCGAACGACGGCGAGGCGCTCACCTATTTCCACATCGCCGACAATATGGGTCATCCTCTGGCGCACGAATTCCTGCGCGGCCTCGACCGCAATGTGCGCGCGGCGGGCGCGCTCGGCGCCCGCATCGCCGACGACGCCGCCGCCAAGGCGCGCTACTGGTCGCCGCCCTACGAGTTCTATCCGCCGGGCGACAACGCGAGCGGCGTTCCGTACACGGATGAATGCTATGTGAGCTTCGACCGCCAGCACGCGCTCGATCTCGTCGACGCGATGCTGCCCCAGCATGCGGTGCAGCAGGCGCTCTGGTTCCTGGGCTGGAGCGCGTTTCCCGTGACGCGCTGGCCGGGTCCGGGCGCGCCGCGCGACATCGGCCGTTATCAGCTGACGATCGCACACTCCCCGACGGGACGGCTGACGCCGCTCGAAGCGGTGCGCCTGATCCAGACCGCGGCCATCAAGGGCGATGCGTCCTCGCAGAACGCGCTCGGCGTCATGTACGCGAAAGGCATCGGCGTGGTGCGCAACTTCGTGCGCGCGCAATACTGGTTCCAGAAGGCGGCAGACCAGCGCTACGGCGCGGCGCTCTATCACCTGGGCGTGCTCTACAAAAAGGGCCCGGACGGCATAAAGCCCGACCTCAACAGGGCGAACGACTATTTCACGGCGTCGGCCTTGGCCGGCTTCAGGCCCACCATGAACCAGCTCGGCGATCTCCTCGATCGCGCCGCAGTCCAGCCGCCGCATGACGGCCAGCATTAGGAGACACGGGGATGCGTTCTTTTTTCCTGTCGCGCGCGATCAGACCGGCCCTGTGCGCGGCCGCGCTGATCTCAGCCGCGTTTGCGGCATTGCCGGCCGACGCGCATTGGGTGAATGACGGGCGCATCGTGCTCTCTGACGATCCGGTGCCGCAGATCCGCTTTCGCCATTGGGGCGGCGGCGACTGCGACCGCAATTGCGCGATCGAAGAGCATTGCGGCTACGACTGCCGGCGCTACGGCGAAGAGGAGGGGCCACGCGTCTATGTCGACTATGACGGCGGCTACGACCGGCATCATGGCTGCGACGACTGGCGCGACCGCGATCACTGGGCCTGGCATCGCCCCTGCCCGGAAGATCTCGAGGAGGGCTACCTGGCGCGCGCCAAGCGCTCGGACGATCAGTCGGACCGCTGGAACCAGGCGATGGACCACTGGCAGGGCGCGATGGACTGGTATGACCACAGCGTGGTCGGCCATCACGATCATGATCACGACCACGATCATGACCACGATCACCACTGACGCCGGCGTGCGATGAAAAAAATTCTCCGCCGCCTGCTGCAATCGGTTGCGCTCCTCCTGGCGCTCGGCGTCGTCGCGTCCGCTGAAGACGTCGCGCCTGCAAACAACGATACGGTCGCGGTCGACAATTCCGTGCTGCTCGATCCCTTCACCTTCGAAACACCGGAGACGGGCCATTACGGACACCGCCACGACGGCCGCGGAGGCGGCGGGGGTTATTTCGGCGACGGCTATGCCGGTTATGACGGCGAGCGCGAGCATGCCTGGGGCCATGACGTCGCCATCGTCGATTGCAGCGGGCATCGCGGGTTCCCCTCGATCAGCGAGGCCGTCGAGCATGTGGCGCCTTTCGGCGAGGTGCGCGTGCTCTCAGGGTTCGCCGGCGCGCCCTGCATGGAGACGGTGCTGATCGACAAGCCCGTGCGCATCGTGGGTGACCGCCGTGGCGAGCCCGTTACCGTCGCCTCGCCGCCGGGACAGTCCTGCCTGATGGTCAGGACCGAAGCGACCGTCGTCCTGCGCGACATCCGTTTTGCGGGCCACGCCCACGACGTTCCCTGCATCGAACTCGAGGAAGGGCGCCTCATCGTGCGCGACGTCGACATTGACGCGCATGGCTCGAACTGGGCGATCGACATGGGCCATGGCGGCTTCCTCGCCGGTGCCCATCTGCACATCGCAACGGACGGCGCCGGCATCAACGCCAACGGCTCGCGCCTCAAGATCGCTGATCTCGCCATCGACATGGAGCACGGCTCACCCGCGGGACTGATGCTCGAGCGCACGGACGGCGAGATCGAAGGTCTGCGCCTGCATGGCGGCCATATCGGCCTCGAAGCCTCGCCGGGCTCGGATCAGCTCGCGCTCATCCAGGTCGACATTTCCGACGTCGATCGGGGCTTGCGTCTGCGCCAGTCGAGCACGCCGGGCGCGATCGCCGTCACGGGCCTCAGCATCCGCAACGCCGGACTCGGCGTCGCCGTCGGTCCGGATGCCCGTGTGTCGATCTCCGAAGGCCAGATCGTCGGCACGAACTGGGCCGCGATCGCAATATTCCACGGCGCGCCTTTCATCCACGAAGTGCGCATCATGCGCGGCGAGTACGGTTTCTGGATCGCCGGCGGGGACGAGAATGTCGAACTCGACGGCAACCGCATCGAAGGCACATGGCACGCGCCCATCTTCTTCGCACAGCCGGGCCCGGCGCGCATCGTGCACAATGTGCTCGAATGCAACGCGCACGGCCATTGCCTGACCGGGGGCGACGAGAGCCAGATCATCCACGCCGACAACACCTGCATCTTCCAGGGCACGCCCGGACCGTGCGAAGCCGCACCTGATCCGGCGGCGCCCGCAGCGGGCTCCCCTGGCGGCGCACCGCCGCCGCACTGACCCGCTTGGGTCACATCGCGACGGCGCGTTCTTCCTTGACGAAGGTCATCCAGATAAGGCCGACGACGAGAAAGGCCAGGATGATCGAGATGCCGCCGCGCTGGGTCTGCGTGAGCGCGGTCATGAACGTCACAGCCGTGTTGGCGAGGAACGTCGTCGACGAGCCCGACAGCGACATGAAGCCGAAGAACTCCGTCATCTTCTCGGGCGGCGCGATCCGCGCGAGCATGGTGCGTGCATTGGCATAGCCGGCCGTGATGAGGACGGCGACGCCGTTCACGATCATCAGGAAGATCAGCTCGGGCCAGGTGTTGAAGAACGGCAGGCCGTTCACGGGCGGCGCATGCACGTCGTAGGGGATGAACCAGAGGATCCTGTCGGGCGCCATCGTCAGGCTCAGGCCGAAGAAGATCGCCGTGCCGCCGATGCTGACGAAGATCGCGCGTTTCGAGCCGAACCGGTTGTCGAGCCATCCGCCGAAGATGCCGCCGATCACGGCGAAGACGCTGAGCTCGAGGCCGTACACCAGCATCTGAAGCACGCCCCAATGGAACGTGCCCGATGCATAGATGCCCCCGAACAGGAGCACCGCGCTCATGCCGTCGTTGAAGATCATGCGCGCCATCAGGTAGTGCCCGATGTTGCGGTAATGCCTGAGGCTCTTGATCGTGTTGATCACGGCGCGCGTGCCGTTCCGCATGGCTGCAAGCGTGCCCATTCCGCGCGCCGGCTTGTCCGGCGTGAAGAGAAAGAGCGGAACGCTGAAAACGAGGAGCCAGATCCCGGAGATCGGTCCGGCGAGCCGCTCCGGCTCGTGCAGAGCCTGACTGACGCCCCAGAGCGTGTGCGCCGGAACGAACGGCCAATCCACTTTTCCGGGAAGCGCGAAGGCGAGCAGCATGAAGATCATCAGCACGATGCCTGCGGCATTGCCCATCGCAAGGCCGAGACCCGAGAGCGGGCCGATGCGCCCGCTGGGCGCGAGCGACGGCAGCATCGCGCTCACGAAGACGTTCGAGAACTCGAACGCGAAATTCGCGGTGATGACCAGCGCGCCGATGAAAACGATGTCACGGATCCCCGCATGCATGGGCGAATACCAGAGGAGCAGCATCGCCACGACCATGATCGCGGTGTAGGCCGCGATCCACGGCTTGCGGCGGCCGCCGATGTCGGCGATGGCACCGAGGAAGGGCGCCGCAAGCGCGGTCGCGAACGCGCCCCAGCTCGAGATCGCCGCCCAGATCACCTGGCCGCGCACCGGATCGCCGACGACATGGTTCGTGAAATACGGGCCAAAGAGATAGATCGTGACGAGAAGGACATAGGGATTGCGGGCGCCTTCGTATCCGGCCCACGACCATTGTCCGATGGTGCTGGCGATCGGGCCGCCCGTAACCGAGGTGCCACGCGGCCGCGCGAAGAGCCTGGCGACGCCCACGGCCTCGACGGCGGCGACCGATGCCGGACTGCCAGCAGTTTCGGCGGCGGCCGCATCGGCCACGTCGAGCCTTACCGACGCGGATTTGGGCGCACTTCCGCCGTCATTGGAAAACCTCACCGGCACCGACTCCCCAGATCTTGTTCTTCTCGACCCAGCCGTCGACATCGCCGGCGGATACTTCGCAAAAGCGAGGCTTGCACGCCTTAAGCCCGGCCACAACGCCGGGTTCGGCGAGCGCTATGACCTTCGCGCCAAAGCCAGGATTTGCCGCAATCGGCACCTTTGTCGCAGCCGTAACGACTACGGTGCGCGCGGAGGACAGCATCGTGGCGCTGACCCAGCCCGTCGTCCCGTCCTTGTCGCGGACGCGCCGCCAGCCCTCGTAGGAATCGATCACCGCCATGGGCCAGCCCTTGCGCTGGTAGACCCAGAGAACGCGGTGCTGATAGGTCGGTCCCTCGCGGAGATAAACCTTGTCGCTTCTGAGGCTCGCAAATTCCTGAGCGCCCGATGCCTGCGCCGGTGCAGCGGCGAGAACCGCCAGAAGCCCCACGACCGCTCTCACAAAAGGACGCATGACGCTCCGCTCAGGTTCGCGTTTCACCCGATCTACGCGACGCGGGGTATGCCGCCAAGCCCGCAGCAATATTGGAACCGAAGGGCTCGTGCCGAGCGTCCGGGTCCAATCCTTGACCCTAGGGCCTCATCTGCTAATACCGACTGGAACGCCTTAAAATCCCCTCCAGGACGACCGCTGAGAAGGCACATGCCTGCGAAGAAGCCGCTTGTCATCGTCACGCGCAAGCTTCCCGACGCGATCGAGACGCGCATGCGCGAGCTTTTCGACACGCGGCTCAATGTCGACGACAAGCCGATGTCGCAGGCCGAGCTGATCGAGGCGGTGCAGAAGGCCGACGTGCTTGTTCCGACCATCACCGACAAGATCGACTCCAAGGTGATCGTGCGGGCCGGCCCGAACATGAAGCTGATTGCCAATTTCGGCGCGGGCGTCGACAATATCGACGTGAAGACCGCGCTCGAGCGCGGCATCACCGTCACCAACACGCCGGGCGTGCTGACCGAGGACACGGCCGACATGACCATGGCGCTGATCCTCGCCGTGCCGCGCCGTCTCGTCGAAGGCGTCAAGGAGCTCGAGAGCGATCACTTCCACGGCTGGGCACCGTCCTGGATGCTCGGCAACCGCATCTACGGCAAGCGCCTCGGCATTGTCGGCATGGGCCGCATCGGCCAGGCGGTGGCGCGGCGCGCCAAGGCCTTCGGCCTGCAGATTCACTATCACAACAGAAAGCCCGTCCATTCCGACATCGAGCATGAACTCGAGGCCACATACTGGGAGAGCCTCGACCAGATGCTGGCGCGCATGGACATCGTTTCGATCAACTGTCCGCACACGCCAGCGACCTATCACCTGCTCTCTGCGAGGCGGCTGAAGCTGATGAAGCCCACGGCCTACATCGTCAACACCGCGCGCGGCGAGGTGATCGACGAAAACACGCTGGCGCGCATGCTCGAGGCGGGCCAGCTTTCGGGCGCGGGTCTCGACGTGTTCGAGCACGAGCCCGCGGTCAATCCCAAGCTCTTGAAGGCCAAGAACGTCGTGCTGTTGCCGCATATGGGCTCTGCCACGATCGAGGGCCGCATCGACATGGGCGAGAAGGTCATCATCAACATCAAGACCTTCGCCGACGGCCACAAGCCGCCGGACCGCGTCATCCCGGCGATGCTGTAGCAACGCCCTTCCCTGATAAACAGGGAAATATCAGGGAATTATCAGGGAATTATTAGCGGAATTTCTCTCCCGGATTTTTGCGCTTCAAATTCGGCATGTGTTTCCTCTGTCCCTTCTCCCGCTTGGTCCCGCGGAGGGCTACGGCCGGTGGCGCCCCCGGCAAGGCAGTCATTCACAATGTCAAAGAACGTCGTGCAGAGATCGGAGCGGGTCCGATCTCTTTCAACGTCGTCGCTTGCGAAGATGCGGAAGCGTGGCCGCGCGAACACACGCTCACTACGTGGCCACGTAGTTATTTGAGCGTCGCGTCGAACAGCGCGACCAGTTTCTCGAAATGCCGTTCTGCCTGTTTCTCGTTGTAGACGGGCGAGCCCGGTACCGCCCAGCCGTGGTGCGCGCCGTCATAGACTTCGCTCTCGTACTTGCCGCCCCACGCCTTGAGCGCAGCGTCGAGCCTGGCGATTGCTTCGGCCGGCATCGAGCGATCCTCGATCGCATGTCCGAAATAAAGGCGCGCCTTGATCTTCGGAAGAAGGAGATGCGGGCTGTCGGGGAGATCGGTCACGAGACCGCCGCCATGGAACGACGCGGCCGCGGCGACCTTGTCGGGCCGTGCGGCCGCGGTGCGCATCGCCATCGAGCCGGTAAAGCAATAGCCGACAACGCCGACCTTGCCCTGGCTCACATCCTTCATCGCGAGGGCGTCGTCGACATAGTCGGCGCCGTCCTCCGACATCTGGGCATTGGAGAGCGCGTTCCTGAGTTCGCTCAACTTCTTCATCGAGCGCTCGTCGCCCATCTTGAACGCGAAATCGATGACGGGAAGCCGCGTCGCACGATGGAAGATGTTGGGCAGCAGCACCGCGTAACCCCTGTCGGCGAGCCGCTGCGCCATGGCGTGATAGGCAGGCCGGATGCCGGCGATGTCGGTCAGATAGATGACGCCCGGCCACGGTCCGCTGCCGCTTTTCGGCGTGAAGAAAAAGGCCTCGGCAGGCCCGGCGGCGGTTTTCACTTCGAGCGGCGATTGGGTCATTTCTTCCTCCCCCTGCTCTTCCCACGGAGTGATGGCCCGCGAATGCGGGCCACCCAGGTGATCAAAGACGTGACATCCGGTTCTTTCGGGGCGTCCCGCGACGAAATTCAGCGCGAGAGCGAGGCCCGCATTCGCGGGCCATGACACTCAAGGCATGTCGTAGATAACCGCGTTCCAGAATTTGGCGCGGTGCGAGCCGGATTTGCGGAAACCCCGCCGGCGCAACTCACGCCCGATCATCAGATTGAAATAGCCATGCGCCACGAGCGCGGCACCGCCATCGGCGCGCGCCTTCTCCATCAGGATGTCGGCAGCGCGCGAGGCGCGGTTCTTGGCGCGCCGGTAGTTCTCGATTTCGGGATGGTAGCCCGCATGCCAGAGGATACGTGCGACCACCGCCCATTTGGGCACGGTCATCCTCAAGAGCGGGATCCTTGGCGACGCGAGCGGCGCTTCCTCGAACAGGGGATCGGCGATGAGTTCGGCATTCGGCGCGAGCGCCTTCGCGCTGTCCTGCGAGCGCTTCTTTCCGCTCGTGAACACGGCCTCGAATTCCCGCGCCAGGTCCTGAAGCTCCTCCGGCGGCGCGCTGGAGGGATCAAGGCCCGCAGCCTCGTAGGCGTCGATGTAGTCGCGGAACCCTTCGTGGCAGGTGCGCGGGTTTGTCTCGATGGCCGGCCGGCCGTGGCGCACGAGCACGATGCGCATGCTGGCATCGGCGTGCCGCCGCGCCCGTTTGGGCTTCGGCGCATAATTGTCGACAAGGACCTGGGCTTCTTGCGGCATTGTTCCAGCGCGATTAGGACGGGTTTATCCTACAGTCCAAGCAAGACAGATACGGACGACTCAAATGGGAAACGCGGACCTCAAGGGCAAGGCGGCTATCGTCACAGGCTCGGCCACCGGCATCGGTGCATCCGTCGCGGTTGCGCTGGCCCGGCGCGGCGCCAACGTCGTCATCAATTATACCAAAAGCGAGACGGAAGCGCGCGAGACCGGGGAACTGGCGAAAGCCGCGGGAGCCGAGGTTCGCGTGGTCCAGGCGGACATCTCCAAGGATGCAGATTGCCGGAAACTCGCGCAGGCCGCGCTGGATGCCTGGGGCCGAATCGACATTCTCGTCAACAATGCCGGCACGACGAAATTTGTCGCGCACAACGATCTCGACGGACTGAGTGCGGAAGATTTTGCGAATATTTATGCGATCAACGTGACGGGCGCCTTCCAGATGATTCGCGCCTGCGCGCCGTCGATGCGCAAACATGGCGACGGGTCGGTGGTGAATGTCTCCTCGATCGCGGGCGTAAAGGGAATCGGATCCTCCGTCGCCTACGCGGCATCGAAGGGCGCGCTCAACACGATGACCCTTTCGCTGGCGCGCGCGCTCGCGCCGGAGATTCGCGTCAACGCTGTGTGCCCCGGCTATGTCGCGACGGGCTGGTTCAAGAACCGATTCGGCGACGAGGCATTCAAGCGCATCACGGACGACCAGGCCGCGACCGCGCCCCTGAAACGCGCCGCTGATGCGGACGAGATCGCGAAGACGGTGCTGTTCTTCGCCGGCCCGGAGTCCCGGCACATCACCGGGGAACTCCTCCTGACCGATGGCGGGCTGCATCTGACGATGGCCCCGGCCGGACGCACGAATGCCTAACTGACGCGCAACCGGGCAGGGGTTTGCCCACGGAGTGGGCAAACCATGTTGCATTGCAACAACGCCCCTGCCAAATGCGGGAATTGCGCGCCGGATTCGCTGTGCGCAATACCCTTTCAATATTGAGTTTATACGCCCTGGTCCGTGAACCTTGATTGACAACAATGCGAGCGGGGATGTGAACGCGTTTTATGTCCACGCCGTTCAACAAGGGGCTTTCCTCGATGAAAACATTTCGAAGCCGTCTGCTGACATTTGCCGGCGCCGCGGGTCTCGCACTCGCCGCGTCCGCGACCGCGGCCAGTGCGGATGCATTGCCGACGCCCGCCATGGCGGGACCGCTCACGGCGAACGCCAATCCCTTCAGCGTCGACCTCCCCGACTGGTTCGGTGATGCCGGCGGCAAAATCTATATTGGCGGCGACATCTCCGGTATCGCCTACGCCCAGAGCAACGCCACTCATGCCGTACCGGGCGATGCGGACACCAACATCGATCTGAGCAACGGCCAGGTCTGGATCCAGAAGACGGATGGCTGGCTCCAATTCTACGCGGCGTTCGGCGCCTACTCCTTCCCGACCGTGGGCGTGCCCTATCTGAGGGCGGACATCACCGAGCCCGCGACTTTCGGCTACATGCCCGTCGGCTATCTCAAGCTGCAGGGCGAAGGCGACTGGTCGGCATGGTCGATCCAGGCGGGCAAGCTCCCGACTCTGATCGGCGCCGAGCTTCCGTTCACCTTCCAGAACATGAATATCGAGCGCGGCCAGCTGTGGAATATCGAGCCTCTCGTCAGCCGCGGCGTACAGGTGAACTGGTCGAACGGGCCGTTGAGCGTCTCGTTCTCATGGAACGACGGAACCTATTCGAATGTCCTGAACTCGCTCTCGGGTCTTGTATCCTATGGCTTCAACGGCGGCGCCGACACCGTTGCCTTCGCGGCCAGCGGCAATCTCGGCAATCCCGGGTTCAGCGCGCTGAATAGCGGCAGCGTCTACAACCTGATCTGGACGCACACCTCGGGCAATTGGACCATCACGCCATACCTTCAGTACAACGACACGCCCGCGTTCGGATTTGGCGTCACGAAGGGATCGACGACGTTTGGCGGCGCAATCCTTGCGAGCTATTCCTTCACCGATCATTGGAAGATGGCAGGCCGCGTCGAATACGTGTCGGAGTCCGGCCATCAGGGCGTCTTCACGACGACGGACCTCCTTGGTTATGGCCCGGGCAGCAACGCCGTCACGGTCACGCTGACTCCCAGCTATCAGTGGAAGAATCTCTACGCCCGCGTCGATGCGAGCTACATCAGCCTGGGCAGCGCCTCGACCGGCTTCGGAACGGCCTTCAATCAGACCGACCAGTTCCGCGGCGTGCTCGAGATCGGCGTTCTGTTCTAAGTCGCGTTTTCTCTCGGTGGGACGATGCCCCGTTGGCGAAAGCCTGCGGGGCATTCCCATTGAGAAGGCAGGCTATCGTCGCGGCGTCCGCGCGCGGATCCTGTCGAAACCTTCTTTGATCCTTGCGAAGCGGCGCTCAATGGCGCGCTCGAACTCCAGGTCCGTGAAGATATAGGGCCAATCGTCCTCGATGCCTTCGCGCACGAGCTCGCCCACATAGAGCGGATCGATTCCCGTCGCGATGCGCTCGCGCAGCGCCCGCATGCCCGCTCCGAACACCTTGTCGTTGTTCACCGTGCCGCGGGCACTGGAATAGCGCTCCGGAAGATTGCGTGCGGAGTCCGCGATATTCGTGCGGATCACGCCCGGGCAGAGGACCGACACTCCGATGCCGCGCGGCGCCAATTCGACGCGCAATCCTTCCGACAGCGCAACGACCCCGTATTTCGTGACGTTGTAGGCGCTGCTCGATCCGGAGATCAGTCCCGCGATCGACGCGGTGGAAACGATGTGACCACCCTCCTTGTGGCTTTCGATCAGGGGGCCGAAGATTTCGACTCCCCAGATCACCGCCATCAGGTTGACGCCCAGCGTCCAGCTCCAGCCGGAGTCCGTCCACATGCCGTAGACCCCGCCACCACCGACGCCGGCATTGTTGACGAGAATATGGACCTTGCCGAAACGCGCGAGAGTCGCGTCGGCCGCTTCCTTCAGATCGGACTTGAGCGAGACGTCGGCCTTCACGCTGTCGATGTCGGCATTCGTCTTCCTGAGGCCCTCGACCGCGGCGGCGAGCGCTGATTGCTCGATGTCGCAGAGCATCACCTTCACGCCGGCCTGTGCGAGCGCCGTCGCGATGCCGAGACCAATTCCCGATGCGGCGCCCGTCACGAACGCCGTCTTTCCCGCCAGATCCTTCATCTCACCCCTCGCCCTGCGCTGCAACGCGATCCCGTATCAGGCGTCCAACGCTGCGCGGAGCTGGACGATGTCGTAGGGCTTCATCAGCGTCTTCACCCCACTGAGTTCGACGTCCTGGCCGGTGGAATAACCGCTCGCGATGATCACCTTGAGCGACGGCTTGAGACGCAGGGCCTCTTCCATCAACTGGCGTCCGTTCATCACCGGCAGGCCGAGATCGGTGAGCAGCACATCGATCTTGGGATCCTCCCTGAGGATCGCGAGCGCCTGTGCGCCATCGCTTGCTTCGACCACGTCGCAACCGACCTCTTCCACCATATCCACCGTCGACATGCGTATGAGCGCCACGTCTTCGACGACGAGAACCTTTTTTCTGGCCATGGGCTTTTCTTTCTCCGGCTCCATGGGCGGCCTGGTCGGGGCGGCCGCCTGCTTGCGCGCGTCGTTTAGCATCGTGCGCAGCTTTCGCGCCAGTTCGTCGCGGCGATAGGGCTTGGAGATGAGCGTGACGCCGTCGTCGAGCTTGCCGTTGTGCACGATCGCGTTCTGCGTGTAACCCGACGTGTAGAGCACGCAGAGTTTCGGATGCAACGCCTGCGCGCGTCGTGCGAGTTCCCGCGTGCTGATCGACCCGGGCATGACGACATCGGTGAAGAGCACGTCCACAGGAACGCCGCTTGCGAGGATGACGAGCGCCTGCTCCGCGTTCTCCGCGCGCAACACGCCGTAGCCGAGTTCCGCCAGCATATCGACGGTTGCCGCGCGCACGCCCGCATCATCCTCGACGACGAGGATCGTCTCCTGTCCGCCCTCGACGGCCGGCGCCTTGGTGACTGCGCCGGCATGCGCGGGCTCCTGCGCCTGTCGCGTGCGCGGAAGGTAGAGCTTGACCGTCGTGCCTTGCCCCGGCTCGCTGTAGATCTTGATGTGGCCGCCCGACTGCTTGGTGAAGCCGTAGACCTGGCTCAAGCCCAGGCCGGTGCCGCGTCCCTCACCCTTTGTCGTGAAGAACGGATCGAATGCGCGCGCCGCCACCTCGGGCGACATGCCGAGACCCGTGTCGCTGACCGCGAGCATGACGTATTGACCAGGTACGACATCGTCGTGCTCGGCGGCATAGGTGTCATCGAGGAACGTGTTGGCGACCTCGATCGTCAGCTTGCCGCCGTCCGGCATCGCATCGCGCGCGTTGATGGCGAGATTGAGCAGCGCGTTCTCGACCTGGGTCGGGTCGACGAGCGTATTCCAGAGACCGCCCGCCACGATGCACTCGATCTCGATGGCCTCGCCGAGCGTGCGGCGGAGAAGCTCGGTCACGTCCTGGATCAGGCGCGCGAGATTCGTCGAGCGCGGCTCGAGCGCCTGCTTGCGCGCAAAGGCGAGAAGCTGCGCGGTGAGTCGCGAGCCACGATCCACGGCGGCAATGGCGTTCTGAAGACGTTCGGCCGTGCGTGGCTGGCCGCGCGTGTCGTTGGCAACGAGATCGAGATTGACGCTGATGATCTGAAGCAGGTTGTTGAAGTCGTGCGCGACGCCACCGGTCAGCTGGCCGATCGCGTCCATCTTCTGCGAGAGCCTGAGCGAAGTCTCCGCGCGCACGCGCGCCGTCACGTCGAGGCAGGCGACGAGAAAGCCGCCGTCGGGCATCGGGGCGCGATTGAGCTCCAGCTCGTGCTCGTGCACGACAATCTGGCGGACCTGGCGGTCCGCGCTCGCCGGTGCAGGCAGCTCGCCGAAGATGGCCTTGCCGAGCTCGGGGTCGTAGGCCCGAAACGCGTCAAGGCTCGTACCTTCCTTTGCAAGAGTGGGCGGATATCCGGTCAGACGGAAGAAGTTTTCATTGAAGACCCGCAGCGTCGCGTCGGACCCGAACACGGCGACGCCCTTGCGGATGTTGTCTAGCGTGGCCTGCAGCGCCTCCGCCTGGCGGACATGCAGCTGCTCCCCGCGCGCGAGCAGGACATTGTTGCGCACGAGCAGGATGGCGCCAGCCGCAAGCACAAGGAATGCAAGCATGGCGCCCGCCACCGCGAACCCGATCTCACGTTCCTCCGCGTTGCGCCTGGCGGCGATGCGCTGCGCGAGCAGTTGATCTTCCTCCGTGATCGTGCCGGCAATGACCGCGCGCAGCGCGTCCATGGCCGCCTTGCCCTCCCCCATCGAGGCAAGCAGCGTAGTGGAAGGGGGCGCTCCGGCCGGCGCGAGCGCGATGCTGCGGTCGAGGTGCGCGAAGCGGTTCTTGACGATCGTCTCGAGCGCCCTGGCGCGGGCCTGCTGGCTCGGATTATCAGCGGTCAAATAGCGGAACCGCGCGAGATCGGCACCGATTCTGGCCTTCGCGCTCCGGTAAGGCTTGAGATAGGCGCTTTGGCGCGTGATCACGAAACCGCGCTGGCCGGTCTCGGCGTCCTGGGCGTCGGTGAGAAGGCGCTGCGCCTGTCCGATCACCTGATAGGTGTGGATGGTCAGTGCCTGGCCCGCGCGCTCGTCGGCGGCAAAGCGGACCGACAGGACCGCGATGACCACAAGAACGAGAAAAAGCGGTATGGCTGCCAGCAAGAGCAGCCGATTGGCAGACAAGACGCCCCCTAAGCCTTCGCGCCGTAGCTCCAAACGCATTTGAGGGTGTTCTGTTCCAGCTTGAGCGGGGCGGCAGGGTAGCCCGAGGGGCGGGCGGCGGTCGACTCCGGCAGGTGGCCCGCCGGCCTTTACTCGTAGCGAAGCGCCTCGATCGGATCGAGTTGGGCCGCCTTGCGTGCGGGGTAGTAGCCGAAGGTCACGCCGACGGCGGCAGAGAACAGAAATCCTCCAACGACGGCCAGCCAGGCAATGGAGCTGGGCCAGCCTGCAATCCAGGAAATGATCTTTGACGCCGCAACGCCGAGAACAATTCCGGCGACGCCCCCGACCGTGCTGAGCAACACGGCCTCTGCGAGGAACTGCAGCAGCACCTGAAGGCGGCGCGCGCCGATTGCCATGCGCAGCCCGATCTCGCGCGTCCGTTCGGTCACGGACACGAGCAGGATGTTCATGATGCCGATCCCGCCGACTAGGAGCGAGATCGACGCGACCGTTGCGAGCAGATACGCCATGGTTCTGCTGCTGCCTTCCTGCGTGGCCGCGATCTGCGACAGATTGCGGACCGAGAAATCGTTGCTCTGGCCGGGAAGGATCTGGTGCCTCAACGCCAGCGTGTGGGTCGCCTGCGCGATCGCGGGTTGAACATCCGCCGGCGAGGTGGCCTGGATGTAGATCTGATTCACGCGACCCGTCAGCCGCGGCTGGATCCCGTAAGGATTGGGCGATGCTCCGTAGATCGCGCTCAGCTGGTTCTGCTGACTGGGCGCGGCAACGCCCAGGACCTTCTGCTCGGCCGTCGAGAACGGAACCATCACTATGTCGTCCTGATCCTGCCCGAACGACGTCTGTCCCTTCGCGGCCAGAACGCCGATCACCTTCACAGGCGTACTCTTCACGATCAGGGTCGCGCCCAGCGGGTTTGCGAACTCTCCGAAGAGCTGATGCCACACGGTCTGTCCGATCACGGCGACGAGAGCCGCGTCTTCCTCGTCGGAGGCGGAGATGCCGCGGCCGAACGCGATCTTCCAGTTCGTGATCGCCGAATAGCCTTCGCTCACGCCCTGCACGCTCGTGGACCAGTTCTGATCGCCATACTGGATCTGGCCCGTCTGACGAATCAGATAACCGATCTGTCCAACTGCCGGATCGTCGCGCCGGATCGCATGCGCGTCTTCCACGGTGAGCGTCGAGGCGCTGCCGAATCCGGCGCGCGCGCCGCCGCTCGTGGTGGCGCCCGGAAGCACGACGACGAGATTGGTGCCGAGGCTTTCGATCTGCTTTTTCACCTGTTCGTTGGCGCCCTGACCGATCGCCACCATCGCAATCAGCGCAGCCACGCCGATCAGGACGCCGAGCGTCGTCAAAGCCGACCGCATCCGGTTGTGCGAAATGGCCTGGTAGGCCGCCGTCAGGATCATCATGGCGAATACCCACGCTCTTCCCAGCTCCCGCTCACCGCGCTCTGCCGGATCCACTTCGATCAACGGCCGGGTTGTCGCAGTCCCACGACATGTCTGCGCGCGGCGCGGCGCATCGGGATGCGTCGGCTGGTCCGAGATGATCTCGCCGTCGCGCATCGTGACGACGCGGTCGGCGTAGGCCGCAATGTCCTGCTCATGCGTGACCACGATGATCGTGACGCCCTGTTCGCGATTGAGCTTGACGAGTGTGTCCATGATCTCGTGCGAGGTGCGCGTATCGAGATTGCCGGTCGGCTCGTCGGCGAGAA
>Ga0335083_10000704_pt1 | contig 48887 bp, 56 predicted proteins | sample Lox_Sample_42_FD_206716 | JGI IMG/M metagenome (GOLD analysis project Ga0335083, IMG submission 206716) | Soil microbial communities from Loxahatchee National Wildlife Refuge, Florida, United States - Lox_Sample_4.2 | ecosystem: Environmental > Terrestrial > Soil > Wetlands | place: USA...
TTCGCAGTTGGTTCCGGTATCCGGAACCAACTGCGAACGCACCAGTCGTCAAGAGCGCTCGAGGCGGTAGACGACGAGGCGCTCGCCGCTGCGGCCGGTGGTGGCGAAGTCGAACTCCATCCCGAGCGCCCGCGCGACGCCGAGCGAGGCATCGTTCTCGGGCTGGATGCGGGCGATGATGCTCGGCATCCGGAGCGGCCCGAAGGCCTCGTCGCGAAGGGCGGCGGCACCTTCGGAGCCGAGCCCCCGCCCCCACGCATCCGGCTCGAGCCACCAACCGATCTCGCGCTCCTCCGGGTCGAGCCCGGCGGTACCCTCGCCCGCGTAGTTGAGCGAGACGAGGCCGATGCCGCGACCTTCGGCGCGGTCGACCGCGGCGCGCCAGCCGAAGCCGTGCTCCTCCCAGTGGCGACGCTCGGCCCGCGCGACGTCCTCGGCCAACAGCGGCGGCCAGGGATCGCCGGTGCCGATGAAGCGCATCACCTCCGGCATCGAGGCGAGCCGCACGAGCAGCGGGGTGTGTCGGTCGTCCCAGCGCTCCAGCCGCAGGCGCTCGGTCTCGATCACGGGGGCGACGTCGATCACCCCCTCAGTATGGCGAGCGGCCTAGGGCTCCGGGGAGGCCTCGAGTTGGCGCCGGCGCGCCTCTTCGATCGCCCGTTCGGCGTCGGCGAGCGGGTGCCAACCATCGGTCTCGACCGGCTTGTGTTCGAGGTTCTTGTAGACGTTGAAGAAGTGCTCGATTTCGGCCTGCAACTGCTCGGGCACGTCGTCGAGGCTCTCGATGTGGGACCAGCGCGGGTCGCGGGTGGGGACGCAGATCACCTTGTCGTCGGCGCCCTTCTCGTCGCGCATCTTGAACAGCGCGACCGGCTTCACCGGGGTGACGCAGCCGGGGAAGGTGGGCTCCGAGCCGACCACGAGGCAGTCGAGCGGGTCGCCGTCCTCACCCAGGTGGCCGGGCAGGAAGCCATAGTCGGTCGGGTAGACCGTCGAGCCGGAGAGGAAGCGATCGAAGACGACGCGATCGAGGCCCTCGTCGTACTCGTACTTGTTGCGGCTTCCCTTCGGGATCTCGATGAAGGCGAGAAGCTGGTTCTGGTTGACTGGCTCGTTCAAATGTCGGCTGGGGAGACTAGTTAGTCCCACCGCTCGGGATGTTTCCGACCCCGGCATACCCAGGATCAGGGTCGCCGGCGCTAGCTTTGGCCCCGATGAACGTCCAGCTGGATCACGTCCAGATCGCCGCACCGCCCGACTGCGAGGAGGCCGCCCGCCGCTTCTTCGGCGACCTGCTCGGGCTGGCGGAGATCGAGAAGCCGGGACCGCTGCGGGCGCGCGGCGGCGTCTGGTTCGCGCTCGGTGCGCTGCAGCTCCACATCGGCGTCGACCCGGGGTTCGAGCCCGCGCGCAAGGCCCATGTGGCGTTGCGGGTGGGAGCGGCGGGACTCGATGATCTGGCGGAGCGGCTCGGCGGGGCCGGTGCGCCGGTGATCTGGGACGACGCCCTCCCCGGCGAGCGTCGCTTCTACTCGGAGGATCCGTGGGCCAACCGGATCGAGTTCATAGGCTGAAGCCGTGCGCCTCCTCCTCCCCCTCCTCGCCGCCATCGTCGCCGCCCTCATCCTCGCCGGTTGCGGCGGAGATGAAGACACCCTCGAATCCCTCGCCGGGACCCCCGCCGCGATCCACATCGTCAAGGACGTCGAAACGATGGCCCGCGCCTGCAAGGAGCAGACGAAGGTGGCCCGCCAGGCCGGGGTCAAGGCCTACACCGGCCTGGCGAGCATCACCGCGATCCATCCGGAAGCGACCTTCGGCCCGGAAGGCACCGACGTGACGATGCGACAACTGCTGCGCCGCACGGTCGAGAAGACCGGACACTGCATCGGCGTCAGCGTCGATGCCGAAGGCAAGTACCAGATCGAAGGCTGACGGCGGCAGGGCGTCCTATCGAATTGCAATTCCTGTCCGGTTGCGGATAGGCTCCGGCCCGCGAGCGGCGATCTGGGCGCGCAACTGGGGAGACCCGCCCGGCCCCCGCCTCGCCCCAGAGTCACCCACGGAAAGGAACTGCCGATGGCGCGCCTGCGCGCGAAACTCACCTACGCCAATGTCATGGTCACGATCCTGGCCGTGGTCGTCATCGGTGGAGGTTCCGCCTACGCCGCCTCACAGGCCCTGCCGGCGAACAGCGTCGGAACCAGGCAGATCCAGGCCAAGGCCGTGACGCCGGGCAAGCTCAGCTACTCGGCCAAGAAGGCACTCGCCGGTAAGCCGGGCCCGGTCGGCCCGATCGGCAAGACCGGACTCGACGGAGCCACCGGCGAACAGGGAAAGGAAGGGCCACAGGGAGACACAGGCCCGAGAGGCCAACCTGGACCCAAGGGTGAAAAAGGTGAAGAAGGCCCGGAAGGCCCGCCGGGGGACAAGGGCGACGAAGGGCCGCGGGGACCCGAAGGCCCCAAGGGTGACGAAGGGGCGCGTGGACCCGAAGGACCCAAGGGCGACGAAGGGGCACGGGGACCCGAAGGGCCCAAGGGAGAACCTGGCGAACCCAGCTTGAGCTACTCCGCCGTCGTCGTCGATGGATCGTTCTCCGGACCTCATCCCGGCTTCGAATCGGTGCGTAGAAGAGGCGAAGGGGAATATTGCCTGAAGCCGGAAGAAGGCGTCAACTATTACTACCCGGTCGCCTCGCCCGAATGGATCGGCTCCACCGGCAACTACCTCCAGGTCGAGCCGATCGGTCGCGAAAACGACTACTCCTGCAATCCGGGCGAATTCGCCGTCTACACCTTTCTCCTCGAAGGCAACATGGCGGTCAAATCCAACGGTGTGAACTTCATCATCACGCTGCCGCAGCCGCCGCCTGCACCCTGAGGAGGCAAGCAGGCGACACTAGGAGAACGCGCAGGAGTACGGGTACCAGAGGCTGCGCCAGACGCCCGAGTACCACATCGTTCCGGCGGGCGCAAAGATGCGCTGCGCCTGCCGCAGATAGGAGACCCGCCACACACCTTCGTGCAGCTCCATGCCCAGCGCGCCGCCGACGCGGCTCCTCCGACGCTGGCTGTGGAGCCTGGCGAAGGCCAGGCTCGAGCTTTCTTCGACGATCATCCCTACCTGCTGACTCGGGGGCCGGACCCCGCCCCGACGAGGCCCGTGGAGGAAGGCGTTCTTGGGGCAGTGCAGTGCGACGCCGGCGGGCAGCGCGCTGCAGGGTTGCCCGTTCACTTCACCCAAGGTCTGCAAGGCGCAGGCATCGCGCTGATCGCCGTCATCCACGAAGTGGACCCATTCCCTCGCCACCGTCCGCTGCGGCGACGGCGCCTCGAGGCGCGGAGCCCGCGCACCGGCATTCGCCCCCACCGCAACCAGGATCGCGGCGACCAAGACGAACATCGCAGCAACATGGCGCATGCGACCCACCGTACAGGGTCGTACCGAGTTTTGCAGCACTAGTTTTTAACTCAAGGCTACGGTGCCTGGGCGACCAGCTCAATCGCCTTCGGCCGCGGATTTGATTTCCGCTTCATATTTTCCGGTCGCGTCGAACACTTCGTCCGGATCCGGCGGTTCGATCTTCGGGATCTGGCCGAAGTCGAGGTAGTCGATGCTCATCTTGACGGTCGCTCGCGGTTCGTCTTCACTCACGGAACCGACGATGACCACTTCCATCCGCCGCACCCGTTCCTGGGCGTCGATCCAAACGTCGATGTGGGGCGCCGAGAACTGCACCTTCTCCCCGAACACTTCCTCGGTGCGAGGCAAGATGCCGGCGTAGTGGGTGGTGGGCACTCCGCGAACGTCTTCCTCTCCGACCTCTTCCGCGCCGATCACGTCTTCGAGCACCTTCAGGCCTTCCTCGGGACCGGCGTCGGCCGAGACCGGTGAGCTGAAGGTCGGCTTTGCAGCCCCGTAATCCACCTTCATCCACTTCTTCCCTTCGGGCAACGTCCCTTCGAACAGATCGGAGCTCGTATAGGTCGTCTCGCCGTCGACGATCACCTCGGCCGTGCCTTCCTTGCCCGTCGAGTCGCCCCGAAATGAGAACGTCCCACGAGAACGGCCGCCGTCGTCGAAGACCATGGACCCATCCTCGGTGATCCCTTCGGGACTGTTCGCCACCGTCACCGTCGCATGGACCACTGCGCTGCCGCCTGGTTCGTGCTGCGTCACTTCCGCCGCCCTGGCGATCGCGTTCAGCGGCCCGCCGCTTCCACCGCCCGCTTGCACCATGACGAAGGCGCCGATGGCGATGACCGCCGCCGCCAGTCCGGCGGCGATCCATCTGCGCCCCCGGCCACGCCGCGACGCTCTGCCCTCGACAACTTCGGATTTCGACGCGTCCTCCAAGTTGGGAGAAAGGTACTCGCTCGGTACGGCGCCCACTCCCCGCTGCCGAGGGACCGACGTATTTCCTTCGGCGAAGGGGGCCCGATCGAGTTACGTTCTTCCTGTCTCGCCGTAGAGCGAAGGAGGAAGAGATGTTGGCCAGAGTCGCGCGCTGGGAAGGGGCCGATCCACAGACCCTCGAGGCGACCGCAACAGCGATCCGCACCCAGTCGGAGGCCGAGGGAGGGCCGCCGCCCGGAGTGCCGGCAAAGCAGCTGCTGCTCCTACATGACACGGACGGCGGTCGCGCGATGGCGATCATGCTGTTCGAGAACGAGGACGACTACCGGGAAGGCAACGAGACGCTCGACTCGATGAGCCCACCGGGCGATGGCATGGGCCGACGCGTCGCCGTCGACAGATACGAGGTAGCCGTCCAACTCGAGGCCTGAGCCGGCTGACGGCATACCGCTACGGGGATTCGAACCCCGGTTTCCGGACTGAGAATCCGGCGTCCTAGTCCCCTAGACGATAGCGGCGAGGGAGCGAGAGTTTAGCGGGCGCGACAGAGGATGACCGTGGCGTGGGTCACGGACCGGCAAGGGTGCTCCGACCGGTAGATTGGGCGGGCTCGCGGCTGTGGCGGAACTGGTAGACGCGCACGGTTCAGGTCCGTGTGGGCTAACGCCCGTGAAGGTTCGACTCCTTTCAGCCGCACTTCCCGCCCTCTCGGGCGGCGGCCTCAGGAAGGTGTCTGCTCGTCGGTGGGGCGCTCAGCCGGCCGAGTGCTCGGCCGCGATCGCCTCGATGTCACTCGGGCGTCGCGAGCGGGCGGCGTTGGTGTCGATCGCTTCGGCGAAGGTCGGCCAGAGGTCGCGCGGCAGGTCGTGCCCCATGCCGTCGATCATCATCAGCCGTGCACCGGGGATCGCCCGCGCCGTCGCCCGTCCGCCGGAGGGTTTGACCAGCGGGTCGCGGGTGCCGTGGATGACGGCGGTCGGGACCTGGACGCCGTGCAGGGCCTCGGTGCGGTCGCCGGAGGCGATGATCGCGTGTAGCTGGCGCATCACACCGGACTCGGAATGGCCGCGGTCATAGGAGCGCGCCGCCATCTCGCGGACCATGTCTTCTTCGAAGGGGAAGCCGGGCGAGCCGATGATCTTGAAGGTCTTGACCGCACGGGAGATGACCTGGTCGCGCGTCTTCGGCGGGGTGCCCAGGAGGAGCCCGTAGGTTTTGAGGCTGGGCTGGCCGCTGCGACGGTTGCCGGTCGTCGACATGATCGAGACCATCGAGCGCACTCGCCGGGGATGGTCGATCGCCATCTGCTGGGCGATCATCCCGCCCATCGAGGCGCCGACCACATGGGCGGCATCGATCTCGAGGAAGTCGAGCAGGCCAACCGCGTCCTTGGCCATGTCGCGCAGGAAGTAGGGAGCGGTGGCGCGACGCCCGAGCAGCATGTCGACTCTGCTCGGCACACCTGCCGCGGAGATCTTGGTCGAGCGACCGATGTCGCGGTTGTCGAAGCGGATCACTCGGTAGCCGCGGTCGGCGAGCAGGCGACAGAAGCCGTCCTGCCAGGCGATCATCTGGGTCGCCAGACCCATCACGAGGAGGAGCGGCTTGCCGTCGGGCTCGCCCATCTCCTGGTAGCAGAGCTCGATGCCGTTCGCCGGGGCCATCAGCTCTTCACCAAATGAAAACATCGCAGGATTCTAGCGGCGCTTGGCCGGCCGGCCAAACCATCGGTCCGGTAGAAGGTCACACATGAAGACGGCGATCGTCTCCGATCTGCACCTGGGCGCGATCAGCGGCGGCGACGTCCTCCGCGACCCCGGGATACGCGCCGTGCTCGCCGCCGAGCTGCGCGGCGCCGACCGTCTTGTCCTGCTCGGCGACGTGGTCGAGCTGCGCGAACGCCCGCTCGGCGCGGCGCTCGACCATGCCCTCCCGGCGCTCGCCGATCTCACCGCCGCGCTCGGCGAGATCGAGGTGATCCTCGTCCCCGGCAACCACGACAGCCGCCTCGCCGAGCCGCTGCTCGATCGCCTCTCGATCGATGACGCGCCGCTCACCCTCGACGCCACCGCCGCGCCGGCCCCCGGCCCGGCCGCCGAGATCGCCGCCGCGCTCTCCCCCGCCCGGGTCCGGATCAGCTACCCCGGCGTCTGGTTGCGCGACGACGTCTACGCCACCCACGGCCATTACATGGATCTCCATCTCCGCCTCCCCCGCGCCGAGTGCGTGGCGCTGGCGGCGATCCGCCGTGTGACCGGCCCGCTCCCCGACCACCCGGGACCCGACGACTATGAGCGCATCCTCCGCCCCCTCTACGGCCTCGCCTACGGCGCCGCCCAGTCGCTGCCCCGCCACCGTCGGCCGCGTGACCTGGGTCCCTCCGAAGCGGCCTGGGAACTGCTCGCCGCGGAGCGCTCCGACCGGGGCCGTGGCCGCCGGCTGCGGGCACGGGCTGCGCGCGCCGCCTTCCCGATCGTCGTCGGCGCGGTCAACCGCCTGCTGCGGGCGGACTTCGAGGCAGACATATATGGCGATGCGATCTTCCGCAGCGGGCTGGACGGCGCCGCCGAGATGGGGCGCCGCCTGGGCGTCGACCGCGGCCACCTGATCACCGGCCACACCCACCGCGGCGGTCCCCACCCCGGTGAAGCACCCTGGCGCCTGGCCGGCGGCGGTGAGCTCCACAACACCGGCAACTGGGTCTTCTCCACCCCGCTGCACCGGCCCGGCACCCCGCCGAACGCCTACTGGCCGGGGACCGTCACCTGGCTCGAGGACTCAGGGCCGCCGCGCCGCGTCGAGCTCCTCCAGGACCGCGAGCACCACGAGATGGTCGCCCTCGCCGCCCGCTCGCGTGGGCTCAGGCCCGAAGCCACTCGGCGATGATCGCGCCGATCTCGGGGCCGGCGTCCTCCTGCAGGAAGTGGCCGGCGTTCGCGATCGGGCGCGGCGCCGGGAAGTTCAGCTGGGAGGCGACCCGCTCGCCGACCGAGAGGGGCAGCACCGGGTCCTCCTCGGCCCAGAGCACGAGGGTCGGCCGCTCGTCCTCGCGCAGGGCATCGGCCACCCGTTTGCCCTCCGCCGCGCCAGGCGCCTCGGGCTCGGTCGGCAGGATCAACGGGAAGGCGCGGGCGCCGGCCTTCGACGCCGCGTCCATATAAGGAGCCTCATAGGCGGCGATCACCTCGTCGCCCGGGTCGTTCTTGCAGCCACCCCGCACCAGCATCCCGACCGGCACCTCCTCCGCGTTGCGCACGAAGTCACGGAAGGCGAGCCAGGTGTCGCTCATCCGCTGGTGCCCGGTGAACGGCCCGGTCTCCATGATCACCAGCCGCTCGAACCACTCCGGGTGCTCGACCGCCAGCCGCAGCCCGATCGGGCCACCCCAGTCGTGGACGACCGCGGTCGCGCCGGTCAGCCCGAGCCTCCCGAGCAGCTCGCCGACCAGGCCGACGTGGCGGTCGTAGGTGTAGAAGCCGACCTCGGTCGGCTTGTCGGAACGGCCGAAGCCTGCGTAGTCGGGGGCGATGCAGCGAAAGCCCGCGTCGCGGACCGGCGGGATCACCTTGCGCCAGAGGAACGACCAGGTCGGCTCGCCGTGGAAGAAGACGACCGGCGGCCCCTCGCCCTCGTCGAGGTAGGCGAGCCGCAGCCCGTCGATGTCCTCGTAACGCGACTCGAACGGAAAATCGGGCAGCCCCTCGGTGCGCTCGTCCGGCGTCCGTGAGATCCCCGTCTCCACGCCTGGAAACCTATCCGGGGAGCGTCCGTCGTGCCGGCAACCACCATTCTCTACTTTGTCGCTCGACTTTATGCTACGGTGCCGCCCTTCCATTTATTAGTTAGTTAGTCGAAAAAGGAAGGAACTCAATGCGGAACGCTCGCACCACCCGGCGGCGCGGCGTGACGGTCGGCTCGATAGCCGCCCTGTCCGTCCTGCTGATCGCCTTTGTCGTCACCGGTTGCGGTGGCGGAGGAAGCAGCAGCTCCGGCAGCACGTCAGAAGGATCGAGCGAAGGCTCCTCGGGAGGCGCCAAGCTCAGCGTGGTCGGCTACTCCACCCCGGAATCGGTCTACGCCGAAGCCCTCGAGCCGGCCTTCGAGAAGACCCCGCAGGGCAAAGGGGTCAGCTTCAGCAACTCGTTCGGCGCCTCCGGCGACCAGAGCCGCGCGGTCGCGGCCGGCCAGCCCGCCTCGGTCGTCCATTTCTCGGTCAGCAGCGACATGGAACGACTGGTCGAAGAAGGCGAAATCGTCTCCAAGGAATGGGAAAAGCAGCCGTACGGCGGCTATGCGACCGACTCGGTCGTCGTGATCCTGGTCGAAAAGGGCAACCCGCTCGGCATCACGTCCTTCAAGGACCTGGAGGAAAGCGAAGAAGCCGAAGTGATCACGCCGAACCCGTTCAGCTCCGGCTCGGCCCGCTGGAACATCATGGCCATCTACGGCTCGGCGATCGAAGAAGGCGCCAGTGAAGCCGAAGCGCTGGAAGCGGTGAAGACGGTGCTCGAAAAGACCACCGCCCAGCCGGGCAGCGGTCGCGACGCCTTCTCCGCCTTCTCCCAGGGCGAGGGCAACGTGCTCCTCACCTATGAGAACGAAGCGATCAAGGCGGAAAAAGAAGGCGAAGACATCGAATACGTCATCCCGCCCTACACGCTGCAGATCGAAACCCCGATCGCCGTCACCCAGGAAGCCCCCGAGCCGCAGGCCGAAGACTTCCTCAAGTGGATGTGGTCGGATGAAGGTCAGGAAATCTGGGCCGAAAATGGCTACCGGCCGGTCAATCCGAAGCTGGTAGATCCGAAAGAGTTCCCCGCTCCCGAAAAGGGTCTGTTCAAGATCGCCAAGTTCGGCGGCTGGGGCAAGGTCAAGGACGAGTTCTTCGACGAAGAAGAAGGCTCCGTCGCCAAGATCGAGCAGGAACTCGGCGTCTCGACGAGCTCAGGCTGATCGATGGAGGCCCACGCCGCACAGACTCCGGTCGCTCCGCCCCGGGCTAGGCACTTCCGCCTGCCCGGGGCGGGCGTGGGCCTCGGCCGAGGCATGGTCGTCCTCTGGCTGAGCGTGATCGTGCTGCTGCCCCTGGCGGCGCTGCTCGACGAATCGCTCAGCCAGGGGATCGGCCACTTCTGGGACCAGGTCACCTCCCCCGGGGCGAAGCAGTCGCTGGAGCTGATCCTCGTCTGCTCGCTGATCGTCGTCGCGATCAACGCCTTCTTCGGCACGATCGTCGCCTGGCTCCTGGTCCGTGACAAGTTCCCCGGCAAGGGGATCATCAACGCGATCATCGATCTACCCTTCGCGCTGCCGACGATCGTCGCCAGCCTGATCCTGATCGAGCTCTGGGGCAAGAACTCGCCGGTCGGGATCGACATCGCGCTGACCCGCACGGCGATCGTCGTCGCCCTCTGCTTCGTCACCCTCCCCTTCGTCGTCCGCGCGGTGCAGCCGCTGCTGATCGAGATGGACCGCGAGATGGAGGAGGCGGCCGCCTCGCTCGGCGCCGGCGGCCTGACCATCTTCCGCCGCATCATCTTCCCCAACCTCCTCCCCGGCCTCGCCGCCGGCGTCGCCCTGGCCTTCGCCCGGGCGCTCGGCGAGTACGGCTCGGTGCTGCTCTTCGCGGGCGGCAAGGCGAACACCACGGTCGCCTCGATCCTGATCGGGCAACAGATCGAACAGGGCAACGAATCCGGCGCCGCCGCGATCTCGATCGTGCTCCTCCTGATGGCCCTGGCCTGCCTCTTCATCATCACCTTGATCCAGCGCTGGGGCACCCGCCACGAACGCGCCCGGGGCGCCGGGGCCGGTGGCCTCGTCACGATGCCGCTCGCCGACGGCGGCATGGAGACGCTCGATCCCGGCGCGGAGGACGATCAGCGTGAATAGCTCCGCCACCGGCCGCTGGGGGCTGCGCTTCCTCGGGCTCGGCTACATCGCCGTGCTGCTGATCGCCCCGCTGATCCTGCTCTTCTACAAGACCTTCGAAGAAGGCCTCGCGCCGCCGTTCGAAGCGATCACCTCCGGCGACGGCCTGCACGCCCTGAAGCTCACCCTGCTGACGGTGGTGATCGCGGTGCCGATCAACACCGTCTTCGGCGTCATCTGCTCGCTGCTCCTGGTCCGCCACAAGTGGAAGGGCAACTGGCTGATCGACGCGGCGATCAACCTGCCGTTCGCGATCAGCCCGGTCGTCATCGGCCTCTCCCTCTTCCTCCTTTACGGCAAGAACGGCTGGTTCGAACCGGGGCTCGCGGAAGCCGGGATCAAAATCCTCTTCTCGACGCCCGGCATCGTCCTCGCCTGCGTCTTCGTCTCGGTGCCCTTCGTGGTGCGCGAGACGGTGCCGGTGCTGCAGGAGATCGGCACCGAACAGGAGCAGGCTGCGGAGACGCTCGGCGCCAACGCCTGGCAGACGTTCTGGCGGGTCACCCTGCCGGCGATCCGCTGGGGCGTCGCCTACGGCGTCGTCCTCTGCACCGCCCGCGTGCTCGGCGAGTTCGGCGCCGTCTCGGTCGTCTCCGGGAACATCTCCGGCGAAACCCAGACGCTGCCGCTCTTCGTCGAGAAGAACTACGAGAACTTCAACCTCCCCGGCGCCTTCGGCGCCGCCGTGCTGTTGGCCCTCCTCGCCTTGGTGGTGCTGATGGCGATGAACCTGCTCAAACGAAAGGAGGCCGCCTGATGGGTATCTCAGTCGAGGGAGCCGGTAAAAGCTTCGGGGACTTTCAGGCGCTTGACGATGTATCGATCGAGGTCCCGGACGGATCTCTGACCGCCCTGCTGGGGCCGAGCGGAAGCGGCAAGTCGACGCTCCTGCGGGCGATCGCGGGGCTCGAGACGCTCGACACCGGTCGGGTGACGATCGACGGCGCAGATGTGTCGAAGACGCCGACCCAGAAGCGCGAAGTCGGCTTCGTCTTCCAGCACTACGCCGCCTTCAAGCACATGACGGTCTACGAGAACGTCGGCTTCGGCCTGAAGATCCGCAAGTGGAAGAAGGACGCGATCCGCACCCGGGTCGACGAACTGCTGAACCTGGTGCAGCTGCCGGGGCTGGCGGACCGCTACCCCTCCCAGCTCTCCGGCGGGCAGCGGCAGCGGATGGCGCTGGCGCGGGCGCTGGCGGTCCAGCCGCAGGTCCTGCTGCTCGACGAGCCGTTCGGCGCGCTCGACGCGAAGGTCCGCAAGGACCTCCGCACCTGGCTGCGCAATCTCCACGAGGAGATGAACGTGACGACGATCTTCGTCACCCATGACCAGGAGGAGGCGATGGACGTCGCCGGCCAGCTGGTCGTGATGAACCAGGGCCGGGTCGAGCAGTCGGGCAGCGCCGACGACCTCTACGACAAGCCCGCCAACGAGTTCGTGATGAGCTTCGTCGGCGAGGTCAACCGGCTCGGCGACAGCTACGTGCGGCCGCACGACATCGAGATCGTCCGCGATCGCGACGAGAAGACCGAGGAGGCGATGGTCCAGCGGATCGTCGCGCTCGGGTTCGAGATCCGGGTCGAGCTGGTGCTCGGCGACGGCACCGAGGTTTGGGCGCAGCTCACCAGGAGCGAAGCCCAGCGACTGGAGCTGCAGGAGGGGCAGATCGCCTACCTGCGCCCGGTCCACGCAAAGAGCTTCAACGGTTCGCCACCGTCCAATCCCCGCGGGGCCTCGACTCCCCACGGGTCCACGGACGGCGACGATGCGGAGGTTTCCGCAGCCGCTTGAAGAGGCGACGGGCGGGGTGCGCTTTGCCGGGTGGCACCCCGCCCAATTCGCCGCTCCGAGTCACATGATCGCCGATCTGGCGGTCGGTGATAGGAAAGACCGTTCGGTCGATCTCTCCCTTGCTGATATCTTGATCTAGTCGCTCAAGAAACTAGAGAAAGGAGCGAAGAGATGGGCAAGAAGGTTTCACGCACCACCTTCACCACTCGAGGTCGGATCGCGGGATTGATCCGCGACGAAGCCCCGGTCGGCACCGGACAGAACCGGACCACCCGCTCCGCCAACCGAGACGACTCCCAGGGCAGCGTCGACGACGCGATCTTCCACCGCGCCCGCCTCGTCCTCGGCGAGAACCTCCCCAGGCCCGGGCGTTAGGTCGGGCCACTCCCCCAGAAGTCCCGTTCCCCAGGGGGGAGCGGGATGGCCCCCTCCCTCACGAACAGCATGGAGGTTCGTTCGGGGGCCATCCCGCTCCCCCTATGCGTCGAGAGGGACGCGCCCGACCCTTGGGCGCGTCCCTCTCTCCAGCTGTCAGGACTTGCCTGAGCTCGTCGTCGTCGTTTCTTCTTCTTCCGCCTGCGGGTAGGCCTGGACCGCGAGGTTCCAGGATTTGAGCTGGAAGTTCAGCCCCGAGGCACCCGCGTACTGGATCTGCACGGTGTGACCACCCTTGGTCAGCACGGACGTGACCGTGATCGCATGGACAAGGGCCGCGGCCGGTTCTTTGCTGGGGTTGCTGGATTCAGCCGTAGCCGGCGCGAACGCGACTTTGCTCGCCGCGGTCTGGCCGTCGATGAGCACGTTGATCGGGCACGCCTGGGAAACCGTCGGCGCTTTGGTCGGGTTGGTGCAGCTCGCCGTCCCCGAGAACGTGATGATCGCGTTGCTGACGTTGGCCTTCGTCGCGAACGAGGCGAACGCGGTCGGGATGTAGCCCGCGGTCGACGAGTTCAGGGAGAACAGCGTGTTGCTGGCCGAGACGGCGGAGACCGGCGCCAGTGCCGCGGTCTTCTTGGCGACGTAAAGATTGCCTGCCGCCTTCTTGGTCAGGTAGTTCTTCGAAGCCTTCGCGTTCGTCACGTAGGTCTTCGCGGCCTTCTGCTTGGTGACGTACTTCTGCGACGCCGCCTTCGGCGTCAGGAACGACGCCGCGATCGAGGGCGCCACCGTCACCGCGAGCGCGACCACGGCCGCCAGCACGATGACGGTCGCCGCCCGAGGGGTTGAGAGCCTCTTCTTCAACAACTTGCTTCCTCACTTTCATGGCCTGCCGGGCGGCCTTTCTTGACTATCTGCGTCAATAAACTATCGAAAGTGATAGCGTAAGGCGACCAAGCAGGTCAAGAAACATCAGGATCACGCTCCCAACCCGGCAGAGAGGAATCACCCGAATGAGAATCAAGACCCTCGCCATCACGGCGCTGGCCGTCCTCGGCCTTGCCGTGCCGGCGTCGGCCGGTGCGAAGACCACCCTGATCGGGTCGGGCTCCGTCGCTGCCCAGCCTGTGTTGCAGGCGCTGTTCAAGGCCTACGAAAAGACGAACAAGAACGTCAAGTTCGTCTACACGGCCGATGGCGGCAACGCCGGCATCAAGGACGTCCAGAACGGCACCAGCATGTTCGCCGGCCAGGCCCGTACGCCGCTGCCCACCGATTCCGGGACGACGTACATCAAGCTGTACCTCGACGGCCTCTGCATGGACGTCAACCCGAAGAACAAGCTGACCAACGTCAGCATCCAGCAGCTCCACGACATCTACCGGGGCATCCTCACCAACTGGAACCAGATTCCGGGTTCCGGGCTGGAAACCACGATCGACCCGGTCGGCCGTGACACCAACGGCGGCACCTACACGTTCTTCCTCCAGGCGGTTCTCAACAACGAACTGCCCGCGTCGAACGTGAACGCGCTGACCGCCGACGGCCTCGTCGTCAACGCGGTCAAGCAGGACCCGAACGCGATCGGCTACGCCGGTCTCGCTTGGCAGAAAAAGGGCATCAAGCCGGTCAAGGTCGAAGGCATCAAGTGCGAAGCGAAGAACATCAGCGTCGAACCGCTGAAGTACCCGCTGTCGCGGTACATCTTCCTCGTCCTGCCGACCGAAAACCCGAACCCGCTGGTGCAGAAATTCGCCACCTGGGCGCGGTCCAACGCCGAAGCCGGCGAAATCATCAACAAAGCCGGCGGTGTCGCGGCGTTCAACAAGAAGCCGAAGAAGAAGTAAAGGTCGGGATTGGAAGAGGATCTCCAACCCGAGTACGGCCCGAAGTGGTCGGACCAGCGCGTCGAGCGGATGCTCGGCGCGCTGGTCGTATTCATGGTCGGCCTGCTGCTGGCCCTGATCGTCGTCGTCGTCGTCAACGGCTGGCCTTCGTTCGCCCACAACGGACTCTCCTGGTTCACGCCGGGCGGCAGCGTCGATGAAGAGCTGAGCGAAATCTCGCAGTCGGCCGAAACCGGCGCCGGCTACATCTACACCTTCCACGCCTGGCCGCTGATCTGGTCGACGATCCTGATCGCCGGCGGCGCCGTGGTGTTGGGCCTGGTCACCGCCCTCTTCATCTCGGTCTTCCTGGTCGAGTTCGCACCGACCTGGATGAGCAACATCCTGCGCCCGGTGGTGCGGTTCCTGGCCAGCGTGCCCTCCGTCATCTACGGGCTGCTCGGCGTCCTCGTCCTGGTTCCGTTCATCGGCAACCACCTGATCACCGAGCACCAGAAGGCCTCTGTCGCAGGGATCATCTCGCTGACCGGCTACTCGCTGATGGCGGCGGTGATCATCCTCACGATCATGATCGCGCCGCTGATGGTGTCGATCTTCACCGACGCCCTGAGCGCGGTCAAACCCGGCTGGATCGAGGGCTCGCTGGCCCTCGGCGTCAACCGTTGGCGGACCACCTGGAAGATCGCCGTGCGCGCGGCCCGGCCGGCGATCGTCGCCGGGACCGTGCTCGCCATCGCCCGCGCGATCGGCGAGTCGGTGATGCTGGCGATGATCTCCGGTTCGACCGGTTTCGCCCCCAACCCGGCCGATGGCCTGATCTTCATCTACGAGCCTTCGCGCCCGCTGGCCCCGACGATCGTCAAGAGCGTCGACCAGTTGAGCTCCCCCCCGGCCAAGGCGACGCTGTTCGCGATCGCCACCTTCCTTCTCTTCTCCGCCGCCGTCGTCTCGCTGGCCGGGGCGCTGACCCGGCGTGCGATGCGGAAATACGGAGCGCCCTGATGGAGTCATCCGTCACCACGCCGCCGCCTCCCGAGCGGCAGGGGCCGACGACGCCCCCGAGCGCCAAGACGAAGACCGCCGCGGTCGAGGGCAGCGCCACCTGGAGCCTCCTCGACCGCATCGGTCTCGCCTTCTGCTGGTTCCTGGGACTGCTCTTCTGCGCGATCGCGGCGGCGATCGTCATCTACCTGCTGATCCAGGGGATCAAGTTCCTGAAGCCCTCCGAGCTCGTCACGCCCGCCGCCTCCGGCTTCACCGAAGGCGAATCGGGCGGCTTCTCGGACGCCTTCTTCGGCACCCTGATCCTCGGCGTGATGGCGCTCGGGATCGCGCTGCCGATCGGCGTCGCGATCGCGGTCTGGCTGGTCGAGTACGGACGTCCCAGGCCGCTCGCCCGGGTCACCGAGATGACGATCGAGGCGATCGCCGGCATCCCCTCGATCGTCCTCGCCCTGTTCGGGACGGTGATCTTCACCAGCACCGCCCTCGGCTTCCTCAGCCGCACGAGCGAAGGCGTCGTCTTCGGCCGCTCCTACTTCGCCGCCTCCTCGATGCTGGCGCTGGAGGCGCTGCCGTTGATCGTCGCCTCGACCCGCGAGGGGCTGGACGCGATCCCCCGCCACGTCCGCGAGGCCTCCTACGCGGTCGGCAAGACCAAGGCGGCGACGGTGCGGCGGATCCTGCTGCCGACCTGCCGCCCGCAGATCGTCACCGGCGGGATGCTCGGGGTCGGCCGGATCATCGGCGACACCGCGATCATCGTCGTACTGCTCGGCGCGACGCAGAACTTCGCCCCGGTCGAAGGGGCGCCGTTCCCGCTCAACTACCTGCGCGGTGCCGGCACCTCGCTGACCAACTTCGTCTACGAGGCATCGCCGACCGGGAACCTGAACCAGCCGGAGAAAGCCTACGCGGCGGCCTTCGTCCTGCTGTTGATGGTCCTGGCGCTGAACGCGGCGACCGACCTCGTCCACCGCCGCGCCCGAAAGGCAGGAACGTGGAGTCACTGAACGCACCGCCGCCGATCCGGCGGCTGGATCCCCAGAGTCCGACCCCGGCCGCCGAGGCGGCGCCGACGGCGACCAACTTCGTCGCCGCCAAGCGCTCGATCGCCGCGCCCCAGTTCTCGATCCGCCGCATGGAGGTCGACGACGTGTCGATCCACTACGGGGCCAAAGAAGCGGTCAAAGGCGTCTCGCTGCCGATCCGGCAGGGCGAGGTGCTGTCGCTGATCGGCCCGTCGGGGTGCGGCAAGACGACGCTGCTGCGTTCGCTTAACCGCCTCACCGAGCTGACCGCGGCGGCGCGGCTGACCGGCTCGATCCGCCTCGACGACGTCGACATCACGTTGATCGAGCCCACGCTCCTGCGGCGCCGCGTGACGATGGTCTTCCAGCAACCGAACCCTTTCCCGATGTCGGTCTTCGACAACATCGCCTACGTCCTGCGCGAGCAGGGGTCGCGGCGGGTGAAAAAGAAGGTGCTGGAGCCGCAGGTGCACTCGGCCCTGCAGCGCGCCGGCCTCTTCGAGGAGGTCAAAGACAACCTCAACCACCCGGCGCTGAAGCTCTCGGGTGGCCAGCAGCAGCGGCTCTGCATCGCGCGGGCGCTCGCCGCCGAGCCCGAGGTGCTGCTGCTCGACGAGCCTTGCTCGGCGCTCGACCCGCAGTCGACCGCGGTGATCGAGGACCTGATCGTGAAGCTGCGCGACGAGGTCGCGGTCGTCATCGTGACGCACAACCTCCAGCAGGCCTACCGGATCGCCGACCACGTCGCCTTCATGTACCTCGGTGACCTGGTCGAGTACAACAGCGCCACCCGGCTCTTCAACACGCCGGAGCAGGAGCGGACGCGGGAGTACGTGAGCGGTGCTTTCGGTTAGGTCGACCATCGCCCGACCGCTGGCGGTCGCCGGCTGCGTCTGCCTGCTCGGCACCGGTGCCGCGGGCTGCTCGACGACGCAGGAAAAGGCTGCGGCCAAGCAGTTGGAATCCGAACAGATCCTCAAGGCGCGGGCACAGCGCCAGGCGAAGAAGAAGCGCGAAAAGCAGAGACAGCAGCACCAGAAGAAGGAGAAGGGCGAGTGAGCGAGCCGACCTCGGCGCCGACCAAAGCGCAGGGCTACGAACCTTGCGAAGAGTGTGGCGCGCCCCTCGACCCGCAGCAGCGCTACTGCGTCGAATGCGCGGCGCGGCGCGGCAACGGGTCGAACCCCTCCTCGCGCTACTTCGCCGCGATGAGCAAAAAATCGCGCCGCCCGCTGACCAAATCGCAGGCGAAAAAGCCGGGCGGCGGCAGTCGCGCGGCGGCGGTCGGGTTCTTCGCCCTGCTGCCGATCGCGGTGGCCCTCGGGGTCGTGGTCGGGCGCAGCGGCTCCGGCGACTCGAACGAAGAGGCCTTGCTGAAGGCACTCCGTCAGGCGGAAAGCCGACAGGTGGCCGCAGCGCCGCCGGCAGAAGAAGAAGCGACGGGAACGGCCGCGACGAACGGCGGCAAAGGATCCAAGTCGGGCGGGAAGACCGGCGGCAAAAAGAACAAGGCGAATGACGCGTCGAAGAACTCCCAGACGACCGGCGGCGGCAAGAACACGACGAACAGCAAACAGGGCGCCGTCGAAAAGATCGAGGAATACGAACCGAGCAAGCAGGACGTCGAAGAAGACACCGAAATCGTCGAAAACAACCCCGCGCAGGTGGGCAAGACCTACATCGAAGCCCAGCAGAATCTGCCTGAAGTGACCGTCGTCGAATGACGGCGAAGGAGCGAAACGTGAGCGACGAATCGAACTCGCAGACGGCGAAGCTGCCGCCGCCGCCTCCATCGACCGAGACCGCGGCCAAGGTGCCGGTCGGGCCGCCCGTCGGTCCACCCCGCTTCCCGATGCCGACCGCCTCACGACAGCCGAACCCGACGGCACCGCCGACGAAACCCAAGCTCTCGCCCGAGGAGGCGGCCAAAGAGGCCGAGCAGAAGGAAGAGGAAAGCGCCGAGCTGATCGCCCAGCGCGACCGCCTGCTGGAGAAGTTCACGGTGATGCAGGCCGACATCGGCGGTGCCTTCTACGAGATGGCGATCCGCGACCACGTGCGGCTCGACGTCCTCACCCGTAAGGCGGCGGAGCTGCAGCGGGTCGACGCCGAATTGCTGGCCGTCGAGCGGCTGCTCGAACTCGAGCGCGCCGACGCGGCCGGGCTCTGCCCAGGTTGCGGCGCGCCCTACGGCCCCGCCCAGCGCTTCTGTCCCCAGTGTGGGACGCCGCTGGTGCCGACCGAGGCGGGCGCGTGATCAACTGGCTGCTCACCCGGCTGCGCGCGGCGATGGCCGCGGCGGCGACGCTGACCGGCAAACGGTTCGGCCTGCTCGTCGCCTCCTCCGTCGTCGCCACCTCGGCGATCGTCGCCGCGGCGGCGACCAGCCAGCCGGAAGCGAGCCCGCTGGCCTCGATCCTCGGCCATAGCCTGGCCGCCGACCGCACCCCGGCCCCCGCCCCGGTCGAAGCCGAACCGGAAGAAGAAGTCGCGCCGGAACCGGTCCATGCCGCCCCGGAACCGGTGTCGGAACCGGAAGAAACGTTCGTCCCGGAAGAAGAAACGTTCGTCCCGGAAGAAACGGCGCCCGAACCGGCCCCTGAACCGGAACCCGAACCAGAAGAAGAACCGAAAGAAGAACCGGCGAAGAGCAAACCCGAAGCCGGGCGGATCAAACACGTCTTCGTCGTCTCGCTGCAGAGCTCCGGCTACCAGGCCGCCTTCGGCAAGGGCAGCCAGATGCCCTACCTGGATGGCACGCTGGTGAAGAAGGGTCTCCTGCTGACCAACTACTCGGTGCTGACCGAAGCAGCGACGCCGAACGGGATCGCCATGGTCAGCGGCCAGCCGCCCAACAAGGCGACCAAGGGCGACTGCCCTGTCTTCACCGGGTTCCCCTCGAGCTCGGTGGCCGACAAGGCCGGGATAGTCCCCGGCGAAGGCTGCGTCTATCCGGTCGAAACGGAGACCGTCGCCACCCAGCTCGCGACCTCGGGCTTCACCTGGAAGGCCTACATGGAAGGGATGAAGAGCCCCACCACCGGCGAACCGGAAAGCTGTGTGTACCCGACCGGCGAAGAAGAAGAGATCGTCGAAACGGGCGGCTACTCGGCCCGGCTCAACCCGTTCACCCACTTCCACTCGTTGCTCGACGTGGGCGAATGCTCCGAAGAAGACGTGCCGATCACGGAACTGAAGAAGGACCTGAAGAGCGCCGCGAAGACGCCGAGCTACTCCTACATCTCGCCTGACCTCTGCTCGGCCGGGTACGCCGGCCAGTGCCCGGAAGGAGCCCCGTCCGGGGACGCGGCCGCCGATGCGTGGCTCGAAGAAGTGGTGCCGCAGATCCTCGAATCGCCCGCCTACAAGGCAGACGGCCTGCTGATCATCGCCTTCGGCGGGGTGAACCCGACGGCAGAAGGCGCGCAGCCGGAACCGAAGCCGCTGAAGACCGGCGCCGTCCTGGTATCGCAGTTCATCTCCCCGGGTTCGACCGACGCCGCTCCCTATGACCCCTACGCGCTGCTGCGCACGACGGAGGAACTGTTCGGTCAGGAACCGCTGGCGAAGGCCGCGGCGAAGAAGACGAAGACTCTGGCGCCCGCGCTACTGGCGACGGAAACCGGCGGCGACTGACCGCACGGTGCGCCTTTCTGACAACCTTTCGGGATGAGTCCCGCGAATCAAGGCGCCGGTGGCGAGCCGATCACGGCCGCCGGCATCGAGGAACTGAAGGCGGAGCTGGCCGAGCTCGAAGGGCCGCGCCGGCAGGAGATGGCGGAGCGGATCCGGGTCGCCCGTGAGCTCGGCGACCTCAAGGAGAACGCCGAGTACCACACTGCCAAAGACGACCAGGCGATGATGGAGACGCGGATCAAGCGCCTCCAGGAGCGCCTCCGCAACGCGGTCGTGGTCGAGGCGAGCGAGGGCGGCGACACCTTCGCCTTCGGCCGCACCGCCGAGGTCCACGACGAATCGAAAGACGAGGTCGTCACCTGGACCCTGGTCGGCTCGACCGAGGCCAACCTCGCCGAGGGCAAGCTCTCCGCCGAGTCGCCGATCGGCCAGGCGCTGATGGACAGCGCGGTCGGGCAGACCGTCGAGGTCGAGACCCCGCGCGGCAGCAAAACCTTCAAGGTCCTGAAGCTCGTCGCCTAGCGCGAACGCACCCGGCTGACGCCGCGGGCGTGCTCAGAATGGGCCCATGCTGCGACTGCGTGCATCGCTCGAGCCCGACGCGGAGCCCGCCTTCGCCTCCGTGCTGCACGACATCGACGGGGTGCGGCGGGTGGTGCGCACGCCGGAAGACTCGGCGGCGCCCGGGCGGACCGTATTCGTCGCCGACGTCGAGCCGACCGCGGCCGACGAACTGGTCGAGGCGATCGCCGAGCTCGACATTCCGATCGACGACTACCTGCTGACCCGGGTCGAGGTGGTCGCACCGCGCCAGGGTCGCCTCGGCGGCGAACACGGCGTCGACGGCTTCGCCTGGGTCGAGCTGATGGGGCAGGCCCGCGCCAACTCGCGGCCGCTGGCCCGCTACCTGGCGCTGATCAACGTCGCCGCGGTGATCGCGGCGCTCGGGGTGATCGTCTCCAGCGGCATCCTGATCGTCGGCGCGATGGCGGTCAGCCCCGACCTGCTGCCGATCTGCGCCACCTGCGTCGGTCTCGTCGCGGGCCGCCGGCGGCTCGCCGGGCGGGCGTTCGCGACGCTGGTCGTCGGCATGGTCTCTGTGGTCTTCACCGCGATGGCGCTGTCGGCGCTGCTCAGATGGACCGGCTACCTGCCCGCCGGCTTCAAGGTCGAGCAGTCGAGCCTCGACACCCTCGCCCACCTCGACTACTCGACCGTGCTGGTCGCCGCCGCGGCCGGGATCGCGGCGATGCTCTCCTTCGAGACCGGCGCCTCGGCCGCGGTCGGCGTCGCGATCTCGGTGACGACGATCCCCGCCTCGGCCTATCTCGGCGTCGCGATCGGCGGCGGCGGGATCGACGAAGCGGCGGGCGCGCTCGCCGTGCTGGCGGTAAACGTCTTCCTGCTGATCACCACCGGCACCCTCACGCTGCTGGTGCAGCGGATGATCCGGCCGAATCGCCCTCGGGCGTCGCCGTAGGCGCCCCCAGCGAAGCGGCGGGCGTGGGCGCGACCAAGGTCGACCACGGCGCCGGGGCGGGGCGGCGTTCGTCGTAGATCACTTCGGTGCCGCCCAGCCGATCGGCCCAGCCGCGGCGCGATTCGCCGAAGACGACGCCGAGGAAGCCGAGCCCGAAGGTGGCGAACGAGAGGCCGAGCCCGATCAGCCGGCGGACCGCGGCGCGGAACCGCAGCCGGTGCTCGCTCAGCCTGATACCGAGGAATCGCATCCCCGGGGTCTGGCCGGCCAGGCACCAGAAGCCGATCAGGTAGAGCGCGACGATCACCAACCAGGCGAACGAGCCGACCACGACGACGACGCGCGGCGCGTCTTCGCCGCTGCTGCCGAGGAGCTTGGCGATCAAGGTCACGGCGCCGGCCAGCAGGGTGAAGGAGAGGTTGACGATGATCGCGTCGATCACCATCGCGCCGGCGCGGGTGACGATGCCGGCGCGATTGGTCGGCAGCGGCCGGCGGCGGCGGAAGAAGATCCGCCGCAGGATCCGCTCGACGGTATCGTCGAGATCACGCGCGACCTCCGCGATCCGCCCGGCGATGTCGCTGATCAGCCCGGCGCCCTGGGCGCTGATCGCCGCCCGCAGCTCGGGGGCCTCGGCGATCCGCTCGACCAGCTGCTGGGCCTGCTGGGAGGCGAGCAAGCGGCGCCAGACCTCGTCGACCAGCTCCGAGTCCATCGCCTCGAGGATCGCCTGCTTGACCGCGTCGCTCTCCAGCGCGCTCTGCACCGCCTCGTCGAGGACCGGCCCTTCCAGGACCCGCGCCAGGGCACGCTCGACCGCCTCGCTTTCGACCGCCGAGACGATCGCCTCCTCGGCCGCGATCTCGACCGCCTTGTCGAGGCCGGTGGCGCGGCCGACCGCGCCGGCCCCGCGGGCGCCGACGCCGAGCAGGCGCGCCGCGAGTGGCGTCGTCTCGTCGGCCATCGGCCGAGTCTAGCCCGCGACCGGCCGCCCGAGGTGCTCCAGCAGACGGTCCAGGAACTCCCCCTGGGCGGACAGGAGCTTGCGCCGGGCCGTCTCCAGGTCGAACCAGTCGGCGCGGTCGACCTCGGGGAACTCGACCTCGCGACCGCTGCGCGGCGGCCACTCCATCGCGAATGTGTTGCTGTCGAGGGCGGCCGGGTCGAAGTCCCCCTCGGCGCCCCAGGCGTCGACCACTTTGCCCGCCCGCTGGCGGACCGAACCGAGGTCGATCAGCGCCTCGGCGTCGAGCTCCGGAGCGGCCGCGCCGAGCTCCTCGTCGAGCTCCCGCAGCGCCGCCGCGCGCGAGTCCTCCTCCCCCTCGATGCCGCCCTTGGGGATCGACCAGGCGCCGTCGTCGCGCCGCGACCAGTAGGGGCCGCCGGGGTGGACGAGGAGGAACTCGGTGCCGCCATCCGCCCGCTCGCGGTAGAGGAGGATGCCCGCGCTGCGTTTGACCGGCATGCGCGCTTCCTACCCGCCCAGCGCCTCGATCAGCGGACCAAGGATCGCCAGGACCTCGTCGCGCGGGGTCGCCGCAAGCGTCTCCAGGGTGCCGTTGGCGCGGGTCATCGCGACGCCGACGGCGAACGCGATGAGGATCTCGGCACGCAGCTCGGGATCGTGGGCGCCGCCCTCGCGCAGCTCGGCCACCAACCCGGCGAGGAGCCGATCCTCGACCACGGAGCTGACCTCGGCGCGGGCGCCCGGGGTCAGCGCCGGACTCGCCAGGGCGCGGCTGATCGGGTTGTGGCCGCGTTCGTCCCAGCGCTCGAGGAGGAGGCCGAGCAGCGCCGCGGGCGCGAAGTCGAGGTCTTCCTCCTCGGTGCTGCCGACAGCGATCGCGGCGATGAAGAGCCCTTCTTTGGAGTCGAAGTAGCGGGGGATCAGCGCCGGGTCGACCCCGGCCCGCTCACCGATCTCACGCGTCGTCGCGCGGTCGTAGCCGACCGCGTCGAAAACCTCCCGGGCCGCTTCGAGAAGGGCGCGCCGCGAAGCCTCGGCATCGCGGGGACGCCGCGTCGCGGTCGCCTTGTCACCGACCGGTGACACCGCGGCGAGCCTACCACCGCCCCGTGTTGCGTTCGCACTTCGTTCCGCTATGCGGAACGAAGTGCGAACGCGTCGTGCCGCCCGGCTACGGTCAGCCGCCGAGGCGGTAGGCGACCAGCGCCGGGACCTGGCCTTCGGCGACGGGCAGGCCGGCGGGGACGATCAGGGTGCTCCCCGACGCCGTCATCCCCGAGTTCGACCCGGCGGGCAGGGCCGCCGACCAGACTTCGCCGCCGGAGGACGCGTCGAGCCCGTGCAGGGTGCCGTCGTAGGTGGCGAAGAAGACCATGTCGCCGACCGCGACCGGAGCGCCGAAGGCCGGCGTTTCATAGGTCTCGTTCCACTCCTCCTTGCCGGTGGCCAGGTCGAGGGCGACCATTTCGCCGCCGAGTTCTTCGCCTTCGCTGATCGTCACCCCGTTTTTGACCGTGAGCGGGTGATTGACGACCGGCACGAACAGCGTCGTCTTCGACGCCGCCATCGGCGCGATCACCCCGCCCAGCAGACCCGGGTAGACGGTCGCTTCCTTCGGCAGCTTCGAGAGCTCACCGCGCATCGCCAGCAGGCCGTCTTCGTCGTGGCCGTTGTGCCTGCCGACCGGCGTCCGCCAGGCGAGCTTGCCGGTCTTCGCGTCGACCGCGACGACCTGGCCCGACTTGCCGGCGCCGATCGCCAGCTGCCTGCCACCGACCTTGACCAGGATCGGCGGGTCCTGGAAGTCCCAGTCGTAGACGTCGTGCGGGGTCGTCTGGAAGTACCACTCGAGCTTGCCGGTCTTCGCGTTCAGCTTCACCATCGAGTCGCTGTAGAGGTTCGGGCCGGGGCGGCTCTCGCCCCAGGGCAGCGCCGAGGTGCCCGGAAACGGCACCGGGTTGCCGATCCCGATGTACATCCCGCCTTCTTCGTCGAAGGAGGGTGCGTACCAGACGCCGCCGCCGGCGTTGATCGAGCGGTGCTGCTTCGACCACAGGGATTTGGGGACGGTGTCGAAGTGCCACTTTTTCGCGCCGGTCTTCGCGTCGAGCGCCCAGAGGACACCGGCGATGCCGCCGTTGTATTCGGCGCTGACCCCGGTCGGCACGGTCGAGACGTAGACCATCCCGTCGTGCACGCCGGGCGACATGTCGATCGCTTCCTTCGGCACCGTGGTCAGCTGCGTCGACCAGACTTCCTGGCCGGTCGCGGCTTCGAGCGCGAACGCCTCCGTCGCCGTCGCGCCGAACACCATCCCTTCGGCGACGGTGACGCCGTTCGGGCCCTGGTCCGGTTCTTCCATCTTCGTTTCCCACAGCGTTTCGCCCGATTCGAGGTCGATCGCGCTGACGTTCGATTCGAGGTCCTGCATGTAGACGACACCGCCGGAGACGACCGGCGAGGCGGAGAAGGAGCCGAAGGTGCTCCGCGCCTGGCTCGGCACCTTCCAGGCGAGCTTCAGCTTCGCCGCCGTGGCGCGGCTGATCGGACCGCCTGCGACGAAGCGCGTGTTGGCGAGGTCGATGCCGGGATAGGCCGGTTCGCTGCCCGCCGCCGCGCCGCCCGCTTCCTGCGCGCTCGCCGTGCCTGCGCCCGCGTCGGAGGAGCCGCCGCCACAGCCCGCCAACAGGGCGATGGCCAGCACCGTCAGCGCCGCCGCGACCGCTCCGCGCTTCGCCTTGGTCAGGGCCGGCAGGAGCGGCGCGAGGACCCGGTTGGCGAGCAGGCCGAGGCTGCCGAGGTTGGCGAAGCCGGGACCCTGGCTCGGTCCCGCCAGCCCCGGGATGTGGAGGCGCGGCTCCATCCCGCCGAGCGCCAGCGAGCGGTCGAAGCGCAGCTCGGTCCCCCTCGGACGGTCCCAGATCGGCCCCACCCGCGCCTCGAGGTCGGCCCGCACCGGCTCGGCGAAGAGCCCGCGCAGCTGCGCCAGCAAGTCGAAGCCGGTGCAGTTGACGACGTAGTCGTAGCGCGCACCACGGCGGCCGGCGGAGGTCTCCAGCACCAGCCCCACCCCCTCGCCCTCGTCGACCGAGGTGACGTTGACGGCGCGGCCGAGCTCGAAGCCACAGCGCTCCTCCCCCGCCAGCCGGGCGATCACACCGGCGTCGAAGACCCCGCGGTCGCAGTGCTTGACGAAGTCGGCGCGGGTCTCGGCGTCGAGCGCCTCCCAGCCGACGTCGTCGGGATCGGCGAAGACGCGGTTCTCGAGGAAGCTCTCGCCGCGACTCAGCGGCAGGGTCGGCGTGTAGACGGTGATCCGGGCCTGCGGGCGCGCCGCGCGGAGGAAGACGAGCGCCGAGAGGGCGCTCTCGCCGCCGCCGACGATCGCCACGTCGACCTCGCCGTCGGGCAACCGCGCGAACTCGCTGCGCCGACTGTCGCAGTGGAGCACCCGTGGCTCGGCCGCCGGGTCGTGCGGGAAGGCGCGGTGGATGCCGGGGCCGGTCAGCAGCAGCGCTCGCCCGGCGAGCCGGAAGGGCACGCCGCCCGCGCTGTCCTCGACGTCGATCAGCCAGCGCTCACCGCCCGGGTCGAGCTCGATCGCGACGACGCGGCCGCGCCTCGTCCTCACCCCCGCGGTCGCCCGTTCCAGCACCCAGCCCAGGTAGGTCCCGTAATCGCGGTGGAGGATCGGCGGCGAGCCGGAGTTGACCCACGGCGCGTACTCGCCGCGTTCGATCGAGTGGCGCTGCCAGCTCAGCGGCAGCAGGGCCGCGTCGAGCTCGTCGCCGACCGCCGGAAACTGACGCGAGCTGCGGTAAGGGAACCCGATGTCCTTGATCGGCGGCACCGCGAGCGGCTCCTCGCCCGAGGTCATCCCGTTCAGCCCCAGCCAGGAGGCGGCAGGCTCGGTCTTCTCGACGATCGTCACCGTCAGCCGCGCCATGCCGAGCCGGTTCAGGGCATCGACCTTGGCGGCGATCGCCGCCGCCTTCGCCCCCGCGCCGACGATCAACAGGTCGGACTCGGGGATCTTGCCCCCCATCCGGTCATCGCTCATCCCACCATCACCAACCCTTTCTCTCCGGGACTGAAGGAGATCGACGCTTTGCTGACCCGCTCGTCGCGGCCGTCGACCGGCCGCAGGTCGACCGCCGCCAGGACCTCGCGCAGCACCCGCTTCATCTCCAGTTCGGCGTAGCTGGCGGCGAGACAGCGGCGCACACCGCCGCCGAACGGGATCCAGGTGTAGGTGCCGGCGGGCTGCTCGAGGAAGCGCTCGGGGCGGAAACGCAGCGGCTCCGGGTAGTGGCGCGGGTCGCGGTGCAGGAGGTGGATGCAGGGGGCGACGACGGTGCCCGCCGGGAGGTCGCGGCCGGCGAGGCGGAGCGGCTCGCGCAGGCGGCGGACGACCACCGGGACCGGCGGGCGCAACCGCAGCGTCTCCTTGACCACTGCATCGAGGTAGGCGTCGCCACCGCCCGCGCCGATCTCGCGCCGAGCGCGGGCGAGCGTCTCCGGGTTGCGCAGCAGGCGCTCGAAGGTCCAGGCGAGCGAGGTCGAGGTCGGGCCGTCGGTGAGCAGGGTGAGGAGTTCGTCACGCAGCTCGGCCTCGCCCAGCGGCGAGCCGTCCTCGCGGCGGGCGGCGATCAGCATCGAGACGATGTCGGGGCGCTCCGGGATCGGTTCGGAGCGGCGGCGACGCACCTCGGCGAGCGCCTCGTCCTCGACCGGGCGCATCGCCCGCCGGTAGCCGCGGCTGCGCCGCATCCACTCCGGACCGAAGATCGTCAGCGCCGCCAGGTTGCGCGGCTGGTTGAGGTAGTCGGTCAGCGCCGTGAGGCGGGCGCGCAGCGGGTCGATCCGGGGGTCGTCGGCGCGCGGGCCGAAGACGGCGCGCATCACCACCTCGAGCGTGACCGCCTGCATCCGCGGCCAGAGCGAGAACGGCTCGCCTGCCGGCCAGGCGGCGATCTCGCGGCGGGTCACCTCGCCGATCGCCTCGCCGTCGTTGGCGATCGCCTCGCCGTGGAAGGCAGGCAGGACGACGCGGCGCCGGCGCATGTGCTCGGGTTCTTCGGAGAGCATCACCGAGCGCGGCCCGAGCACCGGGCCGAGCAGCGGGTTGGCGAGCGCGACACCGACCTTGTCGCCGGCCGTGAAGACGGTTTTGACGTCGGCCTCGTCGGCGAGCACGACCCAGTCGCCCCAGTGGCGGATGCGCAGGGTGAAGGCGTCGCCGTAGCGCTCCCGACAGCGCTCCAGCCACGGTAGCGGCCGCCGCGCCCAGCCGAGCGCCTGCAGGGCCCGCGGCATCCGCGGCCCGGGCGGCAGGCTCACGCGACGCCGCCTTCGGCGGGGGGTGGCTCTCCTTTGTCGCCCACAGGGTTACCAAGGACAGCCACCCTCTCCTCGCCCGCGGCGAGACGATCCATCAGCTCGTCCTCGGCGCGGCAGGTGGCGTCGATCAGGAGGTCGAAGAAGGCGCCGGTGAAGTCGCCAGGGAGATCGACCTCGGCGCCATGCTGCAGGTAGCGGGCGCGGACCATCTCGACCCGGCCCGGCTGCATCATCTCGATGCCGCGCTCGCTCTTGTGGACGGCGACTTCGCGGCAGATCTGGAAGCGCTCGCCGAGCAGGTCGACGAGCTGCGCGTCGATCTCGTCGAGGCGGGCGCGGAACGGCGCCAGGCCGGCGGCGACGGCCTGCTCGGCCGGGGTCAGCGCGTGCTCCTCGGCGGCGCTCATACCGGGTCCTCCCCGAGCAGGCCGGCTGCGAAGGCGTGGCTGCACGGCGCCAGGGCATCGAGCGAGTAGCCGCCCTCCTGAACGACGCAGACCGGCAGCCCCGTGGCGGCGAGCAGGCGACCGATCCCGGCGAAGACCTCGGGGCCGAAGTGCCAGCCGCCGTGCGGGTCGCCCTCCACCGTGTCGTAGCCGAGCGAGACGACGAGCACGGCGGCGTCGGTGGCGAGCTCCGCCAGCGAGGCCTCGACCTCGGTCAGGTAGGCGTCCGGATCGGGGGCGGCGGCGAAGGCACAGGCCCGTTCGCGGGGGGCGCGGGGCAGCTCGGTGCCGGCGGCGACGTTGGTGACCGGCGCGGCGTGGATCGAGTGGAGGGTCGCGTCGTCGCCCATCCGCTCGACCAGCTCCGAGGTGCCGTTCGGGTAGTGAAGGTCGAGGTCGAGGATGCCGACCGGGGAGAGGCCTCCCTCGCGCAGCGCCTGCGCGGCGGCCGCGGCGTTGTTCAGGTAGCAGTAGCCGCCGATGAAGTCGGGGCCGGCATGGTGGCCGGGCGGGCGGCAGACCGCGTAGGCGTAGCGGTCCCCGTCGAGGAGCCGGCGCGCCGCGGAGATCGCGGTCCGGACCGCCTCGCGGGCGGCGGCGACGAGCGCCGCGTTGACCGGGATGTCGGGTTCGAGGCCGGGCGGGGAGAGCTCGGGGACGACAGACGGCTCCTCTCCCGCCGCGGCGAGCGCCGCCAGATGCTCCGGACCGTGCAGCGCGACGAGCGCCCGCTCGACCTCCTCGTCCTCGGCGGCGGCGTCCACCGCGCGCACGCCGAAGTGGCGCCGCAGCCCGACCCGAAGCTCGGTGAGGCGCGCATCGGAGTCGCGGCCGGGCAAGCGCACCCCGCCTTCGCGGATCCAGACGGAGCTCGTGTCGATGCCGGCGCCGGTCCGGGTGCGCTGCTCGACCATCGTCATCTCGCTCATCCGAGCGCCCTCCGCAGCCGCGGACCGATGTGCTCGAAGCCGTTGGCGAGGTAGAAACGCTCGGTCGCGGCGAGCGCCGGAAAGCTCTCCCGTGGCAGCCCGACCTCGACCCGGCTCGCCCCCTCGGCGCCTGCGGCAGGCACAAGCGCCTCGACGAGCGCCGCCCCGACGCCTGCTCCCCGCCACCCGGGCCGGGTCCACAGCACCTCGATCGTCAGTAGCCGCCCCGCGACCTGGACCGCCCGCGCCCAACTAGCGGTCAGAACCCCGAAGAGCTCCCCCACTCCCCCGGTGGCGACGAGGACGATGCCGAGGGAGGGGTCGGCGATGTGGGCGCTCGCCTCGGCTTCGATCGCGGCCTGCGGGGGCGGGGTGCCGCCGAGCTCACGCAGCAACTCCACGACCGCGACGGCGATCGCCGGTACGTCCTCGGTACGTGCCTGTCGCACCTCCCAGCCCACCGTCCCCGGCCTCACGGCCGGGCTCTCGGTCACCGCCCTGGTCATGCCGCCTCCGCGCTCCTCGCCGCAGGCTCGAGCTCGACGCTCCAGGCACCCTCGTCGGAGCGCCCGGTCACGGTGCGGGCGATCGCCGCCATCGGCGCCCGTGCCTTCAGCAGGATCTCGTCGAACTCCTCCTCGGGGTCGGACTGCATGACGATCGCGCCGCCCGCGCCGATCGTCGTGCGCCCCGGCCGGATGACGATCGTGCGGATCACGATCGAGAGATCGACCGCGCCGTCGGCGCCGAAGTAGCCGATCGCCCCGGAATAGACGCCGCGCGCCTCGTCCTCGAGCTCGTCGATGATCTCCATCGTGCGCTCCTTCGGCGCACCGGTCATCGAGCCGCCCGGGAAGCAGTTGCGCACACACTCGACCGGCGAGCGCCCCGCCTCCAGCCGGCCGGTCACGGTGGAGACCACCTGGTGGACGGTCGCGTAGGGCTCGACCACCATCAGGTCCGGGACGCGGACCGAGTCGACCTCGCTCACCCGGCCGAGGTCGTTGCGCAGGAGATCGACGATCATCAGGTGCTCGGCGTAGGTCTTCTCGTCGGCCGCCAGCTCCGCGCGGCGAGCGGCGTCCTCGGCCGGGTCCTCGGCGCGCGAGATCGTCCCCTTGATCGGCCGCGCCTGGACCGCGCCGTCACGGCCGACCGAGAGGAAGCGCTCCGGCGAGGAGCTGACGATCGCGGTCTCGCCGAAGCGCAGGAAGGCGGCGAAGGGAGCCGGGTTGGTGCGCCGCAGGCGGCGATAGAGGGCAAACGGGTCGGGGCTCGCGTCGGTCGAGATCTGGTCGGTGAGACAGACCTCATAGGACTCGCCCGCCGCCAGTTCGGCCTGCGAGCGTTCGATGTCGGCGAGGTAGCGGGCCCGGCCGCGGCCGCAGCGGAAGGAGACGTGGGCGCCAGGCTCGGCGGGCGGGTCGAGCGGGCGCTCGGGCGGCGGGTCGCAGATCGCCGCGGCGACCAGTCGGGTGCTCGACTCGAGCCACGCCGAGGCGGCCTCGCGATCGGCCTCGTCGTCGGTCCGACAGAGGGCGAGGACGTGGCTCCGCCCACGGGCGTGGTCGACGGCGACGACGCGGTTGGCGAGCATCAGGGACGCATCGGGGAGGTCGGAGCTGTGGACGTTCGACGCGCCGCAGTCACCCTTCAGCTCGTAGCCGAGGTAGCCGACATAGCCGCCGATCAGCCCGCGATCGATGCCCGCCGGAGGCTCGACCCGGACCCGTGCCGTCTCCTCCTCGAGCAGATCGAAGATCGAACCGTGGTGGATCTCCTCTCCGGCCGGCGTGCGGATCGTCGTCATTGCCCGGTCGACGTCGTAGGTGAGGTGCCGCTCCCCCGGCCCGGCGCTGGTCCCCATATAAGAGCACTGGGCCAGCCAGGTAGGCGCGTCGGCGGAGTCGAGCCAGAACGAGGTCTCGGCGGCGCCGAAGAGCCGTTCGTAGAGGTGCTCGGTCGGCGCCGCCCCCTCCAACGTCCGCGACAGCACGGTCCAGTCGCCCACAGACGGCGCCGGACGCTCCCGCACGGGCGGCGATGGTGACCTGGGCACCGTCACCGAGGTGCCGGTGGCCGAGCGCCCGGCGAGCTCGAAGAAGTTCCTGGCGATGCGGTCGCCGTGCTCGGTGGCGATCGACTCCGGGTGGAACTGGACCCCCCACATCGGCCGGGTGTCGTGCTCGACGCCCATCACGACGCCATCGTCCGCCCAGGCGACGACATGGCCTTCAGGGCCGACCGGACCGGTGATCGCGAGCGAGTGGTAGCGGACCACCGAGAATTCCTGCGGCACGCCGGCGAAGATCCCGGTGCCGCGATGACGGACGTGGCTGAGGCGCCCGTGCATCGGCTGCGGTGCGCTCGCCACGCCGCCCTCGAGCAGGTTGCCGATCCCCTGGTGGCCGAGGCAGATCCCCAGCACCGGCACCTCGCTGTAGCGGAGGATGTCGCGGCAGACGCCGAAGTCGTGCCAGCGTTCCGGCCGTCCCGGCCCCGGCGAGAGGACGAAGGCGTCGAACCTGGAGCGACTCAGGACGCGCCAGCTGACCGCGTCGTTGTTGACGACGAGCGGCTCCTCGCCGGAGGCGGCCGCCAGCAGATGGAAGACGTTGTAGGTGTAGGAGTCGTGGTTGTCGACCAGCAGGGTGCGCATCACGCCCCCTCCAGCCCGAGCCCGCGGACCCCCGCGTCGAGCACCGCCTGGGAGACCGCCTCGACCCGCGGCGAGCGCTCCGTCGCCGTGTACCAGCGGGCGAAGTGGGAGAGATAACGGGCGAGCGGCACCGGGTCGAGGTCGGCGACCGCGCTGCGCAGATGGCGCCGGAAGAGCTCCGCCTGGACGACCGCGAAGCGGTAGTCGGGGTCGTCGGCGGGCCGCTCCCCCGCCATCGCCGCATCGCCCCCGCGGCGCGCCTGGGCCCCGACGACGTCCCAGCCGAAGCTCCGCTCCGCCTCGAACAGGAGGTTCGGCTCGAACTCGACCCCTTTCGAGGTCGGCTGCAGCAGGAACCAGCCGAGGATGACGCGCGCCGCCACCCGATCCGGGTTGGGATGGGCCCGCCGCACCGCCGCGCGCCCCGGGTCGGCGTCGATCGCCTCGTCGACCCACTCGACCATGTCGTCGATCAGCAGCGCTCCCTGCTTCGAGGAGCTGACCGCCTCGCCGCGCCGCGCGACCATGCCGTGGAAGACGTCGTGGGTCGGCGGGCCGCCGGCGCCGTTGCCGTTGACGACCGGGTTCCGGTGGCCGTTCGAGGGCACCACCGCGAGCGCCTCGAGCAACTGCCGCCGGCAGGTGACGTGGGACACCCACTCGGTGCCGCAGACCTGCAGCGAGGTGACCCCGTCGAGCTCCGGCGCTGCCGCCCAGTAGGCGAGCGCCCGCATGTGCTGGGTCGGCAGGCCGTCGGAGCGGACCAGCGGCATCTCTTCGAGCTCCTCGCGCCGGGTCGGATAGACGACCATGCCGTCCTCGCGCCGCCGCAGCGTCCCTTCGCGCAGCCCGAGGTTGGTCAGCTCGGCGACCTCGGGCAGGAAGTCGGACTCGAAGATCACCTTGTCGAACGGGACGCCGAGCCGGGCGAGCGTCTTGCGCTGGCCGGAGATCACCCAGGCCCGCGTCTTCGACCACAGTTCGAGCGCCCCCTGGTCCCCGTCCAGCACCCGCATCATCAGCTCGTCGGCCTTGTCGTCGTAGAGCGCCGCCTCGCGCGCCACCGAGTCCTCGGCGCCGTCGTCGCCGATCTCGGCCCGACCCGCCCGGACGTAATCCGCGTAGCAGAGGCCGACGAAGTGGTCGCTCTTCTCGCCGTTCTCGGAGCCGAGTTCGTCATCGGCGCGACCGGAGGCGACGACGCCCGCCATCGCCTCGCCCATGCTGCGGCCGACGTCGCAGATCAGGCTGCGGTTCTCCACCCTGGCGCCGCCGACCCGCAGCGCCGCCGCGATCGCGTTGCCGAGGGCGAGATTGCGGAGGTGGCCGATGTGGAGCGCCTTGGTCGTGTTGGCACCCCAGAAGTAGACCGCGTAGCGCTGATCGGCGGCGAGATCGGCGTTGGCGTCGGCGGGCAGCGCGCCGGACTCGAGCGACTCGCCCCGCGCCTCGATCCAGTCGGGGTCGAGGCGGACGTCGACGCCCTTCTCGTGGGCGTCGACCGCGGCGACCGCGGGATCGGCGGCAACCCGCATCAGCGCCTCGCGCGCCCGCTCGTCGGTGGCCCACTCGCCGCGCACCCGCGGCACCAGCATCAGGTCGCGGTCGACTTCCGGCCGGAAGGGCGAGCGGGCGGCCCACGGTGCCGTGCCGTCCGTGGCGGCGACCCCGTCGATGCTGTCGAAAAGATTCCCTGCCATAGCCCCGCCCCTCCGGACGATCCCTTTTTTCGGAATGCACCAGCCGGGGCTCGAACCCGGATCACCGGCTTACAAGTCCGGTCCTTTAACCGATTAAGGCACTGGTGCTGGCTGTCCGAACCGAGCCTACGGACCCCCGTTCGCATCGAGTTCCCTGATTGCTCGATTCGCGCGGCAGCATAACACGAGATTTGATTTCCGCAAGAGTCTTGACCATTAGACCCGGCCCGCCTCGAGGAGTCGGGCGAGGAAGCGGCGCGTCTCCTCCTCGCGCGGCTCGGCCAGCACCTGCTCGGGCGGCCCCGACTCGAGGATCCGGCCCTCGTGCAGGAAGGCGACCTCGTCGGCGACCTCGCGGGCGAAGCTCATCTCGTGGGTGGCGATCACCATCGTCATCCCCGCCGCCTTCAGATCTCGGACCGCCTCCAACACCTCGCCGATCAGCTCCGGGTCGAGCGCGCTGGTCACCTCGTCGAGGAGCAGCGCCCGCGGCTTGCCGGCGAAGGCGCGAGCGATCGCCACCCGCTGCTGCTGGCCGCCGGAGAGCTCGTCGGGGCGATCGTCCTCGCGCCCCTCCAACCCGAAGCGGGCGAGCAGCGCCCGGCCTTCCTCCTCGGCCTCGCGCCGCCCCACCTTCTGCGCCCGCATCTGTCCCAGCACCACGTTCTGCAGCACGCTCATGTGGGGGAAGAGGTTGTAGGCCTGGAAGACGACGCCCAGTCGGCGGCGCACCGCGACCGGGTCGACCGCGGGGTCGGTGATCACCTCGCCGTCGAGGAAGATGTCGCCGTCGTCGATCTCCTCGAGCAGGTCGATGCAGCGCAGTAGCGTCGACTTGCCCGATCCCGAGGCGCCGATCAGCGCCACCGCTTCGTGCTCGGCGACGTCGAAGTCGACCCCGTGGAGGACCTCGCGCTCGCCGAACGCCTTGGTCACCCCCCGCACCTTGATCACGGCCGCCATCAGCGCACCGCCTCGGCGCCGCCCATGCGGTCGACGATCCGCGCCAGCGGCACCGTGATCACCAGGTAGAGCAGGGCGGCGGCGATGATCGGCGTGTAGTTGAAGTTTTCGCCCTGGTAGATCTGGGCGACGCGGAAGGCCTCCTGCGGTCCGATGATCGAGATCAGCGCGACTTCCTTCTGCAGCGCGACGAAGTCGTTGAGCAGCGGCGGCGCGACCCGGCGGATCGCCTGCGGCAGGATCACGTGGCGCATCGTCTGCGGCTGCGTCAGGCCGACCGAGAGGGCGGCGTCGTGCTGGCCGCGGTGGACCGAGTTGATCCCCGCCCGGTAGACCTCGGAGACGTAGGCACTGTAGGAGAGGGTCAGCGCGATCGCGCCGAGCACGACCGGGTCGGTCGGCAGCCCTTCCAGTTCGAGCGCCGGGATGCCGAAGCCGATCAGGTAGACGAGCAGGATCGTCGGGATGCCGCGGAAGACGTCGACGTAGACGGTGCCGAGGAGGCGCACCGGGAAGAGCCCCGGGGAGCGGTTGACGCGGATCAACGCGATCAGCAGCGCCAGGATCAGCACCGCGACCTCGACCACCATGAAGATCTTGATGTCGAGCCAGAAGCCGCTCAGGACTTCCGGGAAGGCATTGGTGAATTCGCTCCAGGAGAAGAACGTTTCGCGGACGCTCGGCCAGCCGGGGCTGGTCAGGACCAGCGCCGCGAGGCCGCCGATCACGACCACCGAGGAGACCCCGGCGATCAGCTGACCGCGACGCGCCTTGGCGCGTTTGGCCGCCTCGCGTTCGCGGCGACGGTCGCCCTGCCGGGGACGATCGTCAGGGCTGATGGTGGCGGTCTCGTTCACCCGCCCGGGGACGCCTCAGTGGAGTTCGGGCGCGTTCGCGGCCTGGCTCATCCACCGCTGCGTGATCTCTTCCAGTTCACCCGATTCTTCGAGCCCTTCGATCGCGCTCGAGATGCAGGCGGTGAGCGATGAGCCCTTGGCGAGCAGAGCGCCCCATTCTTCGCCTTCGGCGTTACCGAACTGGCCGACGATCGTCGCGTTTTCGACCTGGGCTTCGGTCAGGTAGAGCGCCGTCGGCAGATCGACGACGACCGCTTCGACCTGGCCGTTCTTGAGCGCCGTGACGACGTCGCCGGAGTTGTTGAAGACTTCCGGTTTGCTCGACGGTTCGATGTCTTCTTCGACCGCCTTGAGGCTGGTCGTATCGATCTGGACGCCGAACTTGACGTCCTGCAGTTCGGCCAGCGATTCGGCCTTCGCCGCTTCCGAGCCTTCCAGCGCGACGACCGCCTGGTTGGCGGTGTAGTACGGGGCCGAGAAGTCGACCGCCTTTTCGCGGGTCGGCGTGATCGTGATCTCGTTGACGTCGAAGTCGAAGTTCTTCGGACCCGGCGCGTAGGAGGAGTCGAAGGGCTCGACCGTCCACTTGATCTTCGCTTTCGGGTAGCCGAGCTGCTTGCCGATCGCGTAGGCGACGGCGCTCTCGAAGCCTTCCCCGTTTTCCGGTTCGTCGTTTTCGAAGTAGGGCGGGTAGGCGGGTTTGTCGGTGGCGACGGTGAGGGTGCCCGCGGTGTGCGTCTGCATCGTTTCCGGCGTGCAGTCCGCGGCGGTCGCGGTGGTGCCTTCGCCGCTCGAGGAGCCTCCCTTCTTGCCGCCACAGCCGGCGAGCAGGGCCGGCACGAGGGCGAGGACGGCGACGATGGCAAAGGTCGTTCTGCGCATGGGGATGATCCGGGGCAAGCGAGTTCTGGACCGGAGGCGCGGCATCCTATGCGAACGCCGTCAGGTGCGCAATGGCTTCAGCGCGCCGCTCACCCGGACCAGCTCGTCGAGCATCGCGTCGGCGCTCTTCTCCATCACGTCGTTCGGCACCAGCTCGCCATGCTCGCCGAGAAACTGGGCGACGAAGGGGATCGAGACCGCCTCGGGAAGCGGGAACATCTTCAGCGTCGTCACCACCTGCTTGACCATCTGGGCGGCGCGGGTGCCGGCCGAGATGCCGCCGTAGGAGACAAGTCCGACAGGCTTGTACTGCCACTCTTGGTGGAGGTAGTCGAGCGCGTTCTTGAGCGGCGCCGTCATCCCGTAGTTGTACTCGGGGTGGACGAAGACGAAGGCGTCGGCGGCGTCGACCCGGGCGCTCCAGTCTTTGGTGTGCTGGTGGGTGTAGTCGCGCAGCCGCGGATGGTGCGGCTCGTCCATGAAAGGCAGGCCGATCTCCTGCAGGTCGGCGCGGTCGACGTCGAAGCCGCCGTGGCCGAGCGCGTGCGCCTCGAACCATTCGCCGACCGGCAGGCCGACCCGGCCCGGGCGGGTGCTGGCGATCACGATCATCAGGACGGGGCGCTCGGCCATCGCCGTCGAACCTAGCGAAGCCGCCCGCCCGACCTCACGCAGCAGCGCAACTCCCCCGTTCCCGTGGTCGACCTAAGGCCCGTCCCACGGACTGCGGTCGACCTAAGGCCCGTTCAGCGGGCCAAAAGACGACCGCGCGGCAGGGACCGGGCCAAAGGACGACCGCGGCCGGGGTCAGGGGTGGGTGGTGACGCGAGCGCTGAAGGCGGTGATCTGGGCGGCGAAGCGTTCGGCGTCCTGGAAGAGCATGCCGTGGGCGGCGCCCTGGTAGATCGAGAGGCTCGAGCCGGGGATGCGGGCATGCATGCGCCGCGCGTTGACCGGCGGCACGCCGGGGTCGAGGCCGCCGTTGGTGAGCAGCGTCGGCGTGGTGATCGACGGCAGGCCGCGCCAGGTGCCGGTGTAGTGGAGGAATGCCTCCTCGGCGGCTTCCTGGCGCTTCAAGGTGCGCGCCGAGACCTTTTCCTGGGGAACCGACTCGTAGCCGTGGATGAAGCGCGCGGTCGCCGCGCCACCCGCCGCGGTCGCCGGGAAGAGGAGTTCGAGGAAGACTTCGTCGCCGCTCTTCGGGTCGGCGAGCCTGCGGATCAGGCCCGGCGGGGGCGGCACCGTGTGTCGGCTGCCCGCATCGCCACCGGTGGTGACCAGGGCGCCGAGCAGCGACGGCCGGCGCTCGGCCAGCGTCAGGCCGATCTCACCGCCCATCGACCAGCCGACCAGGGTGGGCTTCTCGAGCCCGAGCGCTTCGATCAGGTCGCCGGTGTCGCGCGCCATCAGCGGCACGGTGATCGGCTTCGAGAGGTCGTCGCTGGTGTAGCCGACGCCGCGGTTGTCGAAGATCGTCACCCGGAAGTGCCGCGCCAACGGGTGCAGCAGATAGGGCATCCAGAGGCTCATCGCGGCGGTGTCGCCCTGGACCATGATCAGGTCGGGACCGTGGCCGAACTGGCGATAGCCGATCCGGATGCCGTCGACGGCGACCCGGTGGACGGGCCCCTCGAAGGCGCCCGCGCCGTGCAGCCGCGAGTGCGGCACCGGCTGGGCCGCCGCACTCGTCGCCGGGAAGACGAGAAGGACGAGGGCGGCCAGCGCGAGGCAGATCCTGCGGGCGGCGGTGACCACTCGGCCTGAACCTAGGCGTTCATGTCGACGGCGAAGACATTGGTCGGCTCGATCGTGACCACTACCCGGCGCTCGCCGGGGCCGTCGTGCTCACGCAGGTCGGCACCGCCGTACTTGGCGCCGACCTGTTCGGCGAACTCGTAATCGTCGTCGGCCTCGACCGTCGCCGTGCCGCGGACGTCGAGATAACGGAACGGGTTGGCGAGGTCGAGGACGAAGAGGCTGCACTGCGGCCGCGCCCGCAGATTCTTCGTCTTCAGCCGCGAGTCGTTCAGCGAGATCTTCACCTTGCCGTCCTCGAAGAGGAACCAGACCTCGGTCAGTTGCGGGCCGCCGTCTCTACCGATCGTCGCCAGGGTCGCGAATTGCGCCTCCAGCAGGTCGTGGAACGCGGCCGGGAAGTCGGTGCTCATCGACCGGATCTTGACGCATCGCCGCTCCCGGCACTTGCCCGTTCGTGGGAGGATGGGCAGATGAGTCCGTCCCGCCCGCGCCGCGAGGAGCGACCCGACTACGGCTGGGTGATCTCCTTCGGCTGCAAAGAGACGGGCGAACTCAAACGCCTCAAGGTCGCCACCGATCCCGCCTCGGACACGAGCCCGATCGCGGTCCCTTGCGCCTGCGGCGAGATCCATCGCGTCACCGTCTCCCCCTACCGCCGGCGCCGCGCCGCCGACGAGCCCTTCGACCTCGAGGTCGAGTCGCTCGACGAGCTGCGCGACTAAAGCCAGAAGAAAGGACCCAAGTTGCCCCTCGCAGACGTCAATTTCGGCGACCTCCTGCTGCTCGTCTTCGAGATGTTCATATTCGTGATCTGGATCTGGATCCTGTTCACGATCATCACCGACCTCTTCCGCAACCACGAGATGTCGGGCTGGCTGAAGGCAGTCTGGATCATCCTGCTGATCTTCATCCCGTTCCTGACCGCGCTCGTCTACCTGATCGTCTACGGCAACGACATGCGCGAACGGCAGCTGCGCGCCTCGGCGGAAGCGAAACACGCCGCCGACGACTACATCCGCGCCGCGGCCCATGTCTCACCCGCCGACGAACTCCACAAACTGCATGAACTCGTGGAAAAAGGCGCACTGACCGAGGACGAGTACCAGCAGGCCAAAGCGAAACTGCTCACTTCGTAGTCCCGGATCCGCCGGGGGCGCCCGCCGGGCGCCCCCACCCGCGCTTGCCCGGCCTGTGCGCCGGGTAGGCTTAGGAATTCATAAATGCTTGGCGGGGAAAGGATCTAGTGGTGCTTGCGGCTCGTTGAACCTTCCCCAGAGTCAGTTTCGGCGCCGGACCCCTGTTCCGATCCCGAGCGCCGCGGGCCCGGTGACTGCAGCGAGGAGGTGGCGGTCGCCCGGGCGAAGGCACCCGAGGCCCGCACGATCCTCATCAACGGCCTGATCGCCGCAGGTCTGGCGCTCGCCGCCGCGGCGGCGGTGATCTGGGTCCCCTTCCTGGAGCCGATCCGCGACCGCTTCGCCAACACCGAGCCGGGTTGGGTCGTCGCCTCCTTCGTCCTCCAACTGCTCTCGGTGCTGAGCTTCGTGGTCGCCCTTCGCGGCGCCTTCGATCGCCGCCTCGGCTGGCGCGAGTCCTTCGATGTCGGCGTGGTCGAGGAGAGCGCCAACGTCTTCCTGCCGAGCGGCGGCAGCGGCGGCCTCGCGCTCGGCGCCGTGATCCTGATCCGCTCCGGGGTCCCCACCGCCTTCGCGGCGAGCCGCTCGGCGGTCCTCTTCCTCGTCACCAGCGGCGTCAGCCTCGGCGCCCTGGTGATCTTCGGCACCGCGGAGGCGATCGGCCTCCTCCCCGGCGACGCCCCGCTCGCCACCACCTTGATCCCGGCGGCCGGCGCCGCCTTCGTGGCCGCCGCGGTCATCGGCCTCCCTCGCCTGCCGCAGATCGATCCCGAGGGGGGCGGTCGCATCCGCCGCGCCACGGCGATCGCCCAGGCCTGGCTGCGCGACGCGGTCGGCACCAGCCTCGCGCTGCTCGCCTCACGCGAAGTCCTGCTGATCGCCGGCGCGATCGGCTACTACGCCTTCGACGTCGCCTCGATGGGGGCCGCCTTCGAGGCGCTCGGCGGCGGCGGCCCGGCGCTCGGCCTCTTCGTCCTCGCCTACACGATCGGCCACGGCGGCGCGATCGTGCCGCTGCCCGGCAGTGCCGAGGGCGGCCTGGTCGGCGCCTTCACGCTCTACGGCTCGGCGCTCAGCCTCAGCGCCGGCGGCATCCTCGTCTACCGCACCTTCCACGCCGGCGTGCCGTTCCTGCTCGGCGCGCTCGGGCTCGCCGACATCGGCCGCCGCGCCCGCCGGTCCGAGCGCGGGCCGGACTCGGTCAGCCAGGCCAGCATCGCGACGGCGGCGAACCCGGCGCCGACCGCGCAGACCGCCACCCAGCCACCGAGCGTCCAGGCGAGCGAGCCACCCGCCGAACCGACCGCGCCACCGGCGAAGTTCGAGGTCATGTAGGCGGTCGTGACGCGACCGGTGGTCTCGCGGCCGAGCGCATAGATCGCCCCCTGGCTGAGCACGTTCTGCCCCTGCACGCCGAAGTCGAGCAGGACAAGGCCGGCAAGGATCGCGACGGCGCTGTGGCGACCGAGGAAGAAGACCGACCAGCTGAGGAGGACGGCGGCGAGCACGCAGCCGGTGGCGACGCGCCCGTGGCCGCGATCGTGGAGGCGGCCCATCCGCATCGCCGCCGTCGCGCCGCCGAGACCGGCGAGGCCGAACAGCCCGATCTTCGCCTCGCCGAATTCGAACGGGGGAGCGGTGAGCAGGAAAGCCAGCGTGGTCCAGACGAGGCTGAAGCCGGCGTAGCCGCAAGCGCCGTAGACCATGCGACGGCGCAGCACCGCCTCGCGCCGGATCAGCGCCGCGACGCTGCCGAGCAGCTCGCCGTAGCGGAGCGACGCCGATGGCCGGCGCTCGGGCAAGGCCCGCCACAGCGCCACCGCCAGGACCGCCATCATCACCGCGGCGAGCGCGAAGACGGTGCGCCAACCGGTCGCGCCGGCGATCAGCCCGGCGACCGTGCGGGCGACGAGGATGCCGCTGAGCAGGCCGCTCATCACCAGGCCGACGACGTGGCCGCGTTCGCGCTCGGGCGCGATCGTCGAGGCGAAGGGGACCAGGACCTGGGCGACGACCGAGGTCGCCGCCGCGACCCCGATGGCGAGGGCGAGGACGATGAACTGCGGCGCCGCGGCGGCGCCGATCAGGCCGAGACAGCTGATCGCGAGCAGGACGACGACCAGCCGGCGGCGATCGACCAGGTCGCTGAGCGGGGCGATGAAGACGAGGCCGAGGCCGTAGGCGACCTGCGAGACCGTGACCAGCAGGCCGGCGACGCCCTCCGAGACGCCGAACTCTTCGGCGATCGCCGAGAGCAGCGGCTGCGCGTAATAGAGGTTGGCGACGGCGGCGCCGCAGCCGACCGCGAGCAGCAGGATCAGCTTGCGATCGACGGGCTCCGGCTCGGCGGCGGGCATCGCCCGAGAAGTTACGGGGTGAGGCCTGCCGGCCCTCTCGGGCGGCCGCGATATCCGACTCAAGATGACGGCCGTCATCCATATACTCCGCCAGATGGGGCATTCACGGCACGAGAAGGCCGACAGCCACCGCCGGATCGTCAAGGTCGCGGCACGGAAGATGCGCGAATCCGGGACCGAGGGTCCCGGTGTCGCCGAGATCATGAAGGCGGCGGGCCTCACCCACGGCGGCTTCTACAAGCACTTCGACTCGCGCGACGACCTGGTCGCCGAGGCGGTCGAGGCGGCGACCGCCGAAGGCCTGGAAGGCTTCGAGGAGGCGACCGAGGGGGCGGCCGATCCGCTCGCCGCCTTCGTCGACCGGTACCTCTCCCCCGGCCATCGCGACGACCCCGGCTCGGGCTGTGCGGTGGTCGCGCTCGGCGCCGACGCCGCCCGTGCCGACGACCGCGTGCGGGCCGTCTACCGCGCCCAGGTCGAGCGCTATATCGCCGAGCTGGAAGAGCTGATGGGCGGTGGCGCGGACGTCCGCCGTCGCGCGATCGCCGCGGTCACCTCGATGGTCGGTGCCCTCCTCGTCGCCCGCGCCGTCGACGACGCGGATCTCTCCGACGAGATCCTGGGCGAGGTCCGGGCGAGCCTCAGGTCTCCCGCATCGCGACGAAGAGCAGCACGGCCATCACGATCAAGATGATCGAGATCGCGTAGATGTAGCGCGCGACCTCAGACACGGGCGCGCCCCGACGATCGATCTTGTTTGGACCCCACTGTCAGCCTTTCCCTAATTCGCTTCGATGACGAAGCGAGTCCCTCTCCGCCTGGTCGGCAGAAACCGAGCCTAGCCCGAAATTGAATGACTTTTGGGTAAACATTTGATCTCTATGGACTTTTCTCATAAGAAAATGTCGCTAGTTGCACAATATTTGTACCCCCGGACGACAACAAAGTGATCCGGGCGATGTTCGTTCACAGAACGCACGCGATGGGCATCTCGCCCATCGGAAGGGCTGCGGGCGCCTCTCCGGACGCTCGAATCAGGAACCGGTGAGAAAGCCGCCGCGCACTTCCGGCGGCAGCGTTTCGCTGCAGGTGGTGCCTTCGCAGATGTTCGCCCAGGTGCCGGGCCCCGCGAGAGGCACCTCGCCGATGCCGGGGACCGCGAGCGCCATGTCCCCGGTCCAACTCGCGCTGGTCGGCGTGTCGAGCCGGAAGGTCGCTTCGCCGGAGAACGGCGCGGGCGGTCTGACCGTCGCTTCGGGCGGCACCCCGCCGCTCGTCCTCGGGACCAGGAAGTACTGGGAGCCGGTGTCGCGGACGATGTAGGCGTAGATCTGGATGCCACGCCGTTCGGTCAGGTACTCGCCGACGAACATCACCGTCGGCAGACCCGAGGACGTCACGCTCGGCAGGGATGCGGGAGGCCCGACCGCGGTGAAGGAGGTCTTGCCCGTGCCGTTCCGGCCCACTGCGTAGAGGCTCAGATTGTCGGGGGTCCCTTCCGTACCGGTCATCCCGGCGCGCGCTTCTTCGGTGCAGACATGTCGTCTGGCTTCACGGATCTTTCCTTCGGCGCTGCCATGCCTGGTCTTCGTGTAGCCGCCTTCGCCGCGGAAGACGATCGTCCCTCGGTAGGTCCCTTTGCGCACCAGGCCCACCGGGTTGGTGCAGGCAGGGCCGGTGAAGACCGACTTTTCCGCGCTGCGCTGTTCGAAACCGACATCGATCCGGCCGAGCCCCCGCAGCTTCGCCTTGATCCCGCCGTCCTTGGTGAGGCGACCGTCGACGGTGTACTCGACGCTCGTCTCCCCCGCCTTGCCGCGTTCTTCGGCCGCGTCGACCGAGACCTTCACCGGCCCGCCGCCGCGGCGCAGCGCGGTGACGGTCACCCAGTAGCCATCGGTGGCGCGCACTTCGAAGGAGCTCGAGATGGTCGCCGGGATGACCCGATGCACCGTCGCCGCGGTCGCCGGCGGCGCCGTCGCCGCGGTCGCGGCGACGATCGACAGCACCGGGATCCATGTCCTCCTGGACATGGGCGGAGTGTATGCCGGGGGCGCAGAGGACCTAGAGCGATCCCTTTGAGGCGTCGCCGACGCCGGCCTGCTGCAGGACGGTCACCTGAGGGGGCCCGGAGAGCGTGCCGCTCGCGCCCACCGCCGCGATGTGGTCGGTCGTCATGTGCGCCTGAAGCGCATCCGCCGAGGCCCACTTCTCGATCATGAAGACGTGGCTCTCGTCGGCGGGATCGAGCTGCAGCGCATAGAGCAGGCAGCCCTCGTCCTTGGCGTGGGTCGCCTCGCACAGCTGCTGAAGCGCCGCCAGCGCCTCCTCGCGCTTGCCCGACGCGATCCCGATCTCGGCCACCACCACTACCTCGCTCATGTAATTCCCTTCTCTCCTCGTTTTGAATTGAACCGACATCATCTCTGACGAACGGCCAAAAAAGAAACCGCGCAAGTTGGCCGATTGTTCGAGGCAAATCGAGGAGGAATGGTTAACGTCGCTTCTCCAATGACCAGGTGCCGTGCAGTTCCGGGCGGCCGCGGTCCGGGCGGCAGAGATGAACCACGAAATCAAGGACTTCCTCCTGATCGCGGCCCTCGCGCTTGCCGTCGGAGTCGCCCTCGCCCTGCTCGGCCTGTGGTGCCACTTCGAATTCCACTGCCAACATATGAACTGCCGGTGAGAGAAGGAGGCCGCCGCTACCTTCCCTCTTCGCGCAGTTTCGCCTCGATCTGTTGGGCCACTTCTCCGGCCAGGCCTGGTTTGCCGGCCGGGGACCCCGGGGGTTCCGCGGCGATCGCGTCGAACCCCCCCTTGTCGGCCTGCTTTTCGACCTTGGCTTCCTTCCAGAGGACATCGCGGTCGAACGCGGTCTCCTGGGTCTTGGGGTTGAACTTGACCCGCGCCGTCTGCCCGACCAGCGGGCGACGCTCCGTGTCGGACTCGAACATCTCGACGAACCTCGCGCGGAAGGCCGGGCTTCCGTCGTCGGGTTCGACATCGGCGATGTAGTCGTACACGTGGTGATACAGGCCGGTGGGGGCGTAGCTGTTGATGCCCCTGCGGTACTGGCCTTCATGAGTCTCTCGGGCGACGATCGTCGCCTGGCCCTGCTTCCAACCGATCTTGAACACCGTCGTCCTTTCGCCCGATGCGGATCGGAACCGACCCGCGACGAGTGGAAGTTAGGAAGAGGAGCCGCGACCCGCCTCCATGAGGCTCATGGGGATCCGACCGGGCGGTCCGATCGCGGACGATCTGGGTCTGGATATCGCAGCCCGGCGCCGAAAAGCTCATGCACCTGCCGCACCGCGATCGAGCCCTCGCCGACCGCCGCGGCGACCCGATTCGGCGACCCCCGCCTGACGTCGCCGACCGCCAGCACGCCCGGCATGCTGGTCTCGAGCGAAAGTGGCGCCCGCTCGAGCGGCCAGGCGTCGGTGTCCTCCAACTCGACGCCGGTGGGGATGAAGCCGCGCGGGTCGCGGAGGATCTCCCCCGGGAGCCATCCGGTGTTCGGGCGGGCCCCGATCATCAGGAAAAGGGCCTGCGCCTCGACCTGCTCGGTCTCGCCGGAGCGGTCGCGGAGCGCGAGACCCGTCAGCCATTCCTCGCCCCCACCGCCCACGACCTCGGTCTCCAGTCGGACCTTGATGTTCGGCGAGGCCTCGATCTGCTGGATCAGGTAGTGCGACATGCCGGCCGCCAGCGTGGGGGCGCGCACGACCAGGGTCACCCGGCGGGCGTATTCGGCCAGGTGCAGCGCGGCCTGCCCGGCGGAGTTGGCGCCGCCGACCACGAAGACCTCCAGACCGACCAGGGCGGGCGCCTCGGTCGCCGGGCCGCCGTAGAAGACGCCGGCGCCGCGCGATGCCAAGGCCTCGACGCTTCCGACGTCGAGGCGACGGAACTCCGCCCCGGCGGCGACGATCACGGCGCCGGTGCGGACGTCGGGGTAGTCGGAGAGCTCGACGATGATCCGGTCGTCCTCCCGGCGCAGGCTCCTCGCCTCCTGCATGAAGGCGAAGCGGGCGCCGAACACCCACGCCTGCTCGTACGCCTCCTCCGCCAGGCGCCGGCCGCTGACGCCCCGCGGGAACCCGAGGTAGTTGCGGATCAGTGAGCTGCGGGTCGCCTGGCCGCCGATCCCGCCCGAATCGATCACCAGGGTGTCGAGGCCTTCCGACGCGGCGTAGACCGCGGCCGAGAGCCCGGCCGGGCCGGCGCCGACGATCACCAGGTCGAACTCGCTGCCGTGCGGATCGACCGGGCCGCCGGCCGCCATCGTCAGCTCGGCGTTGCTCGGGTCGGCGAGCACCTCGCCGTTGGGGAAGACGACGAGGGGAAGCGCCCGCCCGTCCCCGGACTCGGCGATCAGCGAACGGCCTTCGGGCGAGTCGGCGAGGCAGAAGGCGTGAGGGAGGGCGCAACGGCCGAGGACCTCGCGGAGCTCGTGGGCGCGTCCCGACCACGACTCCCCGACGATGTGCACGGTGTGGGAGGAGACCCGGCGGGAGTGGGCCCACTCGAGGAGGAAGGTGGAGATCGACTGGTGGAAGAGCTCGTCGGGGGAGCGGATCGGTCGGATCAGGTAGTAGTCGATCTGGCGCCTGGCCATCGCCGCGAAGATGGCCTCGCCGGTCGCCTGCCCGCCCCAGCTGGCGTAGTCGATCATCAGGCCGCGCTGCGCATGCGGATGGTGCCGTCGCACCCCGCCCAGCAGATCGCTTCCCGGCTCTCCGTCGAGGGACTCGCCGGCGAGCACCAGGGAGATCTCCTCGCCGGCCTCCGCCAGCCGGGCCAGCTCCGCCTCGGCCTGCGGGGCAGACCCGACGCAGACGACGCGATAGCTCCGCCCGTAGCGGTCGTTCAACTCCTGCTCGATGTCGCGGAGCGTCTCCTCGCTCCCGTCGACGACGAGAAGCACTGGACGTGACACACGCCAACCATAACCCGGCCGCGCCGCTCTAGGGCTTGGCTTCGAGGATCAGGTTGAAGGGCGTCTCGGTCGCCCGCCGCACGGAGCTGAAACCGCCTTCCTTGATCACCTCGGCGAGGCGCGCCTCGCCCGCCTGGGCGCCTAACGCCAGCCCGACCTCCTGGTCGAGCGAGGCCGGGGTGCAGATCATCGTCGAGGCGCCGTAGAAGATCCGGCCGACCGGGTTGAGGTTGTCGACGACGCTGTCGCCGGCGAACGGCTCGACGACCATCCAGGTGCCGTCCGGGCCGAGCGTCTCGTGGATGTGCGCCGAGGCTCCGACCGGGTCGCCCATATCGTGGAGGCAATCGAAGACGGCGACCAGGTCGTAGTCCTCGCCCGGGTAGTCCTTCGCCATCGCGACCTCGAAGTCGACGCGGTCCCCGACCCCGGCGGCCGCCGCCGCGTCGCGCGCGCGATCGATCGAGGCCTGGTGGTAGTCGAATCCGTGGAACTCCGATTCGGGGAAGGCTTCGGCCATCAGGACGGTGGAGGCGCCGTGGCCACAGCCGACGTCGGCGACCTTCGCCCCCGCTGCCAGCTTCTGCTCGACCCCCTCGAGCGCCGGGATCCACTCCGCCACCAGGTGGCCTTTGTACCCGGGCCGGAAGAAGCGCTCGGTGCCGGCGAACAGCCGGCGATCATGCTCATGCCACCCCATCCCCTCCCCGCTCTCGAACGCGGCCAGGATCTTGTCCTCGTCGGCGTAGAGCGAGGCGATCAGGTCGAAGGCACCGAGCAGATACACGGGGCTCTCCGGATCGGCCAGCGCCATCGCCTGCTCCGGGGGCAGCTCGTAGGTGTCGGCCTCGGGGTCATAGACGACATAGCCCCCGGCGGCCTGGTTGCGCAGCCACTCCCGGACCGAGCGCTCGGCGACGCCGGCCTTCTCGGCCACCTCGGTGGACGTCATCGGCCCACCGTCGGCCATCGCCCTGTAGAGGCCGAGTCGCTCACCGATCACGAAGAGCGGCGCACTGATCGCCGCCCCCATGTCGACCACGGCCCGGCCCATGAACTCTTCCAACTTCGCAGGGTCCACCTCGGACGTACTCATCGTCGCCTCCGTAGCGCCTCTTCGTCGAAATTTGGCACGAAGTCCCTGCCCCGACCGAGTAGACACCCGGCCCCACCGAGAGTCAAGGCGGAAAATCGGCGGATAGGGGAGCGCGTCAGCTCGGCGGGTCGGACGGAGGCTTCGAGCCCAGCCTCGACGGAGCGCTCAAATTCTCGGCGGCGAAGCTCGAGGGGAAGGGGTCGCTCTCGAAATCCGTGCGTGGAGCGAAAAGCGCCGGCTGCAACTCGAAGACCTGCAGCACGTCTCAGTCCTACAGCGGCGAGCTGAAGATCAAGCTCCTGAAATAGGCACGATCGTCCCCGGCCACGGGGTGCGTCAGACCATCAGACGATGCGTTCGGTGCCAGCGGCCGAGCTGCCATGCTGGGCCGACGTCTTCCTATCGTCCAGATCGCCCAAGGAGCCGCTCATGAGCCCAGATCAACAGAGTCCGACCGAATTCGTCGAAGGCTATGGTCGGACCTGGGAGAGCTGGGACGCAGAGGGAAATCTCGAACTGTTCAGCGACGATGTCGTCTACGTGGTCCATGCGACCGAGGAGACGGTGGTGGGCAGAGACGCCCTGCGGCGCTACATCGCCAAGGAAGAGGCAGCGATGGGCAAGGTCAGTGTCCGCATGGGCGAGCCGGTCGTAGGAGGGGATCACGTGGCTGCCGAGTTCTGGGTCACCTTGACCACCGATGCGGGCGAGAAGGGAACTATCGCCGGCTGCTTCATCGCCGAGCTCGATCCGGCAGACGGCCTCTGCACCCACTTCCGCGAGTATTGGTTCGAGGTGGAGGGTCACATCCAGGCATACCCTGGTTGGGGTGGCCGGCACAGGCCTTGACGCGCCTGGATCGCGTCGCGCTTCCAACGCCATGCTCGCTTTCAGTGCCCCCGAGGCTTTCATCGGCGGCAGCTTCCCTTGCGAGCCGAGCATCGATCCGCGCAACCCACCACGCCAACGTCGTCGGCTCGCTGGCTCTTTTCGTTGCCTTGGCCGGCGTCCGAAAGGGGACGTCGGACCCGAAGGAAAGCCGAGCGGTGATTACTTCGCCCTCGTCGAGCGAAGCACCACCCCTGTATTCCTCGGTGAGCACCCTGGATTCACCTCGGTGAGCCAGCCCGAAACCGGCATCTATCGCCTCACCGTCGAAGCCGGGGTCAGTTACTACGACCCGATCGCATCGGTTGAATGGGACCACTCCTCCGGCTCGGACCTGCTGGTCGAGCCGCTCGGCGGAGAATTAGAATTCTCGTCAGCTTCGTCGTCTCCCTGCCACAGAAATAGGCGGTCGTGGGGGGGGGGGGGCGCCGCCCCCGCCCGCCCGGGCCGCCCCCCACCGCCGGGCCCGGCCCGCCCCCGGCGCGAGCGCCAGCCCCCCCGCCCCCCCCACA
>Ga0335083_10000705_pt1 | contig 48882 bp, 65 predicted proteins | sample Lox_Sample_42_FD_206716 | JGI IMG/M metagenome (GOLD analysis project Ga0335083, IMG submission 206716) | Soil microbial communities from Loxahatchee National Wildlife Refuge, Florida, United States - Lox_Sample_4.2 | ecosystem: Environmental > Terrestrial > Soil > Wetlands | place: USA...
TGCACCGCGACGGCCATCAAGAAATACGCGGAGCCACCCTTATACACGCCGACTTCAACAAAACAGCCGGGAGGAGTTCCGGCTGCAAGGTCGCACAAGTCCTCAATCTGACCGATGTTAATGAGGCTGCCCGGTGCTGTCATGGTCGTCCTTCATGCCGAGGTAACGCCGCGCATGTTCAACGCCCTGCCATTCAACGCCATAGGTCTCAAGTTGCACCTTGAGCGCTTTATTCTCGGCAAGCCTCAGATCGTCGGGATTCTTCAGTCGCTTTGGAGATGTTGCCGGCTCCGGCTCTGCCACAGGTGCCATCAGCCGATCGATAAAGTCAGATCGCGGCGGCTCCGGCTCGTCGGGATCGGGCGCAAGGTCTCCATTCTCCAGGAAGGCATGGCCATCCTGCGCATACTTAATCGGCTCCAGGCCGAAGTGCTCAGCGAACGGGCGATTGCGATCTAGCGTACGCCGCATCTTACTTCATGCCCTTGGGTCGGCCTTCCCCAATGCCGATGCCATAGGAGCAATACCCCTGCTTGACATCGGCCTTGCTGAGATAGCCATACCCTTCGCCGATCTCATAGCCGGGCTCATAGGACGCTTCAGCGACAGTGATTGGCGAGCCAACCGCGCCATCAACGTCCGTCTTGCATGTGCCCTTCACATCGCCGCCGCGATCTCCAGCCATTGACTCTTCCTCTCAAATGGAATAAGGGAGAAATCCAGCAACGAGGAACCGTTCCCGGCTACCAGAAGCCGCCGCAATCCACTGCGGCGGTTTCTCTTTAATCCATGCGGTACTTGCGCTTCTGACGGCCATCATTGCCATCGCGTTCGCCAGTCCCTCCGACGCCGGTCGCAAGATGTGGCTTGGGACCGCCTGTGATTTTGCCGCCGTCGCCCCATTCTTGGGTATAGGGCGTGAAATCCAGGCCACCGCTATTATCGCGGGGTAGGAGCTCATCATCCGGAATCAGCTTTGGGCTTATTTCAGCAGCATCGCGACCTGAAGGCTTCATGACTTACCCCCTTTCACGAGGAATGCGAGGCCGCGTCAGGAAGCCGCGCGTCTCGCGATGACGTTGACGGAAAGCATAGTCGCTTTCCATGGCTTCGACATCGCCTGGACGCACGTCGCTGGTGCGAGGCTGGTCCAGGCGATCTTTGTAGTTTGACAGATCATAGGCCGGGGACTGGCGAATGTCGGGCTCAGCATAGCCGCGCCGGAGTTCGGCGTCGGTTGCGCCAAAGCCTCCCTCCAGCTTTATTCCATCGGGGTAACCCCACTGCTCGCGGTGCCTTGGAGAATAAAAGCCGAGCATTCCACGATCGGAATACGAGGCATTCCCACGATCGGTATCGGGAACGGGCCGATAGTCCGACTCGTCCTTCTCACCACGATTGAGGTCTTCAGCGATATCCAGCGGTATGATGAAACCCGGCATATGCTTAACTCCCCGGTGGACCAGTCCACGTTCCGAGCGGATCGATATACATTTCCAGCATAGCCTTGCAAGTGCCGGTCGTGTCAGTCCCGTTTTTGATCGCCAGCACGCCGCCCTGCACCAGAAGCGCATCCATATCGGTTGACAAGACGACCGTGCCAGCCGCGCTAGACCCGAGCGCCACGGTACCAAGCGTGGCAGTCGTAGTCGTGGTCGTCAACGCCGTGCCAGTGAATCCGGTAACGGACGTGCCGATATAGATGAAGATCGCCGCATTGCCCCCGGCAGCGGACGTACCCGCCACGCGGACAGTCACAGCCGCCTTGCGCAGACGCACATTGGTCCAAAAGCCAGTGAGGGCCGATGTGCCATTGGCGCCCGCCGTTGTCGTGTCCATGTCCGTAAACTGGCGCGTCAGATACGAGGGATGGTCATAGTTACCTTGTGCCATGTGCCCTTCTCCTTATGCGGCGCTCGCCCATTGCAGGATGCGTGCCTGCAAGGCTTGCGTCTGGGTTAGAGCGAAACCGCCAAGATAATACCACGCTATGCCCTTGGACCGCCCGAAGTCTCCGGGGATTTTGCCGCGCATTTCCTCCGGGACCACAAGCGCCTCCGCAACCGTGTCCTCTCCGAAGAAGTAAATCCAATCGGAAAGGCCGAACGTCCAGGCTGTGAAGCTGGACGAAGTCACATAGTTGCCGGAGCTATAGTTGCCCTTGGGGATGTTCGTCTGCTCAATGAAACGGACACCCTCATACTTCCCGATTTCACCATTATAGATCATCTGGAAGCCTTCATCGCGGTACTGGTAAATACCTTCGAGGAGGTTCTTCATATTGCGCCAAGTCGTCGGCCACGCAATACCGAAGTACTCATCGCCCATGTAAGGCGGGATGTTGCGCTCCTTCATCACATCGACGATCGCCTTGACGTGCAGATTGCCGAACGCGATGGAGTTCGTAAGCGTGGCTGTGCCATTCGTGGTCAGCGTGACCGCGCTGGTAGATGTGCCGTTACCGGTGCCAGCGGCCACGCCGCTCGCAACGATCTTGAGTGGCGTTGCCAGAAACTGATACCAAGCCTGCCCATCGAGGGCCTTCTTGGCGTCGTTCTTCAGAACCTTGTTGATAATCTCCTGCACAGGATGCTTGGACAGATTGTCCAGGAATCCAGTGTAAGGAACGGAGTTGGCGAGTTCTGTGACGGTGCCGGTACCCTGCGAGATCGTGAAGTTGGTCTCATTGATCGTGCTGGTTTCCGTGACGACCGTGCCTTGCGTTGCCACGTCGTTATAGACGTTCCAGGTGAAGATTTGGCCCTTGTGATAGCCTTTATCCGTGAAATCCTTGGCGTCGCAGAACTGGCGGAATTTGCACAATGGCTGGACGGCTGTGCGGAGGATGTCCGACAACTCCAGCGAATACATAAATCCACCAAGAGAATTGACGCCCCAAAGCTGTCCAGCCATGGGGAAGCGGCCTTTACCTCATGGACGGCTGAAAACGGGCTTTGCGGAATTCCTCCACGATATCGCTTCCTGTTTTCACAGGTGGAGCTGGAGGCGCCACATTCCGTTGATCAATGACCTGTCCAGTTTGACGGGGAGCCGCACGCTTGCGCTCGTCAATGCGCGCCCGATCAGGGCTCACTCTGACGGCAGCCGCCTGTGCTGGCGGGTGTAGGGGCGCAGCCTGTTGCTGCTGTTCCGTCTGGGTTCCAGGCCGAGGCTTGCCGAGCGCGTCACGAACGCGGTGGCCTGCTTCCCTGTAAATCTCCAGATCAGATACTTGGCGGCCGAGTGCTGCCATCTCACGGCGCACATCGTCCACATTGATTGCGGCCAATCGCGTGAGTTGCGGATTGGACACGATATCGGGGAACTCTGCGTTGATCGTTTCGAGGTCCCGCTGTAGCTGCATCCGCGCCAGCGCCTCAATCGTCGCCTGACGTACGATCGCCTGAGTGTCGATTACCTGCGGCGGAGATGCCGGCTGGACGGCGCGCATCAAATCTCGCGCGAATCCCGTAAGTTCAACGGTACCATCATCTTCGGTACCGAATTGCATCTTACGGACGACCTGCCGGACTCGGCCTTCATCCACAACGGGCTCAGATTGCCGGACCGGTTGCGGCTGCGGCGCTTGGACACCTGGAAGCGCTGGTCTTTGCTGCTGCTGCTGGTAATCATGCAGCGTTTGGTTTGCGATTGCGCCCATGCGAGCGAGATGGATTATCTGCTCCTGGGTGACATAGACCGGGACACCGCCGCCCAAATCGATTGGAATAAGCTGCGGCTGTGCGGGCTGAGAAGGTGGCGCGGCAGGATCGGAGGCCCTTTCCTCCTGCCGCGCCGGAGCCGGCGATTGGACGGTCTCGCCGACCTCCCGGCGTGGCTCCGCGATGGCAGCCGGAGGCGCCGAGGTCTCTTGATCTTCCGGAGCGTTAAGGCCGGCTTCTCGCGCCTCACGATCGTAAACCTCCGCCTGCGCAAGCTCAGCCTCCCGCTGACGCTGCGCGTTGGCGACGATCTGATCCATCATGATTTCGCGGGGCGATTTCGGCGGCGTGGTACCGGGATCGTGCGGTTCGGGATGGGCAACAGGAGCGGTTTCGGGGAGTAAGCCCGTTTCTGCTGCGTCAATCTCCGTCCGATTCCCCGACATCTAGATCGTGTGCCTCTCGTGTCTCTTGCTCTGCGGCTTCCTTTGCGGCTTCCAAACCACTCGCAATAAGCCTTTCTAATGCGCGCTTTAGATACAACGCCACCTTAATGTTTACAATACACCGCGTGATTTCGTTCAAATCGGACGGCGAAGCCTCGCAAATCTGCTCCACGGCAATCTCCATGCTCTCTTTTGCATGCTGCATGAATAACTTAACCGTGGCGCTGTCGCGTATTTCTGCTTCAACATGGACCATGAGACCGACGCGGCGGAATAGCTCATTCCGGAGATTCAGCATCTCCTTGTAATGCTCAGACTGTTCAAACTCGCTCATAGGTCACCCAAGAAGAGGATTGCCGCGTCGTCGTCATCGTCGTCATCGCGTTTCTTCCGTGCAACGCGCTCCGCTTCCTCTGCCGCTTGCCGCGCTTGCGCTTCCTGCGTCATGCGCTCCAGTTCGCGCAAGATCGCCGCTTTGATATCTAGGCCATCCGCCCCCGGAACCGCAACGGTCGGTTTAGACTCTGGCGGCTCCCAATTGATACGGCGCGGCGCAATGCCGAAATCGACCGGCTTGCCTTTAGCATCCAATTTCTGCGGAGTAGCGATGGGCGTCAGCGCTTGCTGTTGCTTTCGTGCCCGTCTCTGCTCCATCCACGCAAGCCAACGCCTGCGCTGCATTTCAGCATCGTATTCCCCATCCGATGGACCGGGCATCGTGGTCGTAACCACGGGGGGAATGACATCCGGACCCGGCGGCCCAGGGAACGTAAACGATTGATAGAAAGGCGGCTGTTCCTGAAGCGTGAAGACCGACACGCTCCATATTTGCGGGCCGGGCGGGATATAGACCGGCGGCGTTCCCGCGAAGACGAGCGGCGGCGGATGATCCGGCTGCTGCTGTCTGGCGAATGCGCTGATGCCAAATTGTGGGATATTCGGCGGCGTCGGCGTCGTGCCAGGGAACACCACGGGCACGGGATGGCCGGGCTGCTCCTGACGGATGACAATTTGGCTTGTGACGGGTGTCCCGACGTTCGGACCCTGAACGCCAATCCAGAGTCGCGGTAGCGGATGGCCGGGCTGCTCTTGCGCAACAAGCACCGATGTTCCGGCAGGCGGCGCAACATTGGGGCCGGAGATACCGACGACCGTCAGCGGCAGCGGATGGTATGGCTGTTCCTGCCGGGCAATCGCCGCATTGGTAACCGGCACACCGACGTTGGGCCCTTGCTTTCCACCCTGGCTCGCCATCGGTAGCGGATGGGCCGGCGGCTCCTGACGCACGAACGCGAAGCCGCTGAATGCGGCCATAATCTGCTGTGCTTGGAAGGCGCTTTGAACGAACGGCGCCGGATGGGCCGGCTGTTCCTGGACGACGAAAACCGACGATCTTACGGGAGGACCAACGTTCGGGCCTTGCGGACCGGCCTTTGCGGCTGGCAGTGGATGACCGGGCTGTTCCTGGGTCGTTCGCGCCATCCCGATCTGCGGCGGGGCGGCGACATTGGGACCCTGCGGCCCTGATTGCGTCGATGGCAGCGGATGGGTTGGCTGCTCTTGACGAATGAGGACCGGCGGCACGAAAGGAATGCCGATATTCAGTCCCGGAACGCCAGCCTGAACGATCGGCGCCGGATGATATGGCTGTTCTTGTCTGACTGTAATGGCGCCGATCTGCGGCGGTGGCGCGACGTTCGGACCCTGCTTGCCTGCCCGGACTGACGGCAGCGGATGTCCCGGCTGCTCTTGGGTTACCGCGATCCGATCGCTGACTGGCGCCCGAACGTTTGGTCCCTGCACGCCGGCCGTGACACTCGGAGGCGGATTATCGGGAACCTGCGGCGGCGCAAAAACCGTATTCCGAATTGGCGGCGCAAGGGTGTAAGGCGGCACGCCGGACGATCCGAAAGGAAGCGGATGGCCGGGCTGCTCTTGAATTACAGAAACTCGGTCGGAAATCGGCGGCCGAACGCCCGGACCCTGAATGCCGACCTGATATCGCGGCGGCGGATGGTCCGGATATTGCGGCGGAACAATCGCCACGTTTCGGATGGGAGGCGCAAAGGTGTAGGGCGGAACGCCCGGTTGAACCACCGGCAACGGATGGCCGGGTTGCTCTTGACGGACGGCGACAGCACCGATCTGCGGCGGCGCGGCGATGTTCTGGCTTTGGTGGCTTGAGCCGACAATCGGAGTCGGATGCGCCGGCTGCTGAGGCGCTACGATCGCCGTGTTTTCAATCTGCGGCGCGGCTGCGACGTTCTGATATTGGAAACTCGCGCCGGCCCACGGAACGGGATGCCAGGGCTGCTCTTGCGGAATGTATTCCGTGCTTCTGACGGTCTGGGGCGATGCGATTAAAGCCGCAATCGGGCCGGCACGGACAAATGGAAGAGGATGCGCCGGTTGTTCCTGCGCAATCAAAACTGTGCTGATTTGAGGCGGCGGCGCAACATTGGGACCCTGGTGGGCAATGCCGACACGCGGCAGCGGATGGCCGGGGTGCTCTTGCGTGACTTGCACACTGCCGACTTGCGGGAGTGCAGCGACATTCGGACCTTGGCGTGGAATGCCGACACGCGGCAGGGGATGGAGCGGATACTGATCAGGAAGATAGGCAGTATCCGCCGTGCCGGGTGGCGGCGCGACGTTCGGGCCTTGTTTGCCAGGAGCTACGCGCGGGAGAGGATGGCGATCCCCAGGATGTTCCTGAGCGACAAAGGCCGCTGTCTGGATAGAGGGAGGGGCAACCGAGCCGACAGGCGTGCCCGGCCAAACGAATTGAAAGCCGGCTGCATAGGCCTGTTCAGTTTCTCGATGTACGCCCCATCTGATGGCCACGGATTCAACCGATCAGGATAAGCAACCGTGGCCCAGGTTGCTCCGGTCCAAGGAAAATCATGTGACCGATAAGCGGCGGCACGTCGGCTTGAACCGGCGATCCTGTATCATCCTTTATCTTGCGGCCGGAATCGTCATAAATGTACGGAGGCGCAAGGGTCTCATATGGGCCGCCGGATCGGACGAATTGAAAGCCCGCCGCCTCCCTCTGTTGTGTCTCCCGATGCACGCCCCATCTGAATGAAATGCCCACACCGGTAAACTCCTATCTGGCGGCCAAAGCCTCCCGTATAGCCTGAAACACCGAAGGCCAATCCCCAGGCGCCGGCTGCTGGAATATCCGCACGCCTGGATACCAGCTTGGATGATCCCAACGCCAGCAACTATCATATCGCTGTATCAGCCATGTCTCTATCCCCATGGATGCTGCGAGATGCGCCACGGCGGTATCGACAGAAATGACCAAGCCACATTTCATCAGTGCTATGGCAGTGTCCATCCAACTACAATCGCCAAGGTCTTGTTCCATGAGCGACTTGACGCTACCGACGTTGAGACTGTTAATGAACTCACGAAATTCATGTGGACGAGGATTTTTCCGAAGCGTGGTCGGACTCGGTGATAGAGATGCACGACAAATGCCGACCTTATAGCCGCGCGATTGCAATCTATCCGGTACTGGCAATGGCTTGATCGGCTCCCATCCAATCGCCGGTCCAAGCAAAAGCGGAAGACTCAATAGGCTTATTTCTATGTCGCAGTTTGGCTTTTCATAATGGACCGGAATTCCGGGAAGAAAAGCCTCGAATAATTCCAGCATTTTAGGAGGAGCCTCAACAGATATGTTGGGGCAATACTGCTTCAGCCTGGGAATATACCGCATGAATTCAATGTTATCGCCGAAGCCCTGTTCCCCCCGCACATAGACTCGGCTCCCTCTTATGTCAGCCAAAGTGCCATCGAAGGGAACGGTCGGCGCTTGCGGCAGATGCAGACGGGCTTCAGCCTTCGTCCAACCCTCTTGCCATCGTCCTATTTTCAGGAGAATGCCAGCCTCGGCGAGTTGAGCAACATTCGCGATTTCTTCCAGCCCATGCTCAGACGCGATCCTTGTTGCCTTCTCGGCCAATTGGAGCGCCATGTCATATTGCCGAAGGGTGTAGGCGCTGGCACTGAAACCGATCGATGCCTCTGGCACATTCGGCGCCATCGCATAGGCGCGTTCAAAGCATAGATGCGCCTCCAGATAATGATCGATGCCGCTTGACGCCAGGATATGATGCCGAGAGCCAAGCTGACACCATGCCGATGCCTCACCCGGATTACGGAGCACTCGCATTTGCGCATGAGCCAACTGCGCCTCAAGTTCATCCATTGTTACCTCTTGCGATAAATGCGCAGCCATGCGCCGGATTCGCATAACTCGGCTGGCATCTCTTCCTCATATTCGACGGAAAAAAGTGACCGGATGGCCGAGTGGACATCGATCGCATCATCTTCCACGAAGCCAATCCGACCAGTTATATGATGTCTGGCGGGAAGATAGCGCTTATCCCGATTGATCACGAGAAACGGGGCATCTTTGGCGAGACAGCCTGCGATGGCATCGATGCAATCGAGTACATCCACACAATGCTGAAGTGACCAGACGGCGATTGCTGACTGCGCCTGAAATGACTGTCCGTTCAGGAATGACGGATGTGCGACGGCGAGTCGATCAAGGCCGATCTGCTCGCCGGCATGACCGAGCATCGTGGGGGAAATATCGATCCCCACAACCGGATGTCCATCATCGATCAATAAACGCGATAGCCGCCCGATCCCGCATCCATAATCAATGACCAAGCCCGGTGGCAACCTACTGAGAAACGGCCGAAGGAACGCCGTTTCGCGCTCCCATCGGTCATCTGTCGTCAGCCCGACCTCGGGCGTCAGGATGACAGCACGCGCGTTTTGCAAATCCAACTGATCAAAGATCGCTGGAAAGTACATAAAGGCCAAGGCGCTATTCCCCTTACAATGGGTATGGGGAAAGCTATTCCTCCCAGGTAACGCCGTAGCTGGAGCCGGTCGCGTCTACGCCGTTATAGTTCTGGCACTCCAGGGCACCTTGCAGAACGCCCGTCGCCACCCACCATGGATTTGCCAGAGGCATTGCAATCACGCCGACGCCGCCTTGCGCGTTCCAACGCTGCGACCAGAGGTCACCGACATCCTGTGCTGGCACAATAGGCTGCGATGTGCCGTAAGATGATGTCGCGGTGAATGCCGCCGCCGCGTAGTTCGGCTGATTGTAGCCGATGGTGATAGCTGTTTTCGAGCCCGTGCCCGCTGTCGTGGGGCGTACCCAGCGAGTCGAGTAGCCTGTGGATGTCGTCAGCGAGCCGCCCCAGGTAATCATCACGACCTTGCCGAAGACGCCCGTTCCGACCGCGTCCAGGCACCAATTCGGGACACTGGAAAGAGAGAAGGCCGAAGGCGTGAAGCTCTGATGCATCGCGTTGAAGGTAGGCATTGCTATGTCCTTTCCGTCTGATCCAAACCGAGAAGCATCGCATTCTGTCGGGCGCGATATTCCCTCTCCATTTCTCCTTCTAACTTACGCATAAAAACTTCGCATCCAAATTTAGGAATGCGATCAGCACAAGGGCCGCAAACCGGAGCGTCGCAAGAATGACAAAAGCCGCCGTCATTCTTCCAGTCGCCCTTTTTCATGAGCCTCTGACAATGTGAGCATCCAAGCATGTCGGCCTCATCGCGCTCTCCGCCGGAGCATCGATCATCCGCGAGAAGCCAACCCATTCCATTATACAAACTTCTAACCATTGTTCACCTATGGCAACACAAACATACAATTACCGGCCGGCGAAAAGCTGCTTGGGATATCCGTCAGAACGATCTGACCACCGGCACCGGCCCCGCCGGTATTTGTCGTGGCGCCCCCACCGCCGCCGCCTCCACCGCCGCCTGGATATGCGCCGGCCCCTCCCACTTTCGCGGATGATGATCCGCCGGAGCCCGATCCGCCGCCGCCTCCAAGCATGTTGGCCGTTCCGTTATTTCCGGCTGTATTCGTGGCGCCTGCTGTCGCGCCGCCCGCACCACCCGAGCCATTATCTCCTGCGCCGCCTGCGCCGCTCGTCGTGGTCGTCGTGCCGTTGCTGCCTGCTACGCCAGCGCCGTCCTTGCCTCCCGCGCCGCCGCCGCCGCCGCCGAAATCGCCGGCCGCCGCTGCGCCTGTGCCGCCCGCACCGCCGTTGTTGAGTGTCGTCCCCGTGCCGCCGGTGCCGCCTGCACCGGCTGTCGAGTTACCCGTAGGCTTCTTGCCGCCCACCGCGATAACGACCGTTGAACTGATTGTCGTATTGCCACCATTCGCGGCCGTGCTTGTCGTGCCACCCGCACCACCAGCGCCGACCGCAACTGTAAGCGTGCCGCCTGGTGTAACGGAGAGTGCCGGATTTGCTGCATACTCGCCGCCACCACCGCCGCCGCCAGAACGCGATGCCGCACCACTAATGCCTCCGCCGCCGCCGCCCCAACATTCGGCTTTTGCTAATCCAGAATAAGTCGCCGGTATTTGCGGCAATGTAATGCTGCCGAGCACAATGAGTCGATCCGGATCGCTGCCGGCATAGGTGATCTTTATGAGGGACCATCCACCCGCCCCCGCTGATGCCGATGCGAATATCCCACCGCCGCCGCCGCCGGGCGTGCCGCCGTTGCCTCCGCCTGTACCAGACCCTGCGCAGCCGCCACCGCCGCCGCCGCCGTTATCGTAATCATCGCCACCCGCGCCGCCATTGCCGGCCGTTCCTGCACCGCCGCCGCCGCCCGCACCAGGACCACCGGTGCCACCATTCCCACTCGTAGGGGCGCCAGCCGTTCCGCCTGTCCCATTATAGCCATTGCCACCAGCACCAGCGATATTGCCGCCCGTTGTGCTGTTGCTGCCTGCTGTGCCACCGCCGTTGCCGCCGCCACCACCGCCGCCATCCGCCGTCGAAGTTGGAGAGATACCGCCGAAGTTTCCGGCGCCATGCGGGCCACCTGCTCCTGATCCGCCTTCATTGCCTTCTACGCTGCCGCCTTGTGGCGTACCGCCAGCATTGGTCGTGTCTCCAATTCGCGTGGTCGCGCTTCCGCCGCCGTTGGCCAGGGCGCCCTGTGACGATGTTGTGGGGGCTACGCCCGTGTTGGAAAGCCACGTGTCGCCACCGACAGCGAGACTCGTGACGCCCGGCGCACCCAATGAGAAGGCGTATGTCGTTCCTGCTGTTACGCTAAGACTGTTTTTAGCCGCATAGCCGGCGCCAGCGCCCCCATCGCCATTGCTGTTGCCAGCCTGCCCCGCGCCCCAACACTCAACCTTCACGGTTACCGTGCTTCGCGGCGTCCAGGACCCGGCGCCATTGCCAACGATGTATTCGGTCGTCACGCTTACTCTAATCCTTCGACTCGGCCGTCGGCGCCACGCTTGATCTTCTTCGGTCGTGTAATGGCGCTCACGAGGGCTTGATGCGAAGCGGCCCCATGTTCAGCCGCCCCCATAACGCTATTCGCTACGTGAGCCATCGCTTCTGCGACCATCGCGTTGGTCTGTTCTGCTCTCTCGGTCGCCTGCGCGATCATCTGCGCTATCGATCCGATCGCCTGGACCATGACCTGTTCGCCTTCCTGCATCTGCTGCATCTGCTGCATCATGGTCTGCATGAACTGACGATCCACTTCCGACTCCTCCGGTTGCTGCTGTATTGGCGCAGATGGGGCCGTAATCTGTGACTGCGGAGGCATCATAGGCTGTTGCCCAGGCTGACCAGGAGTCAGTGGCTGCATTGTGGGCGGCGGAGGCATCTTTGGCATCTTGTAAGATGCCCCACCGGGCTTCGCGGCGCCCCCGCCACCACCCATCTGAACCGGCTTTGCACCAGCCATGTTGCTTTCGTGCTGCCATTGTCCTTCCGTCTTCCTTCCCTCATGCGCCTGATCGGATTGATGCATCTGCGCTTCATGCTGCTGGCCCATGACGCCCATTTGCTGCTCGTGCTGCTGGCCGATCTGCTGCGCCTGCAAGTCCTGCTGATGCTGCATGTGACCCATCTGCATATCGTGCTGACGATCTACGGCGCCCATCTGATGCTCATGCATGTGGTCCGCCTGCTGCTTGGCCTGCTCCGCCTGCAAGCGGATCATCTCGCGTTGCGTCTCGGCGTCTTCCTCCATCCTCTGCGTATGGAAGTCGAGTTCCGCATTACGCGCATCTGTCTGCGCCCGCATTTGGTCGGACTGCGCCTTAGATTGGGCGTTGATATTCGCCACCTGTATTTTGGCCTGCGTTGCCGCAGGGCTCTCGCCTTGGCCCTGACCGCCCTTGCCCTGCGCCTTTTGCAATTCCTGTTGCAGCATGTGAACGCGAGGATCAAAGCCCGGCTGAAAGAACCGCGCCCCGTCTTTGTAGCCGAGCATCCCAAATACTTCCTTGGAGACTTCTTGGAAGTTGGCGCCCATGGCCGCTGACTGACCGAAGATCGATCCCAATATCTGCGCGCCCGTGGCGAAGTTACGCAGTTTCAGTTGAGGATTTGTCGCTCCGATGCCGACATTGACTCTTACCGTTACGCCGGCTTCCAGCAATTCGTCCGTAATCTCATTGATGCCGAATTTCTGGAATAGCTTGGCATTCGATCCGGCAGTGGCCAATACTTCGGGATCGGTCTCATAGGTCTGCTCTATCTTGATAAGTAGCTTGATCAGCGGTTCAACGAATGTCTCGCCGAATATTCGCAATTCATACTCATTCAAGCCGCTGGCCTCGCCGGACATGAGATGCATGCCGGTTGCGGACTGCTGGCTTACTTCCGACGAGCGCACGCTACTATTGGTGAACGAGCCGGCAAGGTCGTCCCAATCCAGATTGATCCGGTCTTGTTCCTGGAAAGCCGCAGCGTCAACTGGCGGGGGGCGGTCCCAGGTAACGACATTTGTAATAGGTTCTTTGCCAGAGTTGATGCTAACAACTTTGCCGGGAACGAACGTTCGTAAATCGTTAATATCTTGTCCCGCCCCCTGCTTAACGAATTGCCGTGGCTGTAGAGAGAGCATGATGTTATCAAAACGTGAGTTCCAATCCTGGTTTGCCGCGCGCTGAAGATCATTCGTCAATTCGATCTTGGAAGACGGATAGGTCTTGTGCGTCTCCAGAAGCACCGATCCCACGACATAGGGGCGGTCCCCATGCAGATGGACTTCCTTGAGGGGGCGCGGCTTCTCTAGGATCGTGCCACCGCCGCCTAATGTCCTGAAGTACCAATCCTCGCCGCGCCAGCGAACGATATTGATCCGTGTCCAGCAGATATCGAAGTGCCGAGGTTTCCAGGCGTCGTGGTCCTTGCCAGGGACGCGGCCGGCTTCGCGCGTTCGCCTTGTGACATCATCGGCCGTTCCAGTCGCCGTGTGCAAGGCGCTCTCTGAGACCCGCTCCCACTCCGCCGGCTGGCCGTCGTGGGCCTCCATCCGCTCCAGCGCCTCGCTGACATAGACAGGCACCAATTCGATCAGATAGGGCGATGACTTAACCGGATCGCGCCAGTCGCAGCCGGGCTCAAAGCGGAAGTTTTCCGGCGCGATTAAGTTGGCATAGGGATGGTCCTTGATGATCTGATAAAGGTCCACGTCCTCAGTCGCAATGTTTTTTGCTTTGTCATCCCAGATGGGTTGTCCGGCGCTGTCGAGTTTTGGCCGCGTTTCGCTTCTGAGCTTCCTTTCCTCGTACTCCCATCCGGCCTTGGCAACGCAGATGCCCATGATCCCGGCATCCTGCCGCGCGCCGATTATCGTCAGAAACCACGGGATGGTATTCGTCAGCCGGTACTGAAGGAGTTGCTGAAGGATTGCGGCTGATGCCTGTTGCTGCGGATTATCGTCATCGCGGGCCGAGATGCTGACCACATCTTCATTGGAAAAGAACGCCGCTGCGGTCGCTGCTTCATCGCGGCGCGTCATAGCGCGCGTCTTCGGCCGATAGAGCGTGGAACGGTAGCGATAGTCGCCAGACAGGTACTTGCTTCCAGAGGGATGCAAGTTTTGAAAGGCACGAAGGCTGTCATTCCAGCGGGCGCGGCGCCCTGCATTCAACCAATTGGTACTGCTATCGAATATTTCACGGCCAATCTCAAAGGCCGTGTGATCGTCCAGTTTGTTGCTGCGGTTGATCCCTGGTGCGTCAAAATTGGAAACGGCAGACGGTTCATAGCCGAAGGGGCCATCCTGGATTGAGGGAGGAGTGTCGCGTCCGCCGACCATTTAATACTTACTCTTGAGGATCATGTTGGCGCCATCATAGCCTCCGAGTTTCGCGCGCATCATCCAATCGTCAGGCGCTCGCTCGCGCGGCAATCGATAGCGCTCCAATATCTCGCCGGCGGCGCTTAATACCTTCTTTGCGCCTCCGGGACCAATCGCCGTCGTGATATGCAAGAGGAAACCAGCCTCTCCCATGCCCTTGCGCAGTAGCTGCGGCACATTGAGGGTGATCTTCAACACTCCCGCCTCATGGTTGACCCCGACGCCCCAAAGGTAGCCGGGATAGGCTTGACCGAGAGCGTCCATGATCACACGGCAAAGCTGAAGATCGGCCGCCTGCGTTGGGCCTGCCGCTTCATTGACCTGAATGAAGGTTGGCTTCTCCATCAGTACGTATACCCCCAGGCGGAGACTGATACCGCGCCGCCCGATCCTGGTGCGGCCGTCGTGACAACGATATTCGTATTGATGGCCGATGAAGGAATGCAGGGATTGAACTGCTCTTCGACGACGCCGATCCCGGATGCGAGTGGAGCGGTGAACTGCGTGAAGTTCATCGTGTTGACGGTACCCGTTACCGCTGCATTTCCGGTTGCTGCGCCCGTGGCATTGGCGCGGATGGAAAAGCCGCAGAGATATGTATTCTGATTCGCCGCGCCCGTGAGCGTGGCCGTGATCGCCGTCGTCGTGCCTGTGGCCGACGCCGTGACAGGACTAGAGCCGAAGGGAATGTAATTCCCCGCCCTCACGCCGGAATAGGACGGCGGGTTCTGCGCCACTGAAGTCTTTGTCAGTTCAAGTGTTCCGATCAAAGCGGAGAGAAATAGCAGTACACTGACAAGGGCCGCTAAGAAGGGTTTCATCGTGTTAAACTCACAGGGGTTGCGAAAGGCATCATCCAGTTATCGTTAGCATGGCGCTCGTTTTCTCCGAAGATCAGAATGAACGGATGTCCATTGTTTGCGGTCGCCGCCTGCGCTGGCGTAAATCCGGTTGGCAGCGCTACCGTGAATGGTCCCGTCGCATTCAGGACATTCGTTCCGGTCGTATCCAGGCTATTGAAGGTAATGAAGTAGGGTCCGCTGAGGCCAGAGAACGGCAAGCCGCCGGTAGCGGTCGCCGGATTTGCCGTCGTCGAGTCGTTCCACGGATAGCCAATAGCGCGCATGGTTGCATTGGTCGCCCAGAATGACTTGGCGACAGTATCGACACAGATCGTCTCTGCTTCTCCGTTCGGCGAGACCGGAACCGCCGCGCCGCCAAAAGCCGACGAGAAATCGGCCGAGAACGGATCGACCGCCGTCAGGCTGGCTAGGATGGTGTTATTATAGATGATCGCCTGGGGAGCGGCGGCTGAATTTGGATCAAAGCCTATCCCATTGCTATCGCCGCCCAAGCCGGCTGGGAGGGTCAGCGAATAGCTGGAATTGGCGACGCCAAAATCCCAATTCGGCGTTATGACGGATGCCGTCCCCTCAAAGCAGACCTTTCCGCTGATGGCTATTGTAGCGCGCACCGATTGAGAGCTTTTCGTGGCCTGCGAGACTGTCGCAGTCAGATTACCGTTCGATAGAACGATGTTGGCGCTCTGGTCGAGAGGATTCCAACGCATATTACCGGGCTGCGTTGGCGGCGCGGCCGTAATGTCGATGATAACTGGCGCATCCGCGAGCGGAAACGTGATCGCATTCGCATTCACTGACTGCACTGGCGTCGTGCCCGTAACGGCATCATATTCCGCCATCGGCTGCACGAGCCCATTGCCTATAGTCAGCGTGACGTTGACCGGCGCGATAGTAATGGGCGTGCCGGCGGCGACATTCCAGTTGGTGTCATTCCTCCAAAAGACGAACTCGAAATGCCCATTGGTCTTCTGGAAAAGCAGAGATTGCCCGTATGTAGGCATATTGGACAGGGTATAATTGAGCGAATTGGGCGTAAATGTGCGTGCGGTTGACCCTGCATCCAACATGGGCGTGATCATATTGTGCAGGTATTTCGCCTGAGTATTCGGCACGCCGGAAGATGCGAAGATGCCAAAGCCGGAGCCACCATCGTACATCGAATAGATGTTGATAAGCCCCTCGCCTGCCGACCACGCATAAAGCAGCCCATTCAGCATGCAACGGCCGGCCTTGTCCGCATTGACGTTGTCGCCTCCGGCCCTGACGTTATTCGTCTGATAGCCGTACTCCGTGATGACCCGAGGGCCGGCCGCGAGGACCGCCGCCTGATTGGCATATCCGGAGAAGTTCCCCGCGAACGTGGTGATGTTATTCCACTGATTTTCAACCGTCGTCGCATCGCCGGCAGCCGGATCATCCATCTGGCAGGCGGCGGTCGGGCCGGGCGAGTGAAATGTGTTCTGATCCATCGTATAGATATGCTGCGAGAAGGTCTTCCCGAGTACCGTGCCATTCGCCACTGACGAGTGGCCTCCCTGGACTGTCAGGAACTGGAGACCGGCGTCATTCGTCTCGGCTCCAGCCCGCGAAACACCATAAATAGGCAGGTTTTTCAGGGGGGCGTCCGCCAGTAATGCCGTTATGTAATCGGCCATATACTGAGACACGATCGTCCATGGAAGACTCGGCCCCCCTCCGGTAGTGCCATTGTAAGTAATGGTGGCGAGTTCCGGCTCATTGATGCCATCGATGGCATAGACGGCGTTCGGATTGATGGCTTGCCAAGCGTGCTGCTGAGCAATCTGCGTCGCGGGCGCAATCGTGCCATAGGGAACCTGACTAACCATGCTGATACCACCGTTCAGCAACGTCGTCAGGGCCGTGAAAGATGGGCCGCTCGTCGATACGTCCAGGCCGGACCGGACGTGCGTCGTGCCGATGTAGTTGAGATCGGCCAGGAACTGTGTGCCGGCGTTGCAATCAGCCGTCCCGCCCTCCGTCAGGCAACCCTGAACCGATAGGGCATTAAGGAAATCCGCTGAACGTTGCGCCGTCGTCGTCGTGGCGCCCGGCCCTCCGCCGCCGCTGGACGCGCACGTTGTGTAAAGCATCTGAGACCAATAGGTCTGCTGGCCGGCTTTACTCGTCCCGTCAGGGTTCAGTGTGCCGTCCGGGACCTGTCCGGCCAGATTGCCGAAGGTCCACCAATCGCCACCCATGGGCTGCTGGCAACCGGTAAAAGTCGGGGCGCCAGCCGTCCCGCTTGTTCCATTCATATAACTTATTACGCCCGAGGCCCATGCTTGCTCATCGGATAGATTGCCATTCGAGTTATCCAGGCTGGCGCCAAATTCGCCAATCCAGACAGGAAAGGCATTATTCGTCTCCAGAAATCCCCATGTCGTCGTGCGGATAGTCTGCATATTCGGGCCACTATCTGGGTTATTGCCGGAAATGGAAGTCGGGTACTCGTGGATCGACGCCACGAGTTTGCCGGAGCAACAAGTCGTCGGATTACTGGAGAACGTCGTCAGGTCCATGTAAGGACCTGTCACAATCGGGTAGCTCGCTGATCCGCGCGTTACACCATTGAAAAGCGTGCCATTGTTGATAATTCCCTCAATAATGATCAGGGCGCCGGGATCGGCCGCGAGAATGGCCGCACCAACGTCGTTTGCCATGGCGCGCATGTCTCCGCCATTACCGGAGCCCCAATTCGCGCCATAGGTGCCGGTCGAACCGCAACACGTGTTGCCATAGGTCGTCGGCTCATTATGGAGATCGAAGCCGATGACAGTAGAGTTGCCCGCATAGTGGGTCGCGATTGCTATCCAATCGGATTTGAATCGTGAATAGTTCACTGTCCCGGTCGTGCCACACCCATCTGTCCCATTGCCAATCGCGTTCCATGGGGCAGCCTGATTAACGTCATACCAGAGACCGTTGGCCTGCTGGCTTAGGCAGCCATTGTTGCCGTTGACGCCCTCATTGCCATGATGATCGAAAATGACCTTCATATTATTGGCGGTGGCGGCCGACACGATCGCGTCCATCGTCGTGAAGCTGCATACGCCGCCAGGACAGGTCGTCGCGTCATACCAGGGCGCGCGAACGCAGTTAAATCCCTGGTTGCGCATGATATTCATGTCCGACGAGTAATTGCCGGTGGGCTCGTTGTAGCCGGAGCACGACATCCGCACGTCATTGCCGGACCCGTCCGTGACTTGATTACCAGCGCTATTGAGATAACCGGCCGGTAACGGCGACATCGGCGTGCCACCGCCGCCTCCGCCGGTCCCTGTTTGCGCAAACAAGATATCCAGCATGGGCTTGCCTGTGGGCAGCGGTCGATAGGTATCCCAAACATCATGCCCGAGTGTCGTATCAAGCAGATAGTAATAGGACGAAGTCCCCGCACGCCCTCCGGCCGGCGGTCCAGGATAGTTCGTATTGCCGGTTATCGCGGTCCACATTGGATTTGTCCAATTGACCGGATTGGACGAGTTCGTGTCCCCGGAGCCATTAACCGCGAAGATCACAGGGCCGGCTGCGACCTGAGAGGCTTGCGCGTTCGTCACTGATCCATTGATGCCATTACGATAGATGTTCCCGGAGAATGGCATGCAGGCGGTGACGATGTGATTGATCGTCCCGGTATTGATCCCGTGGTCCATGCAAGCGGCCCACGCGCCGATGCCGCCCAGACTATCGCCTGTTACATAGACCGGGCCGACGTTGAATTGGGATTTGAACTGAGCAATGAGCGCCATAACGCCCTGTTCATTGGGCTGCGAGTCTGGCGTGTCATTGTAGCCGCCGAAGTTCTGGGTCTGGCCGGAAGGGTCCGCGACCTGATCAGCGTACGGCATGAGGATAATGCAGCCGTTGGCGCAATAGGCGCTTTGAAATCCAGCATTATCATACCACGTTTCCGGACCCGCGCCGTTCGGCAGTGGCTGCGACAAATACGTGCAGTTATTAGAACCATTGTAACATGGATTACCTTCGTCATTCTCATGCTCGTAGACCATGAGAACAGCTTTATTTGCTGCATTATAGTTCAGCAGAATATACTGATAGTTCATATAGCCATGCGGCATGTAGGAGAGCGTCAATTGCGCCTGCTGCCAGACGCCGACCGATGGCAACGGAGATTGGGTCGTCGGTCCTGTCCATGCGGCGGCGGCATTTGGTTTGCTGTACCAGTTGCCGCTGGTATTTAGCTGCCACACCAATCCATTAACGTACGCCAATTCGACCACGTTCGATGTGACCGGATCAACGGCACAGGTTCCGGCACAGACGTTAATCTGCGCCCCAGATGTCAGCCCGAAGGTCTCACCAAGGCTATCTGTGATGACCGGGCCGACCGTCGTGATGACAGTATCGGAGATACTCGCCGGTCCCTGGACAATGAAGCCATTCGAGACAACGGAGGCTGAAGTATTATTGGCATCCCGCACATACGTCGTCTGCGCGCCCGTTGCCGCCAGTCCGGGATGGGTGAAAGTGAATGTCGTCGATGTCACCGTTGCGCCACCCGGCAATGATAGCCACGTCACGCCGTCGTCGCTGTATTGCATCGTCGGCGCCATGCTGTAGCCAGAGATCGTGCCGCTTTCGGCAAAGCTCGTATTGGCCTGAACCGTGCTGATATTGTTAATCGCAAACGCGGACGATTGTGTCGCAAGGATCGTCGTTAATGCCGATCGCCAAGCGTTCACGGCGGCGGGATCAGTGCTCCAGTCTCCAGCGCCGGCTGAGTTATCGACATAAAGGCCAATCAGACCAATTGTCAGTCCGTTTTGATTATTCACGATCGCCTGCGCCAGATTGGGCGCGAATGCCGTGTTTGTCGCGGCTCCCCCGGTTTCGCCGATGGCAAATGGCACGCCCAATGACTTAGACAGCGCGATCATGCTGCCGACCGTAATATCATTCCCAGTAGCAACTCGCAGCGGCGCGGTATCGACCTGAAACGGCTCCCCATAGATATCCTCTCCGATCAGGTCCATCGAGGATGTGTGCGGTGTGTAATTCGCCAGCGGCGTGTTCGGGACCGGATTACCGTCATTCGGGCAGAAGAAAACAAGGACCGTAATGCCGGTTTGCGAGTGGGCAAGAGCGGCGATGTGATCGAATGCCGCTGCATAATCCGAAGCATTGGATGAGGTCACCAAGCCGAGGTTCATTTCCCACCCCGGCCGCAGGATCATCTTCGTGTAGCCGGCGTTCTTAATCGTCGTTATCAGGGATGTAATGACGCTATCCCACTGGCCTCCGATGATCTGCTGGAATGCCGTATCTCCGGATGCCAGAGAGTCTTGCATTGGCAGCGACATATAGGGAACTGCCGGCGGGTTCCATGGGGCGAAGGCCGCGAGGCCATTCATGTAATCACCAAGGTCGCCCGGCCAATCCGTATGAGCGTGCGTTCCATCCATGTAAATCATGGGCGCAGTGAGTGGCAATCCGGTACCGAGCGCGTTTTGTAGCCGTGTCCAGTTTGCCGGCGCCACACTTCCGCAGCACGTTCCCAGATAGCTCGGGAAGTCGCCAAGGATCATGGCAGCATGGGAAACGCCCATTGATCCGAGGAGGAGGGCCAGAATGAGGATAATCTTGCGCATCGGTGTCCCTAGCTCGCCGGCTTGCTCAAATTGATCTGCACAACGGAACTAGTTGGGCTGCCGGCCGTCGCCGATATCACGAGCGCAAGCGTCTGACCATTCGAGATGACATTAGCGGATGTGCAAGTGGCCGTTGTATCGATCGCCGAGGTCACCGACAGGCCATTGCATCCGACGATATTTGTTCCGTTGATTTGAAGAGAGGCGACGAAAGACGGCGTTGAAGTGCCACCCGTATGATAAACAATCGAATTGATCGTTCCGGTGCCCGTAAACGGCCATTTTTCAATCATATTATAGGTGTCGTTATGGATCGTCGTCGTCGAATCGGCCAGAAAGATCAGTGATTGCGGCTGCAATCCTAATGCGATTAGGCCGCCGGCTGAGATCGTCAACGGCGCCGTCGCGGCAAGAGCGCCGCCGTTTGCCGTCGTCGCGCATGTATTGCATGCGAGCGTCAGCGCCGGCCCAACGCCGCCCCCGGTAAGAGGACCCGTCGTCACGATACTGAATAAGTACGGTCCTTCCGTGACGCCATTAGCACGACCAAAGAAGCCTGCCGAGGTCACCCACACGTCGCCGTTGACGGGGGATGTCGGCGCAACGCCGGCCGGGATATTGATCGATGCACTGCCGGCGGTGCTCGTCAAGAAGGTCTGTTTGCCTGTGTAGCTGGCCGCTGCGATTGAGATCGCGCCGCTCAGCGTTGGACTCGTGAGGGCGGCATTCGGGATCGTCAATGCCGCCGGCAATGTCGTCGCTTCCGATGGCACTCCGCTTCCATTCGTCACCAGGACGCCGTTATTGACAATCGTCAGGCCGGATACAACGGTCGATGACCCGGCAGATGAATAGAATGGGATAGCGTTTTGTGGAGAGGCCGTGACGGTCCCGCTTCCGCCAGAACCGCCGCCGGGCGGCACGCCAGAATCGACTGCATTGCCGTTTCCGTCATAAGCAAGCGCGTGTCCAACCGTAAATGATCCTGTCGCCAACTGTATTTTACTGCCATTTCCCTGATTCGTCGTAAGTCCGCCCGGATACAGGACTTGTCCACCAACAGTAATTGCTGACGATGTAGGATTTGGAAGCGCGGTCCACGTGCCGACGTTATTCACGACATAGTCGCATCCCGTCGCTCCGGCTCCGACCTGCGAGCCGTTCGGGCAGTTCAGGACGAAGGCATGAAGACCGGCATTGGCCGAGGTCACAGCCGGCAGGGCTGCTGATGTCGCGTAATTCGGGAACTGACTTCCGCCGGTCCCATACGGGCCTATGGCAGCACCGTTGACGCAACTGAAAAGCCCGGCTCCAGTTGACCAGATATCTCCCGAAACACAAGCGGTCGGCGCCGTACCTACGCCAAGATTAAGGCCGGCGGTACTGGAACTGGACGGCAGCGCTTTGATTTCGACAGTCAGTTGGCTTTGCAGACCGCCAGCGACGACCTCTGTCAGCGTAAAGGCTCGTGTGTGGGGCGATTGGCCACTTTGCCATCCGAGGACAAGATCGCTTCCTTGCGGACTTGTGGCGGCCGGGCAGTTATCGATCAGGCCGCCCGTGCATTGCGCAGATGCGCCAAGAGAGAAGAGCGTGACGAGGAGTATTGTCGCGATGGACAATGCTAACTTGCGCATGACGCTTCACCGCTCCATATTGATGCCGCTTGCCAAGGGCAGGTTCGGTTCCATAGACAGACTCGCGCCGCCTCTATATCGGAGGCGGCGCCCTTTTTCACTCTGCATCAGAATGGAGTTGTGCCGAAAGCGCCCTGACCGAACGGGAAGCCTGTTTGCGTTGCGGTACCGGTAGCCGTTCCTGTGCCGGTTTGTATTTGCCCAGAGTCTGCCTGGATCGGCGTTCCGTAATCGTCCGTGATCACATTCCCGTAATCGTCCGTGATATAGGGCGTGCCATAGACTGGAAGTGGCTGGATGAATAGGCGCCCATTGGAAAACTCATAAATCCACGGTCTCAGCGAAAGGGGCCGGAAATCAGGATCAGCCTGAAGGCACATCTGGAGCCATGAAAGAGTCCGCGTCGGGGGCGGCTTCGGCCACGTTGCCATCAGCTATCCGTTTCGCAAGGCGAGCTATCGAAATAATAGAAGCTGCCTACCTTATAGTGTTCCAGAACAGCCGGGTTCGTCACCGTGATCCAGAATTCGCCACTCGGCGACATTTGCATGAAAACCTGATCTTCCGGGATCGCCGGATCATAGCGTGGACTAAATCTGAATTTCACCGCAATGCCATATGGCGACTCGGTGACAATTTTTTCCGCCAGTCGGAATTTGCATCGCACGCGCATTGCTTAACCTTTCATCTTAAAGTTGCCGCGATCACTCTTAACGTCTTTCGTCTCCGGCTTGGAGTGATGCATCCCTTTCAGCGTCTCGGCCAACCGGGCACGCTGGCCTTCCTTGCCGCCAGCCTTCGCCGCCTTGGCGAGCTTCTTTTCAGGGATTTTCTGTCCCTGTGGCACTCCAAGCTCCTTGTGCAGAGCGCCCGGATGCTTGATTGCTCCCGCGATCCAATGTTTTGCCATATCACACCTTAATTCTGAAAGCGCCGCGATCTGTCGTCAACGTCTTGAAGGTTGGAGTCTTGTGGGTGAAAGCGTCCAGATTCTTCGGGGCGGTTATCTTGAGAGGTCCCGCACCGCCGCCTGCCGGAGAAGTGGCGCGGCCGCTGGATTGGCTGCCGATTGGCTTGTTCGGCTTCAATCCACGCGGGGATTTCATGCCACGCACACCCATCTTTTTCATGTCACGATGTCTCTCACGTGGAGTTTGACAGTCGCAGTTGCGGGCGGCTGAAGGCTCGCGAAGCGGCTGCGCATTTCGATCGTCAGCGCATAGATCGCCGACAGCACCACGTCGGGTCCGTTCGTTAGAATGAAGCCGCCGGTTGCCGGATCAATGATCGGATTGCCGCTATCATCCGTCATCACGCCGATAACCTGTTCGACGGACGGCACGGGAAGATTACCGCTCATGCCTTGCCTCCCTTGCTATAACCGTCGCGCATCATGCGTCGGCTCACTGTCGCCTGAGACATGCCGAATGCTTTGCCGGTTTCTTTTTGCGTATTGTGCTTGGCTACCCGGCCCATATGCTCTTCGCGGCTCTTCGCTGAGCCGGCGGGTTTGCCGTGGTGCGTCTTGGTGATGCCGGCCTTATCGTCCGCCCTAGCGAAGTCCTTACCTACGGATTGCGGAACGCCGGCCTTTTTGGCAAATGATGGCGAATGAGCAATCGCTTCGAAAAATCTGTGTTGAGCAGGCGATTTGCTAGGCACGTTTCATTCCCTTCAATCTAGCAACCACGGCTCTTTTCGCCTCAATCTCAGCCGCCGTTTGCCGTTGCCGGCGGTGGCATCGCCGCACTTTGTAGCCGGTCTAATTATCCAGCGCGAGATATGTGTTCACGCCGCGCCGATTCTAGGTTGGGCGATCGGTCTCACGGTCGAATCACTACGCGCCTACTTTAGTACGAATGGCTGGAAGGCCGTCAGGTTGCCGTAGCCTGCGCTTGAATGCGACCATTAGGACCGGATTTTTTAACTTCTTGTCGGTGATCATGATCCCGACTCGGAGGTTGTGCTTGGCGGCAAATCGGCGGATGGCCTGCTTCAGCGGACCTTTCTCGAAATGTTGGAATTCACGAATGTCGATGTTGGACGTTCGGCCAGCTACCGGGAACAGGCGTTGGAGAAGATCCTCGTACTTGCTTCTCATAAGTTGCCCTCATGATAGTTATGCGCCACTCCTTGTCAATCAATACCACTATCCATAGATAGACGCCATGGCTGATTATTCGTACATGCTCCGGACTGAAAGCGGCCGCGCCCTTGGCACCGTGCGACTGCCAGCGTTCGCTGGTATCCTACTGGAGCGGCACGGAGGCGTTGAGATTCCTGTCTTTCGGATTTATCCGGAGGATATCGATCATGACACGCTCCAGACACAGGTCATTGAAGTGATCAGGATCATCTGTTGCCCGGATGACAGGACCAGCATTATGCTCGATAACGAGTCCACGCTGACTGAATTCGCCGCTATTCCTGGCATCGAGTTTACGCCCGCATGATCGCCGAGCAACTCAAGCGTCTTCAGAAGCCGTCCGAATAAACCTTCGGATCAACGCCATAGCGCGCGGCCGGCGCAATCGGCGGCAATGGCTCCATATCATATATGCGGCTGGTCGCATCGATCAGGTCCTTGTGGAGCCCGAAGGGGAACAGGGTATATTCCTCGATAAAGCGGATCGTCACATCGTAACGGCCGCCGCCAGCCCGAAGAGATGCAACCAAGGGATCGCGAGCGATGATCGGACGGCAGATAAGCTCCGGAAAGCCAGCCTCGATCATGTTCAGTTGCGCTTTGGTCAATCCTTGTCCGGTTTGGTATTCCACGATTCCAAACGTCGCAGACGCCGGATCAGCGTCAACCCGCCACGTGGAAGGTTGTTCCTTGTATAGCACCGAAAGAGGTAGATAAAATCTCCCATTGCGGAAGTCAGGCTCCAGGCGATCGACTCTCTCTTTCTTTGAATTGCCGCCCTCACGCGGCCAAGCCAGTTCCTCAATCGGGAAATAAGCCCGTGGGTCTTTGGTTCTGGCATATTCGATTTCCATCTGTTCCTGGAAGTATTCATCGTCCGATTGGGCGCCATAGCGCTCATAGCCGACATTGATAGATTGAACTCCGGCCATACCGCTCCAACGGTGATAAAGACCCCGCAGATTTCGCCAGCGCTCCGAAAGCGTCATGCGATGGCACATACCGTCCAACAGATATTTCGCGCCGCCGGACCCGATCCCGACGACGGCAATCGCGGTGTTATCGCTTGTCGCCGTCTTTCCGCGTGAAGGATCGGCCATGATGTAGACGTTGAGCGTACGGGGCCTGACTTCATAGGCTCGCAGCCAATGGGTCATGAACGATTGGCCTTCGTCGGCCATAGGGTTCTGGAGTAGCTGCGCGGCAACTGTCGCACGCCCTTGACGCTGGACCTTTTCCTTCCACACGCGCTCGGAAAGAAAGACAGGCTTGCCGTCGAAGCGGCCATTATGCGTCGCCGGATAGAGGCGCGCGGTGACGACCTTGCGGACCAGCATGGTCGAATAGGTATCGTAGAGACTATTGGCCGAACAGAAACCGTTTGCGACGTAATTCCCGGTCCCCGTCTGTAGCCAATGGACATCGGCCATCCCGACATCCTCAATGCCCGTGAGTTTTAGCCGTTCAGTCATCATTTGGCCGAATAGTGATGCTTCGATCTTTGCCCTTCTCATTGGTCTGATAACCGCGAGAAAACGCTGCCTCTCCCGCCAGCCACCTTCAATCACGATATGGCTGACCGGATTGTCCTCTTCCTTGAAACGATTAACAGAAAACCCAAATCCGAGCTTCGTCAAGCATTCCTGCGCATAATCAATCAAGATGCGATTGCGCTCTGATTGGGTGAAAACGATAACACCGCTAGGCCGGTCGCCTCCGCCGTTGTTGGTCACATGCCCTTCACCATCGAAGAAGCCGGCAAGCCATGCAGCCTCCCGGCTGCTATCGGGCGATGTAGGAATTAAAAGTTCGCGAATATGCTTTAGATCGTGATAGCCGCCCCCAAGCGGGCTGTATTCGCGGCCATTGCTTATTCGTCGGTCTTTTGCTCCCGATTTCCATTGGGCTCCCCGCCACCATCTGTGATCCGCCGTGCACGTCACCGAGCGGCCATTATCGAATGAATAGCGATTAACTGGCTGCATTGGGTGAGAGCCGACTACCTGAACCGACGTCTTGATCAGATACCGCTTTCCGTCTTCCGGACGCTGCGACCACCCAATGACTTCATCACCCGCGACAACATCGGCGATCCGCTTGAATGTCCAATCTCCCATCAGGATCGGCGTGTCAGCTACCGTGCAATATCTCGTGCCGATATAGCGCACGGCGCCTCCCTGATCGGAGTTGACACCGAGATTGTCCGATAGCTCCCAAGCGGCGGTCGTCTTTTGGATTTGCTCGGGTGTCGTGACCGATTTATCAGTCACTACATCATCGTAAACCCGCAGTTTGAAATGTCTGCCTGTCGGCTGGCCATCGACGAGCCCCCAGGCTTCCACCGTGGCCTCTTTCGGATTGCCTTGGCGCTTGACGACAATCCCATCATCTTCCGACCACTTCGGCGATTGCTTCTCGGGCGCCGTGTAGAAGATATCCGGATAAAGCTGCTGAAGGCGCAGATTCATCTCAAATTCCAGCTTGATCTGGCGCAAGAAGGCTTTGGCAATCGGCCGTGTATGAGAAAATATGCCGACCGTGATGTCAGGGTCCTTGATGATGTCCTGAATCGTCAGCGCGAAGGTGATGATCGTCGATTTGTAATGCTCGCGTGCCCAGAGGTCGAGATGATCATTGGGGGCGGCCTGGACCTCCCGGCAGCGTTCAAACAACCACGGCCGCATCGCATCAGGTCGCCGAAGAATGACGGTCAACAGATAGAACAGATCGTGCTTGCCGAGATATGCCTCAATTTCGTCCCAAATCCATGGCTCGCCGAGGGCCTGCGCTGCTTGCTGAAGCTCCACATACCAACGCCGCGCCTTATCGAACTTCGCCGGCAGCGGAATGCGCATTAACTCTTTAAGGCTCTCCAATGCCTCTTTCGGAAGTGTCATTCTTCTTCTGCCACGCCATCGATTATCGGGGCGCCGGGTTTCATATCGTCCTCAAACCCTAGCAGTTTTGCCAGCGACGGCCTGTGTTCAATCTGTATTGGCCCCCCATTGGGACCCGAGAACTCCCGTGGCGGTTCGGCCAGTTTGCCACGTGCACGGTTGACGATCTCTTGGGATGCCTTGAGTCTCAGTTCATGATCCGGAGAATGGCACGCCAACCACGCGATCGACCGGATAGCCTTCGGCTCCAGGTCCTTGAACATATCCTTCAGACGCTGATTTCGCTCCCGCGTCGTCTCGGGCGCCATCTTGTGGCTTCGCCTTGGCAGGCCGCGCATTGCGCGGTACTGTGCGGGGGTGATCCGGTTTTCTGGGTCTTTTCGTTCGGTCATATCCCTTCGGCCTCCGCTCCCATCGCAAATTGGATAGATACAACGAGATTTGCCGATGCTCTTTTCTCTCCTGTGCCCATTCGGCATCGAACGTGGTCAGGCCCCTCGCAATCCGAAGAGCCCGCCACTCGTGATAGCACTGAAAGACATATTGACGCCGCGCGTGGGCCATGACCTGTACCATGGGTGGGCGCATGCCCATGTCGAAGTATTCCATGATGATCGGCTTGCGCAGGTGCATCGTCTTGGGCGTCCAATTGCCAGAAGGCTGCTGCTTCTGCGCGATGCTGCGAACCATGGAGATATAACGAACATTCTCCGGATGATCCTTCAGCCATGTCCCGCGCCCAGGCATTAAAATCTGCCAAACGGCCTGCTCGGAACGCTTATAGCCCGGCCGACCGCTTCGTTCCTTTCGTCATCCTTCTGGCGATCTGCGACCGCACGGCTAATCCGACGCACCGCGCCTTGATCCATCGTTCCATCCCGGATGCTATCGACGACCTGATCAACGGTTTCCGCAGACGGGCTTGGCGTATGAACCGGCGTCGCACCACCGCCGGCCATTTTTGATGTCAGAGTCATTTTCGTGATAGGCAACTGATTCAGCCAGGGGGTTCCGGCCAGAAATGCCTGTTGAGCCACCCGATTGAGATGGATCACCCAACTTTCCTTCTTTTCCGACATGATCGTTCTCCATAAAAAGTTCCCCGGCTTATTAAGGCCGGGAAAGGGAAATTACCAGGGATTCCGAATTAGCGCGGCGCGTTAACCGAGATCGGGGTCATCCGGTATGTCGTAATCTCTCTGTACAATCGGCCATTCCTTATCGACCAGCTTCTTGATTTCAGCATTCGACATTCCATCGACCCTTGCGGCCACATGGCACATGCGCTGACGCAGTTCGCTAGAGATATAATCGACGAAATCCAGCGCGAACGATGCACGCTGCGGAACGGGGACCGACAGCATAAGCACCGATCCCGTGCCGAGGTTGATGTGATTGAGCACCATAGATGCCGCCCCAAGATCGTCCATCTCTGCGGCTTTAAGTTTTCTCTTCATCTCCAACACCAACCCCACGCCGATCTTCGCCAGAGCGGCATCTCGCTTGCTAACCTTCGTCATCTGAGTACTCCTCTATGAGTTCCTCAATTGTCTTGTCGCCGACGAGATCGAGATACTGAGAGATGTTCTCCTTTACCTGCCTGACCAGCAGATCAACGGTTTTATTCAGCATTTTCGCGCGATCGTCTGGCGAAAAGTTCAGGATAATGGTGCCGGCGACAACGCTAGAAAAAAATGACAGCGATGCCATGATCTGAGCCCGATCGAAGCCCGCACGTTTGCAGGCATGCATGAAATCGTAGGCGTGATCGGTCGCCAACTCCTTTATGCCTTTCTCGGTTTCTTCTCCAGTAGCCATCAGTGAATGCTCCCTTCTTCCGGCTGCTCATCATGAGCCTCGCCTATGTCGTGAATCCCATCCATCAGCGTGCCGTCCTTGTGCATCTCCGACAGCGTCTTGTGAACACGCGCCGGCATCTTCGTCAATATGTCATTCAAGCGCTCCATGCGCTTGGCTTCGTCGTAATGCACCAAGACTATACGCAGCATATCAACCATCAATATCTCCAAAAACCCGCACAGATGGCCGGTTTTCAAATTCCAACCCTTGAACTGATGAATCACAGCCGCAGTAAGTTCGCGGCTCATGCTGCCAATGATCTGCGGAAGATCATGTTCGCAATGACACTCGTCACACCATATCTTCATGTCGGACCCTCCCCCTTCCATTCGCTAGCACGATCAGCCGCCGTCTCCCAGAGACCATAACCACGCAATTTCAGCAATTCATCAGATATCAACATGAACGATACAAGATACCTCGGAAGGGAGCGTTTGCCGTTCACCCAATAGCTGACAGACGACACGTCACGTCCAAGATACTCCGCCAGCATCGTCTGATTCCCCCCATGACGAGCCAGCCACATCCTTACATCCTTCGGTCGAAACTCTCGTGTCATTGTGCCTCCTTCTCCGCCTCAATCTTCGAATCCAGATCGGCCAGATAAGCCGCCAGATCGCGCTCCTTGCTCAAACGCAGCGCTATTAGCGCATCCAACTTAGTCGCATACAAACATATGCCCCCTTGAGTGGATGATGAAGCCGGCTCTCCAGGCCCTCGGTGCCCCCACCCATGGCTGCTTGCAGTCGTCCAAACCCTCTCGATAGCTCCTCTGTAACGATGGTAACTCCAACCATTGATAAATACTCCGCTCTCATGCGGAGGACCTATCTTGTCCGGAGCCGGCAACCCAGAATATCTCAGCGCCTTCGTCTCCCGTAACTCACGCCGCAACTCCTCAACCATCTCCTTCTCATGCTTCGTCATCCCCATCTCAGCCCTCCAATCATCCCTAATGCCAGAAACTGGCATATAATGGAATGCGCGCAAAAAAATAGAGGGACGCCAAATTTTTTCTGAAACGCGCGAGAGGCAGGGGAAGGTGGACCCATTACAAGCCGCCCCCCTCTGCCCGCAGGAAGGGGTAGGGGGGGGTATCAGCCCGTTCAATCCCGCCCTCTCATGGCTTATTGCCCGATCACGGCTGACAATCCGACCAGGATCGCGGTTACAAGCATAGCCTGCACAAGCCTTGCCTTGTTCACTCTCATAGCTCTTTCCTCATGTCTTGCCGATCAATCGTGGGCGTGGGCGGGCGCCTCAGTCCTCAGCCGTGTAGCTTCGTTACGGTGAACATGTCGCCGTCGCGTAACTCGGCCTTCTCCATGATCACTCCAATCAGTGCCTGCTTGACCGCTTCGCCGCCATCCCGCTCTGAAATCAGGATTGTGTCCGATTCGCCGCCTTCTCTCAGCATTACAATCTTGAAGATACTCGCCATTGTCGCCGCCCTCAGTCCTCTTCCCACATAGTCGCGAGCTTGCCTACGGCAGCAGTCGGCGAGCCAGAGCCCTCGGTCACCTCGATCTGGGGCACATCCCGGCCAGCGAGCGGCGGCCCGACGCTGTAATCGCGCAAGTAGCGCATCGGCGAAACCCTCAACCATTCACACAATCTAACGAATACGGCCAAAGACGGCAGTTGGCCATGCTCAACGCGCATGACGGTTGGCGTTGATATGCCTATTTCGCGTGCGCACTCCTTCATAGGCTTGTCGCCACGAGCGTTGCGAAGGTCCTTTGCGAGCCTGTCGAGAGGCATTTTGTTCTCCTCTGTTGGTCCGTTTAACTTGCTGTAACGGGATAGCGTTTTCAACGGAGCTGAGTTCCGGTGGATATGTATTTCACTCATGTTTGTAATGGCGATATGGACATGTGGCTTTAGCGTGACAGTGCGTGTTCAACATTTCTGTAATTTGGCGATCATTACGTTACATCTCATTTTCAAGGATTGACGGGTAACATTTGCAACCATTACAGACTCGCGCGCGGGCGGGCGGAGAGGTAGGAAGATGATATAGAGAGATGAGGCTAATTTCTCTTCCTTCGGTTGGATAGAGAGTCGCGTGTGCGTGCGTGCGATGTCTTACGTGTAACGCTAGTGTGTTATTACAAATTTGTCTCATGCAGTCTCATTAAAGCGAATGGGCGTAGAAGGCGTTTCATCGCTGTCATGGGGATTGGTAGCGGGGGTAATTTCAGACCTGTTCCTGATCGATCCTGGGGGCTTGTGGGGGTATCACGGATTGACAATGAACGTTGTTTATAGCGGATTGTCAGCGAGTCTTTGGTTTTGAGATTGGGCTGTCTCAATTTTCGCAAGTCGGGATTCTAGACCACATACATTTGTGTAATGCGGCAAGTGATTCCCATTGACTTTGTATGAGTGGGTTTCTAGATTGTAATCGCTGATTGAGAGTTTGAGAGCAAGGGAGAACAAGGGAAATGACAACGTTAGCGCAATTCGCGGGATGGTGCGGAGTTCATCGTAACCCGCTGGTTTCTGCGATTTTGGAAGAGGCGGAGAGTCTCGAATGGTTGCACAATGCTTACTTTGACCGGGAAGCGCGGGAACGGCTGAATAGTCGTGAAGCTCGGTTGATGGTTGAGGATTGGTTAGATCGGCATCCAGGGGCGAGCGTGCCATCCTTTGTCGAGGATCAGCTTTTCAAGCATTTTGAGACCTATTGTGTTGCCTATCAGCAATGCGGATTTCGTTCGCAAGCCCGGTTATGGGAGGGCGTGTGATGTCACCATGGGGACAGATGCCGAAGCTCGGCGATTGGGCGTTGATGGAAGGTCGCTATTACATCCTGACAGTCTACGGTTGGCAGTCTCCGGCCAATTGGCAGAGTTATCTTTACCGCACACGGACAGGGAGAAACGCGCCATGACGCGCCGTGAAGCTGCTAAGCTCTATCACTGGCATACATGGGCTTATCTTGACTTACAGGATGAGATTGCCTGCAATTGGCACATATGGAGTGCCGTTATGCTTTGCTCCCAAGCGAAGGCCCTCGCGCGCTACTACGCCAATTCTATAGGGTTTGCTTCCATTTGACGTTGAGATGCCGATAGTCGGAGCTTTGGCTCCGACCTTCGAGATAGCAAAACCGCTATCTGTAAGGGAGAAATAAGATGTCAGACGCCAGACTTTCCCGTTCTTTCGCCAAGGGTTCCCCATGGCTTTCTTCACGCTATCCCCTCGAAGATGATCAAATCCGCAGGGTGGCGCCATCTATCTTTGCTGCCGAAGCGCATGGTTCACGCTCTGACCGCTATACCTACATTCCCACCATTGAGGTCCTGAATGGCTTGCGCGGCGAAGGCTTCCAGCCTTTCATGGTGGCGCAAACCCGCGTGCGGGTTGATGATCGGCGGGATTTCACAAAGCATATGATTCGGCTGCGCAAGCCAGACCAGATCCACATATGCGAGGCAAACGAAGTCATTTTGCTGAACTCTCATGATGGCACATCGTCCTATCAGATGCTCGGCGGCGTGCTGCGCTTCGTGTGCATGAACGGCATGGTTTGTGGGAAGGATATCCAAGACGTTCGCGTGCCACATAAGGGAAATGTGGTGCACGAAGTGATCGAGGGCGCCTATTCCGTGGTGGAACAATTCGACAAGATCGAAGCGCAAAAGGACGGTATGAGGTCGCTGGCCCTGCCATATGAGGGGCAACGCGCGTTTGCAACGGCGGCCTTGGCTCTTCGATATGATCCGGAAGACGGGCCAGCACCTATTGAATCAGAGCGGCTTTTGACAGTGCGGCGAAGCGAGGATCGTGCGTCTGACCTATGGACTACGTTTAACCGCGTGCAAGAGAACATGACGCAAGGCGGCCTATCCGGACATTCGGCATCTGGTCGCAGAATGCACACTCGCCCCATGCATGGCATTGGCGAGAACGTCAAGATCAATCGCGCCTTGTGGGTTCTAGCCGAGGAAATGCGGAAGATCGCGGCTTAGGCATAGCCTTCGGTGGGAGTCGGTCATATCCGACTCCCTTCGTGGGCGATGTCGCCCAATAGGGAGAATGACAATGTCGGGAACTATTCTTGGATGGCACTTCGTGGGCGAAAGTCTACGGGATGGCAGACCAATCCCGGATGATGGAGTTACGCTCCAGCACGGAGGCGAACTGGCCTTATGTAAAAGCGGACTCCACGCTTCCATTAGAATAATTGATGCCCTCTGTTACGCTCCTGGCGCCACAATATGCTGGGTTAGATGTGGGGGCATTATCGTCGAAAGTGACGACAAAATAGTCGCCTCGAAACGCACTATCCTTTGGCGCGTAGATGGCGATCCCCTGCTTCGAGAGTTTGCTCGCACATGTGCAATGGACGTAATTCATCTCTGGGAAGCTCCGCCAATAGTGCGACAATATCTGGAAACGGGAGATACTAGCTTGCGGGCCGCAGCATGGGACGCAGCACAAGCAGCACGGGCCGCAGCATGGGCCGCAGCATGGGACGCAGCACGGGCCGCAGCATGGGACGCAGCATGGGCCGCAGCACAGGCCGCAGCATGGGACGCAGCATGGGCCGCAGCACGGGCCGCAGCATGGGCAGCACGGGCCGCAGCATGGGACGCAGCATGGAACGCAGCACAAGCAGCACGGGCCGCACAGGCCGTACAGGCCGCAGCACGGGCTGCACAAAATACGCGGCTTGAGGCTATGGTTATCGCCGCACACGAAAAATAAGGACCATGCCGATGGCCGATAAAATCGATACCGACGCACTAGAGGCGATGGTTGACCAGATAGGGCTGGACGGAGTCCTTTACGCCCTAGCCAACATCGCAGGATTCAAGGCCTATCATATGTTGGAAAAATGCCAGCAGGACGAAGAACTCGCGCGCTCCTGGCAGAGAGACGCCGCTACGGTAGAAAAATGCGGCGATGACGTGGAAAACTAGGGAGAAAAATCAGTGCGACACCATTTCGGACGTTCTGACTGCTTTGACCGCGATTTAGTATTGTCATGGTTCATGTACCATATGAGATGGGAGCAACGCAGAGAGCTTATGAGAGAACTTCCAGGCCCTTACAATCGTCTTTATGGCGATGACGACACTTGCGCGGTTTTTCGGGCTATTGACCTGGATAAAGACACTTTGGGGAAAGCTCTGTGAGATTGGCAGACCTGACTCCAGGTCCCATTAACCTGGACGATTATGGAGAAGGGATAGCTCAGCTATCCCTGCTCCTATTAAATTATCCCCAACAGGCGGGAGTTATCCTGTTCAAGCGCAGAGGCGCCACGGCGGCTGCTTTCAATCTTGGCCGATATGCCGACCTGAAAGCCCAAGCCATGGCCTATAGAAAGAGAGGAAAAATCTCGATTGCCCTGGCGTTAGAACGTGACGCCTTCGCCATTTACGATCGGCTGCCGGATTTCGCGCGCTGGTGAATATCGATTTCTCCATTTACAAAAAACGCCCGGCCCCGGTTTTTTATTTGCTTATAGAACTCGACATCTGTCGTCAGCCATTGGTCATTTTCCAAAAAATCCCTGGCCCCGGTTTTTTATTGGCCCCGTCTCCCAAAAGAAAGGCCCGAGATGCTGCTCCATCTCGGGCCGAGTTTGCAAAAGGGAGAACTGCGCTATGGCCGAGGATATTCCTCCGCCATTGCCCAATCTAGGTGCAGGCCCCGTCTTTTGCAATAACCGGTGCAAAGCCACCGTCTCTATAGCCGGCAATATAGCGAACAGCATGGCGGACCTGGAGCCATTCTGCGGCATAAGTGCTGACCAAACTCATGATCGCTGAGACCGAGGGAAAGCGAGCGAAACTCAGCATCGCTTGGCGTTGCGTTTCCCTTGTCCACACCAACCCCGGAATCTCGGCCGCTACGATCCGCAAAGCATCAAAGCGACGGCGGAACTCGATCTCGCTTGGGATTGGCTCAACGGCATCTGCCAGCGGCCAAAGCCACGTCATCAGAACGTCGTCAGAGCCGGGAGCGAAATAGACGGTGGTCGTATCTAACCATCGATTAGCTGCCGATCTTAGAGATTCAGGGAAATCTGTCGGCAGCCCAACGTCAGGATGGGGATTGATGATCTGCTCAACAACCGTCTCCAGCAGACCCAACGGCACAATTACTCGGGGAACATTAAGCGGCAGTTCTTGCCCCGCTTCCCTTGTCGCGATCGGCCCCGTCATTCTGGTTGCCCCTGCGAGCAGTCGCCAAAGCTAATCACTTCATGAATCCGCGCTCTTACATCAGCAGGGGTGATCTGATCGTATTGGCATTTGTATGTGCCTTCGTCGAAAAGAAAATACACCTGATTTCGCGACAATCCGAAGAATTGGCGGAGAGCCTCGAAGCCACAAAACTCACGTCCCTTTTCTGTCTCATAATTTGGCCAAAAGTTCTTAATGCTCAACCCCTGAGACTGAAAAACGGGATCGCGAGCCGCCCATCCAGCAGCACATGCAGCGCTATCACATTCCCCTGTCTTCCCCCATGTTCTCATGTCGAAGCGAAGACCTCCTAGCTCAACGCGAGCCAAAACATGGTCGGAAAGGTGCTTCAGCCTTGAGATATTCAACTTTAAGTCTGTCATGATTCAGTTTTCCCTTCGATTGTGAGGCCGCCAGAAGCCGCAGGACGGCGCTGGACGCGCGAGCCGCCGTCGTATGCATCCCGCCACGCGCCGCGCCCTGTGCTTGGCTCTGTGGACGGCGGCGCGGTATCTTCTTCGATCTCCCACCGTCGTTGGTTAAGCCACGTCGCAGGGTGGGGCTGATATTGGGGATCAGGCTTGAAAGGATATCGGAGCAATCCCTGCACAATATCGGCCTGCGAAGTATCCTGCCGGGCGCGAATGTAAGCCTTGAACGCAGCCATTTTGCTGACGCCCAACTTTTTCGGATACGACTTCCAGAATTCCAGGAATTCCGGGGTGTATTTCATCTTGCCTTCAATAATCACGGATTGGCGACTCCCCGCAGAGTCAGCATTACATTGAGCCCATCCGCTTGCTCCCGCAGAAGCGTGCATGTCGCGTTTGTAATTTCATTCACGACACTGGCCAACTCTTCGACGGGAGCCGAGAGAGTGTCATTCTTCATGAGTGCAACGCGCATGACGCACATAATAGCAGTGGCGCCCACACAGGCGACATCTCGAAGGTCTACATTACCAGCTTCGTCCCTAAGACGCTTGACGATCTCCGGCGCAAGACCGCTGGCCACTGTCATGCAAAATTCTGCTCTCTCTTCTGGGGTGTTCGCCATCTTTCGGTTCCTTCATTGATGAAATAAGCCAATCCTATATGAGTCACTATCTTATGTTGACAAGGGGTATCCAGAGATATGTTTTAAGCTCCTGAGCTGATGAAACTCACTCCTCTCTTTCGATTGTTCGGTTTTGGACTTGGCAACAGTGGGCCTAATCCTTGTGCGAGTTTCGCAACAAGGTTGCCCACCTTGCCAAGGGTTTTTGAACGTGAGGTCTCCCCCGACCGCCCCGGCCCCATATTGGCAGTCTCACCGCATTAGTCCGGTGAAACGTAGACGCATCCTTCCAGGGGACTATCCCCGTCCAGGCCACGGTTGCGCCACCCTTTCGGGCAGTGTCGTGGTGCGGCTTTCCTGGAACCCGCCTGACCGCTTCCACTCGCCCCCGGCCGTAGGTAACCCGTGAGGGGCGATTTCTTCATGATGGCCCGTCGTACGGAACATCTCTGAAATTGAATGACGTGCCGTCGAACAGGAGGGGAACAATTCCCGGCTTTCCAAATCGCCGCTTGCCCATAATGGCTTCGGCCTTTCCTGTGAGACTCGCGCGTAACGCATACCACTCGGAAGCACGATTACCGTGCTGTTCCGCCGTTTCATTCGTCTTACGGACTGGATATTCCCCGATATGCAATTCAGGGCGATACAGCATGCAGATATTGTCGGCGTCCTGCTCGCCAGCGTATTCAATATCTGAAATGCGCGGTCGGGTATCGTCGCGGCGTAGTATCTCCCGTGAAATCTGCACCAGCAAAAGCAGTGAGATGTCTAGAGTTTTGGCGGCAATCCTCAAAGTGCGGTGCAAATATGGATACCACTGAAGGATGCCCATCCGTTCCCCGTGGGAGTCCCTGCCGATCAGAGACCGGTGGTCCACGATGACGAGGCGGCATTTATCGCGCCGTTTCCAAATCCGCATTTGGCCCAAAAGCTCGGAGAGCCCAATGCCTGGGACATCGGCAATATCGATGGGGAGTTGCATAAGATGCTTCTGCGCCCGTATAACGCGCTCAGCGTCGGCTTGCGACCAGTTGGCTTGATTACGAAAATGATCAGCCGACATTCCGGCTAGAGAACAGACGTTCATCATGCCAAGCTGCTCTTTGGAAATTTCCGCTGAAATCAGGCCGACCATGTGACCGGCCGCTGCGACGTTGCGTGCTATTTGCAAAGCAAGTGTCGTTTTCCCCGTGCTGGTCCGGGCGGCGAGAAAATCGGTTTCCTTGCAATGCAGGCCGCCCCATATTGAATCCAGCCCCGCAATACCGGTCAGGATGGCCGGCGATTTGCCGGAAGCGGCCGCTTCTGAAAGAGATAATGCGGCGGCGGTAGCCTCGCCAATGCTGGAGGTCCCCGACGATCCCGCCGCCGCTATGGCAGTCTCAATTTGTGTGACTGCAAGCGAAGCCGTGCCGAATCCATCTCCATCGTTAATGTCTGTCCCGTAGGCTCGCTGTTCTAGCTCTTCGGCAATCACCAAAAGACGGCGTCGAAGGGCGCAATCTTGAATTGCCCTCGCATATTCTGGCACGACCTGGATTGCGACCATTGCCGATAGAAGTGAGACTAGATAGCCGACGCCTCCTACGTCATCGCACAAGCCGGTATTTTCGACGAACGCCTTCAGCGTCAGCGGCGAAACAGACTGTCCCAGGCGGATGCGCCGGCCGATGGCCTCCCATAACTCCTGGTGAAGAGGGTCGGCAAAGTGTTCGCTCTGCAGCGTGCCGCAAAGGTCGAACGCCCTATTGTTTGCCAGTACCGCGCCAAGCACGGCTTGTTCGCACGCTGGATTAGCGGGCGGAAGCCGTACCAGCATCTACGCCAGCAATAGCCAGATAGCGCAAAGGAGACAAATCCAGGCGATCAGCCCAAGAGAGGTCGCGTGGACGATACCTTCGGCGCCGGCAAGATCGTCCTCGGCATCTTCATCAAGATCATCCACCGCCTGTCGGCGTTCATCCTGATAGGCTGACATTGGCGGGGTCTCTCCCTTCCATGACAACTCAGCCACCCATTACGCGCGTTGGGGGCTGCGGTTCAAGAGGATCGCGTGCGGATTTAATGTGATAGTTGGCTTGTAGTCCGCGCCACCCTATATAAGTGATCGCCAATGCCCATCAGTGGGCTTGTGCCTTATGATGGAAAACTCAATGGCACGGAAGCTGACACACACGATTCAGGTTATTTGCGAGCAAGATTTGTATGACGGGATTCGCGCGGTCGCTCGCGCCGAAAATCGAACATCGTCCCAGCAAGGCCGGATGATCCTGCGAGAGTGGTTTGCGGCGAGGGAAAAAGCACATGGGAAGAGTAAGCGCGCGGGAAGGGATTCGTCAGCCGTCGCTCAATAGCAAGGCGGCTCTTCACCTTATTGCCTTCCGAATCCAGCTTCAACTGGAGGAGAAGCCTACGCGAAAACAGGAATACTGTCCTTGTGTCGTCGCGGGCGCTCAGAAGGTTTGGATCACTACTTACAACGATCGGCGCGATAAACTCGGCCTCACAGGCAACGAGGCTATGGAATACCTATCTTGGATGAAATCGCGCGCTCGGGGGGGTACGTACGGCGAATTCCTGATGGAAACCAAAGAAGGGCTGATCGTCGATCCTGAGTCGCCGCATACGCCGATTACCAAAAAGCCCCAATTGGGCAGCGTGCCAGAACTCAAAACGAGGATTCTGAAGTTGGAAAAGGCGCTGATGACCATCCGTTCGATCGGCTATGCTGCTTCGGCCGGCGAATATAAAAACGCGAAGGACTGTCCATTCAGAGATCAAATGGCCACCATAGCAGGAGAGGCCTTACTATGAGGCGGCGGCTTCGCGTTCGCGAGCAATATCGACAATAATCCGAGTATCGCGGCGAACCTCAATAATCACGCGCGGATGCTCCGAGTAGCGTTTCCACACTCCATGGGATGATACTTGCGAGTCATCGCGCCATACAACATGCTTCAAGGCATCTACATATTTAGCGATATTATCAAAATCGGGCTTGACCGTTGGAATTATCAGGCCAGCAAGCGCATCGGCTCTTTTTTTGTTGGAGAAAGACTTCGGAACCGGAAGCCACGCCATAATTTTCAGTTCGATCGGGCCTTCCAGCGGAGAGCGCCCACCCATTACGTTTATGGCCGTATAGCGAATAACCGCCATTTCGTTGCGCATCTCGGTCGGCGTGTAAACCGTGATGACGGGCCGGCCGGTCTTCTGATTAAGGATTGGCTTCCCTGTCTTCCGATTCATTAAGGGCGCAGCATTTGCCCGCTGCGCCCCCTTCGGTTTTCCCGGTACGACAATCCGGATTACATCATCCATTACTGCAACATAGGCGGAACATCGTGAGCAATTGTTTCCCCTTCGTTCCCGGAGGGAACACGAACCTTCTTCGGTGCCTTCCTAATAGGCGTTACATTCGCCGGAGGCATCTGCGCTCCCGGAGCCATTTCCGCCGCGATAGCAGCCTGCCCGTCGTGCCAGCCTTCACGCCAGCGGACATAACCTTGGCTACCGGGGGAGTGTGGATTTCCATCAACTGAGTGCCCCCTCCGGCCGGCATAGTGGCCTTCATCATATGCGACGGCAGCCTTCAGCGTCTCCTGCTCTTTCCGCGTAGGCTGATAGACATTATAGCCATCTGTCAGCTTATCGAGGAGGCCGGGAATGAAGCCAGTCAGTTCCATCATCTTCAGCCGTTCGCGTTCCGCCCGCAGCACGTCGTCGGGGTCCTGGAAGCGAACTTTCAATTGATTGGCAATTGCCTCGCTATCGACACCGGCCTTGGCCGCCTCCTTGAGGACAGAACGGTACTGAGCCAGCTTTTTGCCGGCCGTCGCAGCCGCGCTCTCGTGAGCGATCTTGGCAATCAATGCCTGTTTGTAGAAATCCAGGCGCGTTTCATCGGTGCAATTGGGGTTACCCACTGAGGTCGATGAATCGCTGTCATCTTCATACATACAGAATTCCTTTAGGTTGCAGGCGGCAAGGCTTAACGCATCCGATTCCGCCCCTCAATATATAATCGATCCCCCCCCTTGTCACTTTCATTGAATGCGCCATATTGGGCAGCATCAGATTGAAGGGGAGCCCGCAGGCTCGAATCCTGCTCCCCCGGCCAATCGGGGGATAGTTCAGTGGTAGAACACATGAATCAAAATGAGAATGGCGCGTCATGGAAAAGCGGAGAAGCTCCCAGGAACTAGCTCAGTTGGTTAGAGCACACGATTTGTAATCATGGTGTCGGTGGTTCAAATCCGCCGTTCCGAAATGGGCGGGTGCAGTCGGCAATGCTGCATCCGCTTTCGCGGAGATGAAAGGTGAAGCGTGAGGATTTCGCAAAGATATTGGGGAGGGAGCCCGAAGCTACCGATCAACCCCCTGGATTCTATCGATATCGGGCCAGACGGCATGCGCCATGGCAACCTGTCCGCATTTTCCACGATGGGTATCTTTGGCATGTCATGGTGTGTGGAGACGTGGTCTCCGGTGCTGGAGAGGATGATCCCATTAAAATCCAGTTTCTACTTTGGCACGGCCCTCTCCATCCAATCGGCGAGATGGAGTACTTGGGCCTCCTCGCAGCCTACCAAAATGCCAAATCCGGTACACCGCTGACGCGACCGAACGAGCCGGTCAACCTAAGAGAGAGTGAGCCACTATGAATGAGCAAGCTATACGGGGTCACAACCGATTTCTCGGCATTGACCCAACGAAGCTCTTACAGGTCGAACTTGAGGAGATCGAGGGCTTGCTAAAGGCTCATTACGGGCCATTATTCTCGCGATCTGCCGAACTGAAAGCGGCTGCCAACGAATGGATCGCTGGCCATACGCCAACGGCAGCGACAATGCCAGTCATTGAGAATGATGCCTCTAACACTGCCGCGTCTGACCTGTATTCCATGCTTCGGGACCACGCGGCTGATGGCGGCGAAGTGGATGAAGTCCGGAAGAAGGTCAAGACTCAGCCATGGAAGGCATGTAAGGCGATCGACGCCGTTTTCGGAGCCGCTTCCGATCCCATCAAAGCGGCAATGCAGACTATCAATCTGGCTCAAGCATCCTATCTGCGAAAAAAGCGAGCCGAGGAACAAAAGCGCCGTGACGACGAGGCCGCTCTAGCACTCATGCGTGCGGAGAGATTGCGAGAGGAGGCTCGTAAGGCCACGGCAACGAACGAGACCGTCGAACAAGCCATGGCGGCAAGGGAAGAGGCGGATTTTGCCCATGCACAAGCCAGAGCATCCACGTCTGATCTGACGCGAAGCCGGAGCGCGATGGGCATCACCACGAGCGCTGCCACGCGATACAAGTTTGAGGTCACCAACCTTCGCGAACTCTGCGCAGCCATCGGCCGAGGCGATATGCCCGTGACATTCGTCATTCCCGCCGACGCAGCAATTCGGGCGGCCATTAACGGCAAGTCGAGAATGACGGCAATTCCTGGCATCGATATCCAGGAAGACATCACCATCCGTAGGAGTGGGGCATAAATGCGCAAATTGTTACTGGTGACTGGCGTTATCTTCGCCTTCGGCGCGGCGTGCGCCAACGCACAGCCCGCGATTAAGACACGACTGGATCATCTATCTGGCACTCAATGGATCGCCGTCGTTAGTTACGTGCCTTATGAGATCACATCCATAACCTGCGAAAAATGGACGATGCTAGGCATCGACTCAGGATATTGGGCTTGATGACTTAATGATCGCCGAAGAGGAAGCGCATGAGTCGCTCCACGATTTGTACACTCTGCAAGAGCTACAGGAAGAACTAGAGCATGGTCTATAATCTCTATGTTGATATGTGTTCCGACCGTTTTCCAGGCAGCGGGGGGTCGCATGTTAAGCCGACCAGAGTCGCTCTCATCGCCGAAGAGGATGGGAATGTGGTCGGGACCTATATTGCCCTGATCAAACCAGAAGGATGGGGGATCGAGGACGAAGTTCAAAAATATCTCCATGCCTCATATGATGAATGCGTGAAGGGCGGCGTCCCGATTACAACCGCAGCCCATGAGGCAAGGACGTGGTGCCATCCCCGCATGAGGATCGTTGCCCATAATATGGCGTTCCATCGCGCTACTCTTCAGGCTCTCCTGGACCCCATCGACACCGATCTGTCGGAATACCATCCGGATTTCTTCTGCACGATGAAGGCCGTCGCAACTGATCTTGGAACGCGGCAAGTGGCACTTCCGACAGCCTATTGTCTCGTAAACAATGTCAGAGAGCCGCCAGCCGCCAAGGGATGGCGAGACCACGCGGAGACACAACTGATGATGGTTCGGCAGGTTTACAAAGGATACAACCGCTGATGGATCGCACAGTCTCATGGGCAGACCAGCAGAAGCTGCGTGAAGAGCAACTTTCGTTGGTCGTCCAGACCTTCGATAAGCAGACGGATAAATACCTCGGCATCCTGCCAAGCAGCATTCCGATCGCTGACTTTCGGAATGCCTTTCTCATTGCCGTTCAGACCAATAATCGACTGCTGGAAGCCGACCGTCAGTCGCTATGGCTGGCGCTCCAAAAGGCCGCGAGCATGGGGCTGAAGCCGGATGGGCAGGAAGGCGCTCTCGTTATCTTCGGCGATGACGATGAAGATGGTCAGCCATCGCAGGCAAATCAGAAAAAGCGCGTCGTTTGGATGCCCATGGTGTGGGGCCTGACGAAGCTGGTCCGTAATACGGGGACTGTCGCTTCAATTCGCGCCAAGCTGATCTATCGGGGCGAAAAAGTCATCGTCAATGACGAGAACGGCGTGGAAAGCTATCGGCACGTTCGGACTTATGGCGATGGCGACGAGGTCGATGAATCTGACGCCAATATCACAGGCGCCTACGCCGTCTGTCTGTTCAAAGATGGCTCGTGGGAATTCGAGGCGATGACCCGCCGCCAGCTTGAGCGCGTGCGGGCTGTCAGCAAGGCCAAGAAAGCGTCGGCTCCCTGGCAAACGTGGTTTTCGGAACAATGCAAGAAGACAGTCCTTCGCCGGCTGGAGAAGCGGTTGCCGAAGTCGCGTGATCTTCAGGTTCTGCATGAGGCGATTACAGCCGACGAAACCACAATCGAGGGCGAGGCGGAAGACGTCACAGTCCAGCAGCAGATTTCCCAGGAATTCGCCGCTCCGCTGACCCTCGCGACGGCGCCGGAAAAGGAGACAGTCGGACCTGTCAAGCAGGCCACCGACAAGGTTGAAACAAGGCGCAGAGCGCCGAGGGGAGAGCGAAAAGCGGAATCGCCGCCGGAAAAGCCAATATCAAAAGAGCCGGCACCTTCTATCGGGAGCATGTTTGCTGACGAAGAGCCGGCAGAAGTACATCCGGTGGACGAATATGGCGAAGTTGGCGGCGAGCCAATGACGCTTCAGCTATTTGCCCATTGGTATGCCGACCGAATTATGAAATCCAGCAATCCCCAGGCGCTGTTTGAAAATAACGCGGACAATCTCGATCAGATCAAAGAAGATCAACAATTGCAGGCACTTGTCGAAACGGCCCAAGCCGAGCGCTGGAGACTTGATCATATCCAGCCCGACCGCAATCCAGTCATGGTCCGGATGGTCGGCGGGAAAATGAATGAAGCCCACTATCGGGAGGCGTGCAAGGCTGAGATCGCGAATCTGACAGACCTTGATGACATGGCGGATTGGGTCGCGGTTAATAAGGCGAACTATACAGGGAAGGCGGTCGAGATCGGCATTGAACATGCGCTTGCCGTTAAACGGGAGGAATGGAACGCGCCGGAGACTGCGGAGCCCGAGCCGGTCGAGGAGGTTGCCGCGCCTACTGAGCCGCCTGATATGAACGGCAAAACTAGCGCTCACATTCTGGAATATGTGCGCAGCACGCTGCCAAACCTGACAACGGAGGAGGAAGTCTTGGCGTGGGGAAGCCATCCGAACCTCAAGCCGTCCATCCTGGCTATGAGAAAGGCCGATCCAGAGCGTTTCAGAGATATCGTCAGGTTAATAGACGAGAAGACCGCCCAACTGAAAGGAGCCACCCCATGAACCACGTCATTGGCATCCTCCTTGCCATACTCTTTTTCATTCTGGTTAGTACAATGGGGATGCTCGCCGCTTATTCGCAGCAGCCTTCCGGCTGCGATGCCCAATGCCGAGCGCAGCGGGCGACGATTAATGAACTGACGCAGGCATGGGTTGGAGCTAGGACAGCCATGGAAGCCGCGCAGGAACAGAACGCGGCGCTTCAGGGGGAAATCAAGAAGCTGAAGAATGAGCGAGAGGCTGAGACAAAGGCCAAGGTCAATCCATTACCCGACGCGTCAAAGGAAGCACCATCGCCATGAGACAGACGCTCTTTGCGTTCCTTCTTTGGTGCTTTGTGATCATGGCCGTCAGCTTGATCGCCTCGCTCCTTATCGGCTGCACCGCGCAGGTTCAACAGGTCAAAACGATCACCCAGGCCGATCTGACATCAGCCATCGCGATTGCGCAGGCTGCCACGCCCCCCGACACTGAGGGCGTCATGTGTTTCACTTTTCTCTCGGCCAATCTGAATACACTTCTCCCCTCCAATCCCCCGACGCCGGCCGGTTTGGTATCGGACTTCGAGTTGGGGCATGTCGGGCTGGCCACGCTCAACGGGCTCAATCCCATCGGCAATAAGCCGCTGGAGATCGCCTGCGGCCCCTATGCCCTGAACGTCATTGGCGGTCTTCAGGGTCTCCTTGCCCAATTCGGGCATGGCGCAGTCGTCACCTTCAGGTAGGTAACACGATGCTAAAAGAGCGTTTCTGTCGATACTGTGGCAACAGTATGGGGCTGATCGAGGATCGTAACTTCGATCGGCAAGACCATTGCGGCAGACTTCAATGCCAGAGGGAAGCTCGCGATGAGGACCTGGAAAAACGCGAAGAAATCTATCGCGGTTTCAGTGATGGGTACTGACATGGATGCGTTATTGCTTCCTCTTGCCAAAGCCATGAACGCCGCCTACAGCACGCCTCCGACGTGGGAAAACTCTGACCGGACTGCGCATGTCGTTCAAACGACAGTCGGCGGCGTCCTCACATTCTGCTGGCTTGGAACGATGGACCTGTCGGAATGGATCAATGATGACTTCAATCCGACAATGGAAATGGACCACGGCATCGGAATGGTGCATCAGCCATCTCTAAAAAACGTCGAGGCGATCCTTCCGAATATCCAGAAATTTCTGGAAGTCCACGGCTTTCCACCATACTACATGGCGGGGCATAGCAAAGGCGCACGAGAGGCGGCACTAGCAACCGCCGCCATGTTGCAAGCCGACAATCCGCCTGCCGCGACTCGGCTATACGAATGTCCGCGCGTCGGCGGTTCCGGTCTCGCTTGCTACCTCGCCACTGAGAATATCATCGGCACCAGGACCTATAACGCCCATGGTGATGATCCAATTACATGGCTGCCGATAGGCTTCGGATGGGAGGACTGCTGCTTTATGCAGAGATTCGCCGTTCCGGACGACTATGACTTAGCGTCCAAGCATCGTATGGCCGGCGTCATCGCCGGAATCACAGGAGTAAGTTAATGCATTCCTATATTAAGCGTCATAAGCAGTCGTCAGCATCATGGGACATCCCCACGCTTTGCGCGGCCTACAATTGGCCGACCGGCCTGCCAGGAGGGGGCGTAATTGCCATTGTCGAACTTGGTGGCGGCTGGAATTCGTCAGACGTGGCGGCGGCATTTGCCAGCATGAGTCAGCCGACGCCTGTCATTCGTGACATCAGCGTGGACGGCACGGTTAACGCGCCCGGCGGAGATGCGGATGGCGAAGTCGCCCTGGATATCCAAGTTGCCGCCGCAAGCTACTTCATGGCCACTGGCAGCCCTGCCACCATTTATATCTATTGGGCGAAGGACATCGCGACTGCCGTCAGAGCCGCGACCGCCGATGGTTGCGATGTATGCAGCATCAGTTGGGGGGCTGACGAGGCCGTATGGGGCGTTGCCGCTGCCGTCGATATGGAAGCTGCCGCAAAGGCGGCCGCCAACGCTGGAATGGTCGTTCTAGCGGCATCGGGAGACAACGATAGCAGCGATGGCGGCCCCAATCCGGCCAATGTGGATGTCCCCGCCTCATGCCCGCATGTCATCGGTTGCGGAGGCACGAGCAAGCCGCACGACGGCGTCGAGACCGTCTGGAATAACAATCCCGGCCAAAGCACCGGAGAGGGCACCGGAGGAGGATACAGCACCATCTTTCCAACTCAAGCGTGGCAGGGCCTTGACCCGGCGGGGCCTTCCGGTCGCATGGTCCCTGATGTTTCGGCCAATGCCGATCCTATGGTCGGCTATGAGATTGTGCTGAACGGGCAGATAGAGATCGTCGGCGGCACAAGCGCCGTTGCTCCGCTCTATGCCGGTCTTTTCGCGGCTCTCGGCAAGAAACTAGGATTTATCACCCCTGACCTATTTCTCAATCCAATCGGCTTCAATGATATTACCGTGGGAGACAACGGCGCCTATACCGCTCTCCCTGGGCCTGATCCCTGCACGGGACTTGGGAGCCCTGTTGGGACAGTTATTGAAAGCATCATCGCTGCCAAAAACAAGACATCATGAGGGCGGCGGAGCGGACGGTGCTTCCAGGCCCCATTTCACAAAGGCAAAATGAAGAGCCGGGCTGACGGCGGCGATGAAGATAGAAGTGAAGTCGTCACCGAATGAAATCTGAAAATGGGCCGCCACACGGCTTAATACGATCGCCAGCATGGATGCCGCCATAACGCTCATGCTGGCCGTCGAGATAGTCGTGGTCTTCATCGTCTCTCTCCTATGCTAACGCGCGCCATGTGCCAGGGCTCCCGGATGCTGTGCAAAGCCAGCCCGAGATCGATGACATATTTGCGCCGCCGATGTTGCGGATGAAAGTCCCCTGATAATACTGACCACTGGTCGGCGCGGCCGTAGGTGCGCCTGAATATGGCGTCAGGCCGCCAGCCCACGAGATTACGCCGTTGAGGATAATCGGCTGCACGCCAGCAATCGCCAGGATCGCGCCCGAGGGACCTATGGGCGAATTCCACATGATCGTGTCAATCACGTCCGCCCCATAAGTATCCTGGTACCAGAAATTGGTGCAGATATTGGCCTGATTCATATTGCACTGGATATCCTTCCAGTAAGTCGTGCCGCCACCGGCATTCTGAATGCAATATCCAGGCGAACCGCCGGTCGCTGAGTCTACCGATAGGTAGATATCACTGAACGAATTGGCCGACGGCCCCCCTCCGATATAGATAAATGGCTGCCCCTGATAGGTTTCATTCTCCAGCTTGACGCGGCTGAAATACATCCCATTGGGACCGCCAGCGCTATTTCCGGGACCCTGCGTGAGAGCAATACCTTGTCCCGCAAAGACTTCCAGATGGATATCAGAAAAGAAACACTGATTCGTCGTATCCAGGCTCAAGCCGGCGCCGGAGCTTGCGGCTGAGTTCTGGAGATTCATAACCGGAGTTGATGTATTGCCAGAGCAGCCTATTGCTTCAATCCGAAAGAAGCGCGAGTCCCAGAGTTGAGCGAACGAGCAGAAACCGCCGGAGATATAGTTGCCGAATAGGTTGGAGCACATGAGTTCTTGATTATAGTAACCACGTATGCCGACCACCCCGGATGAACTATTGCCGGATATCTGGAAGTTGGCGAGCATCTGATTGAGATTGGGCGAATTGGTGGAAGCTCCAGCACTCAGATCGATAAGATAGCTGCCGTTGCCGTTTATGAGGAAATTCGTCCCAAATCCCTCGCCCACAAGAGAGCAATGCGCTGGCAGGGATATGGCGTTGGGATTGAGAAGATACTGGCCGGCAGGCGCATAGATCAACCCACCGGAGGCGGGGAGCGCCGCAATAGCGCTCGTGAAAGCTGCCGTATCATTGGTCGAACCGTTGCCAGTTGCTCCGAAGTTTAGGACGTTTAATTTGGTCCAAATGCCAGGAATGGAGACAACGAAATCCTGCATTTGCTGCGGCGTAATGCCACCGGCAGGGCCGGCAAGGGGAAACGAATTCGATTGCAGATAGCTTGACGTGCGGGGAACGCCGGTCGCTTGGGCATACAAAGCCCAAAGCGCTGCGGGAGCCACAAGGGCCGACGTTTTGAAGAGGCTGCGGCGGTCCATATCTATGATCCTATCTTTTGTTTGAGCAATGAAAGACCAAGCGCCTTGGCTTCATCTGTCCTTCTATACAGTCCTGGGTAAATGTCCCTAAATCCCAATTGATCGTAATAATCAGAGCGCCACTGTGAACACTCTGCGATGAAAGTGGCGGGATCGATC